>ERZ773100.3-NODE-3-length-184989-cov-6.912715_pt1 | contig 184989 bp, 166 predicted proteins | sample MGYA00511119_ERZ773100 | MGnify/ENA primary metagenome ERZ773100 (study PRJEB29015, sample SAMEA2738000) | human oral metagenome | biome: human oral; feature: human-associated habitat; material: dental | place: China | collected 2111 ...
CGGTGCGAAACAGAATTGTGATTATACAAGAGCGATGCTTAAAGGGGGCTGAATACGCATTAAGAAATTTAAAAACGGTTTTGAAATTTCAAATTTTATTACGAAATTTTAATTTCGGCGTGTTCCGATACAAAATTTCATATTCTCCGCCCTCCGTAAAAATTTTATAAATTTCGCAAACGACCGCATCCAAACTAAAATTTGATTATACCGCGATATGCCGCAATATCGCTACTGCCGACCGCACCCATTCGCCCGTAAAACCCGCTTGCAAAACACTTAAGCGCACGATTATAAGATTTCGCTATAATCACGTCCGATTTAAAATTTATCAAAATTTAAAAGGACCTTTATGCGCACAATTTTTTCTATTTATATCTTCATCATAGCAGCCCTTATCGGCATCGAGCTCTCACTCGGCGCACTCGTCGCACCCGTAGTATTTTTCCCGCAGCAGATTATCGGAGAGGGCGTGCTATCGCACTTTCAAAGCGGCAAGCTAATGAGCGAGATCTTCGTAAAATACGGCGGCATCCTCATCGCAGTCTCGATCATCTGCCTCGTTTTTGAGATGATAAATTTCAACAACAACAAATCGCAATCCTTTCGCTTGCGCCTTTCGACCCTGATGCTGACGCTCGTAAATATCATACTTGCCCTACTTTTCGTGCTTTACTTTACCGACTACGTCATAAATGCCCAAAAGATCGGCGCAGAAGCGACGATGACGCCGGAATTTGCCCAAATCCACGCGGCTAGCGAGTGGTGCATGAAACTCATCATCGTGTTTCAAACGGTGCTGTTTTTCGCAAAAATTCTCCCCGCCCTCACCGCAAAAAAGGCAGCACCGGAGCAAAGCGCAGCCGATGCAGATTAAGATTTACTACGAAGATACCGACGCGCAGGGCATCGTGTATCACGCCAACTACATTAAATTTTGCGAGCGGGCGCGCAGCGAGGCGCTTATGCAGGCGGGAGTGGACTTCGCGCACGCGGACGCACACTTCGTAGTTAGCGAGCTTTGCGCTAAATTCTTCCGCCCCGCGCACCTCGGCGATACGCTTGAAATTCGTACGAGCCTAGCTGCGCTCAAAAACGCCAGCGCCCTTTTGCGACAAGAAATTTACAAGATCAAAGATATTAAAAACGTATATTTCAGCGAGCTTTTATACGCGCAGGACGTAAAAATCGCCTTCGTAAAAGACGGCAAGCCGATCAAATTTAGCGCCGAAATTTTAGAATTTTTCAAATCTTTGAGATAAATTTATCTCGCGAGTTCAAATTTACCTAGTCGTGTGGTGCAAACATAGCGCAGATCGGCTTTTCAGCGTAAAGTTTAAGAATGCGCAGAGCTCTTGGACAGTAATAAAATTTGCAGGCTAGATAAAATTTTACGACATAGAATTTCGCTCGGCGTTAAGGTTTAAATTTTGATGCTACATCGCGACATAAATCCCTCACGCACCCGAGATAGCCAGATAGAAAACAAAATTTAAAATATCGGAATTTTGCAATGGCGTTAAATTTTGCCTTGCCCCGCCGCTTTATGAAATTTCTCGTCTTCAAATTTCAACCCGCGCAGATCGAGTCTGTGTTTTGCCTCGCTAATCCCGCTAGTCCGTGAAATTTAAGCAGGTCAAATTCGCCCCGTCTGCTTGCCCGCCGCAATGAAAATCGCGGCGCCCGCGCAAAAAGCTGCACACAAAATTAAAATAGCACGCAAAGAAAGCGCCAAAATGCGCCTCACAGCAGCTCTTTTATCTTCTGCAGATCCTCTTTGAAAAGCTCCGCCTTGCTCGGATTTTGCGCGATGAATGCAGGATCGAAGCTCGGCACGAAGCTGATGCCGCCCTCGTTAAAGACCGAGCCGTGTAGCACGTCCATGCCCGCTAGATCGCCGTTTCGCAGCACGATTTTACAGCAGAGCTCCCCTAGGCAAAGCACGACTTTGGGCTTTAAAATTTTGATTTCGTCGGTCAGATAGGGCGCGCATTTTAAAATTATTTCCGAGCTTATGCGCCTATTTTGTGGCACTGCGCACTTTATCAGAAAGCTAAAATAGATCTGCTCGGGCGCGCAAATTTGATCTAGCGCCGCTGCTACTTCAGCCTCCAAACCGCCGCCAAAACCCTCGTTAGCGCCTGGCGCGAGAGCTACGATCATAAGTTTTACGTTCGCGGGAGTTTTAGAATTTTTAAAATTTTTGATAGTTTTGAAATTTTTAAAATTTTGCTCGCTAGAGCTCGTGCGCGTTTTGGCAAGCTCGCAGAGATTGCACTCGGAGGTAGCGGATTTTAGCGCATCCAGCGCCTTAAAAAATCGCGCGCCGCCGCTTAAAATTTCGGCGCCTACGTAGCGGTAGCCGAACGCTTTGTAGTAAAGCAGCCTGCGTAGTTGCGAGCTTTGCACGGCGCGCCTACGATCTGTTTAAATTTCGCGCGACGAATCCGCGATCAAACTGCGCCAAATCTTTGTAAAATTCCGCTCTAAAGCCCTGCTCGCGCAAAAACGCCGACAGGCTCTGTTTTTGATCATAGCCCATCTCGCAGGCTAGAAATTTTGCGCGCCGTGCGGCGATCAGCACGATGCGTTTTAAAATTTCATCCCCCCGCTCGCCGCCAAACAGCGCCTGTTTCGGCTCTTGCAGCACGCGCGCGTCCAATGCGTAGGAGTTTGCGATGTAGGGCGGATTTGAGACGATGAGATCAAACTCGCCCGCGATCTCATCAGCGTAGGCGCAGTGCACGAACTCGACGTCCGCGCCTAAATTTGCGGCGTTTGCGCGCGCCACCTCAAGCGCATCCGCGCTGATGTCACTGGCCGCGATGCGGCAAGAAGGAAGGAGTTTTTTTAAGCAGATAGCGATTATGCCGCTGCCCGTGCCGATCTCGCAAATGCGCGGCTCGCCCAAGCTCTGCGCCAAAGTAAGCGCCTTTTTCACTAAAATTTCGGTCTCGCAGCGCGGTATCAGAACCCGCTCGTCGACGTAAAATTTAAAGCCCATAAACTCGCAGCTTTGCGTGATGTATTCAAGCGGCCGACCGTCTTTGAACTCGGCTATCTTGGCGCGAAAATCCGCTTCATGCGCGAGCTCTTCCGAGCATCTTAGCACGAGCTCTTCGCTGCTAAGTCGCTCGCAAAGCTTTAAAATTTCGCGTGCGACGTATTTTGAGCCGCACTGCCCCAAGCCCCATCTTAGCGCCTCAGCGATCCTCATCAAGCTCTCTTATGCGCTCATACAGGCTCGGGTGCGAATGATACACCGCGGCGTAAATTTTATGAGCGAGCGGAAACGCCTTGTTTTCGCTGCCCAGCTTCTTTAGCGCGCCGATCATGCTCTTTTTATCCTGCATGCTAGCGCCATGCTGGTCCGCGCTAAATTCGTGCATGCGGCTAAGCTTGGAGATCACCGGCTCAAAAAACGCATGCAAAATCGGCGCAAACAAAATCATAAAAACTAGCGTCGCGCCGCCGCCCTCGCTAAGCCCTAGCGCGCCGAACACGCCCGCGGGAAGGTTTCCGAATACCGCGAACGTCGCGCCTAAAAGCACAAAGCTAAGCGCTAAGCCTTTCAAAATATCGCCGTGTTTGAAATGCCCGAGCTCGTGCCCTAAAACGGCTAAAATTTCATCCTCGCTCAGCTTCTCTATGAGCGTGTCGAAAAGCACGACCTTTTTCGTCGCGCCGAAGCCGCCGAAATAGGCGTTTAGGCGCTTGTCGCGCTTACTTGCGTCAATCGTAAAAACGCCGCTACTTTTAAAGCCGCAGCGCTGCAAAAGCTCCTCTATGCGCTCTTTTAGCTCGCCTTGCTCTAGCGGCTGCATCTTATTAAACAGCGGCGCGATAACGGTCGGATAGATTAAATTTATCAGTAAAACTATGCCGAAGCTTAACAGAAAGCCCCAAACCCACCAGTGCGCGCCCAGGCTGTTTACGCAAAAAACGAGCGCAGAGGCTACTGCAAAGCCAAAAACCAGCATGAGCGCGAGCGATTTTAGCGCGTCTTTTACGAAAACGGCGGGCGTTATCGTGGAAAAGCCTAAACGCCTGTCTTTGACGAAGGTTTTGTAAATCTCAAGCGGAAGCGATATCGCGCCGCCGATGATTAAAAATGCCGTTACAAAGCAGCTCCCCGCCAAAATCCCATCGCCCGCTAGATCATATATCGCGCGCTGTAACGCGCCAGCGCCCGCAAGTATCCAAATAAGCGCCACCGCAAACGAAAAGCAGTGCGAAAATATATTAAATTTTAAATTTACCGCGCCGACCTCGCCCGCCTTGCGATAATCCTCCTCGCTAAGCACCACCGCAGGCTCCTTTAGCTTAGCGCGGATGAAACTTAGCTCGAGCAGATCGAGCGAAATTTTATAAATCGTGTAAAGCGCGTATAAAAAGATCAAAAACCAAACCATCGCGCCTACTTTAGGCTCTCGGCGAGCGAAAGCACTTCGTAATATTCATTTTCCATACTGTTTAATGTTCCTCTTTTTTCTTCAAGTTCTTCAAAAAGCCCCTGCATACCGAGCTTTTGATAAATTTCAGGCGTCGAAAGCGCGTGATTTAGTTCTTTTATGCGCGCCTCGATAGCCTCGATCTTAGCGGGATACTCCTCTAAAATTTTATTCTGTTTGTAGCTAAGTTTGGCGGCGCTCGTTTTCTCCTTTTTATTTTCGCGACCGCTCTCGTCTGTGCTCGCGCTCGCGCCAGCGTCGGCCTCGATCTGATCAATCTCCGCCATCTCGTCTTCAAACTCCAAATACTGCGAATAGGGCATTTGAATTTGATCGATCGTGCCGTTTTTTTCAAAAACCCAAAGCTTATTCGTGATCTTATCGATGAAATAGCGATCGTGGCTTACGATGATTACCGCACCTTCGAAGCTTAGCAGATAATCCTCCAAAATATTGATCGTCGCGATGTCAAGATCGTTCGTCGGCTCGTCCAAGATCAAACAATCGTACTGCTCGGTAAAGAGCTTGGCAAGCGCCAGACGGTTCTTTTCGCCGCCGCTAAGCACGCCCACTGGCTTATCCAAAAACTCCTTCGGAAACAAGAAATTTTTCAAATATCCGTATACGTGCATGTAGCTGCCGCGGACGCTTATGTGATCGCCGCCATTGGGGCAGAAAATTTCGATTATGCTTTTATCGTCCGTAATGCCGCTGCGGGTCTGATCGAAGTAGCCGATCCTGATCTCGCCGCGTTTGATCTCGCCCGCATCGATCTTGCTGCGGCCGAGTAGAATTTTAAGCAGAGTGCTTTTGCCCGCGCCGTTAGCGCCTACGATACCGATGCGCTCGCCCTGCAAGACCCGCGCCGAAAAGCCCTTAAAAAGCACCTTGCCGTTTAAAATTTTACCGATATTCGTGCATTCAAAAAGCATCTTTTTGCGATTGTCGCCGCCCGTGCCGTTAAAGCTCCTACTCGCGCGCTCCAGCTCGAGCCGCACGCGACGGATCGCGCCCGGGTTTTTCTTCGCATCCTGCCTCATCTGCATGATACGCGCCTTGCGCCCTTCGTTGCGTTTTAGGCGCGCCTTTACGCCGCGGTGCAGCCACTCCTCCTCGGCGCGCAGCTGTTTAAGCAGCGTCTCGTGGGACTTTTCGAGCGAGGCGAGCATCTCCTGCTTGCGCCTTAAATAATTTTCATATCCGCCGTCGAAATTTGAAATTTTACCCTCTTCGATCTCGATACTGCGCGTCGCCAAGCGGTCGATGAAGTAGCGATCGTGACTGATAAAAACGATCGTCTGCTTCGAGCTAAGCAGCATGTCCTCTAGAAATTTCACCATATAGACGTCGAGGTGGTTCGTGGGCTCGTCCAGCAGCAGCACGTCGGGCTTTTTAAGCACCAGCGCGCCCAGCGCCACGCGACGAATTTCGCCGCCGCTAAGCGTGCAGACGGAGCGGTTTTCGTAAATTTTAAGTCCGAAATTTTGCAGCACCTGCTCGATCTTATTGTCGATCTGCCAGCCGTCCTTAGCCTCGATAAATTTAATCAATTCGTCTTGGCGCGCTAAAAGCTCCTTGTTTTCGGGCTGCGCGGCGATTTCGCTTGAGATCGCGTCGTATTCGCTAAGGGCGGCGTAAATTTCAGCTAGCTCCCTTCGCAGCGCGTCTTTGACCGAGAGATTTTCGTCAAATTTCGGCGTTTGAGCGAGCATCTGGATATTTAGCCCGTTTTGAGTGATGATCCGCCCCTCGTCGATCTCGCACAGACCTGCAATTATCTTCATCAGCGTGGACTTGCCGCCGCCGTTTTTACCGATCACGGCAACGCGTTCATTGGCGTCCAGTGCGAAATTTACGCCGTCTAAAACGACGTGGGAGCCGAATTTTTTCGTAACATCGATAAGCTCGATCAAAGCCAATTTTAAGTTCCTCTAGTGTTAAATTTGATGATTTTACACAAAATTCTATTAAATTTTAATAACTTTTAAAGGTTCAGCGATGCAAAGTTTGGAATTTAACGACCTGCGCGTAGAAATTTTCGCCCCGCACGCGCCGTCTTTTGGGTCAGCCACGCGTGCGCAGCCTCTCAGATCCACGCTGGATACCCTGCTCGACACCTCTGCATCCGCGCAATTTGTCTCATCTGAGCTTCCCGCACCTATCACGTCCGCTCAGGATGATCCACCTGCCGTTTCGTTCGGTCTGTCTGCGCAGGCTACTTCATCTGAGCCTCCCGCGTCTACAGCACCGAATACACCGCTCGTTACGCCCGCCGTACCCGTTTCGCGCTCCTCTCTCGCCGCGCCTAAGGCACAGGCCATTCAACCTGCCGCGTCGCTTGTGTTAAATACTAGAGCAGAATTTACGGCGGCTATCGACTCGATTTCGTCCGCGTCATCGATGCCGAATACAGTGCCAGCCGCGTCCGCACAAACCGCCTCGCCCCGCTTGGGTGCCGTGCCGATCATCTACCTGCACGCCTTGGAGTTTAGCGCGGCCAGTGTGGGCGAAATTTACGAACTCGTCTCGCGACGAAGCGGCGCGGATTTCGTGCTTGCGGCGATCTATCTAAGCGAGGCGCAGTGGGGCGATAAGCTCAGCCCGTGGGCGGCAAAATCGCCGTTTAAGGGGGTGCGCGATTTCGCAGGCGGCGGCGCGGCGCACTTGGAAAAATTTACGAACGAGTTGATCCTGCGTGGCGAGCGGCACGTATTCGGCGCGGGCAAACCTGCGTGGCGAGCGTGCGCGGGATACTCGCTGGCAGGGCTTTTTAGCGCGTACGCGGCGTTTGCAAGCGATAAATTTCAAAAGATCGCCTGCGTCTCGGCGTCGTTTTGGTTCGGCGGATTTGACGCCTTCGTCGCCGCACACTCGCCGCAAAGGGGGCTGGCGCACGTCTACGCGTCCTTGGGCGAGGCCGAGATGAACCCGAAAAATCCGCGCGGAACACTCTGCGGCGAGACGGCGCGAAATTTCATCGCAAAATGCCGCGGTGCGGGCGCAAAAGCGGAGTTTGAGCAAAATCCGGGCGGGCATATGCAAGATGAGATCGCAAGAATTTCAAAGGCGCTTTTAAAGCTGGTAAACTCCTAAAATTCGGGTAAATTTAAAATTTAGCTGGGCGGGCAATTAAATGGCAGGCTCGACAAATTGGCGCTGCGAGAGATTGAAACAAACGAGCCGAGAAGCGACACGAAGCGTAAATTTAAAGCGAGCCGCCGCTAGAATTTTTCGCGCAACGGTTTTTTGTGTGATGCGATGAAATTTAAAACAAACTCGCATTAAAATTTTATAGCGCAAGCGGTGTGGCAAGGATGGTGCAGCGCAATTCGGCGCGAATAGGACAGCGCGTCGTCATACTATACTCGCGTAAAGCGGTAGTTCCGCCATAAGTACACTAACAACACGGAACGTCGTTGGTATTTTAGCAGCTTTGAGCGTAAATCATACGACGCGGCGCCGATGCGGCACAGGCGGCGTGGTGTATGCGGATTTCAAGCAGACTGCCGCTAAATTTTTGCAGGTTGCGCTAGCGGTTTGAAACTTAAAACGAGCCGTCGTTGTAAAATTTAAAGCAAATCGTGTCGCGGCTAGGATTTAGCGTGCCTGCAAGCTAAATTTAAACAGCAGCGCGCCGCGTATGATCTCGCCGTTTCATTTAGTGTAACTGCTAGCTAAATTAAATCACTGAAATTTCAAGATTTGCGCTGCGCCAAAGAGTGTTTTGATACTACGATACACGCCGATAGGTTTAAATTTTAAAATTTAGCGTCGAGTGAATGTACTCGACCAATATCTGCCGAATTTGCGGCGGCGTAATCGGCGTAATATGCGGAATTTTGCCCTGTGAAATTTCGCGGCGCATGCTTCATTATCAGCTCTCTACTGAGCGCTTTGCCCGACGCACGTTTCGCCTTTTCTCTCGCTATACAGACAGCGCCGACCGCTCCATTACTCGCGCTCACTATGTCATTTGCTACATTTGCTCGGAACCAACTGCGAAAAGCTGCAAATGCACCGAATTCTAACCGCACGCCCGAATTTCACCGTCTACGCAAAGGGCAGAATTTTTTTGTAATTGCTCCACAGCTCGCTATCCTCGCCGAAATACGCGAGCAGTCCGCGTGCGTTGCGATCGAAAGGGTTGGGCTCTTTATGCAGCGCGATACGCTGCGACAGACGCAGATCGTAGGTATTGTATATCGCAGAATACGGCACCGGAAAGTCCGAAGCGTAAAGCAGGCGCGAGTGCACGTCCGTTTGGCTCGCCAGATGCGGCAGGGCTTTCGCGCGCACCGGCGTCATTAGCGCGGAAACGTCGGCGTAGAGGTTTTTGTGCGTACGCAGAAGCGCCAGAAGCGCGAAATAATCGTGTCCGAAATTTCGCGGACGACGCGAGAGCGCACGAAAGATATGCGAGTACTCATAGTTAATCGCCATGTGCGCGCACACCGTCGTAACGCCCAGCTCAAGCGGCGCGTAGATCATCTCCAGCGCCTCGCAGCGGCGAGTGCTCGGCACCGAGCTTTCGTTGCCGACGTGGATCACCAGCGGCAAGCCAAGCTTGGCGAGCTTTTCAAAATACGGCACGTAGCGAGGCAGCCTCGTATCCAGATCCCAATAGTTTTGTAAAAATTTCGCCCCCTTAAATCCTAGCTCAAAGCAGCGATCGATCTCATCGAGCGCGTCCGCTCGCTTCGGATTGATGCTAAAAAACGGCACGATGAGATCTGGGTTTTTTTGATAAATTTCAAACACGCTGTCGTTGTCCGCGCAAACGGTCTTATCGCGATGGATTAGCTCGCCTGCGTCGCTAAATTTAGCATCCACGCCGAAAAGCACCGCTTTTTTAACGTATTTCGAAGCTCTAAGCCCGCCGAGTAGAGCGTCCACATAGGCTTCATAGGGCTCTTTGATCGCGCGCGATACGTCTATGCCGAAGCGCCTGCCGAAAAGGCGCAGCGCGAGCCTGTCGTAAGGGCGATCGAAGCGCACCTCCTTGCTTAGCAGATGGACGTGAAAATCAAGCGTTTGCATCGGGGATCCTTGGGAAAATTTTGCCGAGTTTATATCAAATTGCGGTAAATGGTTAGATTTTAATTCGGGTTTAAATTCGCGCTCCGTGCCTTGCCGCGCCTTTAAATTTTAAAATTTAAACCTCTCCGCAAGAGCCGCTAATTGATATTTAATGCCGTTTTAAAGCTATGGCGATATACTTGCGATTTGAAAAGCTATTTCAATTAAGGAGCGAAGATGGAGTTTGAAATTTTAGAAAATTCCGCCGATTTCAAGCCTAGTGATCTGGATGAGATAATGATCGGGGTCGCTGGGATACGAAGCAAAACGCAGCCTCCGTGCCGCCGCACGAGACATACAGAGTGTGGCGCACCTATGATTACGTGGCGATCTCCAAAACGCAGGGCAAGACCTTGGGGGTGCTGGAGGCGTTTTGCGACCGCGACAACTTCGCTACGAGCTATCTTTACTGCGTGATAGTTCATAAAGATTATCAAAGGCGCGGTATCGGCACGGCGCTCGTAAATGCCTTTAATAAGCGCTTTGCGCACACCACCACCTTTGTCGTAACTCCTCTGCATAAGGCTGAGGGCGCCGGAGAATTCCTACAAAAGTGCGGCTTTAAGGACGCGTCGGAGCACTTCACGGTTCATATGAGGAAGCGAAATTCGATCTAGCGGGCGTAAATTTTAAAATTTTATCGAGCTTTAGCTCTAAAACGGTTGGAATTTTAAATTTAGCTATGAGCTGCTATAATCGCTAAAATTTAAGGAGCCAAAATGATCACTATGCAGATCCAAAGCAGTGTCGATCGCGATACTCTCGAAACTTTTAAGAAGCTTTTTTTAAAAATTGATCCCTCCGCACAGATCACTCTAAGCGGCGAGAAAAGCTTAGAAACGATTCTATCGGAGTTTAAATCCGGCGAAAGTTACGACGAGATAAAAAACGGAATGGATACAGATTTAAAATCATACGCAAACGGCGATCTAAGCGGCTTCGAGGAGCTAGGCAAGGGCTGGAAAAATTGAAAATAATCCAGTCTAAAAGATTTCGTGCGCAGCTTAGCAAGATCGTAGAATTTATCGCAGAGCACTCAGAGGATGCGGCGGAAAATTTTAAAAACGAGCTTTTTGCGCGAGCAGGCAAGCTTGGCTTTATGCCGTACAAATTTCGTAGATCAAAAAGCTTTGACGATGATAAAATTAGAGATTTCATATTTAAGGGTTTCGTAATCCCGTATCTAATAGACGAACCCAACGATACAATCGTTATCCTGGCGATATTTAAGCAAAATTTATTGAGATAGCTTGACGCCTGTTTAAAACATCCGCGTTTAAATTCCGCGCTCCATTTATTAAAACCGCTCATTCGCCGCCGCGGCAGCGCCAAATAAACCAACCGCTCGCCCCGCTAAATCACCGCATATTCGCGCCGGGCGCCGTAAATTATAATTCTATGCGCGGCGCGCGAAAACAACTCCGCTCACCCCCTGCGCAAAAGCAAACCTAAAAGATTTTTCGGCTACAATTTCCCCCCAAATAAAGGCAAAATATGAAAGAAATCTCGCTGTTAAGGCTCTCGCTCGCAATCTACGTCGATATGTTTTTGCGCCTAGTAACCACGTTTATCAACACCTACATGATCTCGCGCGTGGACGTCTCGCTAGTAGGCGCGCTGGGGGCGGGCAACGAGATATTTTTGCTCTTCGTCACCGTTTTCGGCTTCCTCGCCGTGGGCTGCTCGGTTCTCGTAGCGCAGGCGCTGGGGGCGAAAAACAAAGTCCTAGCGATGCGCGCGATCCACACAAGCATCGCATTCAACGCGCTAGTGGGGCTTTGTAGCGGCTTTTTCGTCTTTAGCTGCGCGCCATTTTTACTCCGCGCGCTGCAAGTGCCCGCCGAGCTTTTGAGCGAAAGCGCGATCTATCTTAAGGTCATCAGCATTGTCTTTGCGATAGACGCCGTCGCGATCGTGCTTAGCGCCATCGTTCGCGTCTACGGATACGCAAATTTCATCATCGCAGTCTCCGTGGTGATGAATCTAGTAACTCTCGCGGGCAACTACGTCGTGTTATTTAGGCCGTTCGGACTACCGTACTACGGGCTTGAGGGTATCGGCGTGAGCACGATCGCGGGGCGCATGATCGGCGTATTTTTATTCTTTCTCATCATCACGAAGGTGCTAAAGATAAAATTTTACCTCACGATGTTTTTAAAGATCAAGCTCGCCACGCTGCGTAAAATTCTATCCGTAGGGCTTCCGAGCGCGGGCGAAAACATGCTGTGGATCGTGCAGTATCTAGTCGCCTTCGCCTTCGTCGCGAGCATGGGCGAGGCGAGCCTTACCGTGCAGACGATCTATTTTCAAATTTCATCATTCATCTTCTTCGGCGGAAGCGCGATCAGTATGGCAAACGAAGTGATCGTAGGCCGCCTCGTAGGCGCCGCCAAGCCACAGGAGGCGTACCGACACACTTTTACCGCGCTGCGCTTCGGGCTCGGGGCGACGGCGCTTTTCGTCGCGATCGTATTTTTAGCGCGCGAGCAGATCATGGAGATGTTAAGCCTAAGCGAGGCGCACAAGCAAGTCATGCGGCCGCTTTTTTACCTAACGCTCGGGCTTGAGTTCGGGCGGACGCTTAATATCGTGTTCGTAAACGCCCTGCGCGCAAGCGGCGACGCGAGGTTTCCCTTTGCGATGGGCGTGATCTTTATGTGGGGCGTCTCGATCCCGGTGGGCTGGCTTTTGGGCATCCATCTGGGGTATGGAATTTTGGGCGTTTGGATCGGGTTTTTCTGCGACGAGTGGCTGCGCAGCAGCGCGAATACGGCGCGATGGATAAGTAAAAAATGGCAGAGCAAAAAGTTAGTCTAAATTTGCTAGGCTTGCCGATCAGCCTGCGCTTTAAGCGGATGAAATACGCGCGCATCCGCATTAACAAGGACTGCGAGATCAGCGTGAGCGTGCCGCGCTCCTACACCGCGGCGCAGGCGAAAGACTTCATCCTAAAGCACGAAAGCTGGATTCGTCAAACGCTAGAGCGGCTGCGAAGCAAGCTCTTAGCAAGCGATCAGGTTAGAATTTTAGGCAAAATTTACAAGCTGAAATTTAGCCGCGAGGTTGAGCTCGGTACAAACTGCGGCGCAGATGAAAGTTTAGGTGAGAGCGGCGCGCGGGACTGCGTAAACTGGGCGAATGGCGATGCGGGCGACGACGCAGGCGGCGTAAATTCAGCTCATTTACAAAGCAGCGCAGGCATAAGCGGTAGCGGCGGCGATGGCGACGATGTGAGCGGCAGCGCAAACAATGCTATGGGCGACATGGGCGACGGTGCGTGCGGCGGCACGGGAAGTGAAATTTTAAAATTTCACTCGGGCGAACGCACTTCGCAAAGTAGTGCGGCGGGCGAGAATTTGAAATTTGACCTACCCGGCAATGCTGCGCAAGGGCTCGCGCAACAGAGTGAAATGCGACAAGGCGGCGGGTTTATAAATATCGCAGTGCAAAATGGCGCAGCGGACGCAGATTTGAAATTTAATCTCGCACGAGAGGACGCAAGCCTGGAAGGCGGCGAAAATTTAAAATTTAACCCAAATGCTTTGGGCGCGCGGGGGCAAAATTTAAATCGCGACGGCGCACAAAATTTAGCGGGCGAGGAATTTTTCAAATCGAGCCGTATCCAGACAGAAGCGCTAGAGCAAAACGGCGGCGAACAATCCTGCAGCGAAAATTTAAAATTTCACTTGGGTGGGCGCGTTCCGCAAAGCAATGATGCGAGTAAATTTAACTCCGCCTCAAGCGGCGAAATTTTAAAATTTGATCCCGCCGCAAAGGGCGAAATTTTAAAATTTAAACCTATCGCGGGTGATGGAATTTCAAATTTTAAACCCGCTGTGAGCGGTGAAATTTCAAATTTTAGCTCTGTCGTGGGCGAAGGAATTCCGCTCATGAGCGAAAGAATTTCAAAATCCGCGAGCAAAAACGTGCCGCAAAATGTAGCACAAAGCGCGCAAGCGGCGGATATCGAGCGCGACGAGCCCGATTTTACGATCAAAAATTTTATCCAAAGCTCTAAATTTAAAGATAAAATTTTCGTATCGGGGGGCGCGATCTTTTGCGAGAGCGAGGGCGAGTTTGCGGCGTTTAAAAAGGCTTTTGCGCTTGAACTTTATCTGCGCTATATCGAGAAATTTTCGCCGCGGATAGGCCGCAAGATCGCGCGGGTGCGGGTACGCACAATGCAGACGCGCTGGGGCAGCTGCAACCACGCTAAGGGCTATCTCAACTTCTCGCTAAGCCTGATAGAGCGGGATCCGCGCTTCGTCGAATACGTCGTGCTGCACGAGCTCGCGCACCTCATCCACGCAAACCACGGAGCGGACTTTTACGCGCTCATCGCGCAGATCATGCCCGATTTTAGGGAACGTATCAAGCTAGGCAAGGGCTAATTTGCGAACGGGCGCTCGTTTAAATTTCACGCCGCTGCGGCACAGTTCTTGCCGCAGTCGATAAATTTCAACTGATCTTTCACTCCTCTTTCGCCCCGCCGTAGCCGCGCAACCCGCCCCGAACTTGCGCAGCGTAGGCGGCGAAATTTCGCAAATTTTCGCGGATCCAAACGCTAATCTAAAGCCGCAAATTCCACGTATTTCTCCATCGCAACTAGCAGGAGCCAGCGCGCGGTAGGGCTGAAAAAATAGTGGTGTTCAGGGACCTGCTCCATTATAAATTTTAAAAAATCGTAAAAATATTCAGGCGCAAATTTAACCTCGGCGCTCGTTAGACTATCGCCCAGATAGTAGATTTCGCCGCTCAAAATCCTCGCTTTTACCGCGGGGGTTGCGTCTATGAAGTTCCCGGCGCCAGCAAAGCTCAGGCAGTCCGCGGTCGCGTAATCTTTCAAACCCCGCAAGACGGGCTTGGAGCCGACAAAGGTAAAATTTTCCTCTATAAAGCGCGCTCCGCCCTCGCTCACCTGCCAGCAATCGCCCAAACTCGATAAAAACGCAAACATCTCATCATCCGCGGATTTGAAATTTATAGGCTCATTTTTGCGATCCATCTTTGTCCTTTTTAAATTCATAGTTGCTTTTATTTTGAAATTTTTACGATAAAGAATAGAAAATATGTTTGATTTAATCTTTTTAAAATCATTATATTAAATTAGGCTAATCAAGGTTTTCCGAGCTCTTTTTATTTCAAGCGAAATCCTTTACCGCCCTTTAAAATTCAACCAATTCAAATAATCGTTCTTTCTTTATTTTTTTTGAACTTTATTTATTTGTTATCATCAGTGAACTGCTCTTTGACAAGATCTTTGATATCGCTTTTAATACTTTTAGTATCAACTATTGAATCCTCACCCAGCTTCTGAAATTTTTCTTTATCCGCCTTCGTATATTCCTGTTCATCATCATATTTTTTTGTGATCAACCGAATCATCTTGCGACGCAAAAACTTCTCATCTCTAATATTTGACCTCTCTTTGATCCACCCAATTAGTAATACCATCAACATTATAAAACCAATATAACCTAGAATTGGATACATAATCGATACTAATTTTTTAAAGCCCATAAAGGATAATATATACCCTACAACTACGGTGCCAATCATAATTGGATAAAAACGTTTTGATTGATTAGATGAGAAACGTTTTGCTAAGGCATAGAATAAACTGAAAGCAGTATTAAAGATCAAGCCGAAGATAACAAGTGCATACACAAACGCAAATGCAGGGTGAATCTGTTTGGCAATAGCCAACATAGGAATATCAACAGTCGTTGCAAGTTTTACATTTGCATATAAGATACAGGTTGTAACTGTGATGATAATACCGATTATAAATCCACCCAAAGTACCACCTTTTTCTGCTACACCAATCCTCATAATGGATCCCCCTAATACAAAAGCCATTGATACACCTGTCATAACGCAGAGCGAAAAATAATTCAGAACAGAAAACCAGATATTTGGCATTGGAGTAGAGATTGTATTTGCAAGTGTTTCTAATTCTTTAAAATCAAAACGTTGACTTGCAAAGGTATACACTGCCATAATCATAATCATGATAAAAATAATAGGCGTAAATATTCCGATCACATTCGTGATTTTTTCAAAATTAAGAAAGCTAACAAGGATTATCAATACGGCACATAGGAGTGCTCCTGACCAGAATGGCATGCCAAATTGCTGATTAAGATTTGATCCAGCCCCGGCAATCATGACAAAACCTACCACAAAACAGCAAATAATTAAAGAAATATCAAGAATTTTATTAGTGATAGATCCAGCAATTTGTGAAAGAACTTCAAAGTGATCATTGGATCTAAAATAACTACCGAATGTAATAATGATTTTACCAAAGACGGCATTGAGGATACCAAGAATAACGGCTCCAAGAATACCCCATTTGCCAAAACTGACGAAATATTGCATCAGATCCTGACCGGACGATAATCCAGCACCGACAATAACCCCAACATATGCTAACGCTACATTTAAAATTTGTTTTAACATCATCCTACCTCTTAATTATAAAAATTTTAATTTGCTTTACTAATATTAAGAATCTTTAAATTTAAATAATATTAAATGCTAATTAAATTTTATCCAAATAATGACACGAAATTTACACCGAAATTACATCCAAACTCTTAGCGAGATTCCAAGCGAAAATCCCGTACTTTGGTGAATAAAACCGCAAGACCACCGCGCAAAACAGATCAAGGCAAATCAAGGCAGTTTACTTGAAAAAATTCTTGATTTTATCGAGTATCCCCTCGTCGTCTCCGCCCTTGCTACCGAAGCTTTCTTGAAGCTCGCGCAAAAGCGCCTCTTGCTTCTCGTTCAATTTTTTAGGGGTTTGGACGTTTACCTGCACGATCAGATCGCCGTTTTTCTTGGTGCGGATATTCGGCGCGCCCTCGCCGTAGATCGTGAAGCGCTGCTTGTCCTTCGTGCCTACTTTGAGCTTCAGCTCCGCCTTGCCACGCGGCGTCGGCACCTCGATACTCTCGCCCAAGATCGCCTGCGTGAAAAACACCGGCACCTCGATATATAGGTCATCTCCATCGCGCAGGAAGTGGCTGTCTTCCTTCACGCGCACTATCACATACAGATCCCCGATCTCGCCGGTTTTAGAAACGTTGCCCTTGCCGCTTAGGCGCACGCGCTGTCCGTCGTCTATGCCTGCTGGAATGTCAAATTTAAGACTTACGTCCTCTTCGGTAAAGCCCCTGCCGCCGCAATCCTTGCATCTATCCTTTACGATCTCGCCCGTACCACCGCATTCGGAACAGCTTTGGATGAAGCTCATATATCCGCGCCTGACCGCGACACGCCCCGTGCCGCCGCAAGCGGAGCAGGTATGTCTTTTTTTGTCCTTCGAGCCGGTAGCGTCGCAGGCAGGGCACGGCTTTTTGATTTTGTATTTTATCTCCTTGTGAACGCCCTCTAAGGCCTCTTTAAACTCCAGCGTTACGGCCAGCTCTGTATCTATGCCATATGGATCGCTAGGGCGAGTCGAGCGACCGCCGCCGAATGCCTGCTCAAAAAAATCGCCGAAAATGGAGCTAAAATCAAATCCTCCGCCGCCCGCGCCGCCATATGCGCCGCCGATGCCCTCTTTGCCGTAGCGATCATACATCCTGCGCTTTTGATCGTCACTTAAAATTTGATACGCTTCGTTGATCTTTTTAAATTTCTCCTCCGACTCCTTGTCGCCTTGGTTGCGGTCAGGGTGGAATTCTAAAGCGAGTTTTCGAAACGCCTTTTTTATCGTCTCGGCGTCCGCGTCGCGCGCCACGCCTAAAATTTCATAATAATCCTCTTCCATGGAATTCTCCTTAAGCTATAACAAAAGGGGCAATTTTATCTAAATTTAATAAAACTCAAGTTAAGACTTAACTATTTTTATGTATAATGCAATATTTAAAATTTCAAATCAACGATTCAAAGGATAAAAAATGATAAATGTATTGATGATAGAAGACGACAGCGAGTTCGCACAGCTTCTAACCGAATATCTGGCTAAATTTAACATCCAAGTTACAAACTTCGAAGACCCGTATTTGGGCATTAGCGCTGGGATCAAAAACTACGATCTGCTGATTTTAGATCTTACGCTTCCTGGGATGGACGGACTTGAAGTCTGCAAAGAGATCCGCGAGAAATATGACATCCCGATCATCATCAGCTCGGCTAGAAGCGACGTGAGCGATCGCGTCGTAGGCCTTCAGATCGGAGCGGACGATTATCTACCCAAGCCTTATGATCCAAAAGAGATGCACGCGCGCATTATGAGCCTCATCCGCCGCTACAAAAAAGCTAGCGAAAAGGAAGAAACCGCCGCAGACAGCGTATTTCGTATCGACGATAAGCGCCATGAAATTTACTTCGGCGAGGAGTCGCTCGTGTTAACGCCTGCGGAGTATGAAATTTTAGAATACCTAATCAAGCAGCATAGCTTTTCGGTATCTCGCGAGCAGCTCGTATACCATTGCAAGAGCCTAAAAGATAAGGACTCAAAGAGCTTAGACGTCATCATCGGACGCTTACGCACCAAAATCGGCGACAGTTCCAAGGCGCCTAAGCATATCTTTTCGGTTCGCGGTATCGGCTACAAGCTCATCGGATGAAACACTCCTTAATCACTAAAATTTCGGTTTTTTTTGTAATCGCGATCATCTTAGTCTGCGTGCTTTTTATCACGTTCGCACGGATGCAGATGAATAGAGCTTTAGGCAGCATGCAGGCTAATCAAATAAACGCGGTCAATAATCTACTTGAGCTATACAAGCGTAATGCCCCTCCCAGCGATATTGAGCGCTACTTCTCCAGCTATGGCTTGGAGCTTGTAAAAGACAAAAATATCATCCAAAACATCATCACGAGCGGTAAAATTTTTTTCGTCCAAGACACCTCTATCGGGGAGTTTAGCTCGGTCGAGTATAATAATTCACTGTTTTTAAATATCAAAAACAACTCTTTCGTCGTGGTTTTCGAAAGCCTCGGCACGAAGAATTTAAACGATCCGCTTTGGGTCGGGTTTTTGCTTACGATGGCGGTTTTGATCTCACTTTATCTATCGATAGTGCGAAGCTTCACGCCGCTAAAAAAACTAAGCAAAAATATCAAAAAATTCGCCCAGGGCAACTTGGACGTAAATTTAGCCGCCGCGCACAGCGAGGATGAGATCGGGCAGGTCGCGCAGGAATTTAACAACGCAATTGCCAAAATTCAAGAGCTGATCCGCTCGCGCCAGCTGTTTTTGCGCACCATCATGCATGAGCTTAAAACCCCGATCGGCAAGGGCAGGCTCATCACCGAAATGCTAGATGACGAAACACAAAAGGTGCGGCTCGTAAATGTCTTCGAGCGGCTTGAAATTTTAATCAACGAGTTTGCCAAAATTGAGCAACTGCTCTCAAAAAGCTACTCGCTAAATTATCAGGATTATCATTTCAGCCTCATTTTAGAGCAAGTAAAAGATATGTCGATGCTCGATAACTGGGACGAGCTCATCAGCACGGATATCGAGTGCGATGCGGTGATAAACGTGGATTTCGGGCTATTTGCACTAGCGATTAAAAATTTAATCGATAACGCCCTAAAATACTCCAGCGATAAAAAAGTCCGCATCATCTGCGATGAAAACAAAGTAAGCGTCGCCAACCGCGGCGCAGCGCTTGCAAAATCATTCGAGCACTACAAGCAAGCCTTTATCAGAAATAAAGACGAGAAAGCCACCGGCATGGGGCTTGGGCTTTACATCATCGATAAAATTTGCGAGCTGCATAAATTCCGCTTCGAGTACAATTACAGCGACGGCACACACTACTTCTCGATCGTCTTTTCGCCAAAAGGCGCCATATGAGCGGCGGAGATAGGTTCGAAGAGCTCGTTGCAAGCTTTGAAAAGCTTCCCGGCGTGGGCAAAAAGTCCGCCCTGCGCTTTGCGTACTACGTAAGCGTGCAAAATTCCTTCCTAGGGCTAAATTTAGCGCACAATATCGAAGAGGCGGTGCGCGGACTGCACAGATGCCGCATCTGCGGTGCGGTATGCGAGGGCGAGATCTGCGAATACTGCGCTGACGATGAGCGCGAAAGCGATAAAATTTGCATCGTCGAAAACCCAAAAGATATCTTTATTTTAGAGAGCAATAAAATTTACAACGGTCGCTACTTCGTGCTAGACGCCGCTGACGAAGATAAAATCGCGGCGCTGCGCGAGATGGTGAGCCGAAACGGCGCGCGCGAGCTGATATTTGCGCTGACGCCGGGCATCAACTCCGACGGCATCATGCTTTATGTCGAGGACAAACTCGCGGATCTGGGTTTGAAATTTACCAAGCTCGCTCAGGGCGTGCCTACGGGCGTGAGCTTAGACAACGTCGATATGCTCTCGCTAATAAAGGCGATCAACGGGCGCACCGATATTTAAAATTTCGACGAAATTTTAAATTTATGCGGGTAAATTTGAAGCACAAGGCGACAAATAGGATTTGCCGCGAAGCTCAAGCGGCGAAATTTGAGGCGTAAATTTATATAGTTTGGTGCGCGATGAAATTTACCGAAATTTACGCGGCTTCGGCGGCGCGATACGATGCGGCAGGCACGGCGGCAAACGGCTTCTCGCTCGCTGCGAGGTTTTAACAGCGGATTTGAGCCGTAAAATTTAAGCACGCCGTTTCGAAGCGGAGTTTCGGGCGCGGAATTTCTAGCGCTTAAATTTTAAAAGGCGAAATTTTAAGCAGCAAATTTCGGGCGCTAAATTTTAAAAGCGGTTTGGGGGCTACCGAGACTGCACGACGCAGCGAGCTCGTAAAACTAAAGGTGAATTTTAAGGCGCACGGGAATGGTTTAAATTTTTCAATTTCGCCGGCGCGGGTGGGATTTAAAAATTTAAACGTAATTTTCCATTATAATATTTAAGGACAAAGGTGAAAAAGGTTCATTTTATCGGCATCGGCGGCATAGGGATATCGGCATTGGCGAGATTTTTACACGAGAAAAATTTTATCATCTCAGGCTCTGACATCAAAGAGAGCGAGACGACCTACAAGCTAAGAGCGGACGGTATGGAGATCATCACTCCGCACGACGCTTCGGCGATAAAAGATCAGGAGATCGTCATCTACTCCGCCGCGATCAAAGAGGACAACGTCGAGCTGCAAGCCGCGCGCAAAAAAGGGATCGTCTGCCTCTCGCGTAAGGAGGCCCTGCCCTTCGTGCTAAAAGACAAGCGCGTCTTCGCAGTCGCCGGCGCGCACGGCAAAAGCACCACGAGCGCGATAACCTCGGCGCTGATAAACGGCTCGGTCATCATCGGCGCGATCTCCAAGCAGTTCGGCTCGAATATGAAGTACGAAAACAGCGAAAACATCATCTTCGAAGCCGACGAGAGCGATTCTAGCTTTTTAAATTCCAACCCCTACGTCGCGGTCGTGACCAACGCCGAGCCCGAGCATATGGATCATTATGACAACGATTTGGATAAATTTCACGCGGCGTATCGCGGCTTTTTGGAGCGCGCCAAGATCCGCGTGATAAACGCCGAAGATGAGTTTTTAAGCTCGATTAAACTCGGTTGTATCAAACTCTTTCCTTCGCGCGACATAACGGATCTGAAGGTGCTGCTGCGCGATCATCAGCCGTTTATGAGCTTTAATCTTAAAGAGCTCGGGCGCTTTGAGGTTTACGGGCTAGGAAGGCACATCGCCATAGACGCGTCACTAGCGATCCTAGCCGCTGCATGCGAGACGGGGCTAGAGCAGATCCGCAAAAATTTACTGAATTACCAAGGGATCAAAAAGCGCTTCGACATCCTGTGCGCCACCCCAAACTTCGTGCTCATCGATGATTACGGCCACCATCCCACCGAGATCAGAGCGACGCTGCAAAGCGCGCGCGAATACGCTAGCCTGCTAGGGCTTAGCAAGATCACGGCGATCTTTCAGCCGCACCGCTTCAGCAGGCTTAAGGCGAATTTAAACGCTTTTAAGGAGTGCTTTACGGGCGTGGAGGAGTTAGTCGTACTGCCCGTTTACGCCGCGGGCGAGCCGAGCAACGGCATCGATCTGAAAGAGGAGTTTAAGGGGCTCGGCGCGCTATTTACCGAGCGGGTCTTTAGAAACGGCGAGAAGATAGAATTTAGCGATATTTTCGGCGTCCGTCACATCATAAACGATGGCCTCGTGATCGGATTTGGCGCAGGCGACATCACCTATCAGCTGCGCGGAGAATTTTAGACTTGAAAACTCTCGCCGAATTTACGAGCCAAACTCCGCTGCGAGCGGGCAAGGATAAAATTTGAGATTTTTAGTGTTTATTTTCGCATTTTTATTTATCGCGGCGATCTTTTTCGTGCGGGACGAAATTTTAAGCAAAAGGGCTAAAATCATCGCCACGGCGCTGATCGTGCTGCTGTGCGCGGGGGCGTATTTTTACGAAAGCGTGAGCGAGCGATCCGCCAAGCTTGAGGAGGAGATGGTGTTTAAATTTAACGCGGGCGCGCGGCTAAGATGCGGCGGCGCGATAAATTCCGCTGCCGAAGCTCGCGGCGCGGCAAATTCCTTCTCCGAAAAACATAGCGCGGATGCGAAAAATTTGGGCGCGAAAGCCGGCGAGGCAAATTTAAACGCGCAGAGCAAGGCCGCTTCCACCGCGCAAGCAAATGATACGCAAAACTCCGCGGTGCAAACGAACGAGCAGGCTTCCGCCGCGCAAGTAAACGGCGCCGTCTCGGGCGGGCAAAATTTCGCACAAAGCCCTACTTCGAAAAATTCTAAGCAGCAAGGCGATACGCAGAGTCTCACGCCGCAAAATTCCGCGAATCAAGGAGGTACGCGAAGCTCTGCCTCACAAAATTCTACGCAAAATTCCGCGCAACGAGACGACACGCAAACCTCCAATCCGCAAAGCTCCGCACAGAATTCTAAAACTACGCAAAATTCCGCGCCGCAGAGCTTAAATTTGCAAAGCTCCGCGCAGATCGTAACGCGAGAAAATTTCACCTACTCCTTTTCGATGGGCGCTTTCATCGCCAAAAAGAGCGCGGGCGCGGAGTTTAAGGGCAAAACCTACAAGATTAAAGAGTGCGTTTATGATCAGTGACGAACTCTTTACGCGCCTCGATCTGGGCGAGTATCTAGCCAAATTTAAAAGCTTTTTGGCGCGCGAAAAGCCGCTGTTTTTAAGCGGCGATAGCAAGCTAAATTTTGAAAAAATTTCAGAGCTTACGAAATTTGATCTCGCGCAGTGCGAGAGCGTTGCAAACCTAGACGACGCGCTGATGCGCATCTCAAAGCATGGCGTGCTTCATATCAGCGAAATTTACGAGTTTAGCAAGATCGTCCGATATTTTCTGTACCTTAAAAAGCAGCCCTTCGAAGGCAAACTCGCCGCTTGGCTTGCAAAGATCGAGATTCCTGCGCCCATAGCGCAATTAAAGGATTATTTCGACGACCAGGGCGGCTTTCGCGACGCGATAGACGAGCGCTTCGGCGCGCTAAACGAGGCGTTTAAGATAAAAAAGGGCGAGATCGAGCAGACGCTAAAAAGGCTGATCTATTCCAAAGCCCTTTCGCCCTATCTCGCCGACACGCAGATCCACTACATAAGCGACACCGAGGCTCTGCTGGTGCGCGGCGGCTTTAATCACGTGCTAAAAGGCAGCGTCGTAGCGCGATCAAGCGGAGGCTATTTTTACGTGCTTCCAGACGCGATCGCGGCTCTGAAGTCCGCTCAAAGCGCGATTTTGGATAAAAAAGAGCAGATCGTTTTCGAGCACTGCAAGCAGATCAGCGCGGTTTTTAATAAGAATTTAGCTTTTTTAAAATTTATAAACGCCGCTTTCGATGCGATCGATGCGCTGATTGCGCGCGCGGCGATGGCAAGAGCGAGCGATTATGAGTTCGTCCTGCCTGATCCCTCGCGCGACATCGTCCTAGATAGCTTCGCCCACCCCGCGCTTAAAAATCCAAAGCGCGTGAGCGTGGAATTTAGCGGAAAAATTCTGCTCATCACCGGCGTGAATGCGGGCGGAAAATCGATGCTTTTAAAAAGCATTCTAAGCGCGGCGCTGCTAGCTAAGTACCTCCTTCCGATGCCTATTCGCGCAAGCGGCAGCCGCATCGGCACCTTTAAAGAGTTCGAGCTCATAATGGAGGATCCACAAAACTCCAAAAACGACATCTCGACCTTTGCGGGCAGGATGGTTGCCTTTAGCAAGCTGTTCGGGCGCAAAGAAATTCTAATCGGCGTCGATGAAATCGAGCTGGGTACCGATTTTGAGGAGGCTGCGAGCCTATACGGCGCGATGATCGAGCAGTTGATAGGCGGCGACGTGAAGATGATCATCACCACCCATCACAAGCGCCTGGCGATGCTACTTGCGAAGGATCCGCGCGTGGAGCTGCTGGCGGCGCTTTACGACGAGAAAAACAGCGCGCCGAAGTATGAGTTTTTAAAGGGCACGATCGGCAAATCTTACGCCTTTGAAACCGCACTGCGCTACGGCATAGCGCAAAATTTGATCGCCGCGGCGCGCAAAAACTACGGCGAGAGCAAAGAGAACTTAAACGAAGCGATCTCAAAAGCGATAAATTTAGAGCTTGAGCTAAAGCAAAAACTAGCTCAGACGCAGCAAAAAGAGGAGAAGCTGGATGCGCTGAGCGAAGCGCTAAAAGATCAGCGCGAGCGCGCGCAAAGCGAGCTGAAGGCGGAGCTTTCAAGGCTACAAAACGAATACTACCGCGCCATTTCGGAAGCCAAACGCAGCGTGAGCCTAAGCGACGTGCGCGAAAAGCAGCGCGCCATAAACCGCGCAAACGAGCTCGCACGGGCCGTGCAACAGCCCGAATTAAGCACGCCGGAGCCGCAAAGCCTCAAGGTGGGCGATCGCGTAAAATACGGAAAGATCAAGGGCGAAATTTTATCGCTTAGCAAAACCCAGGCGCTGATGCTAAGCGACGGCATTAGGCTGCGCGTGCCGCTTAGTGAGCTAAAACGTAGCGGTGCGGCGCCCGCGCCCGCAAAAAATATCAGTATCAAGGTGCAAAAGCCCTCCTCTGCGTCGCTCGTGCTCGATCTGCACGGCTTGCGCGCCGAGGAGGCAATCAGCAGGCTCGATAAATTCATCAGCCAAAGCCTCGTGATGGGCTTTGATGAGATCATCGTAAAACACGGCATCGGCACGGGCAAGCTCGCTTATGCGGTAAAGGAGTTTTTAAAATCGCACCCGAGCGTCAAGGGGTTTCGCGACGGCACGCCCGCAGAAGGGGGCTTCGGCTCAAAGGTCGTCTCACTTTAGGCTTTGACTAAAGAGCTTTTCGCTCCAGGCGTGAGCGCGAATGATGCGGAATTCGCTCATTTCATCTATGCCTTCGCCGAGGTTTTTTAAGCGCGGGTACTTTTAACGTAGAATTTCGCCGCGGAATTTTAAATTTTACGCCCGCGAAGCTATAAAGCTTTTAAATTTAAACTTAGGATTTTAAAAATTTAAAACGCAAGAGCTCAATTTGAAATTCTAAAATTTTATGCGGCGTAAGCCGCTAAATAAAAATGCGCGGACGCAGTCCGCCCCTTGAGCGTACCAGGGGTTAGGGGATTTTAAGGGGGAAGGGGAGCGCCTCGCAAGTAGCGCCCCTTCCCCCTTAAGAGAAAACGCCGCCACGCCCCAAATTCTAGAGGTAAATTCTACATAGAGAAATTTTAAATTTATTACAAAATGAAATTCCGTTTAAATTTTAGTCCGTGATATGTTTCTATTGGGACCGAAAGGGGCCCCATTGCGAGGTCACACTTCTCGCAGAGGCGACGTTGTCCCACAGCACCGCATTGCTCTGCTCGCCCACAAGCCCCCACCCATCCCCCTACGACGCTTTAAGCGGTGCGAGCCTTATGGCTCGCGCAATTTATTTAACGGGGCGCGGCGTGAAATTTTAAAATTTGCAAACAGGGACGTAAAAATTTTAAAATTTCACCGCTACGGAATTACAAAATTTAGCCGAAATTTATAGCTCACAAAATTTTAAAATTCCAAGCGCAAAAGAATTTTGAAATTCCAAATACGATAAAATTTAAATGGCGGCGGAATTTTAGAATTCCTATTGGCGGCGAAATTTCGGAATTCTGATCGGTAACAGAATTTCAAAATTCCGTAAATTTGAGCGGAATTCTGAAATTTCGTAAATTTAAAACGATTGAATAAGGAGGCCTCATTGAACCCGATTACCGAAAAGCGCAGCGTTTCGGGCTACTACTACGCCGAGGATCGCGAGTATGTGTACTTCGTGACGGACGCGCCGCGCGAGCAAAACTATCGCTTTATTTTTGATGCGGGTGCGATCTATTCGCAAGATGACGCGGACGGCGAGGTACGGCTTAGCAGCGAAGCGGAGTTTTTCGCGATCGTTAAAAAGATCCTCGCGCAGTACCGCGATAAAATTTTAGAGCACTCCGCAGAGCTTGAGAATTACGAAAAGATCTACACGCGCCGCGGCGATTTTTCAAAATTTATGAAAAGGCACTCTGTCCTAAAATACGAAATCCGCAAATTTCAAAACAAAATTTCGCATTTCTACGAGGCGCTTCTCATCTGCGCAAATGAGCAGCCGGCGCTTAAAAAGCGGTTGAAAAACTACGCCTACGAAGCGGGCGTTTTTAAAGGCGTAATGAGCGAATATGCCGTCAGGATCGAGGATATCTATCAATTCATCCAAGGCCTCAAAAACGACAAAATTAGCCGCAACATCTACATTCTCACGATCATCTCGTCGCTGCTGATGCCGCTAAATTTCATCACGAGCTTTTTTGGGATGAACACGACGGGGCTGTTTTTAAGCGGCTCGACGCATGGCACGCTCATCGTGACGCTTGCGATGTGCATGATCTTCGCGGCGATGGTTGGCTTTCTTATGCTCTACACCAAAAAGCGAAACTAAAGCGGAGAAATAAAATTTGAATAAAAACGAGCTAAGAAATATCCTAGGCGGATACCTCGGCAGGGAGATTGCGGGCGATTTTAGAGTGCTGAAAGAGTATGAGATCGCACGCTGCAACGATGCGGTGAAATTTCCTTTTGAGGGCGATAGCGAGCTGCTGCGCGAGTTTTGTATCTTCGCAGACAGCGGCAGCGGCGATCTTTGGCTCGCGAGCTTTAATAGCGGCAAGATCGCGTTTTACGACCATGATTTGGAGTTTTTGTCCGAGGCAAATTTGAAAAAATTCGATCTAAATCTTGCGGGCTGGCTAAAGATCGCCGAGCTTTTTTCCAAATTTGAAGCCCTTGGCGACCCGAGTAGCACGCAAAAGGCGGAGTTTAAGCAAAGCGTAGCTAAAATCTGCCCGCAAATTTTAGAAATTTGGGAAATTTAGGCGCTATTTGCGGCGCTAAATTTAATCGCAAAAGCGCAAAATAGGAGCAACGATGAAATTTATATCATATTACGACTCGCCGCTTGGCAAAATCACGCTCGCGGGCGATGAGGCGGGACTTTGCGGACTGTGGTTCGAGGGCGAGAAGTACTACGCGCACGCTCTTGCAATGGGCAGCACGGACAGCAAATTCTGCGCGCGCGATATTGCGACAAAAACAGATGCCGCCGCGAGAAAGGGTTGCTACGAGAAGAGAGGCTGTGCGCTAGAGGCGAAAAGCGGCGCGGATAAAAAGCGGGACAGCGCCGATCTGCTCGCAAAAGAGCAGCGCGCCGCGAGCGAAAAATTCTTCACGCGCGATTTTGTGGCTCAGGATGCGGGCGAAAAATCTCGCGCGACCAATCTTTCGGTGCAAAGCGCGGGCGGAAAATTCTGCGCAAACGAGCAAAGCGGATACTTCGAGGAGAGAAACCTGGTCGTTTTCGATCAAACCAAGCGCTGGCTCGATCTGTATTTTAGCGGACGCGAGCCGGGTTTTACGCCCGCTCTAAATCCCGTGGGTTCGGCGTTTAGGCGCGCCGTGTGGGAAATTTTGCTTAAAATTCCTTACGGACAGACCACGACCTACGGGCAGATCGCGCGCGAAATAGCCGCAGCACGCGGGCTAGCGAAGATGTCCGCGCAAGCCGTAGGCGGCGCCGTAGGGCACAACGAAATCTCAATCATCATCCCATGCCACCGCGTCGTAGGCACGCACGGCAGCCTCACGGGCTATGCGGGCGGCATCGATAGGAAAATAATAAAGCTGCTGCAGCCAGGGGGCGTCGATATGCGAGGATTTTTTTCACGCCCCCAAATAGCACCGCGCCGTAAGAATGCAATTTAAGCGGCTGGTAGCGCGCCCAAGGCCTAAATAGCTAGCCCGGATAGCAAAACCGCGCAAGATGTGGGGCCTGCCGCCAAAAGGACGATAAGCGTTGCGAGCTGTATTGCTAAATAAGCCTAGCTGCGCCGCCGAAACGGCGTCCCGTGCGAAGCTCAAATCGGCGCACCGCAAAACGTCCCGCACCGGTGCGCTCAAAGAGCGGATTGAGTAAATTTTAAAATTTCGCCGCTTTTTCTCCGCCTCCCACAGAAGCCGCATCGATTTAAAATTTTAACGCGCCGAGGACGGACAGATCGGCCGCCAGTTCGGCCGCTACAAAATTTGCGATAGCCAAAATCTATAAGCGGCGCCGAAACGGGCGCAACAAAGCCTGCAGTGAAAAAACTAATAGGCGGCGTCGCGCCTGCTTCGTAAAACTGCGGTGGGCTGATTACCAAGGAGCCCGCTTGAATTAGCGTTTTAAACCGCCGCGCAAAAAAGATAAAATTTATCTTTTCGCGCATGATGATTTGCGCCGCATCTACAAACAAATGAAGCTCGCAGGCTCTTAGCGATCGGTAGCGCTGCCGCTACGCCGCTTAAACCTGCGCGGATCTAAAAATTTTATAAATTAAAATTCCATGTCGCGAACAATTCAAAATTTCGCGCTTCAAACGATCCGCAAATTCCGTGCTTCAGTCTGCGGCGATTAGGTCTTAGCACTCCCAGCGGTGCTTTTTCATACGGGCGCGCTCGCCTCTAAATTCCACGCCTTCGGCCTCTAGCAGTTCGCGCTGAGTCGCAAAGCTCGCCGCCAAGGCTCCTGCGTGGTTTACGACGCGGTGGCACGGGTAGCTGCCGTAAAGCTCTGCTTGCGAGAGCACGCGCCCCACGAGCCGCGAGCAAGCGGGTAGCCCGATCAAGCGTGCGATCTGTCCGTAGCTAGCGACCCTGCCCGCGGGGATCTCCTCCACAAGGGTAAAATTTCATAGATCAAATTTTGTGTCAAAACCATGGCGTAATTATACTTTTTCGCATTTAAATTTAGACCTAAATGTAGCCGCTTTGCAGCGCCAAATTCGATATAATTTCTAAAATTTAGCGCTTTAAAAGGAGCGAGCTGTGGACGAGAAATTTCAATCAGACACGAAAGAGCTGGACGAGAAATTTGCCGCTATCCCTGAAAATTTAAAGAAGCGATACGATATGCATAGATTTATTAGACGCGTGATTATAGGGTATTATTCGTCGGCGGCTACAACCATCTATTTCTCGCTAATGCTACTGTTTTTTCTTGATTTGCTTTTTTCGAATATCGGTATAGAATCGTCGTCTAAAATTTTTAAAGATATCCGTGATATCGCGATAATAGTTTTGCCCATATGCGCGACGATCTGCTTTTTAAGATGCACTAAGACTAAGCGATACAGCAACCTTTTTATTAAGGATCAAGGAGATAGTTTGTTGGTCTTTACGATAGAAAATTTTGCCAGTATAATTTTGCTTTTATATCCGACCTTGATTTTTACCGGAATATTGGAAGGTGCCGCAGCTCATATATTTTTGTACGCCTTAATCGTAGCGCCGATTTGCGGAATAGTTTTTGGGGTATGCTATTTTTTCAATACGGGCTCATATACCCCGAAAGACGAAGCGTAAATTTCATTAAATTTAGCCGCGCTTTTAAAATTTTACAGCGCGGCGCCTCGTCGAATTTTGAAATTTAATAGCTTTAAAATTTTACCTTGCCGAGAGCTCCGCGCAAGCGAAATTTAAACCGAATATTCAGCCCCTCTTTATATGCAAAGGAATATAATTTCAAAACAGATATCAACTTTGATTTAAAGGAGAAAAGATGCAAAATCAAAGACGAGACCTACTAAAGGTAGCCGCTTTGGCGGCGGGCGTTGCGATGCTCGGTACGAGCAAACTAGCTGCGAGCGAAAAGACGTTTAAGCTCTCAAAGCGCGATCATAGCAAGCAAAGAGCGCTGCTGCTCTCAAGCTCGGGCTACAAAGACACGAAGTATCTATCGCACGCGGTGTCGTGGATCGGTAAATTTGCGCAGGAGAACAACCTCGCGGGCAAAAAGATCGTTTTCATCCCTTACGCAAGCCTTCGCAGGAGCTACGACGAATATGAAAAGCGCGTCAAAGAGGCGCTTGCGAGCTTAAATTTAAACATAGTCGGCGTCCATCACGCTAAAAACGCCGCGAAGGAGGTCGCGAGCGCGGATTGCATATTCGTAGGCGGCGGCAACACCTTCAAGCTCGTGCACGATATGTACGAAAACGAGCTCATCGCTCTGATTAGCAAAATGGTCGAGGACGGCACGCCGTATATCGGCTGGAGCGCGGGCTCGAACGTCGCGGGCGCTACGATGATGACGACGAACGATATGCCAATCATCGAGCCTGAGTCGTTTAATACCTTCAACATCTTCCCGCACCAGATCAATCCGCACTTCATCTCGGGCAAGCCTGCGGGGCACAACGGCGAGAGCAGAGAGGAGAGGCTGGAGGAGTTTCTGATCGCCAATCAAAAATCGACCGTTTATGCGATGCCGGAAGGTACGGCGCTTTGGCTTGAAGGCGAGAAGGCGACCGTGCTCGGGCCTGCTGCGGTGCTAAAGATGAATTATAAACAAAAGGTTAAGTTGATCGAGCCGGGCAGCTCGTTTAAGTATTGATCGCACCCGCTTAAATTTAACCAAGAGGTGCGCCTGATCACACCGCTCGTTTGAATGCGCAAATCGGTTAAATTTTTAATTGCGGCGCTCGGCTAAATTCGGGCGCCGCTTTTTAAATTTATGCGGCAAAGCGCGCTACTTATGTGGACGCATGGTCAAAAGATAAGCATCGATTTAAAGCGACGCGCGACCCCTGAAGCCATAAAAAGTAAAATTTAAAACGCAGATAAAATGCCCCGCGTCCGCCTTCCGATGCCTCTTTTACCTCATATATCGCGCAGATGTCCTTGCCGGCTGCGGCGGGACGGTATATTTGCAAAAAGAGCGCCTATGGTGCCGCCAAAACCAGTTCGAATGACCTCCGAAACTTAACCGACCTGAGGCAAAGCTTAAAATTTTTTATTTCGCTGGAATCGCCGCAAGAGCCCGAATTGCCTGCAAAGGTATTTTACGACGATCTATATCGAAGCATCATAGAAGGCACGGGCGAGCAGAAACGCAAGAAGCTATAGAGATGATCGCGCTGCGACTCGTCGCAAAAAAATCCGGGCGCGGCTACTTGGGAAAATTTTCTCCGGAAATAAACTAGAAAATGACGAGGCGATCCGTCACGGGCTTAGCTGCGGCGCTTCTTTTTACAAAGATTATTTTTACGCGAAGCGCTGCGTGGACGGTAAAATTTTGAAATTTGATCTGAACAACGACAAACTGCCGAATATTACGACGCCGTAAACGGGCGGCATCGTTAGCGCGAGCAAAAGGTGGCGCCTACGCAAAAAAGCGCCGCTTGGATCACGCGCGCTTTTAGAATTTAATCGTTTTCCCGCCTAAACGGCTTGGTTATGCAAGAAAAGGCGATCACTCGCACAAGGGCGTCCATGTAAGCAAAAATCGCTCCGCCGCATCGTAAGCCGCACGATCTCAAAGCCGCCTTCGCCGCCGCTAGTTTGCGCCGCTTCGCAGACGGCTCGCAAAGGGCTATAAATTTAAAACGCCTGCAAAATTTAAGCGTTTAGCCACTATAAACGTATCCACTCAGACGCCACATTAGGCTTCGTTGCAGGCGCAAATTTAAACGGCAGGGCACAAGCAAATTAAATATAGCTAACCCTGTAATGATCGCAGCTAGGCTTACGCTCCTCGCATTTAGCGCCGCTTTTACCGATCGCAAGCGAGCAAAGCGGCGAGTATCCCTCGGGAATGCCCGCACGAGCTGCGAGAACAGGCTCGTCAAAAAGCGTAACGACGACTGTATTTATCGGGCACGAAGTAAGCTCAAGCGAGGTTGCGCGAAGCTGCATATTTTGCATCACAGAACCCATCGCCCAGTAAATCCCGCGGTGTAGGTTTTCAAGCTTGGCGCCTTCGCATTCCTTCGGCAGTTCCGTCGCGAGTTTACCCGAAAGCAAGATAAGAACGGGCGCGCCGTAAAGTGTAGTTTTGGTTTTCATCCCCATGTTTTCAAGCATTTTGCCGAATTTCTTAACGGCCGCCGCATCAAGCTCGCGCAAAAGATCTTTGTCCGTAATAACGCTTATGTGAGCGTCCTTCGTGGTAAAAAGAGCGGGCGCCAGATACGCTGCCTCCAAAATCGCCTGGATTTCCTCTTTTGACGGGACTTCGGCGTTAAATTCGCGCACGCTTCGACGCTTTTTCATAGCTTCGAGTAGTTGCATTTTCTCTCCTTAAATTTGATTTTATATTTCAGGCTCGCCGCGCTTTACTCAAGCGCCCGCGAGCAGCCGTTTAGCCTAGTATTTTTTTCACGCACGCTTTTATCTGTTCAAAGCTAGCCGTCGGCTCAAATCTCGCTACGACTTCGCCGTTTCTATCCACTACGAATTTCGTAAAATTCCATTTCACGCCGTCGCCTTCTAAAATTTCGGGGAAGTTGCTTTTTAGCGATTCTTCAAGTTTTGCGCTTAACGGATGGGCTGCATCAAAGCCTTTAAATCCCTGTTTTGAAGTTAGAAATTTAAACAGCTCTATCGCGCTCTCGCCGCGCACGTCGCCTTTTTTAAATAGCTCAAACGTTACGCCAAAATTTAGCTTGCAATTTTGCTCTATCGTCTCGTCGTCGTCGGGTTCCTGATGAGCGAAATTATCGCTAGGAAAGCCCAACACGCAAAGTCCTTTGTCTTTAAACTCCTGATTTAGCGCCTCAAGCTCCTCGTATTGGTTCGTAAAGCCGCATTTACTGGCCGTATTTGCGATGAGCAACACCTTATCGCGGTACTCGCCTATAGATTTTTGCTCGCCTCTGCCTGTAATTACGTTAATGTCGTAGATTTGCATTTTTTCTCCTTTGTGGCACTTTTCGCCTTAAAATTTTGGATGGATTTTAGCGAGCGAATGTGTTCTTAGTGTGTTCTTTTGCGATTTTAAAAATTTATCTGCCGTCCCATTCGCCGCTCCTGCATTAAATTTGCCGAATTTTAACATAATTCGGCCGCTTCCTTGCAGCACGAACGATCTTTTTGATCGGCTCATTACGAACACGGACGAGCCTGCGCGGCGCCGTATAAATTAGCAAGACGAGGCGCGGAATTTCCGTCCGATTTGCAAAGCTTGGGTTTGAGCTTAAATTTAAAAATCCGTCCCGTCGCCGTAAGCTGAAATTTTGCGCGATTGTTTTAAAATGCGTTTAAAATTTTAAAGAGAGCTCATGGCATTTTCAGATTTTTTCAAAAAAGGCGGCAAAAATAGCGCAAACGCCGCAAAGATCGGCAAGACCGCGCAGGAGCGCAAGGATATAAGCATCGAAATTTTAAAATCGCAGGGCGTGCCGTATATAGATCATCTGCCGCTACGGTACGAGACGAGCGAGATCACTCCGCGCGAAAAAGACGAGGTCATCGCTCGCGCGATCTGTTCGTACGCGGCGATAATGTGCGCCTGCTCGATCAGAGACGAGGGTAAGCTTGCAGACGAGGATAAGCAGGGCGTGCGGGGCTTTCTAGATAACCGCTACGGCTGCATAGGCAAGCTCACGCGCATGGAGCGCCGCATCGTGCAGGGCGAGGCGAGCCGCGACGAGGCTGTGAATATGGGCTGGAAATACGAGTCGCTGTGGGCGCTGATGTGGGCGATGGGGCTCGTGGAGGAGCTTAGCTTTCCAAGCAAGATCTGCGACTGCACCTTTGTGATGGACACCTTTGGCGGCGATTTTTCGGCGCGCGTGAAGCTGCGCGATACGGATGAAATTTTACAGGCGCTCGATCTCGTCTACCGCTACCACTGGGCGTGCGTCAATGCTCGCGTGCACGGCTCAGACAGCGCGGGGCTCGACGAAGAGGTCGTGATGGAGAGACGTGGCGGGCTAGAGTGGCTGTGCTGCAAGGGAGCGGAGAATGATAATCTGACGGATGAATATAATGCGTGGGATTATCCGGACTTGAACACGTAGCAACCCCTTTTTCCTTTATACGTCGTTAGAAATTTCGCCGAATTTCAGTCACGTATTATAATATACGCTCCTTCATTCGGCTCATTTCCGCCTCGTCTAAAGAAAAATACTGCGCCTTATCTCGCGAGCGTCTTTAAATGAGTTTGAAATTTTAAGTCCGCAATAGGCTATATGCCTTATCTTGACTTAAAATTTCTGCACAACATTTAAATCCATCTCGCGATACTGCCGCTCTTGCATTCTTTAACTCAAATTTCAACTAGCCTACGCCTAAAAATTAAATTTCGCCTCGTTTAAGCGAAAAATACTTCGCCTTAATTCCCGCGTTTTTTCTTTTTGCTATACATCGTTGCGTCTAAAATTTGCTCGGTTGCATATTTACATACACGCTCCGCCCGCAAATTTCATTCGCGCCTAGTCTAGTTTCGCAATACTGCCGCCTGTATTTTTGCGCTAAAATTTAACCCCGATCGCGCGCTGTTTTTTCAAATCATAATATGCGTGAGTAGATAAAAAGTACGCCGAATATGAGATAAATTTATAAATTGATTGGGGATAGAATTTTAAAATTCTATTGCGAACTGCACAAGAAATATCGCAAACGCGATTCGCCGAAATTTAAAACATGGCCTGCTAATTTAAGGGCGCCGTGGAATTTTAGAATTTAAAGTTGCTGGCGAGCGAGGCGCCCGTCCGCGTATTTTAAGCCCGCTAAATTTAAGCGGGCAACGTCTGCACCGCAGACCTAGAAATTGCATCAACCCTGCGTTGCAGCGCTTCCGCTCGCAAATGCCGCCGCATTGAGCGCCGCATCGTAATCGGGCTCATCTACGATGTCGTTCGTGATCTGCTTGTAGGCGATCTTGCCCGCGGTATCCACGACGAAAACCGCGCGGCACGTTAGCCCTGCAAGCGCGCCGTCCGCGATCAGCACGCCGTATGCGCGCGCAAACTCCTTATCGCGAAAATCGCTTAGGGCGCGTAAATTTTTGATCCCCTCGGTCGAGCAAAATCTGCCCGCGGCAAACGGCAGATCCATCGAGATCACGAAAACCTCGGTATTTTTTATACTCGCGGCGCGCTCGTTAAATTTGCGCGTCTCGGTCGCGCACACGTCCGTATCCAGGGACGGCACGGCGATGATGACCTGCGCCTTGCCCGTGCCGCCGCCGACTTTGACCTCGCTAAGATCGGCCGCGACTAGGCTGAGCTCGGGCGCCTTATCTCCCAGCTTAAGCTCGCTGCCCGAAAGACCGACGCTTACGCCTTGCAATTTGGTTTGTTGCATGATTTTCCTTTGTTTTGAAATTTAAAACGGGCACATTATAAGCCCGTGAAGGCAAACGCCTGCTAAATCCGAAAATGGGCAAGTTCGTGCGTCGGCTCGGCCTATATGAACGGTGCGTAGATCGCTGCGCTAAGATGAAATTTTACGGCGCAAAGCGGCGGCGCAATTAAAGTACCCCGAGAATACCACTACTCACATAAAGCACTGATGGTCGCGATCTGATATAAGTCTATGATAGTTGCGCTCCGCCTTAAGGCTGTGCCGAAGGTAAAATTTCGCCCCGTTTGCGCGATCCCGCTTGCGGCGACTTTGTCCGTGAATATAAATCAAAGCGCGATAGCGTCGCACGCGCTTTATCTGCGAATGAATAAATCTCTAGTAAAATGATAGGTGCGGCATCATGGGCACATTTTAAGTTATGCTTTAAATTTTTAAATTTAATTGAAATTTTTTAATCTAAATTTGCAATCTACAGAAATTAAAATTTATGGGTTGAAATTTTATTTGAAGCTAGAGTGTGAGTTAAAATTTCGGCTTGTAAAGCAGGTTAAATTTAAGCGCCTTTTAAAATTTAAAGAAACGCCGGGGGTTGGCGATAAAGCTATCGCCGCGCCCTAGCGCCCGTTAAATTAGCCGTTACGCTTTTTGATGATCTCTTCGCCGACGTTTTTAGGAACCTCGTCGTAGTGATCAAATTCCATCGAATAGGTCGCGCGACCCTGCGTCTGAGAGCGCAGATCGGTCGAGTAACCGAACATCTCCGAAAGCGGGCAGAACGCGTCGATGATCTTGTTGCCGCCGCGCTCGCTCATATTATTGACCTGTCCGCGGCGCTTGTTTAAATCGCCGATGACGTCGCCCATATACTCCTCAGGGGTTTCTACCTCGACTTTCATCATAGGCTCCAAGATTACGGCGCCCGCTTTTCTAGCGCCCTCTTTAAAGCCCATAGAAGCGGCAAGTTTGAATGCCATTTCGGAGCTATCGACTTCGTGGTAGCTTCCGTCATAGACAGTTACGCGCACGTCCTCGACCGGGTAGCCCGCCAAAACGCCGTTTTGCATCGCCTCTTGGCAGCCCTTATCGACTGCGGGGATGTATTCTTTAGGAATCGCGCCGCCTTTGATATCGTTTACGAACTCATATCCGGTGCCAGGCTCCAAAGGCTCTAGGCGCAAAAATACGTGACCGTATTGACCGCGACCGCCCGATTGTTTGGCGTATTTGTACTCTTGCTCGACCGTTTTGCGGATAGTCTCGCGATATGCGACCTGCGGCTGTCCGACCTCGGCCTCAACCTTAAATTCTCTAAGCATTCTATCTACGATAATCTCAAGGTGTAGCTCGCCCATTCCCGAAATGATTGTCTGTCCACTCTCCTCATCGGTCGCAACCCTGAAGCTCGGATCTTCTTGCGCCAATTTTTGAAGCGCGATGCCCATTTTTTCTTGATCGGCTTTGGTTTTAGGCTCTACCGCTACGCTGATAACGGGATCAGGAAATTCCATACGCTCTAAAATTACTTTATCTTTTTCGCTAGCTAGAGTATCGCCCGTAAGAGTGTCTTTAAGACCCACAACGGCGCCGATCTCGCCCGCATATAGCTCTTTGATCTCTTCGCGTTTATTCGAGTGCATCCTTAGCAAGCGTCCGATGCGCTCTTTTTTACCCTTGCCGGTATTTACGACGTAGCTACCGCTTTCCAAAACACCGCGATATACGCGCACGAATGTAAGCTGACCTACGAAAGGATCGGTCATAATCTTAAATCCAAGACCCGCGAACTCGCCCTCGTCGGTAGAGCTTACATGAACCTCGCTGCCGTCCTCATACTGACCCTTAATCGCAGGCACTTCATCAGGCGCAGGTAGATAATCTACGACCGCATCTAGCAAAGGCTGCACGCCCTTATTTTTAAATGCGGTACCGCATAGCATAGGAAAGAAGCTTAGGCTTAAGCAGCCTTTCTTGATACCTTTTTTGATTTCCTCCACGCTTAGCTCTTCGCCGTTAAAATACTTCTCCATCAAAGCTTCATCAGTCTCTGCTACCGCTTCGATCATCTTGTCGCGATATTCCTGTGCTTTTTCTCGTAATTCAGCAGGAATTTCAACGATCTCGGGAGCAGAAGGACCCTTGCTATCATCCCAAACGAGCGCCTTCATAGTAACCAAATCAATAACGCCTTTAAAATCGTCCTCAGCGCCAATCGGAATTTGAATCGGAACCGGATGAGCTTTGAGCCTATCTTTGACCTGCTGTTCGACATTATAAAAATTTGCGCCTACGCGGTCCATCTTATTTACGAAAATGATGCGCGGAACATGGTATTTATTCGCTTGACGCCAAACGGTCTCGCTTTGAGGCTGAACGCCGCCTACAGAGCAAAATACTGCTACCGCACCATCTAAAACGCGCATCGAGCGCTCGACTTCGATAGTAAAGTCAACGTGGCCCGGGGTGTCGATCAAATTTATCTGATGATTATTCCAAAAGCATGTGGTAGCGGCAGATGTGATCGTGATGCCGCGCTCGCGCTCTTGCTCCATCCAGTCCATAGTAGCGGCGCCCTCGTGAACCTCGCCAATCTTATGGCTCATACCGGTAAAAAATAGAATTCTTTCGCTCGTAGTCGTCTTTCCGGCGTCGATGTGAGCGGCAATTCCGATATTTCTAACCATATGTAAAGGGGTTTTTCTTGCCATGATGCCCTCCTACCAACGATAATGCGCAAAAGCTTTGTTGGCTTCTGCCATCTTGTAGGTGTCTTCTTTCTTTTTAAATGAAGAGCCTTTAGAATTTGCGGCGTCTATAAGCTCGTAAGCCAGGCGCTCTATCATCGTGCGCTCGCTTCTTTTTCTTGCAAAAGAGATGATCCAGCGAATAGCCAAAGCCTGCTGTCGAGCTGGCCTGACCTCGATCGGAACCTGATAAGTTGCACCGCCTACACGACGAGATTTTACCTCCATCAAAGGCTTAACGTTATCAATGGCATCGTTGAAAACCTCGATACCTTTCTTCTCGCCGCCTTTATTGTCGATGAAATTTAAGGCGCCGTACATGATCTCGGTAGCGACGCTCTTTTTACCGTCGAACATAAGCGAATTAATAAATTTTGTGATTACTTTGCTGTCATAAATCGGATCAGGCATAACTTCCCTAACGGGAGCTTTTCTTCTTCTCATTTTATTCCTTCAAATTTTAAAATTTTACTCAAACTCGGCAAAATCTAGTGCCGGTCTGTTTCGGCTAAACTATTTTTTAGGTCGTTTAGCACCGTATTTTGATCTTGCAACGGTTCGTTTCGCAACGCCTGCAGTATCGAGCGCACCGCGGACGATGTGATATTTAACGCCCGGAAGGTCCTTTACGCGACCGCCGCGAACTAGCACGATGGAGTGCTCTTGTAGATTGTGACCTTCACCGCCGATATAGCTGATGACTTCAAATCCGCTAGTAAGCCTTACTTTGGCAACTTTACGAAGCGCTGAGTTTGGCTTTTTAGGGGTCGTGGTGTAGACCTTAGTACAAACTCCTCTTCGTTGAGGGCAATTCTTTAGCGCCGGAGACTTCGATTTCTCGGTAAGCTTCTTGCGCTCTTTTCTGACCAATTGATTTATGGTTGGCACATCTTTCCTTTCACAAAAATTTATTCAAAAAGATTTGGATTATACTTTGTTTAAACTTACAGAAACGTAAATTTAACTAAATTTTAATCTCTAATCAGTACAAACTCTCCGCCGCCGCAGATCACTAAGCAGATCGCAGTGGAAAGATACAGATATACGATTTCAAGCTCAAATCCGCCCACGCCGGTAAGCGCGCTCAACGGAGTGTGTAGGACATATATTATCATGAGCACGTTTGCGATCACAAGCAGAGCGCCTATGCGGCAAAATACGCCTATGATTATCATCGCTGGCGCCAGCACCTCGCCTACGTATGCGCCGTAAGCCACTAAATCCGGAATTCCTCTGGCTACCAGCATCGATTTTACGCCGTCGATACCATGAGTAAGCTTAAAAATTCCGTGCATTAAAAGACAAACTCCAAGCCCCAACCTGATAAACAACAGACCGAAATTTATGTTGATCATATTCATGTTTCATCCTTTAAATTTAGGGCTTGCGCCCAAAATTATTTTTTGAGTTTAACTTCCTTATCTTTATACAGACCCGTTCCCACAGGGATTATGCGACCTAAAATCACGTTTTCTTTTAAGTCCTCCAATCGGTCAAATTTACCCGCGATACTAGCCTCGGTTAGAACCTTCGTAGTCTCTTGGAAGGACGCTGCCGAAATGACGCTATCGCTTCCTACGGCCGCACGAGTTACGCCCAGTAGCACGGACTCCGCGATCGCAGGCTCGCCACCAATTTTCATAATGCGCTCGTTTTCTTCTCTAAATCTACGGCGGCTAATCAGATCGCCGACGATTAGCTGAGTATCGCCGCTATCGACAATTCGAACCTGGCGGAGCATCTGAGATACGATAATCTCGATATGCTTATCGCTGATGACGACGCCTTGAGAGCGGTAAACCTGTTGAATTTCGCTTATCAGATAGTAATGCAGCGCCTTTTCGCCTAAAATTCTAAGCACGTCGTGCGAGCTGATAACTCCGTCGGTAAGCTTCTCGCCAGCGTGGACGAACTCGCCGTTTCGCACCTGTATCTGGCGGCTCTTATCGATTAGATACTCGGCGCTCGTTCCGTCCTCGCCCTCTATTATAATGCGCTCTTTCGCGCGCAAAGCTTTATCGAAGCGGACGGTTCCGTCGATGTCTGCGATGATCGCGGTATTTTTTGGACGGCGCGCCTCAAATAGCTCCGATACGCGCGGCAAACCGCCGGTGATATCTTTTGATTTCGCAGCAGCTTTCGGCGTCCTAGCCAAAATATCTGCAATCGCTACCTGATCGCCTTTATTCGTAAAAATCGCGGTCTTCGGCCCTAGGTTGTATTTGATAGGCTCGCCCTTGCTAGGAGTTACGACGATGGCCGGTTTAACGCCTTGAGGCAGATACTCGTTGATGACCAAGCGGCTCTGGCCGGTAGTCTCGTCATATTGCTCCGTAGCGGTATATCCAGGCTCGATATCCTCAAAGCTAATCTTACCCTCGCACTCTGCGGCCACAGGGATGGAATACGGATCCCACTCGGCGATAATCAAGCGATCGTCTTTTTTAGGCTTAGCGATAAGATCTTCGCTTTTTACGACGCTATTATCATCATAAGTAATGACCGATTCGCGCGGTATATAGTGGCGGATCGCCTCCCTGCCATTTTCATCGGAGATGACTACGTACATACCCTTCTCGCTTACGACATGACCTTTTTTGATATCTCTTAGTCTCTCTAAATAATCGCCCTTTAGGATGAAATACTTAAGCGTACCATTTGCTCCCGCTTTGATCTTTTGAGTTACCGGCTCGCCATCTTTTACGCGAAGTTCGCTGGCAAACGGAATTCGAGTAGGGATATTCCAGTCTTCTTTTATAACCTCTACTAAACTATCATTTTCTCCAACGGTTTCGCCGTCTTTAAATACGATGTAGAATTTCCCCTCAACTTTACCACTTACGCCCGCAAGCTCGGTAGGCTTAGCTAGATCATGGCGGCGGATGGTATATTTAAATTCTTCCTTCTTGCCCTTTAGCGTGATATTCACATCATCGTGGGTTATATCGATGCTTACTTTGCCGGTAATCGGAGCTTTGATCTTAGGCTCGACCAAAAGCACCGCGGCGTTTCTGCGGTTCATTACGATATTTTTGCCGCCGTTTTCGTAGGTCTTTACGTTGTAATATCTGATAAAGCCCTCTTTATCGGCGATTACTTGGCGATCTTGCTGCTCGGTAGATGCTGTACCGCCAGCGTGGAAGGTTCGTAGCGTAAGCTGCGTACCCGGCTCGCCGATTGATTGCGCAGAGATGATACCGACCGCTTCACCCGGTTTTACCAGCTTGCCCTCGCCTAAATTTACGCCGTAGCACTTCGCGCAGACCCCTTTTTCAGCCTTGCACGTAATAGGCGTACGGATGCTTACGGATTTGATGCCGGCATCGACTATGGTGCGTACCTCATTAACGCCTAGAAGCGTGCCTTCGGTGAATAAAATTTCATTCGATACCGGATCAATCACATCCGAGCTTAGCACCCTACCCATAATCCTATCGGCTAGACTTTCTATTTGCGTTCCGTTCTCTACAATCTCGGTAACCTCGATACCCTCGTGCGTACCGCAATCGTGCATCGTAACTCTAACATTTTGCGCGACATCGATCAGCTTTCGCGTCAGATAGCCCGCATTTGCAGTCTTGAGCGCAGTATCGGCAAGACCCTTACGCGCGCCGTGGGTCGAGATGAAGTACTCATTTACATTCAGACCCTCTCTAAAATTTGAAGTGATCGGCGTCTCGATGATCGAGCCGTCCGGCTTACTCATCAGACCCCTCATGCCCGCTAGTTGCTTGATCTGCTCCGCGCTACCTCGCGCGCCGCTATCGGCCATCATATAAATAGAATTAAAGCCGTCCTTATCCTTCTCCATCATCTTCATCATCTCATCGGCTAGCTTCTTGCTGGTGCTGGTCCAGATGTCGATCGTTTTGTTATAGCGCTCGCCGTCGGTTAGCAAGCCCGCGCCGTATTGGTTCTGAACTTCTCTGACCTGCTTTTTAGCTTCTTCTACAAGACCCGCCTTAGACTTCGGCACGATGATGTCCGAAACGGAAATCGAAACGCCCGCTTTAGTCGCGGATTCAAAGCCTAAGTTCTTAAGATTATCCAAAAATTCCGCGCTTATCTCAAGGCCGCCGTTTTTATAGACGTAATCGACAAGCTCGGCGATATCCTTCTTCTTCATGATCTTATTCCAAAGATGATCCGGAATAAAGCTAGGCAGGATCGATTTGATGATCAAGCGGCCCGCGGTCGTAAAGATAATGCGGCGATCGATCATCGTTTTGATTTTAGCGTGGATGTCTAGGGCGTTTGCCTCCACGGCGAGCATTACTTCATCGACGTTTGCAAAAATTTTATTTGTTCCTTTTGCACCCGGCTTTTCGAGGCTTAGATAATAAATTCCTAAAACCATATCCTGGCTAGGCACCGCGACAGGCTTTCCGCTCGCAGGAAGCAAGATGTTCATCGAGCTAAGCATTAAAATTTTACATTCCGCGATCGCCTCTTGGCTAAGCGGCACGTGCACCGCCATCTGATCGCCGTCGAAGTCCGCGTTGAACGCGGCGCAGACTAGCGGATGCAGCCTGATCGCCTTACCCTCGACGAGCACCGGATGAAACGCCTGAATAGACATCTTATGAAGCGTCGGCGCGCGGTTTAGCATAACCGGGTGATCTTTAACGACCTCCTCCAAGCACTCCCAAACTTCATTGATCCTATTTTCGATCATCTTTTTGGCCTGCTTGACGGTCGTAGCATAGCCCTTTTCTTGAAGGCGAGCGATTAGATGCGGCTTGAATAACTCAAGCGCCATCGTCTTAGGCAGACCGCACTGATCCATGCGTAAATTTGGACCTACGACGATGACGGAGCGACCCGAAAAATCCACACGCTTGCCGAGCAAATTTTGACGGAAGCGACCTTGCTTGCCTTTAATGATCTCGCTTAGAGATTTAAGCGGTCGCTTATTGGCGCCTTTTACGGCATTGGCGCGACGTCCATTGTCAAAAAGTGCGTCCACCGCCTCTTGAAGCATTCGTTTTTCATTGCGGATGATGATCTCGGGTGCGTCGAGTTCCATCAGCCTTTTAAGTCTAGAATTTCGATTTATGACGCGGCGATACAGATCGTTTACGTCCGAAACCGCAAATTTACCGCCCTCAAGGCTTACAAGCGGGCGTAGATCGGCAGGCAGTACGGGCAGATTTGTAATCATCATCCACTCGGGCTTATTGCCGGAATTTAAAAAGCTCTCGACGACCTTTAGACGCTTGACGATGGTTTTTTTCTTCGCTTCGGAGTTTGTGTTAGCCATCTCCTCCTTCAAAGAATTTAAAATTTCGACCAAATCAAGCTCGGCTAGCATATCGCGGATCACCTGACCGCCCATTTTGGCGACGAAGCCTGTCTGCGAAAAGCGCTCTTTTAGGCTCTGGTACTGCTCTTCGTTTAAAACGTCGTATTTTTCGACCTTTTTAGAATTTTCGTTGTCGTAAAATGCCTCGCCTGCACTTTCTACGATGTAAGCCTCATAATAAAGCACGCGCTCAAGATCTTTCATCTTGATATTTAGAAGCGTACCGATGCGGCTAGGCAAGGAATTTACGTACCAAATATGCGCTACCGGCGTTACCAGCTCGATATGCCCCATTCTAGTGCGGCGAACCTTCGAGCTCGTGATCTCGACGCCGCACTTTTCGCACTTCCAGCCTTTGTAGCGCATCTTTTTATATTTGCCGCAGATGCACTCATAATCCCTTACGGGACCGAAAATTTTAGCGCAAAAAAGCCCGTCGCGCTCCGGCTTAAGCGTGCGGTAGTTGATAGTCTCCGGCTTTTTTACCTCGCCGTGGCTCCATGCTTTAATCTGCTCGGGGCTAGCAAGCCTAATAGCAAACGCGTCGAAGTCGTGAACTCTGGCGTCCTCTTTTATTTCTATTCTTTCTAAATTTGAATTATCGCTCATTTATTCTCTCCATTCTCGTAAATTTCAACGTCTAGAGCAAGCGATTTAAGCTCGTTTGTTAAAACAAAAAATGTCTCAGGAATTCCGGTAGACGGAACGTTCTCGCCTTTTGTCAGCGCCTTATATGCAGCCAAGCGTCCGTCGACGTCGTCGGATTTGATCGTTAGCATTTCGCGGAGCGTGTATGCCGCGCCATATGCCTCCAGAGCCCAAACTTCCATCTCTCCAAATCTTTGACCGCCGAATAGCGCCTTGCCGCCGACGGGCTGCTGCGTGACTAGGCTGTAAGGACCGGTGCTTCTTGCGTGAACCTTCTCGTCGACTAGGTGGTGTAGTTTGAGATAATACATGCAGCCCACGTTTACGCGCTCTTTGATCTTTTCGCCGGTGCGGCCGTCGTAAAGCTCGGTCTTGCCGTCCTGATCGATGCCCGCCATTTCAAATAGCTTTTTGAAATCCTCCGGCACAATGCCTTCGAATATCGGAGCGGAAAACCTAACCCCTTTCGCCCAGTCTCTAGCGTATTTTAAAAGATCCTCATCGCTGATCTTTTCAAGAGTTTTTTTAGCCTGCATTAGTTTAGAAACGCCCGCGATCTCAATCATTTTGGCGCGAAGGGTTTTTAACCATTCGCCTGTTTTTTCCTCTAAAATTTGAGCAATCTGCTCGCCTAAGCGCCAGCCCACAAGACCTAAGTGGCTCTCCATTATCTGACCGATATTCATACGACTTGGAACGCCGAGAGGATTTAGCACGATATCCACGCGCTGTCCGCTAGGCAGATACGGCATATCAACCTCAGGGACGATGTTTGAGACGATACCCTTGTTTCCGTGGCGACCCGCCATCTTATCGCCCACTTTTAGCTTGCGCTTGGTAGCGATATAGACCTTTACGAGCTTAACGACGCCGCTTGGCAAGATATCGTCTTTTTCTAAAATTTCGATCTTTTCGTCGTGTTCCTCTTTGAGCTTGCGCTTTTCGTTTTGGAAGTGGTTTTTTAGCTCCTCGTATTCCTTCTGAACAGCTTTAGAATAGGCCTTGACGAAGGAATTTAACGTAAAGCGGTTGGAGCTTTCAAGCTCCTCTTTTTTAACCTTATCGCCCTTTTTATAATCTTTTTTATTTAGACTTTGATCGCTTTGTAAAGCGCTTTTAGAAAGAAGTGCCACTACCTTTAGCATCTCCTCGCGATCAAGCATCAAAAGCCTATCGTGATGCTCCCTTTCGAGCTCTGTTTTTTCATCCTCATAGGCTTTGCTCGTGCGTGGATCCTTCTCGTAGCCCTTTTTGGTAAAAATTTTAACGTCGATTACCACGCCTTCCATCGAAGCGGTAGCATAGAGAGATTTATTTACTACATGCCCCGCCTTCTCGCCGAAGATCGCGCGTAAAAGCCTCTCCTCTGGGGTCGGCTTAACCTCGCCCTTCGGAGTTACCTTGCCTACCAAGATCATGCCGGGCTTGACGTGAGTACCGATCTTTACGATGCCGCTATCATCAAGGTGGGTAAGCTCCTCCTCTTTGATATTAGGGATGTCGCGCGTGATCTCCTCTACGCCGTCTTTAAGCTCTCTAGCCTCGATCTCCTTTTCATAAACATGCACGCTGGTGTATTCATCAGCACGAATCATCTTTTCGCTCATTACGACGGCATCCTCGTAATTATAGCCATGCCACGGCATGAAAGCTATAAGAGCGTTTTTGCCGATCGCAAGCTCGCCGCCGTCCATGCTAGGACCGTCGGCTATGATTTGACCGGCCTTTATCACGTCGCCTTTTCGCACGATCGGGCGCTGTGAAAAGGTAGTGTTTTGGTTAGTGCGTAAATTTTTCTCCATCGAGTAGTGATCGATAAACGGCCCCTTCTCGTCCTCGCCCAAAATAAATATATTTTTATTATCGACCTTTTCTACGACGCCGTCGCGTTTAGCTTTGATCGCTTCCCACGAATCGCGCGCGATGATAGCTTCCATACCCGTTCCGACGATAGGAGCAGTGGAGTGCAGAAGCGGCACGGCTTGGCGCTGCATGTTTGAGCCCATAAGCGCGCGGTTGGCATCATCGTGCTCCAAAAACGGAATCAGCGACGCCGCTACGCCCGCAACCATACCCGAACAAAGGTCTATCAGCGAAATATCCTCGCGCTTAGCCATGATATTTTCGCCGTCTTTTCTAACCTCCAAAAGCTCCTCTACGATATTGCCATCTTCGTCCAATTTGGCGGACGCCGGAGCGATTACGAGCCCCTCTTCCTGCGTAGCGGTAAGATAGACGATCTCGTCGGTGACCTTGCCGTTTACGACCTTTTTATACGGAGCTTCAACGAAGCCTAGATCATTTACCTTCGCATAGGTCGCTAGGGTGTTGATCAGGCCGATATTTTGGCCCTCAGGGGTCTCGATAGGGCAAATTCTACCGTAGTGCGTAGGATGGACATCGCGCACCTCAAAGCCAGCGCGCTCTTTAACTAGTCCGCCTTCGCCCAGCGCAGATAGACGACGCTTATGCGTAACCTCGCTAAGCGGGTTGGTCTGATCCATAAACTGGCTTAGCTGGCCGCCGGTGAAAAATTCCATAAGCGTAGTGGTGATGATTTTAGGGTTTACGAAATCATACGGCATAAGCTCGTCTAAATTTCCGCTAATGCCAGTAAATTTATCCTTGATCGCCTTTTGAACCTTGATAAATCCAAGATGCATCTCGTTCGCCAAAAGCTCTCCGATCGAGCGGATGCGGCGATTGCCGAGATTATCGCGATCGTCGATGAAGCCGTCGCCGTTTTTAACCCTGATTAGATATTTAGCCGTCTTGATAATATCCTCGCTGGTTAGTACGGTTACGTACTCCGGCGCCTCGATACCCAGCTTGTGATTCATCTTCATACGACCGACTTTGGTCAGATCGTAGCGCTCAGGGTTGAAAAACAGATCGTTTACGAAGCTCTTTGCCGCTTCTTTTACCACCGGCTCGCCCGGGCGCATAACCTTGTAAATTCTAATCGCTGCCAGATCGTTCTCGTCGTCTATACCCTCGCTTTGCTGCAAGAGCTTAAGCGCGTCGGCGTCTTGGATGAAGGAATTTATGATTGAAGTATCTACGCCACTAGCTAGGTCGTTGGCAATCGTAAATTTTTTCTCGGTGTTAGCGATCTTGGCTAGCTTGCCCTCATCTAGCGCAGTTAGCGAATCAAAAAGCACTTCGCCGCTGTTTTTATCTACAATGGCGCCCGCTAGGTAGCGCTCGGCTAAAATTTCAGCCGGATACTCGATGAGTTTTAGTCCGTCCTCCGCCAGCTTCTCCGCTTTTTTGGATGTTAGGCGCTTGCTTGCTTGATGAAGCACCTCGCCCTTTTCGTTTATAATGTCGTAATCGAGCCTGCCGGAATACTCTTTAGGATCGAAATCGGTTAGGAATTTTCCTTTTTTAATATATATCGTCTTAATAGGATAAAATAATTTTATGATGTCTTGTTTTTTGTAACCGAGTGCGCGAAATAGGATCGTGATCGGAACCTTGCGCCTTTTATTTATGCGCACGTATAGTACGTCTTTTACGTCGTATTCGAAGTATAGCCAGCTGCCGCGATCAGGTATTATTTGAGCGGTGTAGATAAGTTTATTTAGAACGGTTGGACTCTCTTCCTCTTTGAAGATTACGCCCGGGCTTCTGTGCAGCTGATTTACGACGACGCGCTCTACGCCGTTTATGATAAATGAAATTCTATCGGTCATTAAAGGAATGTCGCGGATAAATATATCTTGCTCTTTGATCTCTTTTACGCCGATTTTTTTACCCGTCTTTTCATCGCGCTCATGCACGAGCAGACGGAGCTTCATCTTTAAATTTACCGAATAAGTAAGCCCTCTTTCCATGCATTCTCTAATCGAATACTTTGGCTTTGAAATTTCGCTACTTACATACTCGATACTTAGTCTATTCTGTGCATCGTGGATAGGAAAAATGGCTTTGAAAACCTTCTCTATGCCGCTTTCTCCACCCGAGTTATCAAGATTTAAAAAATGATCAAAACTTTTCTTTTGTAGTTGTAATAAATTCGGAATTTCGATGTCTTTGGGAACCTTTGAAAAATCCACTCTAAGACGATTTCCTGAATATAGGCTGTTTAACATTCCACTACCTCGTAGTTGTATTTTAAAGAAAGAAGTGCCGATGCAGCGCACCGGCACACATTTGTATGCGAAATTTCAAAATTTCGCGATTTATTTGAGTTCGACTTTAGCGCCTGCTTCTTCAAGCTCTTTTTTAGCCTTCTCGGCGTCTTCTTTGTTAAGTCCCTCTTTAAGAACGGACGGAGTAGCCTCGGTAGCGTCTTTGGCTTCTTTTAGACCAAGACCCGTTAAGGCGCGAACAACCTTGATTACGTTGATCTTCTTATCGCCTGCATCAAGCAATACGACGTCGAATTCTGTTTTCTCTTCAGCCGCTGCCGCACCTGCGCCGCCTGCACCTGCGCCGCCAGCCACCATAACCGGAGCTGCGCTTACGCCGAATTTTTCTTCGAATTCTTTAACTAACTCGCTAAGCTCTAGCACCGAAAGATTAGAGATATACTCTAAAACATCTTCTTTTGAAATTGCCATTTTATTCTCCTAAATTTTAATTAAGCGCTAGCTTCTTTTTTCTGCTTAAGCGCATTTAAGCCGATCGTAAAATTTTGGATCGGCGCATTCCATACTTGAAGTAGCATCGCGATAAGCTCGTCTCTCGAAGGCATCTTCGAAAGCGCTCTAACCTTATCTATGCCAGCTACTTCCCCATCGATATGAGCGGTCTTAAGCTTAAAAATTTCATTTTTCTCTTCAAATTTAGCCGCTACTTTGCATACAGAAAGCTGCTCGCCCCATAAGAAGATATTGGTATCTTTAAAGCTAAGTCCGTTTTTTTCGGCATTTTTTAAAGCGATATTAGCTAGGGTATTTTTGATAACCCGAACCTTTACGCCCGCTTCGCGCGCGCTATTTCTAAGATCTTCAAGCTGCTTAACGCTAAGGCCTTTAAAATCGGAAATTACTATAGCTTCGCTAGCCTTGAAAGCCTCGCCAAGCTCCGCTACTATCTTTGATTTTTCGTCTCTCGTCATTAGGTCTCCTTTCCGATCGGTGATTTCAAGCCAAGCGATCGAAATTTTAAAATTTCGATCAATTAAGTTAAAAACCTTGAGCTATCTCCAATCTAAGATAAAAATTTAAAATTTTATTTTAAATCGATTATTTCTTGATTATCCAGCGTAACCGCAGGGCTCATAGTGAGTGAAAGCGATGCATGAGTTACGTATCTACCCTTCGCAGTCGCTGGCTTATGCTTATTTATGGTTTTGATAAACGTCGTAAGATTGTCTAAAAGCTGCTCTTTGCTAAAGCTCGCCTTGCCAAGGCCTGCGTGGATATTTCCCTGCTTATCGACGCGGAAATTTACCTGTCCACCCTTAGCATTTTTAACGGCCTGAGCGACATCCATAGTAACGGTACCGGTTTTAGGGTTCGGCATAACGCCTTTTGGACCAAGAATACGACCTACCTTACCGACTAGTCCCATTAAATTTGGAGTGGCGATAAGAACGTCAAAATTTATATTTCCCTTTTGAATCTCTTCGATTAGATCATCGGCGCCCACGATATCGGCACCCGCTTCGCTAGCCTCGCTAGCTTTTGCGTCCTTTGCAATCACGGCTACTCGAACACTCTTACCCGTACCGGCAGGTAAAACGACCGAGCCGCGCACCATCTGATCGGCATGTCTTGGATCTACGTTTAGTTTAAGAGCGATCTCCACCGTCTCGTCAAATTTAGCAGAAGCTAGAGTTTTTACCGTGCTTACCGCTTCGTCTACGCTATAAATTTTATTTACGTCAACTTTTTTTAAAAGTTCATTGAATCTTTTTGAATTTTTTGGCATATATTTCTCCGCAATTAAAGTGCTACCGCTTTTTTAAACCTTAGCGGTCAAAAGGTCTAGTCAGTGACCGTAATGCCCATAGAGCGAGCCGAACCGGCTATAATCCTAGCAGCCTGCTCTCTATCTTTGGTATTCAGATCGGCGATCTTTTTCTCGACGATCTCTAAAACCTGAGCCTTGGTTAGGGATGCTACCTTCTTTTTAAGAGGGTTGTCCGAACCTTTATCTATCTTCGCCGCTTTTTTGATCAAATCCGTCGCAGGCGGTTGCTTAGTGATGAAAGTAAAGCTTTTATCGGCATAAACCGTGATGATAACGGGAATATTAAAGCCCGCCATATCTTTGGTTCGCTCGTTAAACGCTTTGCAAAATTCCATAATATTAACGCCCTTTTGTCCTAGCGCAGGACCTACCGGCGGGCTTGGATTTGCTTTTGCGGCCGCTATTTGCAGCTTGATTTCGCCAACAACTTTCTTAGCCATAAATTTACTCCTTATAAAATTTAAATAATCTTTTCAACTTGCGAATATGAAATTTCAATCGGCGTGCTTCGTCCGAAGATCGAAACATTAAGGCGAAGCTTGCCGTGGATCATATCATACTCTTCTACGATGCCGTTGAAATTAGCAAAAGGTCCGTCGACGATCCTAACCGTCTCTCCGTCTTCGAAATTTATCTTCGGCTTAGGAGCCTCGCGATTATTGATCTTTTCTAGAATTATTTCGATATCTTTTTCCGGTAACGCAGAGGGCTTTTTCGCCTCGCCGATAAAGCGACTGACCTTAGGCAGCATCTGAATTCTATGCCATAAAGTGGTATCCAAATCTAAATTTGCAAAACAATACCCTGGATATAAGCTACGCTCTTTGATGGTTTGCTTTGTATTTTTGACCTCTATAACATCTTCGGTAGGCACTAGCACTTCGCCGATCTTAGCCTCAAGCGCTTCGTCTTGCTTTAGCGCTTCTATCGCGCGCTTTACCGCCATCTCGCTGCCGGCGTAAGTTTGTATCGCATACCATTTATTTGCCATATTACGATCCTTACTTAAGCAGTTATCAAAGCGGACATAATAAGATCCACTAGCGCTAAAAACAGTGCGATAACTACGACTACGACTACTACAGAGATATATGCTGTTTTAGTCTGATCTTTAGTCGGGAAAATTACCTTATCTAACTCTACTTTCGCTTGTTTATAATACTCTTTTACTTTTTCCATACCCAATCCTCGTGGCAGGGCAAGAGGGATTCGAACCCCCAACCATCGGATTTGGAATCCGGCGCTCTACCGTTGGAGCTATTGCCCTATAACAATTAGCCTTTTAACTTGACTTCTTTATGAAGCGTGTGCTTTTTTAATCTAGGGCAATATTTTTTAAGTTCTAGTTTTTCGGTCGTAGTTTTGCTATTTTTATAAGTAGTATAGTTAATATCGCCACTTTCGGAGCATTTTAATCCGACCTTTACTCTACTTGAATTCTTTGCCATTTGGTTTCCTTGAATAAAAAAGCAAGCGGAATTTTAAAATTCCGCTTGCAAAAAAATTAAGCGATGATTTTCGAAACGACGCCTGAACCTACGGTATGACCGCCTTCGCGAATCGCGAAGCGAGTACCTTGCTCAAGAGCAATCGGAGCGATTAGCTCAACGGTGATCTTAACATTATCGCCAGGCATTACCATCTCGGTTCCTTCAGGAAGGGTAATCGAACCGGTAACATCTGTCGTACGAACGTAAAACTGCGGTCTATAATTATTAAAGAATGGAGTATGGCGTCCGCCCTCTTCTTTAGTTAGGATATAAACCTCGCCCTCAAATTTAGTATGAGGAGTGATAGATTTTGGTTTACATAAAACCATACCGCGCTCTACTTCCTCTTTCTTAGTACCGCGCAATAAAACACCTACGTTATCGCCGGCTTCACCTTGATCCATCTCTTTTCTAAACATCTCAACGCCAGTGACGGTAGTAGTCTGAGTAGGTTTAATACCTACGATCTCGATAGTATCGCCAACTTTAACGATACCTTTTTCGATTCTACCAGTCACAACGGTACCGCGACCTGAAATCGAGAAAATATCTTCGATCGGAAGAAGGAAATCTTTATCGGTATCGCGAACAGGAGTTGGAATATAGCTATCAACAGCATCCATAAGCTCCATAATCTTTGCAGACCATTCGCCATCTTGTCCAGCTTTTGCTTCCTCAAGAGCCTTAAGAGCAGAGCCCTTAATGATTGGGGTCTCGTCGCCAGGGAATTTATACTCTTTTAAAAGATCTCTAACTTCCTCTTCGACTAGCTCTAAAAGATCCGGATCATCAACCATATCGGTTTTGTTTAGAAAAACTACGATGTATGGAACACCTACTTGGCGAGAAAGCAAGATATGCTCACGAGTTTGAGGCATAGGACCATCCGCAGCAGAAACAACTAAAATAGCGCCGTCCATCTGAGCCGCACCGGTAATCATATTTTTTACGTAGTCGGCGTGACCAGGGCAGTCAACGTGAGCATAGTGACGTTTCTCGGTCTCATATTCGATGTGAGACGTAGCGATAGTAATACCGCGCTCTTTTTCCTCTGGAGCGTTATCGATATTGTCGTAGTCTTTTAGCTCGGCTAGACCCTTCCTGGAAAGAACAGCAGAAATAGCAGCTGTCAAAGTAGTCTTACCATGGTCAACGTGACCGATGGTACCAATGTTTACGTGTGGCTTGTTACGATTAAATTTTTCTTTAGCCATCATATCCTCCGTTATTGATTTGTGGATTACACAACAAACTAAGCGACTCTATTTTATGGAGCTCATAGCGGGACTTGAACCCGCGACCTCTTCCTTACCAAGGAAGTGCTCTACCTCTGAGCCATATGAGCCTAAACTCAGGCAAAGAGAAATCGCTACCAATACCCAACAATGCGACCAAAATTTAGATTATGTAAGCATATAAAAGCAGTTAAGTTTTACAGCTCCCAGTAAACCTAAATGGTGGAGCGGGAAACGGGGCTCGAACCCGCGACCCTCAGCTTGGAAGGCTGATGCTCTAGCCAACTGAGCTAATCCCGCATCAAAAATTCATGGTGGTGAGACGTGGATTCGAACCACGGAAGGCAAAGCCAGCAGATTTACAGTCTGCCCTCGTTGGCCACTTGAGTATCTCACCCTTTGATGAAATCTGGTCAAACACTGTTACAAAAAATGGAGCTGGTGGACGGGATCGAACCGCCGACCCACTGCTTACAAGGCAGTAGCTCTACCAGCTGAGCTACACCAGCATTTTGAAATTGAAGTGGCAATTATAACCGAAAAATCCCCAATTGTCAAGGCTAAAACAGCCTATTTTAAAATTTCATAAAATTTCTGCTATAATGCGCGCAATTTTAAATTTTAAGGAATTTTATATGAAAATCGTACCTTGGATCATAATAGTTTTTATGATTTATTTGATTTATTATTTTATCTCCCGCTCCGAAAAGCGTCTAAATACCCTTGAAAAGCGCCTAAATAAGATAGAAGAAAACTTAAGCGAGATAAAAAAAGCTACCGAAGCCAACAGGCTTTTGATTGAAGAAGCAAAGCTGGACTCTGAAGATGACGCAAAAGAGCAAGAATAAAATTAAATTTAAATCCATGATTTCACTAGCTTAGCCTTTTTGCCAAATATCTCGTACTGAAAATTGTGAGTATATTTTATGCATACTTTGACATTTTTGAAAGAAATTTTGCCCCAACGTCAAAACCACAAAGCGCAAGAAGCCCATGCGTAACTAATTTGAAATTTTACGAAATTTAAAATTCGCGCTTTAAGCCTGCTGCGCCAAGCAAATCCGCGCAAATCAATAAATCAAAATTCCAGCCATTAGCCGCAAATTCCATAGAACTTCAAATAATGCCACGTAAAATTAAAATTCTGCCAAAATCCATCTTACAATTCAACTCCTTAAAATTTTGCGCAAATCCCTCAGCTAAAATTCTAAACTACAAAATTTTAGTATTTAAAATCATATTGCTCAATCCCACCGCAGCAGCAAAGCCTATGGGTTCGCACCGCACGCCACTTCAGGCTGATATATCCGAAAGCTTAAAAGCGTAGACCACAACCTCTGCAAGCTAATGATAAAATTTCATCATAATTTTTAAAAATCAAAATTTAAAAAGCACAGAATTTTACCCCAGGATTTGAATTGAGTAAAAAGACGGCGAAATGCAGGAGCTTCTAAAACGCAAAATTTATCCATTGGAATTTTCCTCGCCCACAAGCGCTTCAGCGATGAGTTCCAGCGGATTTACGCACCTCATCTGCGAGCCACTTAAAGAAAGCGAGTTATTTAGCTGCATCCTGCACGCGCTGCACTCGGCAGAAACTACGCGCACGGGTAAATCCGCCATTGCGCGCGCCTTAGCTAATCCTGCTTCACGCGCGAGCTCGTAACGCTCGGTCTGCATCGTCACACCGCCAAATCCGCAGCATTTATTAAGTTCATCCATCTCGATTATTTCGTAGTTTTGAGCGAGCAAGCCGCGCGGCTCTTTCCAAATACCCTGCATTTTGCGGGCATGGCACGGATCGTGATAAGTAATCGCTAAAGCCCTTTTGCCGCGGCGCATCAAAAGATCACTTAAGTTTGTAAATTTATAAAAGTATTCGCTCGCCATAAAAATTTTACTCGCAAGCTTTTGCGCACGGGCTTTCCATTGCGGCTCGTTTTCAAAAAAATGCGCGTAATCCACCCGCAGCATTGCAGAGCACGTAGCCTCGGGCACTATAATCGCATCAAGAGCAGGCAGAGCTTTTTCGAAATATGCTATATTAAATTTTGCCACGCGTTCAACCGCTGCAAAATCTCCCGTAAAATACGCAGGGGCGCCGCAACAGGCTTGTTCCTTCATTAAATTTACGTTTAGCTTTAGCGCTCGCGCGATATGTAAAATCGCCTCGCCTACGCCCGTGTAAGCGTAGTTTGCCATGCAGCCTATAAAAATTCCGATAGTTTTTTCGCCGCCGTTGTCGATAAATTCTGCGTGCGAGTTCATAAAGCTCTTTTTCGCAGGAGCAGGCAACAAGCGCTCTTTTTTAAGTAGTGGCAAGTCAAATCTAGGCGACATAGAGCTTTGCGTATCTTTTCGCATCTTAAAGCCACAGCTAAGAAACACGTATCCAAGCGCTGCTGCTAGATCCAGCGCTTTGCGGTGCCCGAGCAGCCAAAACGCAGCTTTTTTGTACCACGCGATGCCAAATTTTTCCGCAATGCGCGCGCGAACATTCTCGATTGCCGTATCTATGGGCAAAGACTCGCCGCAAATATCTACGCAGTTGGTGCATAAAAAGCAGCTTTCAAAAATTTTCTTAGTGTTTTTATCAAGCTTTAGCTCATTTCTGCCGTAAGCGCCCAAAAGATCCACAAATCCGCGCGGGCTCGTTACTTCATCGCCGTTAATGCCATGAACCGTGCAGACTTGGATACATTTACCACATTTTACGCAGCGCTCGCTAAGTGCCGCAAAATCGAACGCTACAAGCTTTGCCCTACTCATAGCCGCGCCGCTTAGACGGTTTTAGAAAAGCGTTTCTCGCCCAAATTTTTATCCATATACTCATCAAAGCACATCGCGATATTACGGATCAAAAGCGTGCCGGTGGGTGTTACGGAAATTCTATGCGGCGAGACTTGTACGAAATCCTTTAGCGCCTCAAGCTGCTTTAGGCTCGCGCCGAAATGCTCGAAAAATTTTATCTTAAATTTCTCCTCTATCGCTTCTATATCAACGCAAAAATTACTCATCAGCCCCATAATCACCTCTTTGCGCAGCAGATCCTCTTTATTTAGCAAAATGCCCTTGCAATACGGCAGCCTGCCTGCATCGATCGCAGCTTCATACGCGTCCATATCTTTGAAATTTTGCGCGTAGTGGCGTGCGCCCTCGCCGATGCTGGTTAGCCCGATGCCGATCAGATCGGCGCCGCCCTTGGTCGTATAGCCTTGGAAATTACGGTGCAGCGAGCCGTTTTTAAGCGCGGCGTGAAGCTCATCGGCGGGCTTTGAGTAGTGATCCATACCGATCATCTCATATCCGTTCGCGCTTAAAAAATCGTGCGTAAATTTTAAAATTTCAAGCTTCACTTTAGGCTCCGGCAAGGTCGTTTCGTCAAATTTACGCATAGATTTTTTGATCCACGGCACGTGCGCGTAGTTAAAGATCGCAAAGCGGTCCGGATCAAGCGAAAGCGCAAGCTCCAGCGTGTGCTTAAAGCTAGCTAGGCTCTGATACGGAAGACCGTAGATCAGATCCATATTTATCGATTTTATCCCTCTCTCTCGCGCCATGGCTATGACATCCCTCGTAAGCTCGAAAGGCTGGATGCGGTGGATCTCCTTTTGCACTTGCGGATCGAAGTCCTGCACGCCGTAGCTGATGCGGTTAAAGCCGTTTGAGACGAGCACGTCTAGCTGCTCGGCGTTTAAAAACCGCGGATCGATCTCGCAGCTGATCTCGGCTTCGGGGCTAAAATTTGTAAAATATTTTTTGATATTTTTTATGTGGCGCGCGAGCTGTTCGGCGCTAAAATACGTAGGAGTGCCGCCGCCGAAGTGCATCTGCACGACCTGGCGCGAGCCGTCCACAACGCCGCTTAAAATTTGCATTTCGCGCTCGATATAGTCCAAATACCGATCCATCTTGTCGCGCTTGCCCGTGTATATTACGTTGCAGCCGCAAAAATAACAGGCGGAGCGGCAAAACGGCATGTGAAAGTAAAGCGACAGCGGCGTAGAGCTTTTCTGATTTTTCAGTTCGTTCAAATACCCGTCGTAACTGAAGTTTTCACTAAATTCCAAAGCGGTCGGATAGCTCGTGTAGCGCGGTCCAGGGCGCGAAAATTTCGCATAAGCGTCGAAGTCTATGCTATTCACGGCCGCCCGCCTTGGTTTTGATAAGCTCTTCGATGTCGATGAAAAGGTTTGGATGCAGGCTTTTTACGCGTGAGACGACGGCATCGACGTCTAAGCTTAATCTTTTTGCACTCGGATTTGCGCCCGTAAGCCTTCTGATCTCGTCCATACACACGATCCACGCGTCGCCGAAATCCACCGGCGTATGCTGCAAGATCGAGCGCTCAAGCTTGAGATTAAAATTTTCCTGCATCGCGTTTTTGGTCGCGGCGATGAGATTTGCAAGCGATTTTATCGAGATCATCGTGTGCACTTTGTTATTTTCGTCGATGCCAAACCACGGCTCCTCGTCGCTCCACGAGCCACTTTTTAAAGTGAGTTTTTTCTCGTTGTCCTCGCCCTGCGAAATTTCAAAAACCGTCCTTTTCGAACTATCCAGCCCGAAAAATTCGCTCGCTTTGTCGATCTTTTTTAACGCTTTCTCTTTTTCTTCCATGCTTTCTCCTAAATTTACCTTCTTTGATTCAGCCAGACCATAACGCCTTTTTGCGCGTGCACGCGATTTTCCGCCTCTGCAAAAATTTCATCCGCGTGCGTTTCAAACACGGCCTCGCTCACCTCGTATCCGCGGTACGCCGGTAGGCAGTGCAAAAAGATCGCGTTTTTTTCAGCCAGAGCCATTAAGCTTTCATCCACGCAAAAGCCCGCAAAGTCGCGAATCCTTTGCTCCTTTTCGGCTTCTTGCCCCATCGAGACCCAGGTATCGGTCGTCACGACGTTTGCGCCCGCTACGGCTTCTTTTATATCGTTCGTTATTAAAATTTTAGCGCCTGAAATTTTAGCATTTTCTTGCGCCTGCGCCAGTATCTGCGGATCGGCCTCGTAGCCCACGGGCGTCGCTATTCGCAGCTCAAAGCCAAGCTTTGAGGCTAACATAAGCCACGAGTGCGTCATATTGTTGCCGTCGCCCACGTACGCGGCTTTTATCTTTGAAATTGGGATGCCGCACTCCACGATCGTCATTAGATCCGCCATCAGCTGCACGGGATGAAATTTATCGCTTAACCCGTTTATCACCGGCACGCGGCTAAATTCCGCAAGCTCTATTAGCGTCTCGTGGCGATTTACGCGCGCCATGATTAGATCGCACATTCGCGAGATCACGCGCGCAGTGTCTTTGATAGACTCGCCTCGCCCGAGCTGGATGTCGCGACTGCTCAAAAACAGCGCGTGTCCGCCTAGCTCGTTCATCCCCACGTCAAAGCTAACGCGCGTTCTAGTCGAGCTTTTTTCAAATATCATCGCTAATTTTTGATCTTTTAAATACGGCTTAAAATTTCGCGCCTTAGCCTCTTTTTTAATCTCAAACGCTAAATTTAAAATCTCGATTATCTCGTCTTTGCTAAAATTGTTTAACGTAAGAAAGTGCCTCATTTATCTCCCTTATATTTTATAAATTTACTAAAAAATTCTTTTAAATCACCTTTCGTCATATCGCCCGCAGCCACCTTTACGACTACGTCTTCCATCGCTGCATAAAATTCCTCGTCGTCCAAAACTATAGAATTCGCCGATAAAAACTAGCGTCAAATATTTCATTTATCCTTTAATCGCTCAAAAACGGCCCTATTGCTCGGCTTATCCAGTTTCGCAATAACGGCGCTCGAAAGCTCGTCGAAATTCTCTATGCACTCATCCCCGTTTACGGGTAAAATTTTAGCTTCAAATTTCATCTTTTTTGCTAGCTTCATCACTGCATCCAAGACGGCTTGCATTTCATTACTTTTAATTTCGAGTGCTATTTTATTCATCGCTAGCCCCTGTTTAAAATTTCCGCGATCTCTTTGGCGTGATAGGTGATGATCATATCCGCGCCAGCGCGCCTTATGCCTATCATCGTCTCCATCATCACGCGCTCATAATCGATCACGCCCGCCTTCTTGCCCGCCTGCAGTAGCGAGTATTCGCCGCTTACGTTATATGCGCAAATCGGCAGCAGCGTGCGCTCCCGCAGGTCTCTGATTAGATCCAGATACGCAAGCGCGGGCTTTATCATCAAGATGTCCGCTCCCTGCGCCTCGTCCTGCAAGCTTTCGTTGATCGCCTCAAATCTATTTGCGGGGTCCATCTGGTAGCTGCTGCGGTCGCCAAAACTCGGCGCGCTCTCAGCCACGTCGCGAAACGGCCCGTAGTAGCCGCTGGCGAACTTCGTCGAATACGCCATAATCGGCAAATTTTCAAATCCGCCGCGATCGAGCGTCTCTCGCAAGGTAGCGATAATGCCGTCCATCATGCCGCTGGGCGCGATCATATCCGCGCCTGCTTTGGCGTGGATGAGCGCTTGCTGCGCCGAAATTTCAAGCGTCGCGTCGTTATCCACCGTCTGATGCACATGATCGATGATGCCGCAGTGCCCATGGTCGGTGTATTCGCAAAAGCACAGATCGGTGATGACGAGCAAATTTGGAAATTTAGCCTTTATCGCGCGCAGAGAAGTCGCGATGATGCCGTCCTCGCTTAGCGCGTCCGAGCCGATACTGTCCTTTAGCGAAGGAATTCCAAAAAGCAAAATTTTATCCAAACCAAGCGATATGAAAATTTCACACTCTTTTAAAATTTCATCCAAGCTCATCTGAAATACGCCGGGCATCGAGGCGATCTCCTTTTTGATACCGCTTCCTTCCACGACAAAAAGCGGATAGATCAGCGAGCGGGTCTGCAGATCGGTTTGTCGCACCAGATCCCTAAGCGCGGGGTTTATTCGTAGCCGTCTAAATCGTTTAAACATTATTTTTCCTTTTTTAGCTAGAATTGCGGGATTCATAATATCACAATTGGAGTAAATTTAAGCATGGATATAAAAATTTCAGAGGTCGCAAATCTCCCCTCCCGTTTCGGAAGCTTCCGCGTTCAGTCGTTCAAGCAAGGAAACAAAGAGCATTTGGCGATATTTAAGCAACCTTTGGAGGGTGTCGTAAATGTGCGGATCCACTCGGAGTGCCTTACCGGCGATGCGATCGGCAGCCTAAAGTGCGACTGCGGCGAACAGCTCGAAGCGAGCCTAAAATATATCGAAGCACGCGGCGGCATGGTGATCTATCTGCGTCAAGAGGGGCGCAATATCGGACTTTTTAATAAAATCAACGCCTACGCGCTGCAAGACCGGGGCCTTGATACGATCGAAGCAAACCATCAGCTCGGCTTCAAAGCGGACGAGCGAACCTACGAGATCGTGGATTTCATACTCGCTCATTTTGGAATTTCGCGCATAAACCTGCTTACGAACAACCCGCAAAAGCTGCACGATCTGAAAGTAGAAGTGGTCGCGCGCGTGCCGATCATCATCACGCCTAATAAATTTAATGAAAACTATCTGCGCGTCAAAAAAGAGCAGATGGGGCATCTGCTGTGAAGCTTGCGCTGAGCGAGAGCTTTGGCGAGCAGGTGGCTAAATTTAAAGCTTGTCTGCAAAAATTTAACCGCGTCCATAGCCTCACGAATTACGATGATTTGGATGCGGTGGTGCGCGACAGCCTAAGCGGAGTGAATTTCATACCGCGCTACCCGCACATTGCATGCGACATCGGCTCGGGAGCGGGCTTTCCCGGGCTATTTTTGGCGCTCGCACTGCCGCTGTGCGAGTGGCATCTGTTTGAGCCAAATCAAAAAAAAGCGGCGTTTCTAACCTACGCGAAGGTTAGCCTCGCTCTAGCTAACGTAAAAATCCACGCCGAGCGCGTGCAAGACGGCGCAAAGCTGCGCGCCGATCTGATAAGCTCGCGAGCGCTGATGAGCGCGCGAAGCTTGGTTGAAATTTGCCGCGGCTTTTACGACGAAAACACGACGTTTTTACTCTACAAAGGCTCGGGCGCAGAGACGGAAGCAGAGGAACTCCGCAAGGAATTTGCAAGCGCGAGCTGCGAAATTTTTAGCGGCGAAAACGCTTTGAAAAATAGAAAATTTTTAGTGATCAAAGGGGTGAAATAATGGGGAAAATTCTAGCCGTCGCCGTTATCGCGGCGCTCATATATTTTTTGATAGTGCCTAGATTTCGCGTAAAGAAAAAGGACGATGCGACCGAGCTTTTGGCGTGCGACGAGTGCGGGACGTACTTTAGCAGCGACGAGCTTGCTCTGCGCGACAAAAAGCGCCTTTGCAAATCCTGCGAAGCCAAACTAAGGGGCGGCAAATGATCATCCTAGGCCACGCGCTCGTGCCCTACGAGCCGCTGTATCTCATCAAAAACGGCGACGAAGTTTTCAAATACGACAATCTGCTCTTTAAATTTAACGACAAGCTCATCGCCGCGGCGCAAAAGGCGCAGAAAAAATTTAGCGTTATTACGAACGATATAAATGAAATTTTACTCGCAAACGGCGCAGGCGCGCGCTTCATCATCGTGGATAAAAAATCAGCCGCAGCCGCGCAAAAACTAGCAAACGATTATTTATTCGACGCCAAGATCGCGATGTTTATCGGCTCTGCGCGGGCGTTAAAAGGCCTAGCCGAGCTCGGCATCGATGCGGCGATCTTTAAAGACGCGATCGCAAACGCGCCCAAATCGCTACTTGCAAGCATCGGAGATAGCGTAGGCTCGAAATTTCACTTCGGGCTTCCGAAAAAAGATGAAATTTTCGGCGGCGCGCAAAAGCTCGCGGATAAAATTTCGGCTCTGGATAAAAAGCTAAGCGCGCCCGCAGCTGGTAAAAATGACGATATCTGGAAAAAATAGCAAAGTCCTAAGCGAATTTATTCGCGGGCGTAAAATTTCTATGACTCACGCAAATTAAAATTCCGCGCATAATTTTGCTTAGCCTCGCGGCTTAGAATTTAACGCGAATTTCACCCGCTTACGCAGATAGGAATTCTACGCGGAATTTTGCCCTCTTTCGCAAATTAGAATTCTGCGCGAAATCCCACGCGTCCTCTGCAAAATTCTCTCGCTTATTCAATTTAAAATTTTACCCGCTCGGATATATTTAAATTTTACGTAGAATTTCGCCTGGCCTCGCGGCAAGAAATTTCAAAAAGAATTTTATCCTCCCGCGCGATGCGAAATTTTACTAAATTTTCTACGCGCGATATAAAATCTACGTAAATTTTACTCGCGCAATTAACGTAAATAAAATTCCGAACCTGCCTAAGCTTCATAGAATTTCGCGCAAAATTTACTCGCAGAGATGATATAAATTCCTAGCCATTGTTTTAAATTTTACTCGCGTTTTAGCTGATTTTATGCGCGCGGTAAGGATTTTTTAAAGCTAAAATTTTATATAATTATGCGTTTCAAAAAGGCATATTTTGAGTACTAAATTCTTTCTAGCGATCCTTGCGATAGGCGTTATAATGGGGCTTTGCGCAGGGCTCTTAAACTTCGGCATCAACGAAATTGAAACTTTTGCTTTCGGGCATAATGATGAGGAATTTCACATTATCACGGAGCAAACCACTGCGCTTAGGCGCTTTCTTAGCGTCCTCGCAGCCGGCGCAATCGTAACTTTAATTAGAATTCTGCTAATAAGACTAAAACCTTTTTTAAACGTAGCTTCGATGATGGAGGGACAAAATCCGCCGTTTTGGCAAAATTTAATCCACTCGGTTTTGCAGCTTGCAGCCATCGCCATGGGCGCACCGGTAGGCAGTGAGGCTGCCCCGCGCGAGCTAGGTGGCTTGTTTGCGGCTAAAATTTGCCGCACCTTAAATATCGGCGGAGATGAGCTTCGGCTATTTGTCGCATGTGGCGCGGGAGCGGGACTAGGTGCTGTATATAACGTCCCGTTAGCGGGCGCGCTTTTTAGCCTAGAAATTTTACTTAAAAGCTTCGATACTCGAGCGATTTTGTGCGCCTTTGCCACTAGTGCGGTGGCTACAGCTACAGCGGAATTCGGAGCTTCAAAAGAAATTTATTACACAGTTTCGAACTTCGCCCCTACCCCGCAGAATTTACTCGCAGCAGCGTTAATCGGACTTGTCACGGGGGTCGCGGCGAAATACTTTCAAGACGCGGTGCGCTTGTGCGAAAAGCTGCGCATAAAAAGCCTTAAAATCGCACTTACACTGCCGCTTGCGTTTTTACTTACCGCGGCGATCGGCGCATACGTACCAGAAATTTTAGGTAACGGGCGCTCCGCAGCGCAGTTTGCTTTTAACTCCGCGTCCTTCAGCCCCTATTTGCTTGCGATCTTGCTTTGCAAGGCATTTTGCATTTTGATGATCTTTCGCTGCGGCGGATATGGCGGCACGCTAACGCCAAGCTTCGCGCTGGGCGCAGTTTTGGGGCTATGCGTTGGATTTGCGATCGGCGAAATTCTACCTATTAGCCTAAGCGCAGCGGGGGTTTGCGGAGGGGCTGCCTTTTTAGCGATCAACCTAAACGCGCCGCTTTGCGCCTTCGCCCTAAGTGCAGGATTTTGCGGGCTAAATATCAACTCATATTCGGTCGTCGTTTTTAGCATCGTATGCGCCGTGATCGCTAGAAATTTACTGACGAAAAATTTAGCGTAGCCGCGGCGATGATGGTCCAAGAACCTGCCCCGTCAGCATAGAGTGAGCGCCATAGGTCGCGCATCACTGGGCTAGGGCGGAGTCGTAAGGATATGCGCCTAAGCTGATCGTTGGTAAATTTAAGATAAAATTTCGCCACTTTAACCAAAGGAGAAAACAATGGGTTTACTTTCATTCGTAGCCGAAGCAGGCAAGAAACTACTAGGTCTAGGCGATGACGCCAAGCACGTAAAAGACGAGATCGCCACCAATCTCAGCTCTACGCCGGTAGAGGGGCTAGAGGTCGAGGTACAGGGCGATACCGTCAAAATCAGCGGCAACGCCGATAAGGAAACTCTCGAAAAAGCAGCCCTCATCGCGGGCAACACCGCAGGCATTAAAAACGTGCAAATCGAGGGCATTCGAGAGGATAGCGCCGAGAACTACTACACCATCGCAAAGGGCGACAACCTCTCTAAAATCGCGAAGAAATTCTACGGCGACGCGAACAAATACAAGATTATTTTCGATGCCAACCGCGAGGTTATCAAGGACGCGAATCTCATCTATCCGGGGCAGAAGATCAGAATTCCAAAAGCTTAAGCTCGCTTTTGAATGCCGCGGCTTGATTTTGCAAGCCGCGAATTTTACTTTTGCGAGCATTGCGCTGCGTTTATGCGAGCTGCGATTTTATAAGCCCGCGACGCAGCGCGATTTTACGAGCCGTACTGCGGTGGGTAATTTACTATCCGCCGCACCTGCGCGCTACCGCCCTATTTGAGAGCATATAAAACACTTTGAAATTCTATTTATAAAGAGCTAAATTTGGATAAATTTAAAATCAGCACTACGCTAAAAAAGACCGAAACTAGGGATTACGACAAATATCCGATAATCATAAAAGACAACTCGATAGAGATGATTAGGCTATATCTGCCGATTGTATTCATCTTAGATGTGTTGTTGCATTTTGCACCATATAGGCCGCCACGTCCAGGAGAGTTAAATGAACGGCTAAAAGAGCTGGGAACCTGCTATATTAAATTTAAAAATTCCGCGATAGAGTATTTTTCTACGAAGAAGAATTTGATCTTATTTGAGATAGAGCTATCAAACATAGCGGAGATTAAGCGAACCTTCGGGCCTTCCTCCGAATTTCAATCATCAATTCCTACAAAAAAACTTATACTTAGCATCATTATAATTTATTTTGTTTTGATGTCCGCCGTTTTTTACTTTAAAGGTTACGCTATCGCCCCATTCGTAGTGCCGATAGCATTTGGGCTCAGCATACTCCCGCTACTGATTTTTAGATTAGTAAACGGGCTGGGGCTCGGACTGGATATGCTAAGCGGCGATAGTTTGATTATCTTCGATAAGCATTTCATTATCGACGCCTCGATTTTAACGAGCAACGAATACAAGGAGCTAAAAACCTATTTTTTACTAAAAACGGGTAAAAATTTAGATAAAATCCAGCCGCAAATTTTTATATAAATCAAAGGAGTAAGTAATGGCGACACAAAGTAAAAATAGATTAGGCTATGCGAAAAAACCATTACGATAAATCAAAATTTCATAAAAAGAATGTAAAGTAATGGAAATTTCTAATAAGCAAAAACCCAGGGATTACGACAAAGAGCCGCTAGTCATAAACGGCTATGAAAAATTTTTTGCGATCGCTTGGTATTTGGTATTGTTATTTTCAGTCTTAACGATAGCTATAATAGAGGATTTTATGGAATGTGGATCTTTATGTTCACCAAAAGGCGTAGTTATGAATTTGGTAATGTTAGGAATTCTTATTGCGATATGTATCTTTAAGTTAATTCGTAGCAAGCAACAAATAAGGTTTACGGATAGATATATAGGATTTATCGAAAACGGCGTCGTTAAGAGATTTTGTAAAGTAGAATTTGACGAACTGCGAAGGAGCTTTTCGATTGACGTATTTATTAGCTCAGAAATTTTGCAGTATATCTGCAATTTATCTCTTATGATAATGGGGCTCATAGCTTTAAAATGGGAGCTTTTGAAGATAATATTTTTTATCTACCTATGGGGATTTTTCTTAAATTTTATATTTTATCTATCAATGAATAAAAACCTCAAAGGCTTTAGAGCTATGCCGTTTATAAGGGTCGCCGAACCTACGACCAACCCCGGATATCACAATATTTTACCAAGATATTATCTTATCTATATCTACAACGATAAAATTTACAACGATATCAAAGAGTATTTTTTGCAGAAAAATATAAATATCGACTACATCAAAAAGAATTATCTGTTTGCCTAAAATCATAAAGCTGCAAGTATAAGCCTAGACGATCGACGCTCGGTTTGCCGCAAAAATCTATAAATTTTATCTAGCCGAACTCGCTCGTCTAAATCCAAATCCTCACATTCAGTTTTAAAATTTTAACGATACTCAAAAAGCTTAAAATTTCGCTCTTTATCTCGCTTGCGGGGTCGCGGCGCAGCACGCTTTCATAGACGCTAGGCTCGAAATTATCGCGCCTAGTGTGCACAAAAACATGGATCCGCCGCTCTCTGATGCTCGCCCAGATCTGCGCTCCCATCGCATCGCCCACCGCCAAAAATCGCTCCATAAATGCAGGGGTTAGCACGTACATCGCGTTTTGCGGCTCGTCGCTAAGCACCTTGTAGCGCGCGGCAAACTCCACGTTATCCATCGCGACGGGCCTTAGACCTACGTGCTGCTTACTTTGTATCTCGCGCGGATAGATGAAAACGGGCGCGATGATGCGCTTGTTAAATTCTGCTACGAAAAACGCCCCGATAAGCTCGTGCTGCAAATTTTGATGAAAAAAGCTCACGTCGCTAAATTCAAAGCTCACCCCCTGCCACGCGCCGCCCACGCGGTCGTTGCCGCGCAGATTTTCGATGAACTCGAACAGATCGCTCTGCACCACGCGCCAAAACGGCACGCTGCCGTAGGAGACGTATTCGTAGCCGAGCTCGCGCACGAAAGGCGCCAGATAGTGCTGCTTGTAACTTTGGCGGTATCGCCCGGTAAAGATATCTTGCGCGCTTCTTACGCCGAGCGCATAAAGCCGCGCCGCTAGCCACACCGCAAGCGCAAGCGCAGCCAAGCCTATCAGCGCCTGCGGCAAGGCTGCGGAGTATTTGAAGATCAAAAACGAGATCGCTACCGCGCCAAATTTCAAAATATTTTCCGTGCCGATGAGATCCTTTTGCCAGCCGTTTAGATGCACCTCGCGCAGGCTCACGGCAAGCGAGGCGACCGCCAGCAGCATAAGCAGTGTCGCGCTAAAACTCTGCGCGCCTTGCCTGCGCACGAAATACGCGATGACGCCGAATACCGCAAACAGCGCCACCGTGCTTATGACGGCTACGAGCTTTAGCTGCTCGACGTGCTTTTTGGCGTCCAGTCGCAGGCGCTCCAAATCGTAAATAGTCAAAATTTCGCCTTTTTTAAAATTTGTCCGCAATTTTAGCGAAATTCTAGGAATTTTAGAATTTTAAATTTCTCTATTTTCTAGCAAGGTTAAATTTTATTAGGAATTTCACGCGGTGGCTTAAATTTAAGGATAAATTTAAAACTCTAAGTTTAAAATTTCGCCGTAGCGGGCGGAGCGCACGGAAATGAAATTTCGTATAAAAGCGGCGCCGAATTTCAGCGCGCGGAAGCAAAATTTAAAGCGCAATTTAAAGTAAAATTCTGCGCGCAAGCAAACTCCCGCAAATCAAATCATCGGAGCAAAAATGAGATATATTTTCGGGCCCGTAACCTCGCGTAGGTTCGGGCGCAGCCTCGGCATCGATCTGAGCCCGCAGCGCAAGCAGTGCAACTTCAACTGCGTCTATTGCGAGCTGGGCGCGGGCAAGCCGGTAAGCGCGATGAGCGAGCCCTGTGAGATCGGCCCGGTCATCGCCGAGCTGAAAACTGCGCTGCAAAGCCACGCGGGCATTGATGTCATCACGATCACGGCAAACGGCGAGCCCACGCTGCATCCGCGCTTCGCAGAGCTAGTGGATGCGCTAAAAGCGCTGCACCTGCCACAGAAGCTGCTCGTTTTGTCAAACGGCTCACTCGTGCGCGAAAACAGCGCGGCGCTAGCGAAGCTTGATATCTGCAAATTTTCGCTAGATAGCGTGCTTGCAAAAAGCTTTCGCAAGGTGGACGGCCCGCACGCAGGCATTAGCACCGAGGATATCGTAAGCGCGATCGCGGATTTTGCGCGCGAGTTTCGCGGCGAGCTTGATATCGAAATCCTAGTCGTGCGCGGGCTAAATGACACGCAAGAGGATTTTGTGGCGCTGAATGCCGCTTTAGCTCGCATCAATCCGCACCGCGTAGATATTGGCACTATAGATCGCCCGCCCGCATACCGCGCAGAGGGGGTGAGCGAGGCGCAGCTGCGCTATCTGGCTACTTTCATCGAAAATCAAAACGTAAATATAATCGCCGCACCCAAATACGCAAGCGAGCGGCTGAGCTTTAGCGAGGACGAGATATTGCATACTTTAGCACGTCGTCCACAGCGCACTAGCGACGTGGAAGCGATGTTTGATGAAGCGAGCGCGCAGCTTTTAAAGCGTCTTGTGGATGCGGGTAAGGTTGTTTTCAGAGACGGCTACTATGAAATCGCCAAGAAATAGCGGCGGAATTGCGAGGTAGAATTTCGTTTCGTAATTTAATGGCAAAATTTTATCGAGATTTCGCAGGTGTAATTTTCGTCCAAATTTGCCGACAAAGTGGTGCGCCTAAGACACGGCAAACTCGATCGAATAGAACTTTTGGATCAAAGCACGATGAAGCACAATCTCGGCTCGCAAGATAAAATTTCAGATCGTAATCCAAACAAAAGCGCTTCGCAAAGCTCTAACGCCGAAGCTGCGAGCGAGCAAAATCCCGCTTCGCAAAATTTGGGTGGCGAAGATCAGAGTGCCGAAAATTCTAACGGCGAAAATCAAGGTGCCAAAAATTCGGGTGCGCAAAATTCCGATGCGTAAAATTTAGCTCGCATGATGAAAAATAAAGCTACGTTAAAATTTAAAAATTTCACCGCCCGCCCGCGCTCTTTTTGGGTTCATTTGCAGTTTGCGCAAGCAGGCGCGGCTCTTTGCTGCGCACGTCCCGCCGAAGCTGCTTGCCTCGAAAGATCAAGCACCGTTGCAAAACCGAGCGGAGTGGGTAAAAATTTTAAAAGTCTAAATTTTAAAATCGCACAGGCTCTCTCGCCGCATAAATTTCGGAGTCGCTTTTGCACGTTTAAATTTTAAAATCGCACGGAGGTAAATTTAATCCGAATAAAGCGTTATTCCGTGATTTTGGTGGGCTCACCGAAAAGCCTATTCATCTCGGAGATCAAAATTTCCTTGCCGTCCTGCGCGCCGTTTGCGAGCTCGGCGAGACCAGCCTTGGCGGCGCGCACGCTCTTACTCGTATCGCGGGGCTTTGCGGCGTAGTTTTGCGGATCAGTGGATCTTAACAGATCATCCTTGGGCGGCTGTTTTTCGCCCTCGCCGCTAGCGCCGTTTTTTTTCGGTTTTGCCGCTTTCGGCACGAAATTTTCTTCGTAATTTTCGCTGTCGTTTGAAATTTCATCCTGCTCTGAGTTTGCGGTCCTGCTCGCGCCCAAGTCAGAATTTTGCGCGCCGCTCGTCGTACCGCTAGAATTTTCAAGCGGTCTTTCTGTGCTACTTGTAGCGCTCTTTGCTTTGCCTTTTTCTACGCTATCTTTGCTGCTTGGGGCGGAGTTTTCCGCGCCGCTCGGCGCAAAATTTTCTTGCTTATGCGGCGCGCTTTGCTCGATCTTGATGGCCGCGCTCTCGCCGAAAAGTGATTTTAGCACGCTGTTGATCGCTCGCGAGCCCTTGCGCAGGTATTCTCTATCCTGCCCCTGCGCGCGCGAGAGCAGATACAGCGTGCCGCGCTCGAACTTTAAAAATTCCACGCACTTGCTAAATTTCTCGCCCAGATCATAATCGCGGTCGTAAATTTTGGCTAAAAAATTCTCGTAAATTTCATTTTGAGCGCCCGTTTGGACGGAAGAGTTAGAATTTTGCGCCTGCGCCGCCACGCCAGGTTTGATCTCGCCGCCTGCGTCAAGGTTCTGTTTCACTGCACCGCTGGCACCGGAGTTTTGTGCCGTGTTTGCGGGACGTTTCGCGCTTGTCGTAAAGCTAGGCACGCCGCTTGTCGCGCTACTCTGGCCGCTCGGTGAAAAAGTAGCGCCGCCCGGCTCGCTATTTGGCGAAAAATTCGCGCTTTGGTTGGAATTTGACCTAAAATTCGGCGCGGAGCTTTGCGCGTTTAAATTAGGCGCCGAAGCGGAAGGATAGCCCTCGCCTTGATCCAGGGATCTTCCGACCTCTATGAGCTCGTCGATTTCGCGCAGATTTACCGCCTCCATCATCATAAAAATCATCATAGAAATTGCGTAGGTGTTGTCGGGGCTGATGGCGAGCATGCTCTTGGCGCCCGCTAAAATGCGGAAAAACCGCTCATACATCAGCAGGCTAAATTTCGCGTCGCGGCGCAGGAATTTATCCTTTAAATTTGCGATCATCTCGTCGATTATCGTCTCGGCGTTGTAGTTTTCGACCTCTTTGATGATCTCGATCGCGCCCGCGCGGTCTTGGCGCAGCACGACGTCTAAAATTTCGCCTATTTTGGCGGGATCGAGCAGGCCAAGCATATCGGCGATCGCGCGCTGCGTGATTCCTTCGCGGCTAAAGATAATCGCCTGATCGAGGAGCGTGAGCGTGTCTCGTAGCGAGCCCGAGCCGCTGCGTGCTAGAATTTCGAGCGCGCCCTCTTCGTAAGCGATCTTTTCGGTTTTTAAAATTTGCTCTAGGTGCGCCACGACGGCGCTTTTTGCGATCGGTTTAAAGCGAAAGTGCTGCGTGCGCGATAGCACCGTGACGGGAAGCTTGAGCGGATCGGTAGTCGCAAGGATAAATTTTACATAGCTAGGCGGCTCCTCAAGCGTCTTTAAAAGCGCATTGGAGGCCTCTTTGGTGAGCATATGCACCTCGTCGATGATGAAAATTTTAAAGCGCGCGCTTGCGGGATGATACTTCGTCTGCTCGATGAGCTCGCGGATATCGTCGATCTTGCGGTGGCTGGCGGCGTCCATCTCGATGATGTCGATGTGGCGCCCCTCGTTTGCCATTACGCAGTTATCGCAGACCTCGCACGGCTTACCGGTAGGACCCTTGTCGCATAAAAGCGCTTTGGCAAAAATCCTAGCCGTCGAAGTTTTACCGCTGCCGCGAAGTCCGCTGAAAAGATATGCGTGGCTCAGCCTGCCCGAATCCAGCGCGTGCGCGAGGCTTTTGGCGACGGCATCTTGACCGATGAGCTGCTCAAAGCTTTTGGGTCTGTATTTTAAAGCGAGTGCTTGCAAAATTTCTCCTTTGATCTTGCAATGATACAAAAAAATCTATAAATTTTAAATTTAGTGCTACAATGCGCCCGAATTTCAGAAAAAGGATCAAAATGAAAAAATTTTTAATCGGCGTATTTGCGCTATTTTTTGTCGCCTGCTCGCAAACTAGCAGCGTCATCAGCCTAAATCCGTATCTTTCTAAGGCCGATCAGACCGTAAGCGGCAAGTCGGTAAATATCAACGCGATCAACGATCAGCGCGAAAATCAGATGGTAATCGCCGTTATAAACGACAACGACGGCAAACTCGTCGATGAGGTGCTTTTAAAAAATAATCTCTCGGCGTGGTTCGACAAGGCTTTGCGCGCGGAGCTTGAGGCTCGCGGCGTAAGGATCGATCCGGCAAGCCCGAATATCGTAACCGTAAATATTAGAAGCATCTCGGCGGCGATCAACGGCTACTCGAAGGAAAATATGAGCGCAAGAGGCGAGGTTGCGATTTCTATCGTGCAGGGCAACAAAACTACGACCAAGCGCGTTTCGCAGGATCAGAGCCAATTTACCGCGCTTCGTACGGCTAGATCGCTTAATCCTTTTGTGCAAAGCTTACTTGGCGACATCGTCAAAAAATCCGCCGATCAAATCATCTTGACGCTTTAGATGCGCTGCGTAAATTGCGGCGCGTTTAGCCTGCGCACGATCTGCGCCGCCTGCGCCGCAAATTTAGCCGAATGCCGCCTAGGCATGCGGCAGGTGGAGGGCTTTAGCGTATTTTACTACTACGGCTACTCCGAAATTCGAGAGCTTATACTTTCTAAACATCACGAATACGGCGCTGCGGTGCTTGCGCGCATAGCCTCTTTAAGCTTAGCGAAATTCCCGCTTGATCTGCGGCGCGAAATTTCTACAAATCCGCAAAATTACGAAGCGTTTAAAACAACGGACGGAATTTTTAAATTTAATGCCGTACCGCTGGATGATGACGCTCGCAGCGGCTATTCACATACGGCGATCCTAGCTCGCGCGCTAAAAAGCGAGCTAATTGAGCCAAAATTTCACTGCCTGCGCGCGCAAAACCGCGTCAAATACACCGGGCAGAGTTTGGAATTTCGCCTAAAGCACAAGCGAAATTTTAAAATTTTAACCCCGCCGCAATTCCCCGTGATCCTGGTAGATGACATCATCACCTCAGGCCTTAGTATGCTGCAAGCGCGCGAGAGCTTGATCGATGGCGGCTTTATGCCAGTGTGCGGCTTGGTTTTAGCTAATGCAAAAGAATAATTCGCTATAATCGCTCGTTAAATTTTAAAAGGATCTTTATGCAAGAAAGTATTTTTGAAAATCAAGAGATCATCGATATCGATGTCGAGGAATCGATCAAGACGAGCTATCTTGATTACTCGATGAGCGTTATCATCGGTCGCGCGCTACCCGACGCCAGAGACGGCCTAAAGCCGGTGCATAGGCGAATTTTATACGCGATGAACGATCTTGGCGTGGGCTCTCGCCAGCCATACAAAAAATCCGCCCGTATCGTAGGCGACGTCATCGGTAAATACCATCCGCACGGCGATACCGCCGTTTACGATGCGCTCGTGCGAATGGCACAGAGCTTTTCGATGAGAATTCCTTCCGTCGACGGTCAAGGTAACTTCGGATCGATCGACGGCGACGGAGCGGCGGCGATGAGGTATACCGAAGCGCGTATGACGCCGCTAGCCGAGGAGCTTTTAAAAGACCTGGATAAAGAGACGGTCGATTTTGTACCGAACTACGATGAGAGCCTAAACGAGCCCGATGTATTGCCTGCGCGCGTGCCGAATTTGCTGCTTAACGGCTCAAGCGGAATCGCCGTTGGAATGGCGACGAATATCCCGCCACATAGCCTAGATGAGCTTGTGGGCGGTCTTTTGATACTGCTTGAGAATAAAAACGCAAGCCTAGAGGAGATTATGGGCGAGATCAAGGGTCCCGATTTTCCAACCGGCGGCATAATCTACGGCAAAAAAGGAATCATCGAGGCGTATAAAACGGGCAGAGGGCGCGTTAAAATTCGCGCTAAAACCCATATCGAAAAAAAGGCTAGTAAAGACGTCATCGTAATCGACGAGCTGCCGTATCAGACCAATAAGGCGCGTCTGATCGAGCAGATCGCAGATCTCGTAAAAGAAAAGCAGATCGAAGGCATCTCCGAGGTACGCGACGAGAGCGATCGCGACGGAATTCGCGTAGTAATCGAGCTTAAGCGCGACGCGATGAGCGAGATCGTGCTGAATAATCTATTTAAGCAAACCACGATGGAGGCGACCTTCGGCGTGATAATGCTCGCAATCGACGGCAAGGAGCCGAAGATTTTCACGCTGATAGAACTTTTGAAGCTGTTTTTGAACCACAGAAAAACCGTCATCATCCGCCGCACAATTTTTGAGCTTCAAAAAGCGCGCGCTAGAGCGCATATCTTAGAGGGCTTAAAGATCGCGTTAGATAATATTGACGAAGTGATTGACGTGATTAGAAATTCCGCCGACACCAACGTCGCGCGTGAAAATTTAATGAGCAGATTCGGCCTTAGCGAGGCGCAATCAGGCGCGATTTTAGATATGAGGCTAAGCCGCTTAACGGGACTTGAGCGCGAAAAGATCGAGGAGGAGCTAAAAGAAATTTTAGCCGAGATAAAGCGGCTTGATGCGATCCTAAAGAGCGAGGAGCTGATTGAGGGGATCATCAAAGACGAGCTTTTGGAGATCAAGGATAAATTTAAATGTCCGCGCATCACCGAAATCGTCGATGACTACGAGGATATCGACATCGAAGATTTAATCGCGAATGAAAATATGGTCGTTACGATCACTCATCGCGGCTACATTAAGCGCGTGCCTAGCAAGACTTACGAAAAGCAAAAGCGCGGCGGCAAGGGGCGCGTGGCGGTCACGACGTACGACGATGACTTCATCGAGAGCTTTTTTACGTCCAACACCCACGATACGCTTATGTTTATCACCGACCGCGGGCAGCTTTACTGGCTCAAGGTCTATAAAATCCCGGAGGGCTCGCGCACCGCAAAGGGCAAGGCGGTAGTAAATTTAATCCAGCTCGGCGCGGATGAAAAGATCATGGCGATCATCCCTACGAGCGATTTTGATCCGAGCAAGTCGCTCGTATTTTTCACTCGCAACGGTATAGTAAAACGCACGAATTTAAGCGAGTTTAAAAATATCCGCTCGCTCGGTATCCGCGCTATCAGCCTAGATGAGGACGATACGCTAGTAACCGCTCTCATCGCTCCAAACAGCGCCGAGGAGATGCAAAACTACAAAGGAGGCGCTCTAAGCGGCGACGATCTGGACGGTGGCGAGGCTGAGGAAGCCTTAGAGCAGACCGAGCAGGATATTTTAGAAGGAAGCGAGAATGAAATTTTAGATGAAATTTCGCAAGACGAGGGCGCGCAAGAGGGCGAGCCGCAAAGCGCCAACGAAAATATGCTCTTCATCGCTACGAAAAAGGGAATGTGCCTTAAATTTAATCTAAATAAAATTCGCCAGATGGGGCGCATCGCTCGCGGCGTAAAGGGGATTAAATTTAAAGAAAAAGGCGATGAAGTCATCGGCGCCGCGTTTATTTTAAGCGATATGCAAGAAATTTTAAGCGTGAGCCAAAAGGGTATCGGCAAGCGCACGACTGCGAGCGAGTATCGCCTCACAAACCGCGGCGGCAAGGGCGTCATCTGCATGAAACTCACCAACCGCACGGGCGAGCTCATCGGCGTTGTGATGGTTGATGAGGAGATGGATCTCATGGCGTTAACCACCAGTGGCAAGATGATCCGCGTCGATATGCAAAGCATCCGTAAAGCGGGCCGCAACACCAGCGGCGTCATCGTCGTAAATGTCGAGGGCGACGACGTCGTGAGCATCGCGACCTGCCCGAAAGCCGAGGAGAGCGACGAGGTCGAAGCGGACGAGCTTGCGCAGGATGAAAATTTATTAAATTCAAATTTGGATAGTAAAGATTCGCAGAGCGACGGCCCTAGCGATGAAATTTTAAAAGGAGGAGAGGATGAGTAGTTACAATATCGCCATCGTAGGTGCTACCGGCGCCGTAGGCGAGGAGATTTTGCGCGTCTTAGACGAGATGAACTTCCCCGTAAAGGACATACTGCCGCTTGCAAGCGCAAAGAGCGCGGGCGAGAAGGTGGAATTCCGCGGTAAAGAATACGTCGTGAAGGAGCTTACCGACAGCACCTTCGACGAAAACGAGATCGACATTGCGTTTTTTAGCGCGGGCGGCTCCATTTCGGCGCATTACGTGCCTTTTGCTGCGGCAAGCGGCGCGGTGGTGATCGACAACACTAGTCACTTTCGCATGCAAGAAAATGTCCCGCTCGTAGTGCCCGAGTGTAATCCTCAGGATATAAAGCTATGGGAAGAGACAGGCATCATCGCCAATCCGAACTGCTCAACTATCCAGATGGTTCAAATTCTTAAGCCGCTTGATGACGCGTTTGATATCGAGCGCGTGGACGTAAGCACCTATCAAGCGACGAGCGGCGCAGGTAAAGAGGGTATGAGCGAGCTTGTAGAGCAGTTGCAGCAGTTTTTCGCTTTTAAGCTTGATGAGTGTGAGCCGAAGGTTTTCCCGCATCAGATCGCGATGAATGTCATCCCACACATCGACGTATTTTTGGACAATGACTACACCAAAGAAGAGATGAAGATGGTGAACGAAACGCAGAAAATTTTGCATAAAAACTTCGCCGTTTCGGCTACCTGCGTGCGCGTGCCGGTACTTCGCAGCCACAGCGAGGCGATCACGATAAAATTTAAAAAGGATTTCGAGATTAGCCGCGTGCGTGAAATTTTAAGAAACGCGCCTAGCATCGTGCTTGCAGACGATCCGAGCAAAAACGAGTACCCGATGCCGCTACTTTCGAGCGACACGAACGAAACCTACGTCGGCAGGCTCCGCAGGGACAATTTCGACGATAAAATTCTGCATCTTTGGTGCAGCGCAGATCAGATCCGCGTCGGAGCGGCTACAAACGCCGTGCGCATCGCGCTTCGCTGGATCGATATGCAGCAAGACAGATAGGATAAATTTAGCAGAGTTGCCGAGCCTTTGTGCGCGGATACGGTCGCGTGCGTGATTTCGGCGCCGAAGACCGGCGAATAAAATTTGCAAATCAGCCTAGTTAAAAATTTAATGCCGCGAGCTGAAATTTTGCGCCTTTAACCTGGCGCAAAATTTTAAAGACTCAAACGGGCGCGATCAAAAGAGATAAATTTACGCGATTGTAAACGAGCGTAAATTTAAACGAACGCTTCGGCATGGAGTGGTTTTTAAATTTATACGTTCGTTTGTGGAGCGGCTAATCCCAAATTAAAATTTAAGGAAGAAATGAAAGCTATATTTGAGAAATTTTTACTTTGCAGCAAATTTTTAACCCTCCTGCCGGTACTTTTTTGCATCGCGGCAGGCGCGGCGATATTTGTGGTGGCAAGCTACGAAATCTGCTCGGCGCTCTATAAAATCGTAGAATTTTTTCTAGCTCCGCAGAGCGAGCGAGCGTTTTACGTCGATATTTTAAGCGAGATAATAACGGCGATCGATCTGTATCTGGTCGCTATAGTGCTGCTAATCTTCGTATTTGGAATTTATGAGCTGTTTATCGACGAGTTTGTGGATCTGAATTTGCAAGTTTTAAAGATCGCCTCGCTGGATGAGCTGAAGCACAAACTCGGCAGCGTCATCATAATGGTGCTCGTAGTGGATTTTTTCAAGAGAATTTTGCACACCGATTTTACTACCCCTTTGGATATGCTTTTGCTCGCAGGGGCTATCTTTGCGGTTTGTTTGGCTTTGTATATTTTGAGTAAATTTAAAGGATAAAAATGGTTTTCATCGACGCATGCTTCGGCAAAGAGACCCCATACACGCCCATTTGGATGATGCGCCAGGCTGGGCGCTACCTGCCGCAATACATGGCGGTGCGCGAGAGGGCGGGCGATTTTTTGAGCCTGTGCCGCGACTATCGCGCCGCTAGCGAGGTGACGATCCAGCCCGTGGAGATTTTGGGCGTCGATGCGGCGATTTTATTTAGCGATATTTTGGTCGTGCCGATGCAGATGGGGATGGATCTGCGCTTCGAAGCGGGCGAAGGGCCGCGCTTTAGCAATCCGATCCGCTCTCAGGGCGATTTGGCGCGCCTTGATCCACAAAAGGCCGCGGCGGGGCTCGGATACGTTTATGATACGATCTCGCTTACACGCTCGCGCCTTGCCGCGGATAAAGCGCTTATTGGCTTTTGCGGCGCGCCGTGGACGATCGCTACCTATATGATCGAGGGCGGCGGCAGTAAAAATTACGCCGTTTGCAAAAGGATGCTCTACGAAAATCCGCAGCTTTTGCATGAAATTTTGCGCCTCGTTACGGAGGCGACGAAGCTTTATCTAGCGCGCCAGATCGGCTCGGGCGTTGATGCGGTGCAGATCTTTGACAGCTGGGCGGGCGCGCTGGAGCCGAGCGCGTACGAGGAGTTCGGCTGGCGATACATCTTGGAAATCACGGAATTTTTAAAGGCGAAATTCCCGCATATCCCGCTCATCGTCTTTGCCAAGGGCACGGGCGCACAGATGTCGCGGCTGAGCCGTATCGCGGCGCGGCGCGGCGCGGCGAGCTTTGACGTATGGGGCGTGGATTGGAGCACTCCTATGGGGCTTGCGCGCGAGCAGCTCGGGGGCAAATTTGCGCTTCAGGGCAACCTGGAGCCGATGCGGCTATACGATCGCGGCGCGATAGAATCGGGCGTGCGCGAGATTTTAGCGGCGATGAAGGGCGCTGCGCATATCTTTAATCTAGGCCATGGAATTTTGCCCGACGTGAGCGTGCAAAACGCCAAATATCTAGTGGATCTGGTGCATGAGCTAAGCGCACGCTAAAATCAGACTTTGCGATAGCCTGTTTGCAGCGCGCCGTTGTGAAATTTCATAGAGCCGTAATTTAAAATTTTGCTAGCCCGGGTTGCTTGATTTACTTCCGCACGATTTTTCCGCTGCCCATAAATTTTAAATTTTACACCACTTTCACGCCGTCAAAACAGCTTGCGGAACGCAAAGTTCTAAATTTTAAAATTCTGCGCCGTTTTGCGCGGCGGTATCGCTAAATTTTAAAATTTAGCCGCAATTTGAATTTTATATCGCTTTTACGCCGAGCGAGGCTTAAAATTTTACGCGCTATGTATGCGGCGGCGTAAAAATACCGCGAGCTCGCTAGTTTAAATTTAGCTCGCGCTTTAAATTTATGGCTCGCACGCCCCAAATTTAAGGATAAATTCAAAGCTCTAAGCTTAAAATTCCGTCCTAGCGGGGCGGAGCGCAGAAGTGAAATTTCGCATAAAAGCGGCGCCAAATTTCGGCGCTCGGAAGCAAAATTTAAAGCGAAATCTCGCGCCAAAAATGCCGTCATTCGTAAATCAAATCATGGAGCAAAAATGAGATATATTTTCGGACCCGTCGCCTCGCGTAGGTTCGGGCGCAGCCTCGGCATCGATCTGAGCCCGCAGCGCAAGCAGTGCAACTTCAACTGCGTCTACTGCGAGCTGGGCGCGGGCAAGCCGGTAAGCTCGATGAGCGAGCCCTGTGAGATCGGCCCGGTCATCGCCGAGCTGAAAACCGCGCTGGCGATGCATCCTAACATAGATGTCATCACGATCACGGCAAATGGCGAGCCTACGCTGCATCCGCGCTTTGCAGAGCTCGTGGATGCACTAAAGGCGCTGCATCTGCCGCAGAAACTGCTCGTTTTGTCAAACGGCTCACTCGTGCGCGAAAACAGCGCGGCGCTAGCGAAGCTTGATATCTGCAAATTTTCGCTAGATAGCGTGCTTGCAAAAAGCTTTCGCAAGGTAGACGGCCCGCACGCGGGCATTAGTGCAGATGATATCATAAGCGCGATCGCAGATTTTGCGCGTGAGTTTCGCGGCGAGCTTGATATCGAAATCCTAGTCGTGCGTGGGCTAAACGACACGCAAGAGGATTTTGCGGCGCTGAATGCGGCTCTAGCGCGCATCAACCCGCACCGCGTAGATATTGGCACTATCGATCGCCCGCCCGCATACCGCGTAGAGGGAGTAAGCGAGGCGCAGCTGCGCTATCTGGCTACTTTCATCGAAAATCAAAACGTAAATATCATCGCCGCACCCAAATACGCAAGCGAACGGCTGAGCTTTAGCGAGGATGAGATATTGCATACTTTGGCACGTCGTCCGCAGCGCACGAGCGACGTGGAAGCGATGTTTGACGAGCCCAGCACGCAGCTTTTAAAGCGGCTTGTGGATGCAGGTAAGGTCGTTTTTGAGGACGGTTTTTACGAGATCGCAAAAGGCTAGGGCGTTAAAATTTTAAAAGCTATTTTGCGGCTTGGCAAGGGGGGCTTACATTTAGACCTCGCGTCGCAAAGAGTGCAAAGGGTGTCGCCGCACGCCGAGCTAGAGAGGCGGTGCAAGGAGGCTAGCGTTAAATTTAGCGCCTAGTTGCGCCGCTGCCGCAAAGATGCTAGCACGCCCGGTTTTAGGAAACGATGCTGACGCGGCGTGCGTTGGTCTTTAATAGGCTAAGCGGTGCTTAAAAGCGCCGTTAAATTATGAAATTTATACACACGGCGCAAAGATACAGACCCCAAACGGCGCTTTTTGGGCGCCAGTGGATTATTGAAGTAGGCCGAATGGATGGCAAAAGCGGGTTTGGATCCGCGGGAGATCGCGAAATGTGCGCCTTTAAATTTAGCCCGCTACCGTGCTTCTTTGAGTTTTCTGCGTTCATTTTGGTGGATTTTTAATCACCCGCGCGTCGAATGCGCGCTTATGCACGATACTTGCGTGCTCAAATACCTGCGATCGGAAGTGCATAAACGCCGTGAAATTTTATCGCATACTTCGGTTTTTATTTTAGCCTGCAGAATTTGATTGTGCCGAAATTTTGGCGCGGATCGCGCTAAAAGCTCCGCGCCATAAATCGCCGTGGCCGATAAAATTTAATTCGCGTCGTTTTGTCGCGATAAAATTCTATGGAATTTTTTGAATGCTGGCTGCAAAATTTCAAGCCGTTACGCGCCTTGAGACGATGCCAAAATTTTAACGCGATAGAATTTCGCGGCAGAATTTTACCCCGCTTAGCGTATCTGCTAGAGCGAGCTTTGGGCGATAAAATTTAGGGCAGAGCTGCGGGCAAAATTTTAAATTCTAAGATGAAATTTTGCCCGTTAAGTCTAGCGCGCGACTATTTCGTCGATCCAGTCAAAAAGCTCCTCAAGATCGTAATCGCCGGCGTGTCCTTGCCCCCAAGGCACCGCAAAATCGACGTTTTTGCCCGCGTTTTGCAAGCTAAGCGCCAAAATCGCGGGAATCGCAAGCGCCGTATCGCGATCGCTCGCGCCGTGTCGGATGCGGTAAAATTTCGCGCCGTTTTCGTTGAGCACGAAGCTCATTGCATCCATCATCTCTACGATCCGCGCATCTGCGATTAGCACCCCTTTGGCGGGGTCATTCATCGCACTAAAATCCGTAAAATGTGCCGCGTTAAATTTAGCGCCGCCGAACAGCTCGTTTTCGGGATTTTCAAGCGCGAAGCCGTCGAATGCAGGCGGGGTCTTGGCGCGCGGCTTGGAGGTCGCGTAGCCCCAAAAAAGCATATGCGATTGCGACGCGTCGTCCTTGATCTTTGCAGCGAGGTATAGGGGCGCCTTCGCGCGAGGATTTTTCGCCGCAAAATCAGCAAACGAGGCCGATATAAGCCCGTTTATGTAATCTTTGAAGCTGCCGTCGCCGTTTTTATCCAGGCTTAGCGCGCGGCCGTCTCCGTCCTTTAAGCTTAGCGAGTTCAAATAGGCGGGGAATTGCGCCTTTAGCTCGTCTGAAATTTTAATCTGCGCTGCGCTTAGCTTGCCGCTTAGCATCTTGCGCGCGGGCTTTGCGGCGCTTTGATTTGCATCTTTTTTGGAATTTTTTTCAGCGCCGCTAGAATTTTCGCCGCGCTCGTTAAATCCCGCCGCATCAAGCCCGCTAAAATCCATCTTTTTATATTCGCTCTGCGCGCCGAACATCCACTCATACGCCGCGTCCGCGTGCTTTAGATTTGTGATCGGGCAGTATACGGACGCCGCGTAAATTTTATCGCTTGCCTTCGCAGCGCCCAGATCGTTCAGATACGGCTCGTACGCAGCCTCGTCCCCGCTTGCGCCCAAAAGCGCCGAGAGCGCTCCGCCCGCGCTCGTGCCATTTGAGACGATCCTGTTTGCGTCCCCCGGTATCGCCGCGTCGTTAAATTTCAGATACCGCACGGCGGCTTTTAGATCTACGATCGCTGCGGGCGCCTTGCCGATATAATCGCCGGTTGCGTCCTTTAGCGTGCGTCCGCGCGCTGCGGGAGCGGCTACAACGTAACCGCGCGAAAGCGCCGTAGCGATCGCGTTTGGTTTGCCGCTTGCGTCTATTTTGACCTCGCCCGCTTCGCCCGGCATGTAGCCGCCCACGCCGTTGGGTAAAAATATAGGCGCGCTTGCGGCGTCAAATTTGCCGCTCTTGCGCCCCTCAAAATACTGCTGCGGGATGAAGATATTCATGCTCTGATAGTGCGCGCTTACGGGTTTTGCGACGTAGATTATGTTTTTGTAAGCGCGAAATTTTATCTTTTTGCCACCTACGATCACGCTTTCTTGCGTAAAATTTGCGGCGTTAAATTTCAGATCTATTTGCGCGCTCTGCGTCGCCGCAACCTCGGCGTTTAGGCTTAGCGCGCCGCAAAGTATCGCGGCAGCGCCTAGGACAAGGGATTTTTTACTCATTGACGTTTCCTTTCTATTTTGATATCGCCGCTTTTTAGCCCTTTAAGCAGCTTAGTAACAAAGCTAATTTTAGCATTAAATCCGCTGCGTGCCTAAATTTTGAAATTTAAACGCAAAGGCGTCTGCAAGTTGAAAGGAATTTTAAACTCGAAGTGTTATTTTAGTGGGCATTTGCGATCCGCCGCCGTAAATCCGGCTGCATTAAATTCCGCTCTTTAATTTATAAGCTTGAGCTGTGTTTCGAAGGCGGATTTGGGGTAGAGGCCGATGAGTTTTTTGACCGCTTTGCCGTTTTTATCGTAGATCACCGACGTGGGGGTACCAAAAATTCCGCCTACGATGGTTTCAAAGTATTTCACCGAGCTCGCGCCGCTGACGCTTGGGAATTTTATCCCCTTTTCGCGAGCGACCGCGGCATCGGCTTCTAAGCCTTTGCCGTCGCCCAAAACGCCGATAACTAGCGCGTCGCCGCTAGCTTGCAGCTCGTTTAGCACGGGTACTTGGGCTTTGCACGCGCCGCAGCCGCTAGTGTAGAAAAATAGCACAAAGGGCTTGTCGTTGCCCTCGATCTTTAGCGTGCGCTCGGAGGGGTCGAACTTGGAGGCAAGCGAGGCGCCGTCGCTGCTTAGATGGTGCTTCCATCCGTCGCAGCCCGCGAGCAGTAGCGCGAACACGGCGGCAGCAACTTTTAAATTTAAAAATTTCATAATTTGAAATCCGTCCTTAAATCTACTTTTAAAACTGCTAAATTCGTTTTTAAATTTGCGTTTGAAATTTTAAAATTTGTGGCGAGATTTCTACCGGAATTTATATCGCGATCTGCGCTTAGGTGTATGTCGCGATCCGCGTCGTAATACGCACCCGTAGCGTTTTGGCTTTTAAAATTTAGAATTTTAAAATTTTTACCCACTCTACTCGGCTTCGCAACGGCGCTTGATATTTCGAGGCAAACGGCTTCGGCGGGATGCGCGCAGCAAAGAGCCTCACCTGCACGCGTGAGCTTTGTGCGAACCCAAAAAGAGCGCGGGCGGGCGGTGAAATTTTTAAATTTTAACGTAGCTATATTTTTCATCATGCGAGCTAAATTTTACGCACCGGAATTTTTGGCACCTTGATTTTCGCCGTTAGAATTTTCGGCACTCTGATCTTCGCCACCTAAATTTTGCGAAGCGGAATTTTTCTCACTCGTGCTCGAATTTTTATCGCCGTTCTTAGCTTTTAAATTTTCGGCGTTAGAGCTCTGTGAAGCGCTTTGGCTTAAATCGCGATCTGAATTTTCACCCTGAGAGCCTAGATGATGTTTCATTGTGCTTTGATCCAAAAGCTCTATTCGATCGAGCTTGCCGTGTCTTAGACGCACCACTTTGTCGGCAAATTTACCGAGCTCCTCGTTGTGTGTGACCAAAAGCAGCGTCTTGCCCTCGCTACGAAGCGTCTGAAAGAGCTGCAAAACCACGCGCTCGTTGGCCTCGTCGAGGTTGCCCGTAGGCTCGTCGGCGATGATGATGTCGGGGTCGTTGATGAGTGCGCGAGCGATGCAGACGCGCTGCTGCTCGCCGCCGCTAAGCTCGCTAGGGCGGTGCGTGATGCGGTGCCCGAGCCCCACTTTCTCAAGTGCTGCTTTGGCGCTGTCCTCGTCCACGCAGCTGTGGTAGTATTGATTTAACATAACGTTTTCGACGGCCGTTAGATAGGGGATTAGGTGAAACTGCTGAAACACGAGACCGATCTTTTTGCGGCGAAATTCTAAAATTTGCTCGTCGTTTAGCGCGCTCGCGTCGGCTCCGCCTAGGATGTATCTGCCTGCGGTGGGGGTATCCATCAGGCTTAGGATATTTACGAGCGTGCTTTTGCCGCTGCCGCTTGGGCCCATTATGCTGACCCACTCGCCGCTTAAAACGTCGAAGCTGATATTATCGAGAGCCTTGACCTCGCCGAAGTATTTGCAGATGCCTTCAAATTTTAAAATTTCCATGTCATTCCCTTAATAGATTCGCTAAATTTGGATTCAGCGCCTTTTTGATCGGATAGTAGCTTGCCGCGAGCGCAAAAATCAGGCTCAGCGCGACCGCCGCAAAGAGGCTAATCAGCCTAAAATCCACGCTGCTTGAAAATATCAGATGCCCGAGCAAGATCGCTAGCAGGTATCCCACGAATACTCCAGCTAGCGAGCCTGCGACGCAGACGGTTAAAATTTCGCTCAGGATCAGGTGGAGCAAATTTTGTTTGCTCGCGCCGATTGCGCGGATGAGCGCGAACTCTTTGATGCGCGAAAGCAGGATCGAGCTAAGGCTCGTGTTGATGCAGACCGAGGTGATCAAAAGGATCGTAATGCCGATAAGAAGCATCAAGAGCTTGATTTTGTTTAAGATGATGCCTTGGGTCTTGGATACCTTGCCGATCGGCGCGAAGCTCATCTGCGCATCGCTTAGGCTCTTTGAAATTTCGCTTAGCTGCTTAAAATCGCCGCTTACGATCGCTTCGGCGTAGTTTACCTGCGCAGGCTGATTTAAAATTTTTTGCGCCAGCGGCAGCGAGATTAGCAGCATGCCATCCTCTTTCTGCCCGTCATAGACGATGCCTTTTATCTTAACTTTGCTCGTTTCGTTTGAGCCGATCGGCGTGATCTCGATACTGTCGCCGAGCTTCGCGCCCAAAAGTTTAGCGAGATCTTGTCCGATGAGAGCGTTTTTATCGTCGAAATCCACGCCGATAAACGAGCCCTCTTTGAGATCCAAAAACGGCATAGTATCGCGCAGGGAGGAGAAATTTACGCCCATGATGATGCCTGAGTTGACGCCTAAATTTGCGCTGCCGAAAAGATATTTATTCGCGCTTTTCAGTGTGGGGATTTTAGCAAATTTTGCATCGAGCGCCGCTTCGTCCATATGGGAATTTTCTAAATTTGCGGGGCTTACGATTAAATTTGCGCCGTAGCTGTTTAGCTCGCTGGCGACCTTTTTATCGATGTCGGCGTAGATATTTACGAACGCCGCGCAAACCGCGCTGCCTAGCATGATCGCGACGAAAATCACGAAGCTGCGGATGCCGCTGTTGATGATACTTTTAAAGATCGCGCCTCTGAAAAACGCTCCGTTATTTCCTACCATAAAGCACCTCCGCAGGCAGTAGCTTGATCACTCCGCGTAGCGGCAAGATCGAGCCGATAATGCAAATAAGAAGTCCAAAGACGATACTAAGCGGAAAGACCATAAGTGAGACACCAATGAATGAGCCAAAAATTTGATATGCGATCGCCCAGCTAAGCACGTAGCCCACGACTGCGCCCAAGAGTGAGCTTGCTACGCATATGACGAAAATTTCGGCGGCGAACTGGATATAGATCATAAAGTTGCTCGCTCCCAGGGCTTTAAGCAAGCCGATCTCCTTTTTGCGCTTGTAAATTTCGCTGCTTAGCAGGCTCGTGATGCAGATGCTTGAAATCAGCAGCGATAGGATGCTTACGACGCCCATTAAATTTTGAATTTTTTTCGTGATGCCACTTTGAGCTTCGCTGACGCTAAGCACCGCCTTAGCAGTTGCATTTGGATACTCCTCGGTGATCTGATACGCGATGGAGCTTACGTATGCCGAGCAATACCATGTGTCGTATTCTGTGGCGTCTAGATTATCGAGGCTTCTTCTTGCCTTTACGGACAGATCGTCTTCGGGGATCGTCATGGCGCTGACTTCTGCCTTAGCGATGAGGCCCTCTTTGTGCGTTAGCTTTTGCACTAGCGATAAATTTGCTATCAGCTTTTTGGCTTCATCCTCCGCGCCGTGCAAAATCCCAACGACTTTAACCTCATAATCTCCAAGCTTAACCGTATCGCCGATCTTAAGCCCCAGCGCGTCGCCTGCGAGTACCTCATTCTCGGCGCCGTCTTTTACCCACTGCCCCTCTACACTCCAAAACGGATAGAGCGAGTGCACGCCCGATCTGAAATCAGGCTCGTCGCTAACGCCCACGTCCCTTTCAAAGTAGGTTCCCACGACGTCGTAATCTCCTGCGCGGGTAGTTAAAAAGGGCGCAAAGGCGGTGATATTGTTGCGCCAAAAGATTTCTTTGATCTTATGCAGCTCGCTCTCTTTTAAAAAATCATCGTTCTTAAGCGGAGAGTATTCGCGCCCACCGATCTCGATACTTAGGCTTTGCGAACGCGGCAGCACGACGATATTTGAGCCGTAGCTGCGTAGCTCCTTAGCGACCTCATCGCCGATTTTTAGCGTGATATTTAGCATGCAAGCGATCAGCGAGACCGATAAAAATATCGTCAAAAACGCTAGAATTTTGCTATCCCTGGAGTTTAAAATGGAGGATTTGATGATGCGTAAAAACATTATTTAAGCTCCTTTAGCGTGCCGTTTTCATCTACATAACGCTCGGGGTGCGCGGTGAAGGCGTTTGCATTCGCTTCGCTTTCGAAAAAGTAGGTGCGTCCGTAGTAAAGATAGCTAAATTTAGAGGTGTTTAAAATTTCTTTTCTGCTGACCGGATCGATCACTTTTTTATCCACAATCTCCGAGAAATAGGACGCGCCGTCCTCAATTGTCTTAAGCGCGATGACGATATTTTGCCCCTCTAGCTTATAATCCAGCGGGATCGGATTGCAGCCGCCCAGCTTGCCGACGCTCGGCAAAAATATCCGCACGTTGCAAGCGATGCAGATGAGCTCGTCGCCTTTTTTGATATAGCCCATATCGCCGCAGATCGAGCACGCGTCAAAAACCGCGACCGGGGCAAATTTATCCGTGAAGCGGTTTAGTAGAAAAAATCTGACCTTATGCCCGTCGTCGGTGACGTAGGCAAAGCGGTGCAGCTTGCCGTCCTTTACGATGTTTGCATCGATTATGAATTCCGCGCCTTGCGGCTCGATAATCTTAGGCTCATCGATCGTAGGCGGTTTTGAAGCGACCAAGATATAATAAAGCCCCAAAAAGCTGATTAGAATCCCAAGCGATAAGATCAGGCTAAAATCTCTAAAAATGGCAAATCTGCCCGCTTTAACCTCTCTAAATTTTATAATGTCCGCTTCGCGAGGCACTCGACTTGGCGCACGAAATGCCGTAAGTAGCGCAATTAGCGTAGCTATAAGGCAAAGAACTAGCGTCAGATAGGAGTTGTTGTAGTGGATGATTTTGGCGATGACGCTTAGAAACTCGGACGAGCCGATCGCGTTTGAAAGCCCTTCAAAACCCTTCGCAGCTAGTGCTTTGGGCGCGTCTGCCTGGCGCAGATCAAGACCTAAAAAGCCGATTTTAGCGATAAAAGCAAACGCCCATGCAAGAGCGAATGACGCTAGCTTTGCGCCCCTGCTAGCGCGCGCTAGAGCTGAGCGATAAATAAAATAGAATAAAATGAGCGCCAGCGCACCTAAAACCGCCATAAAGAGGTTGGTTAGGCTAAAGCTGTCCAGTAGCTCGCCGGAGAAAATTTTAAAATTCATCCCTATGAAGCGGTATTCAAATCCATACGCGCAACCAAGAGCAAAAATAACTATAGCGGTAAGATAGAATCGCTTAAACTTAAACGCAAGCAGTAGCGCGAGCAGCGCTAAAAGTGCGAGCGCGTCAAATATAATCTTGCCCGTATCGGCGTTTGCCGAGCGCGCAAATGCGCTAAAGCACAGCGCCCCGAATGCAGCTCCCAAAAGCGCGGGCAAAAACGATGCGCTGATAAAGCGCCTACCGCCCAGATACGCGCTTAAAAACGCGAGCGGAAACAGAGCCAAGCTAACGTGATAAAAAAATATACTCATCAAAATCCTCATCAAGCCTAATGCGCGTAAATCGCCTGTAATCGCTTAAATTTTAAAATTTTAAAACCTACGCCATTTTGTAAATTTTAAAATTTCAAATCCACTCGCAAAAAGTTCGCAACGGCAAGAGCCGCCCGCAAAGAGAAATTCGCCTCGCTCTTGCTTTGGTTTTGTCTCGCCCTCGCGCTGCGCTAAATTTAAAATTTTAAAATTTCAAGCCTCTTGAAATTTTAAAATTTTGCCGCAGCTAAAAAGATTCGTAAGCTTAAACGCATTAAAGCAAAAACGATACGCTTTGGCTGCGGCGTAGCGGTTAAATTTAAACTAGCTAAATTTAACCGCCTTAAATTTAAAGCGTGCGGCTAAACCCAATACCGCTAGGACTCCGCCGAAAACGGACTCGGCGAAGCTTGAAGCGTGATTTTACTCTTTAGGAGCGCCAGTGTATTGGAAGGTGTATTTAACCGAGAACGGCTCCCACCATTTGCCTACGCCGGTCGCTTTGTCTGCGTGGCGTCCGAATCCGTTGGCGCTTGGATTTTCGATGTTATAGGTTAGCTCGTAGTTGCCTACGCCGTTTACCATCTTGATATTGGCGCCGTAGTGAGGGCCGTCGCTAGCTACCATCGGCATGAAATTTCCTTTTTGAATCTTGCCTGTGTCTAGGTTTTTAAGCACATAAGCGATCTTTAGATAAGGGATCCACTCGCCCTCGCCAAATCCGTTTGCGTTGCCTTTAATGGCGTGGATATCCGCCTCTAGGTGGATGTCCGCTTTGCTAGGGGCTAGATCGATGCCTTTAGGCTCCATATCGATAGGCTGAAGATACACAGCAGCGATCTCCATTCCATTTTGCTCAATCGGCTCGCCGATCGGATGCTCTCCCGCCATTGCTATAACAGAGGCTAGGCTTAGTGCCAACATACCTGAAAAAATCTTTTTCATCTTTTCTCTCCTTATTAAGATTTGTTTTTTTGCTTATTTTTTAAGATTAAAATTCCTACGATTAGAAGCACGATCATCACCGCTTGCGGCACGAGGCTCTGGACGTAAGGATAAAATCCGATCCACGTAATCGTTGGAAGCCCGTCTATTACCGTAGGCACGAATACCTTGCCCTCGACTAGCTCCATCACGCCCTTGCCCACAAATACGACGGACATATAAAATATGATGACCGATGTAGCGATGAAAAATGGCTTGATAGCGATTTTAAGCGAGAATTTTTTGATGACGATATAAACTATGATAAGAGCCGCCAGACCCGCTACGAAGCCTGCTGCTACCATGCTGGTGGCTGCCGGACTTTTAGCATCGAAAAGTAGTGCCAGATAAAATAGCACCGTCTCTGCGCCCTCGCGATAAACTGCCAAAAATACCGTCCACCAAAGCATCTTGCTATCGCCAGAACTTAGGCTGTTTGAAATTTGACCTTGGATATAGGCGCTCCACTTTTTGGAGCTTGCATTTGAAAGAAGCCAAAAGCCCACGTAAAATAGCAGCACCACGGCGATTAACATCACCGCGCCCTCCATCACTTCGCGCGTTTGTCCCGCATTTTCGCTACCAAAGATATAATTCAGCCCGTAAGCCGTAGCGATACTTAGCACAACCGCGACGCCAAGAGCGCTGTAAACGATATTTAGGTGCTTTGAGTTGCCGGATTTTATAAGCAAAGCGATGACTGCGGCTACGATGATGAGCGCTTCAAATCCTTCGCGCAAGATGATGATAAACGCGTATAAGAATAGATCCCAGTTGCTTGATTTCTTCGTTAGCTCTAGGCTTTGGGTAAGCTGATCAAATAGCTTGTTTTGCGCCGCTACGATCTGCTCTTTGGAAGCGCCCGCGCGCATAAGAGCTGAAATTTTATTAAAGCTTGCTTCGGTGTCTAGCTTGAGTTGAGTATTTTTAGCACCGACGATATTTTCCATGCCGCTCTCTTCGTATTCGTCGAAGTAGATATTGCCGCTTTCGTCGATCGCGTCATCAACCTTGCCGCTCTCGTAAAGCTGCAAAACCTTAGCCATTTTGTCTTTGATATTTTGCACAATCGGCGTAAAATCCTTGCCCTCATCCTCACTAGTATCGCTTTGTGCTAGCGCAGTCTGCGGCGCTATGGAGTAGCTTTCTTGCGGCAAATCATTTACAGCTTTTAATGCTAGATTATCTAGGGCGTTTATCGCTTCGTCAAATTTTGATTTGTCCGTATCTGCATCCTCGCGCAAGAGATTTCCGATAATTTGCTGGATTGATTGATCGGTCTGAGATGAGACATATTTTCGCACTGCCTCCTCTAGACGTTCGTTGCGGTAGATATCAAATTTAGCGCGATTTAGCGCAGCTTTTAGCGCAGCAGTGTCTTTCTTATCAAACGCAGCTTTAGCGTTATCCAGCTCAGCTTTAAATTCCGTATAGACGCTCATCCACGGCGAAGTTGTACCGGATGCTGCGGAATTCCCGCCTGAGGCTGGCGCAGAAGTGCTGCCATCGCCTCCGTCTTGATACTCGGCTACGAGACGATGACCAGATTCAATCACAGGCAGAACCTCGTCAATCTCGCGATTTAGATTATCGATCATTGCTTGGATCTCATTTAGAGGCTTTTCAGCTTTGATCGCTTTACGGATATCGCCGAATTGCTTCTCCATATCGTAGGATTTTTTCTGACTTAAATTTATGCGAATGCCGGCTTCTAAATTTTCAAAATGCCCGAAATACGCCTCTTGGGTTATCTTTCTGGCCTCAGAATTATTACCATCGACATAAAGCTTGATCGCTTGAGCGAATTTCTCTTTTATCGTCGCTGCTTCGGCGCGATAATCTGTATCCGCAAAAAGCATAGCAAGCGGAAAAATTAGAGCTAAAACCGCAAATTTAAAAAATTTCATCTGAACCTTCTTGAGTTAAATTCATACATTAAATTTCAAAATCGAGCGGCAATTATATGTAGAAAAATCTTAAAAAGTAATAAAAAAAGCGGTTATCATAAAGCACGAAAGCGGCTAAATTCTCAATTGCAAGAGCTTTTTGATAGATGGAATTTAATAGAATTTAGGATATGGCGGAATTTTAAATGGCAGTCGGATTTTACTCCGACCGCTAAAATTTTAATGAAGTTTCGACCAAATTTTGCTTTTCCAAAGACCTGCAAAAACAGAAAGGATCAAGAAATAGATCATAATATTTATGGTTGTAGCTTCACGCTCAGCTTTTTTGCTATCGCCTACGTCAGCTAGATATTCCACGACCTTGGCTTCAGCGTTTTCGTTCAAGCCTACGCGCGGCATCGAAGTGCCTGGAAGCTTCTTTTGCGTATCATTGATAAACTCGTGTAGATAGTTGGCGCCCTTAGAACGGATCATCATCGAAAGATCAGGAGGCGTCGAGCCCATATACGCAGCCAAGCTAGCCTTGTCGCTGGATGCAAAGAGCTTATCATATTTGACGTCGTGGCATCTTAGACAAGCATCCTCAAAAACCGCCTTACTTAAAAGGAATTTTTTCTGCGCTTCGTCTAGTTCGGTGCCTTGCTTGATGCCGCTAGCAGCAGCCTCAGAGGCGATTAGTTTATCCTCGCTAGGAGCTAGCGACTTTAGATAGGCTACGATATCGGCGATCTCTTGATTTAAATCGCCGCCTGCACCGAAAAACCCGGGCATCGGAAAAGGCTTTTCGTCACCAAATTTCTGATCTAGCTTAAGAGCCATGATCGGATCTTTGATGAGTGCAGCTAAGAATTTATCGGTGTATAGATAGCCTGCGCTGCTAAGATCCGGAGGATTGACGCCGTATGCGGCACTAGCGCTTGCTGCGTCCATAGGAGCGGGGATATTTGCACTTTTTACTCCATGACATGCGGTGCAGCCTGCATTTGTAAAGGTTTCGGCGCCTCGCACGGCATCGCCTTTGCTAAGATCGATTTTATTTATCTCATCCCAAAAAAGCACCGTTTTGTCTTGTTGCTCTTTTGCGCTGGCAAGGGCTTTTTTAGAATTTTTTATCATCGTCTCATCTCCGCCCTTTTCGGCTGCGGCCAAAGCGCTTTCTGCTGCGGCTACGTTATGCGCGGCTAAAGCCGTATCGCCTGCTGCAAAATCGTAATTTACCGGATCGGTGTGCGGACTAAGCTTAGTATGAGCATAAGGCTCGATAAACCAGTATAAAATTCCCACACAAAAAAGCACTAAGATTAGGGTTCTTATCTCTTTCATGGCTAGACCCTCTTTCTTTCTGCGATTGTAATTAATGGAAGCACTACGACAAGCAATCCAATATAGACGATCGATAAAGCAAAGCCCCAGTATTTATTTTCGATACCAAGCTCCGCGCCGTCTGCAGGGAGCTTGCCGAAAAGGCTAAGCAGGATCATGTCGATTACCAAAACCCAAAACCAAATGAAAAACGCCTTGTTTTTGTGCGCGGGGGCTACTACGCTGCTGCGATCAAATAGTGGGATAAAAAACAGCGAAACTCCAGCGAAGGCAAAGGCGATAAGCCCGATATCGGCGGCCTTAAGCGGTCCTACGTCAAAGTAAAATCCGCGCAGAATTTCATATTCCCAGAGGAAGTACCATTCCGGATAGATATGCGTCGGGGTTTTGAGGCTATTTGCCGGCTCGAAATTTATCGGATCCATCGCAAAATCGAAATGAAAGCCCACCAGATAAAAGAAAAATATCATAAAGATACTGACGTAGAAAAAATCTTTCGCCAAAAAGCCCGGCCAAAACGGAATTACCTTACTTTCGCTAGTTTTTCCTTCCAAATACTTCTCGCCCTCGAGCTCAAAGTCAATCTCCTCGCCGTCTAGGTTATTTACATGCGGAAATCTAAGCGAATAAAAATGCACTGCCAGCACCGCTACCACCACGAGAGGCAGCAAACAGACATGAAGCATAAAAAATCGTGTCAGCGTCGGATCACTAACAGCATAATCGCCGCGAATCCATTCGACTATTGCATCGCCAACTACGGGAATTCCACCGAATAAATTCGTAATAACCATCGCTGCCCAGTAGCTCATCTGCCCCCAAGGAAGCATATAGCCGCTAAAAGCCTCCGCCGAAAAGATGATGAAAAGCAGCATTCCGCTTACCCAAATCATCTCTCGCCCTTGCTTATACGAGCGGTAATAAATAGCTACTAAAGTATGAATGTATAAGATCAAAAATACGACCGATGCCGATACCGCGTGGATATGTCGCCATAGCCAACCGTATTCGACCTCCTTCATAATCGTAAAATTTACGCTATCAAATGCCAAATTGACATCTGGCTTATAATACATCACGAGCATTAGTCCACTAACGAACAAAACTATAAATAGCGTCATCAAAATAACGCCCATCGCCCAAAGGAAGCTGATATTTTTAGGAATCCAATACTCGCTTACCATCACCTTGAAAAATTTCGTTACGGCGAGCCTTTGGTCGAACCAATCCCAAACTCCCGTAGCCTTTCTGATATGTGCCATCTGCGCCTCCTATACTTTCTGCTTTAGGGCTTGGTATTCGGGGCCCTCTTCGCCTAAAACGAGTTTCGTTCCGTCGATTTTAAAGGGCGGTATATCCATAGGGCGTGGCGGCGGACCAAATACGTTTACGCCGTTAGCATCGAAAATCCCGCCGTGACATGCACAGATGAATTGTTGCGTCGATGGCTTGTAGCTAGGAATACAGCCCAAATGCGTACAAAGCCCTATGCAAAGCGTATATCTAGCATCTCCTACGACGACATCACGGGCATCGTTTTTAGGCATATCGGCGGTCTTTTTAAGCACGAAAATCGGCTTTTTGCGCCACTGCGTTTGATACAGCTCGCCCTCTTTGATCGGACTTAAATCTACCGTAGTGACGCCGGCGGCGCGTACGCTAGGTAACGGATCCCACGATTTCTTCATCCCCACGAGTGCGAAAACGCCACCCACAGCGGCAACCGCGCCGAAAGTAAGCCCGATAAAGCCTCGTCTATCCTGTTTTAGATCAGACATCTTTATCCTTTCAAATTAAAAAATTGATAAGCGTCAATTTTAGCCAAATAAAGATTAAATCAATATGATCATAAGCAGAAATTTAGCTTAATCTTGCAAGCTAAATTATATTTTAAGATAATTTTAATGCCTAGCGAGGCGTTTTCGCAGTTTAAAATTTTATAAATTTTCAAATTCTATCATGTTCTATCATGGCGCGGAATTTAAAATTTTAAAATTTTGTCGCGCAAGAGTTATTGCGACAATGGCGTGCGAAATTTTAAAATTTCGACATCATAAATCAAATTTCATAAAGCGCGAGATTTTAAATTTAAAGACGAGCATAGAATTTATAAAATCAAATTTTAAAATTTCACTGCTCGGCTATGGTAGCGGCGGGGCGAATTTTGCACTAGCGCGCTAGCTGAAATTTTAAAATTCTAAATTACGTCGCGCTTCCGTCGCATGCAAAAATTCCGCTAGAAGCAAAATTTAAAACATTAAAACCCCATAGCGGCGCAAATTCCAAATCATTAGAATTTTACTACATCACAAAGTTTCAGGCATCAAAATTCCCTTGCGATACATTCTGTCGCGATGCAAAATTTTAAAATTTAGCGCAATCACGAGCCATAAAATTCTATAAAATTCTGCGGGGTTTTAAAGCCTAGCCGATTTGCCCGAGCGGAAATACGCCGCGATCGCAAGGGCCACCATCGAAGCGACCATCACGTACGCCCAGCCGGGCACCGGAATGCGCTCGCCGCTAGCATATGAGTGCATGCCGCTTAGGTAGAAATTTACACCAAAATAGGTCATTATGACGCTAAAATACGCAAACATCGAGGCTACGGCAAAAGCGAATTGATTATTGAGCTTAGGCATAAATCTAAAATGCACTACCACCGCATAGATGAAAATCGTAATGAGCGCCCAGGTCTCCTTCGGATCCCAGCCCCAATAGCGCCCCCAGCTTTCGTTAGCCCACACGCCGCCTAGGAAGTTGCCGACCGTCAGCAAACAAAGCCCTAGGATCATCGACATTTCGTTGATATGCGTAGCCTCCGTGATATTGCGCGCAATCTCGGGGTTTTTCTTGTCGAACAGAAACATCACGAGGGTAAAAATTCCAAGCAGCATGCAAAGACCTAAAAATCCGTAGCTCGCGGTGATTACCGAGACGTGGATCGTAAGCCAGTGAGATTTTAGAACCGGCTGGAGATTAGTGATCTGCGGATCGATGTCGCTAAGATGCGCCACCATCAGCGTTATGCCCGCCATTATTGACGTTAGCGCCAGCGAAATAGCGGATTTGCGCGAGAAAAATATTCCGCTTAGCGACAGCGCCCACGCGATGTAGATGAGCGATTCGTAGGAGTTACTCCACGGCGCGTGCCCCGAGACGTAGCCGCGCAGCGCAAGACCTGCAGTATGTGCGATGAAAGCGACGATATTTACGACGTAAACTAGCTTAAACGCGCCGCCTAAGCGAAGAGTGGGCTTCATCATTCGCAAAAAGATAAAGATCAGAAGCAAAAATCCCGAGATAGTGTAGATCGGAAAGAGGCGAGAAAAAATTTTAGCCTTATTAAATAAAATTTCATATTTTATCGCGCTTTCGCTAGGCATTAAATTTGCGCCGTTTTGTGCCTGATATTTTTTGACGTAGCTTAGCATCTTTTCTGCGCCGCTCCAATCCCCGCTTTCTTGGGCATAGACCACGGACGAAACGAATATTCCCATCATCTTTTTAACTTCAGTTGATTCGTTTTGATCCAGCGCATCGCCTAGATATAGCGGCGAAAGCCACTCGTTATTTTTAGCGTTCTTAACCGGAATAATTCTAAAATAATCCCCCATAAACGCCGAGTAAAAGACGTTTACGCGCTCATTTACCTTGATGATCTCTTTATCTAGCACACCGCGATTGCCCAAAGGCTTTCGGTTGATTTCCTCGACCATTTTATCGAGCTTGTAGTAGCTCTCGCCGCCTTTAAATTCAAAAAAATCCATCATGCTGGCGTGGCTTTGCTTTTCATCCATACCTAGAATTTTTTTAAGCTCCGGCTCGCTAACCTTGATGATTGGCGCACGCCTCCAGTAGCTTTGATTTAGCATAAACGAAAGCGCAGCGGCGTTATGGTTTAAAATTTCGCCATTTGGAGCCTTGTAGTTGTCGGCACGGTAAATTTTATTTAAAAGCTCCCTAGAAACGGTATCAAAAGGCTCCATTCGCCCATCAAATCCCTGAATTACGAGGCTTGCTAAATCCTCACTAAATTTAGGATCAAATTTCGGCACGGCTAGTTCGCCTCCCATAGTAGAAAAATTATGCGGAGGGATGGAGTCTTGCTCCGCCGCAGATTCTTGCGAAACGGAGCTCTGCTTGGAATTTTCGGCGGCGGAATTCTGCACGGAATTTTGCGCAGAATTTTGCGAAGCGGGATCTTGCACGCTAGCCGAGCTTTGCGGCGCTGAATTTTCTGCGGCTGCATTTGAGGCAGAACTTTGCGAAATAGAATTTTGAGTCGTGAAGTTTTGTTCGGCATTTGCTGTGCTAGGATACAATGCAGCCGAGCTCAAAGCCAACGCGCCTACAAATGCTAATGCCGCGCCTTTAGTACCGCGTCGCGATTTTTTGGCGCGTTTTGATGCAGAGTTTTCTGCGGAGCTTGCGGGCACCGAGCTAGACGCCGAATTTTTAGAATTTACATCTTTTTCTCGAGCAAGATGCGTATTTTCGCTGATTAAGCGCGAGAGCTTGAAAAAGCGCGAGCCCCGGTTGAAAAAGTTAAAAAACATCCCTACGCAAAGCAAAAAATAACCGATGTAAGTTGGAACTTTACCGGGGTCTTTATTGACCGAAAGCACGGTGCCGCGCTCGTCTGTATCGTATGAGCTTTGGAAAAATCGGTATCCGCCGTAATCGAGCACGTGATTCATAAAAATATCATAATCAAAGCTCGTATTGCTGTCTTTTAGCGTGATTTCGCTTTTATATCCGGAGGGCGAATTGGTGCCCGGGTAGCGATCCATCACAAAGTCGCGAAGCGCGATTTTAAAAGGCAGATGAAGCATCTTTGGCGCCAAGGCTACGATGAAATTCTTATCACCCATCTTGTAGCTAGCACCATGCGAATCCCTAGGCACGTAGATTTCGCGACTCTGCCCCGCAAAGCTTAGCGTAGCTACTACGCCGGGCTCACCCGGTAAATTCGCAGCGACCGGGACGAATTTCTCGACCGCGGAGCTAAGCAAGCTAACAGGGGCGAAATTTATCCCGTCGAAGTTGTAAAGCAAGAGATTGCCTAGCGGATTATCCTCGTTTCTCTTAAGCGGCGCAGTGCTCATATCAGCCATTTTAGTGGCGTTTATATCAAGACTTGAGTTTAAATAGAATTTGCCGTCTTTGGATTTTATGTAGATGAAATTCTTACTTTTAGGCTCTGCGTTAAAAGTGATACTAAGCTCGCCTATCTCCATGCTTTCACCCGATTGCAAGGAGACATTTTGGCTGCCAACGTTGTTGGAAAATAATAACTCCACGCGCGCAGGAGCCTGTCCGGTCGGATCTTGCACCCATTTTAGCTCGCCGTGTTCTATTAGCTCTTTAAATTTTAAATTTGCGATCCTACCCTCTACGTCTAGATTGAGATCGAAGTTCATCCGTCCTGCGCCGTTTAAAAATTTGCTCTCGTCAGCAGATATAAACTCGCCGTCACTGCCTAAAGTAAGAAGCTGAACGACCTCGTCTTTAGTCGTTACGATCGAGCTCTCGCCGCCCTCTCTTATATGGATATTGCCCTCAAAGCCGAAATATCTAGTCAAAATCGCTCCAGCAAGCATAAACAAAAAGCTCGCGTGAAAGATTAGCGCAGGCAGCGTGCGAAGTTTAATCATGCGGTAGCGATAGATATTGTAGGTTAAATTTATTCCCAAAAGCACCATCAGCGCGCCAAACCATGCAGTAGAATAAACGATCGCCCACGCTACTTCCGTGCCGTAAGCGGTCTCTACAAAAGTAGCGATCGCACAGGCTAGCGCCAAAATCAGTAGCATCACTGACGCGCACTCCATACTAAAAAATGTCTTCATTGATTTCCTTTAGATTTACGAGGGTTTTCAAAATCGCGAGATTTTAGCAAAAATTGCTTAATTTTTCATTTTACGACCTGCAAGCGCACGCCTACTAGCGTAGCTCAAATATGCGTTAAGATGCTCTGATAAAGCGGTCAAATTCTCATCTTAGGCATTCGCGCAGAAATTTAACGGCGCGGATAAATTTTGTAAAATGCTGCAGAATTTGGCAAAATTCTATGTAAATTTCATGCGTCATCTCATCGCGTAATTTCTAATTTAGAATTCCGCTGCGATAAAATTTTATCTTTGCGGAATTCCTTATTATTATTTTTTGCCTTGGGTATATGCGAGCTCGCACACGTCGCCCACGGCTTGGTGGCACGGGATCGCCGAGATCGAGTTATTAGGCGAGCCATCAATCACTTTGTCTGAATAAACCAAATAGATCAGCGAGCCCTGCACCGCGTCGTAAAGCCTAACTACGTGGGTCTTTTTGAAGATTAACGAGCTGCGTTTTTCAAAAATATCCTCTTTTTTCAGCTCCTCTTTGATGATGATTTTAGGCGCTGTCTGCACGCACGAAACAGAAGCTTCGGAGCGGTCCTCCTCCACGCCGATGATCTCTTTGGCGCCGCCTTTTTTGGCGTAAGAGACGTAGCAGGTCACGCCGTCGATCTTAGGATCTTTAACCGCGATGACTTCGATGCGATCGTCTTTGCCAAAAATTCTAAACGAAGTATTTACGCTACCTACGAGCTCGTAATCGCCCGCGCAAGCAAAAGCCGCTAAAATCGCTACTAGAATAAATTTTTTCATAACCATCCTTTGGAATTTTAGCGGCGATTTTATCATTTATAATATAAATATTAAGCAAGTTTTTATAAAATACCGCGATTTAAATTTAAAGGAATTTTATGATCGAAGATATCTTTAGAGAATACGATATTCGCGGCATCGTGGGTGGGGAGCTAAACGAGCGCAGCGTAAAGGCGATCGGCTTCGCGCTTGGCAAACATATCGCAAATCTGGGGCTTGAGCGCGTTAGCGTGGGATACGACGCCCGCCTTAGCGCGGATGAGCTTTTCGGCTATTTTGTAAGCGGGCTAAATTTTGCAGCTCTGCGAGTTTATAATATCGGCTTGCTACCGACGCCGGTGGGCTATTTTAGCGTATTTACGCATAAATTTGACGCAAACGTAATGATTACCGGCTCGCACAATCCTAAAAATTACAACGGCTTTAAGATCACGATCGGCACGGACAGCTTCTTCGGCGAGGATTTGAAGCGCCTAGGTGCGCAGGTGCGGGAGCTGATGAGTTCAAATTTTGAAATTCCAACTGATGTAGGCGCCCAGAGGTATGATATTTTAAGCGAGTATCTAGCATATTTTGAGAAGGAATTTGCGGCTCTTAAGGGCTTTGCCGCGCCCTTTATCATCGACTGTGCAAACGGCGCCGCAGGCGTTACGGCTACTAAAATCATCGAAAGGCTGGGACTAAACGCTAAAGTTTTGTTCCCGCAGCCCGACGGCAATTTCCCAAACCACCACCCGGACCCCAGCGAGGAGAAAAATTTAGCGGATCTTAAAGCTGCGATGAAGCAAGACGGCGTGGCTCTAGGGTTCGGCTTTGACGGGGATGCCGATAGGATCGCCGTGCTAACTCCGCGCCGCAACATCAAAGGCGACGAGCTAGCCTGCCTGCTTGCTCTAAATATGACCCATCCGCGCATCCTAGGCGAGGTCAAATGCTCGCAGGCGATGTACGATACCATTGATAAGATCGGCAAAAGCTTCATGGGTAAGACCGGCCACAGCAATATCAAAAAGGCGATGAAAGAGCTAGGCATCGACCTTGCCGCCGAGGTTAGCGGGCATATCTATTTTAAGGAGCGATATTTCGGCTTCGATGACGCCGTGTATGCGATGATGCGCGTGCTTGAGCTCGTAGCTAAAGGATATGATTTAGACGCCGAACTAGACAAGCTACCGCGAGTTTTTAGTACCGACGAGATAAAATTTAATACGAGTGAGGAGGCGAAATTTAAGATCATCGAAGCTCTTAAAGCTCAAATCCACGCAGGTATCGCGGAGCTGCCACCCATCCGCGATATTATCGAGATCGACGGCATCAGAGTGCGGTTTGATAACGGCTGGGCGCTCGTACGGGCAAGCAACACCACGCCTGTGATCGTAACTCGCTTCGAGGCCTGCAGCCCTGAGTTTCGCGACGAGATGCAGCGCGTATTTTTAGGTAAACTAGAAAATTTAAAGGACCAGAGATGAACGAATCTGAAAAGCAAGAGGTTGAAAAAAATATAAAAGAGCTTTTGGCTGCGAGAGCGGAATTTTTTAAATTCTTAGATGAGCGCGTGCCAAAAATCGCGGATACCGACGTATTTGATTTCGAGCGCGCAGGTGCGGCTAGCCTGAAAGAAGTTTATGCGAAATTTTATGGCTACGATTACGCCGCGCGCAAGCTGCTGCCATATTTATACCGCACTTATGGGCTAGACTTCGATGTCTGAGATCATCTTAGATCGCGCCGCTTATGCGCACAATCTAGCGCAAATCGCCGCCAAAGTAGGTGGAGCGGAGCGAGTATTTTTGGTAGCCAAGGATAATTCATACGGCCATGGCTGCAGGCTTTGCTGCGAGGAAGCGGCAAAGCTAGGCTTCGTACGCGCCGTAATGCGAAGTGCTGCGGAAGCTGCGCAGATCGCGGATTTATTTGATGAAATTTTAGTGCTCTCGCACATTCCGCGCGGGGACGAGGACGAGCGGTTTTGCTACGCGGTAAATGATCTGAGCTACCTCTCGCGTCTTAAACGAGGGCTTAAAATTTATATCGCTGCAGATACTGCTATGCACCGCAACGGCATCGCTGCGAACGAGCTAGATGAGGCGCTTAGGCTATGCAAGGCGGGCGGATTTAAGCTTCGTGGCTTTTTCACACACTTTCGCGCAAGTGACGAGCTAAGTGGAGATTTTTTCGCACAAAGGCAAAATTTCATAGAATTTAAGCGTATCGCGGGACAAAAAGCCGCCGCTGCGGGCTTTGAAAATTTAAAATTTCATTCGAGCAACTCCGCAGCTATCGAGCGAAGTGCGGGCTTTGAGGACGAATACGTGCGCGTAGGCATGGCGCAGTTCGGCTATCCGCAATTTGACGAGAGCCTAAATTTACGCCCTGTGCTAAAGCTCTATGCCGATCTGATCAGCTCGCGCGTGCTGAAAAAAGGCGAGCGCGTGGGCTACGGCGCGAATTTTGAAGCGCCACGCGATATGATGATCGGCACATACGATCTGGGCTACGCAGACGGGCTATTTCGCTACGACGGCGAGGGCGAGCTAGCGCTTGCAAGCGGGCAAAAAATGCTCGGAAAAATGTCGATGGATAGCTTCTGCGCGGAATTCGGTGGCGAGCGTATCTGCGTGCTGGGCGACGCGCGAACCTGGGCAAAGCGCTTCGGCACGATCGAATATGAAATTTTAGTCAAATTAAATTCCAACATCCCAAGGAGATTTCAATGAAAGAGCTGCAAGGAGAAAATAACGAGCGTATAGGTTACGACGATAAAGGCTTATCCGCGCGAGGCGAGAGCTTTGGCGGAGAAGAGTATCCGCGCCAAAAAGGAGGGCTTCATATCTTAATCAAAGCTCTAATCGTCTTAGTGATTGCGGCGATTGCGTTTGCGATATTTGCAGTGCCGGTTTACAATAAACTCGTAAGCAAAGATGAAGAAGTTAAGGCTGCGTGGAGCCAGGTACAAAACCAATATCAGCGCCGCGCCGACTTGATTCCAAATTTCGTAGAAACCGTCAAGGGCTACGCAAGCCATGAAAAAGATACCTTAGAAGGCGTCATAAATGCCCGCGCTAAGGCAACCGCTGTCAATATCAATGCAGAAAGTTTAGCGCAAGATCCGGAGGCGTTTGCGAAATTTAACGGCGCTCAAGGCGAGCTTAGCTCAGCCCTATCGCGCTTGATGCTGGTAGTCGAGCGTTATCCGGATCTTAAGGCAAATCAGAATTTCGCCGACTTGCAAAATCAGCTCGAAGGCACGGAAAACCGCATCGCCGTAGCGCGCAAGGACTACATCGCTTCAGTGCAGGAATACAATAAGCTAATTAGAACCTTCCCTACGAACATCATCGCGCGCATCGTAGGACTAGGCGGCGCCAAACCTAGCTTTAGCGCTGATAGCTCAAGCCAAAAAGCCCCTAGCGTCTCGTTTAAATAACGCTAAAGGCGGCAAATGCTAAGCGAGCAGTGCAAGCAAAAAATCCACGAGCTAATCACGAAAGCCGAAGCTGCAAGCGGTGCGCAGATCGTCTGCGTGGTCGCGCGCGAAGCAAGCGAGGACTGCGAAGCTAGCTATGGCGCGGCGGCAGTGACGGCGTTTGTGATTGGCATCGTTATGTGCTTCGTGCCGCAAATAAGCAAAGCTGAGCTACTGCAAATCGTAGCGCTCAGCTTCATAGCGATTAAAGCTCTGCTAGCTAAATGCCCCACGCTTTTAACTCTAATCACGCCTAAATCTCGCAGACTTCGGCTCTCGGGCGAGTTTGCGATGCAAAAATTTTACGAGCGCTACGGTAGCGTAAAAGAAGCGATAATGTTTTGCGTATGCGTCCGCGAACGCTGCGCTCATATCATCTGCGGCGCGCGAGCGGCGGAGTTTATCTCTAAGGGCGAGTTTGAACGTATCACGACGGAATTTAACCCCAGCACGCAAGGCCTTGAGCCTGCTGTTTTAAAGGCGATGGACGCGCTGTGCGAGCTAGCTATGCGAGTGCCTAAAGATAGCGAAAATAACGATATAGAAGAGACCTTGGTGGAGCTGCAATGAGAGTGGCTTGGAGATTTGCTTTTGCCCTAATGGCGCTATTTGCAATAAGCCTCGCCGCACCTAGCGAGTATCTAGCCCATCCAAACGGCACCGCCGTAATTGATGAGGCTGGTATTTTACGCCCAGCCGCAAGAGAGAGTCTGAATGAAATTTTAATGACTTTCGATAAAAATTCCACAAACCAGATCATGCTCGTAAGCCTAAAATCGCTCGGTGGCTACTCTATCGAGGAAATCGGCGTAGAGCAGGCGCGCGCTCTTGGTATCGGGCAAAAAGGGCGCGACAACGGCGTACTGCTGCTCGTCGCTCCGCACGAGCATAAAGTGCGTATCGAGGTCGGATACGGGCTAGAGGGCGTGCTAACCGATATGCGCGCCAAGCGTATCATCAGCAATAAAATTCTGCCCTATTTTAGGCAGGGGGATTACGAAAGTGGCGTCATTAGCGGGATTTCGGCGATCATTAGCACGATCGAAGGCGGCGATATAAAATTTGATCCGCTTAACGCCAACGCGCAGCAGGATCCGAGCAACAAGGACTTTGCGATCTTTATGGTACTTTTTGCGGTCTTGCTTTTCGCGATACTAAGCCGCCGCGTGACGCGCCGCAGAAGAAGCGACGAAGATATAATCTCGAGTGCAGACATCATAAGCGAAATCGCGCGCTCATCGCGCATGAGAGGCGGCTCATCCGGGGATTTTGGCAGATTTGGAGGAAATGGCGGTTTTAGCGGAGGCGGCTTCAGTGGGGGCGGCGGAAGCTTCGGCGGAGGCGGTGCTAGCGGAAGCTGGTAGCCACAGAAATTTTATCAAAATTCCAAATCGTAGAATTTTGTATAAATTTTAAAATTTCAGAATTTCTAAATTCGGCTGCTAGTATAGAAAAAACAGCACGAACGGCTTGTCGTTGCCCTCGATCTTTAGCGTGCGCTCGGAGGGGTCGAACTTGGAAGCAAGCGAGGTGCCGTCGCTGCTTAGATGGTGCTTCCATCCGTCGCAGCCTGAGAGTAGCAGCGCGAACACGGCGGCAGCAACTTTTAAATTTAAAAATTTCATAATCTAAAATCCGTCCTTAAATCTGCTTTTAAAACTGCTAAATTTGTTTTTAAATTTGCGTTTGAAATTTTAAAATTTACGGCGCGATCCCTACTAGAATTTATGTCACGATCCGCGCTGAGGCGTATATCGTAATAATCTATGCTTGGGTTCATGCCATGACCCTTGACGAGATTTATGTCATACTCCGCACTAGAATTTATATCGCGGTATGCATTGAAATTTATGTCGCGATCTATTATCGAGGCGTATGCCATAACCCACGCCGTAATCTGTGCTGAAGCGTATATCGCGACTCGTGCTGTAATCTGTGCTAAAAGTAAAATCTATATGGCGCGACCTGCCTCGCAATTCGTACTCATAGCGTTTCGGCTTTTAAAATTTAAGCGGTAAAGGCAATATATAAATTTACGCGGCGAATGGAGCTTACCCGATAAATTTTAAAATTTCGCGGCGCACAATCAAGCTATAAAGAGCAAGCTTTAAATTTTCACCAAAGCAAAGCACATTTTAAATTTAACCGCCCAAGAAATATAAAATTTATGCGCCGCGGCAGCCTAAATTTAGCGCGCCGCAAAGTATTCGCGCAGTCTGCCCTGTGCAAGCTCAAATCTAAATTTAAACGCGCGCTCACTATGATTCCAAAGATAAAATTTTGCCTGTCTGTATCGCAAATATAAAATTTCGCGCTCATCGGCACCCTGCCCTTCGAAATAAGGTTTTGGCCGTATCCGCGCAGATACTAGCGAGAAAACGCAGGCTCCGATAACCTGCGCGCGTATCGGTTACAATCCGCAGTTAAATTTCGCCATGGTAAGACCGCGGCAAGCCGAGCCACCCTGAAATTTTAAAGAATTTATCTCGCAAGCGTGCGGCGGTCCGCAATGCTCGCTTATAAATTTTACGCAAGTGCGGCGGGCGAATTAGCTAAAATTTAGCGCTTTTGGTGTAGAATTCGAGCAAATTTCAATCCAAAGGTCATCAAAATGCGCGGATATAAAATTTTCTCCGGCACCGCAAATCCCGAATTTGCCAAAAAAATCTCCAAATATCTCTCGCTGCCGCTTAGCGAGTGCGCGATCAAAACCTTCAGCGACGGCGAAATCAGCGTCCAGATCGGTGAGAGCGTGCGCGGCAAGGACGTCTTCGTCATCCAACCGACATGCGCGCCCGCAAACTCCAATCTGATGGAGCTTCTGATCCTAACCGACGCGCTGAAACGCTCCAGCGCGAACTCGATCACGGCGGTCGTGCCCTACTTCGGCTACGCTCGCCAAGACCGCAAGGCAGCCCCGCGCGTACCGATCAGCGCGAAGCTCGTGGCAAATATGATGCAGACGGCGGGGATCGACCGCGTCGTCACGATGGATCTGCACGCGGGGCAGATACAGGGCTTTTTCGACGTGCCGGTCGATAACCTCTACGGCTCGCTGATATTTTTGGATTATCTGAAAGAGAAAAATTTAAAAAATCCGATCATCGCTAGCCCCGACGTTGGCGGCGTCGCGCGCGCCAGAAGCTTCGCCAAAAAGCTCTCGCTCGATCTCGTCATCGTCGATAAGCGCCGCGAGGAGGCGAACAAAAGCGAAGTGATGAATATCATCGGTGACGTCGCGGGCAAGGACGTGATCCTAATCGACGATATGATCGACACCGCGGGCACCATCGTCAAGGCTGCGGGCGCGTTTAAGGAACAGGGCGCGAAGAGCGTCAGCGCGTTTTGTACGCACGCCGTGCTGAGCGGCCCGGCATACGAGCGCATCGAAAGCGGCGCGCTAGACGGCCTCGTCGTGACCGACACGATCCCGCTAAAGCAGGAAAGCGACCGCATCAAGGTAATCAGCGTCGCTCCGCTTTTCGGCGAGGTCATCAGGCGCGTATATCACGACGAGAGCGTAAACAGCTTATTCAAATAAAATTTTAAAATTTAAGCGTTGTGCGGTTTGTTTTAGACAGCCGCAGGAATGCGAACAATAGGCATCTTATAATAAAAGATCGCGGCTCAGCCTAAGTCAAGCGCTTACGGCGGCGGGCTCTAAATTTATAGCATTTGAGCTCGTTGCGATTTGACTATTGTCGATTTAACTGCGATGCAAAATTAGCTTCTAGGCGGCGAATTCAATTTATGCGCGGCATTTACTCCGCGCGGCGGAAAATTTAACTACAATCGCAGAGCAAATTTGCCGCATTAGCCGCTGCAAGCCGCATTTTAACGCTTGAAAAATTAGTATTAAAAATACGCTGCTTTAAATTCGCCGTAAAAATTTAATTGCCGTTCGCTTCTGTGCGCATCGGCTACGCTTCGCAAAGTCTCATTAAATTTCTCTGCAAAAACCCACGGCGCACACTAATGACAGATATCCCGAGCTCACTGCATTTAAATTTTGATATTTACAACGCGGCGTAAATTTTTAAAGCTCATTGCGCCTTTAAATTTATCATTCGCTCCTTAAACCGCCAAGAGCAAATAAAATTTTATTCATCAATGCCTATAACTAGCGATTGCACAGGAGAATAAAATATGCTTGATAGCGATAACGCCTTTTAATATTTCATAAATATTTAATCTTTTCGGAGCTATAATTTCGTCCGTGAATTTCATTCGCAAAATTTTATCAAAAGGACATAATAATGCGTAGTTTGCATTTATCACTCGTGGCAGTTTCGGTTTTAACCGCACAACTATGGGGGGGGGCAAGAGGCCGATTTAGGAGAGATCGTCGTAAGCGCCACCGCCTTTGAGCAAGATATCAAAGAAGCGCCGGCATCGATCTCGGTAATATCTCAAAAAGAGACCGAAAAGAGAAATCACAAAGACGTAGCCGACATCGTAAAGGATATACCAGGCGTATATTCCGCGCCTAGATTTAGCTCAATGAAGGGCAAAAGCGATATCAGAATGCGTGGTATGGATTCAAAATATACTAAAATTTTAATCGACGGTCGTCCTGTTTCCAGCGAGAGCGCATTTCCGGGTTTCGGCTCGCAAGGAAGCATCCAAAGCTTCATCCCGCCCGCAAATGCTATAGAGCGCGTGGAAGTAATCCGCGGACCGATGAGCTCTCTATACGGTACCGACGCTATGGGCGGCGTGATAAACATCATCACCAAGGGCTTTTCTAATGAACCTAGCGCCAATATAAACGGCTACTACGACATCGCGCAGCACAAAGACATAGGCAATGGCTACTCTACTGGATTTTATGCAAGCGGCGCGATAGTGCCAGACGCACTCGGAATTTCGCTTTACGGGCGATATTTTCATAAATTTGAAGACGCCAAAGACTACGGCAATCCAAAAGACGCGGATAAGAATTTCGGCGCGAAGCTTATGTATAAGCCTACCGAGAACGACGATCTCGCGCTTGATTACAAACACACTAAAAACTTGACCTCAAGAACTCTAGGCAAAACGGCGTATCTAGGATATAACACTCACGAAGACGACAAAGACGATCAAATTTCGCTCTCGCATAGCGGAAGATACGATAAATTTCTAACCGATACCTATCTATCGCACGAGGTTACAAAAACCTTTTCCGATCAAGCCGCAAGCGACATCAGGCTAAGATCTACGATATTTAATACTCAAGGCTCGTATCTTTTTGACTCAAATACCTTAACGCTCGGCGCGCAGTATCGCCACGAAAAACTGGATTCATCACAAAATGAGCCGGGCTTTAACGATGATGCGCATCTAAAAAGATGGGATGTGTCGGTATTTGGAGAGGATAATTTTTATGTCACAGACGCGCTTGCACTGACCGCGGGCCTAAGATACAACTACGACAAGGACTACGGCGGACACTTTGCGCCGCGCGGCTACATCGTTTATCATCTAAATGAAAATTTATCGTTTAAGGGAGGCGTATCGGCGGGCTATACGACGCCTAATATCGACGATAGATCCGAAGGGCTAAAAATTCCGATAAATCACGGACGCGGTATCAGACTGGGACGAAGTAGCCTCAAGCCCGAAACTAGCGTAAATTACGAGATCGGAACGATGTATGACAATAACGATAATCTAAGCCTTTCGGCGACCGTTTTTCACACCGACTTCAAAGACAAGATCGATAGCGTCGTAAGGTGCGGCGGCTGGGGATCGGGAGCGGATTTTAATAATCCCGCTACTTGGACATGCGTCTATCAAGGCAAGACCTATTTTGGAATTTATGAAAACGTAAATATCGGCAGAGCCTCCATAGACGGACTTGAGCTTAGCGGCGAGTGGAAAATTTTATCAAATTTAGCATTTCACGCAAACTATACCTATGCTAAATCAAAACAAAAATCAGGCGAAAACGAGGGCAAAGCGCTGACCGACACCCCGCGCTATATGATAAAAACGGGACTTGATTACGACTTTAATAGCGATCTGAGCTTCTGGACGCAGGTAAATTATATAAGCAGGGTAAAAAATGGCGTATATGTAAACACTAAGGGCTACGCCGTCACCGATGTCGGGACTAACTATAAAATCACGAAAAACGCTAGCGTAAATTTTAGCGTATATAACGTATTTAACGAAAGAGTAATAGACGATAAACCGACCAGGGCCCTCATAGCTGAGGGTCGTAAATTTCAGCTCGGCTTCAACGTAAATTTTTAATTCGAGCAAAATTTAAAGATGAAATTTGAACGATGAGGAGAGTTTTAAAGAAAAACTTTTGGTTCAACGTCCATTTAATTTTGTCTCTGCTTTGTGCACTACCGCTGCTCGTAGTCGTCCTATCGGGCTGTTTCATCTCGTATCACGATGAAATTTTTGACGCGATTAACGAGCGGCAGTCTTTCGCCGTCCAAAAAGATGTACCTCGCCTAAAAATTTCTGAAATTTTAAAAATTTTCGGCGAGAAGCAAAGCAGCTTCACGCCGGAGCTAATCGGCATAAAAGACGGCGGCGCAAGCATCGAAGTCGCGGGCAAAGACGGCAAAGGACGAGCAAGAGCGTATTTTTTGAGCCCTTATGACGGACAAATCGTCGGCGAGAACTATGAAGAGAGGATAATGAACGTTGTGCTAAGCCTACATACAAATCTAGGCTTTGAGCTTGCCTTTGGCGAGGGGGCTCGCGAGATCGGCAGGCAAATCGTGGCACTTAGCACGCTAGGGCTCATTTTGCTTTTGCTAAGCGGGATTTTGATCTATTATCCGTTTTTTAGATGCAAGCTCACAAAAGCGCTGAAGATCAACTTCAAAACTCGCGGCTACGCGCTGCTTTATCAGATCCACGGATGCACGGGCATCTATGCGGCTGCAATACTTTTTGCTATAAGCGCGAGCGGGCTATATTTTTCTTATGACTGGTTAGCAAGACTAACGAATAAAATTTTGGGCGAGGAGCAAATTTACAAAGCTGAAAAATTTGAACCTAGACAAAAGTTGGGGTTTAAGGATGCAGGCAAACTGCAAGAGATCGATGCTGTGTTTGAAATTTTTACCCGAAAGCATGGCGAAAATTTTAAATTTTTTAACATAATGCTTAATCCGAAAGACGGAGTATATAGCGCGATATACGGGATTGCGAGTGACGAGAGCGATGAATTTAATAGGATCGCGATCAATGCTACGAGCGGCGAAATTTTAAGGGATGTTAAATTTGCCGATATGAAAGCGCAAATGCCGCGTTTTGTGACGATACGCACGGCGGTTTTAGATATTCATTCGGGCGAAATTTTTGGGCAGATCGGCAAGCTTATATTTTGCCTAGCTTCGATTTCATTTTTGTTTTTAGCCGCGAGCGGTTTTTGGATGAGCTTAAAAAGGCTTATAAGATAGATTACGCAAAACACGCAGTACTCTACATAAAGACTTTGCAAAAGAGGCTACGCTCATAGCCTATAAACAAGTGCTTTGTACCGCAGAATTTCAAATTTATAGCATTTAAGATTTGGTTATAACGCAGAATTTGACTGCGAGGAAGCAGAATTTTCCTCAGCAAGGCTACCATCTGCAATTTCAATTGATTTCTTAATTGCTACGAAACTGCACTTTAATTTACCGCGCAGGTTTGCAGCTGTTTTTTTAAAATTCCGCGATTTAGAAGTTCACAAGGCATCAAAAACTATTTATGATGGTTTAGATCATGCGAACCGCCACATACGCCCGCCAGTCGTGTTTTAAAATTTTACTGTAGTTTAGTTTGCAATGCAAAGCCCTTGAGCCACTAAAAGCTCTTTATGATCTCCATTAAATGCTTGACAAGAGCCGTAATTGCGGCATTTTCATAGCTATCATCCGTATTTTGTAACGCTATGGTTTTCATATTGCCGAAAAATCCCGGATCGTAATGCTCGATGTCATTTTGCACGTAGCTTCTTAAAATTTGGCCGTTTCTTACCAGTTTAACCTCATAGATAAACTCTATGCCACCGATTCTATCGCTAGGAAACGGAGTAGCTTCACCCGTAAAGCCCCTGTGGTGCTTTATTGTAATTTTAAGCTCGTCGGTAGAGTTTTGATCCAGTAGGTTCGCCTCTTTTAGCGCCGCTAAAAGCTGCTCGTTGTACTTTTTCTCGACCGCTTCCGGCGGTTGATAGACAAATTTTTTCGGATTATGGTTTTGGATGTGGTAGTAGGTAATGCCTTTGAATTTATACGCGCTTGCGATTGGTACTTTCGGTTGAGACTGCCCGCAACCGACAAAAAATAGCGCCGCAAGAAGCAAAGCAAAAAATTTTTTCATTTTTTCTCCTTTAAAATTTTGTGCAATTATATAAAAACGGGGTTTAGCACGGGCTAAATTTCAATTCCTTTAAATTTGAAATCCATTGAAATTTCAAAGCCTCTTCAAATTTAAAATTTAATCCGAATTTGATCTGAAATTTTATAAAATTCCGCTGTTTTAAACGGGCTTTAAAAGCGCGCGCAAGCTGTTCTGAAAGCCCGAAAGGAAGGAAGCTAATGCCTACTTTTAGCACCAAAGACTACAAAGCCGCCCTTCGCAGCCGCGGCGCACGAACCACGAGCACAGGCGGATTTAGCGTCAAAAACGATAACTCCTTCATCGTGATCTTCGTCATTGCGATGATGGCTTTTATATTTTTTTACGGCATGTCGGCAGGGCTCGATTTAGATAAAATTTTTTTAGGAAACGGTCACGGACGCGGTGGAGGCGGGATTTTAGGACTTTTGATCGCCGGCGTAGCTTGGTATCAAGGGCGCGATGGCGGCGGGCTGTTTAAATTTAACGACTACGCGATTACCTTCGTTTCAAACGAGCGCAAAAGCGAAATTCTGCTCTTTAACATCGACTACGTTAGGCTCACTCCAGGCTTTTTGCGCACCTGCACCAGCTACACGGCGCTTAGCCACTCCCGCTACGTAAAACACGAGCGACTCTTTAAATTCGGGATCGGATCGATCATCGTGCTATGGCTAGTGGGTATCGCCATGAGCGAGCGCGTGGGGATGGCGTTCGCGATAATGGTCGTGGGCGTCGTGATCTTTTTCTTCGCCAAGGCACTCTCGTCGTGGCGGCTAAACGGCGACTTTCACGATATCTTGCTGCGCGACACCGTGCTGATCCGCGGCAAAGATCTGAACGACCGCGTGCTGTGGTTTGCGATCACGCCCGGTCGCAACGACCGCCGCAGGTTGCGCGCCTACCTCAAAGAGCATCTTGATTTCGACATCGACGGCGGCTAATTTTGATTTAAATTTAGAGATTTGGCGTAAATTTAGCGGCAGAATTTTGCAACGTAAAATTTTAAGAGGATTTCGCACGGCGGAATTTTGCGATCTAAATTTTACCGAGCAAAATTCTAAGGCTGAAAATTTTAAGATATAAAATTTACGAAGCAGAATTTCGCGGCGTAAATTTCAAAGCCATAAATGCACGGCGTGATATTTGCAGCCTTATACGGCGAACTCCACCTCGCTTAGCCGCCCCAAATTATCACGAAAAGAGTGCGTCATTTTTAAAATTTGCTACGATCTTGCCCGCCGCTTCGCTAAATTTCGTGCCGTTTCTAAGTAAAAGCGCCTTAATAAAAACGGCGTGATTTAACTGAAATGCGCCTATATAATCGCGCGCCAAAGAGATGAGATCGCTTGCGTCCATACCGGGCTTGATCGTGCCATCGGAGCTCACGCACTCGCCTGCCGCAAACTCCACAAACACCGCTCCGCCGGCGTGCGGACAGCGGTAGTAGATTACGAGCTCCTGCGATAATCCGCATGCGATCGTGCTTAGAGCGTGGCCGTTTATCTCCGCGCTTAGTGCGAGCTTAGGCGTGCTAAGCTCCTCTAGCCCGTGCCGCAAGCCGAAGTCGCGCACATCTCGCGCAAGGGTAAGTAGCCGCTCACCTAGGCGATTTATATTTTCGTATCCCCACAGCCACGTGCGGCTGCTGCTCGCTTCGCCGCTGCCGATATACCAGATAGCGCGCGGCGCATCATCGCCGAAACTGATCTCACCGCGCTCAAAATCCACAAACCGATGCCTGCCCTTTACGATCAGCTTCGAACCCGCCTCCCGCATCACTACGCCGCAGCCTAAACATGCCGAAAACAGATCAATAAAACTGCTCCTATCCACGCCCAAGCGGTCTAAAAATTTCATTTTTCTCCTTTGATATCGCGCCGATAAATTTAGCGCTTTTGTGGGATTTACGCTTCGCCCTCTTATACGCCGCTTTGCTATAAAACATTCGCGCTATGAAATTTCACGCGACGCGCAGGAAAATTTAATCAAATTTTATAAAGTCGCAGCGGGTAAAATTTCATAGCGGGCGCCGCCCGGATAGAATTTTGCAGGAGGCGACGGGCGCGGCGAGTGCAACTGTAGGAGATGACGGGCGCGACCGCAATGATCGGCTGGCGGACATAAAATTTAAACCGCTCGCGGAATTTTAAATTTGAAAGGCAAAATTTTAGCCTAACGGCATGCGGCAAAATTCTACGACCGAGCAGCGAGCGCTAGAGCTTAAAGCGGCGCAAAATGGGTGCGCAGCAGCGAATGTATCAGCTTGGGCACGAGCGATAGAGCTCAAAACGCCGTGCAGTCATAAAATTTAAATCATCTCTTAAGATCCTTAAATTTAAAGACGAAATTTCATACCAAACGACGAGCCGCTAAATTTAAACACCCGAGCGATCGTCAAAATTTAAAATCAAATTTTACGGCCGCGCGGCAAAAGATGAAATTTAGATTGCCCGCATACTAAATTTAATCGATCTTCAGCACGCTCAAAAACGCCTCGCTCGGCAGATTTACCTTGCCGATCGCCTTCATACGCTTCTTGCCCTCTTTTTGCTTTTCGAGCAGCTTGCGCTTGCGCGTGATGTCGCCGCCGTAGCACTTGGCGGTCACGTTTTTACCCATGGCGCGGACGTTTTCGCGAGCGATGATCTTGTTGCCGATGCTTGCCTGGATCGCGACCTCAAAAAGCTGCCGCGGCACGATCTCCTTCATCGCTTTGACGAGGTCGCGCCCCTTGGATTCGGCCTTTGAGGCGGGTACGATGATCGAAAGCGCATCGACCGCTTCGCCGGCGACGCGGATGTCGAGCTTTACGAGATCGCCGCGCCTATAATCGATCGGCTCGTAATCAAAGCTCGCATAGCCCTTGGTGCAGGATTTAAGCTTGTCGTAAAAGTCCATTATGATCTCGTTTGTCGGCACGTCGTATTCGAGCAGGACGCGCTCCGGCGTGATGTAGTCCATCTTGGTTTGGACGCCGCGGCGCAAATTTAAAAGGCTGATGAGATTGCCCAAAAACTCGCTCGGGGTGATGATGGTCGCCCTGACGTAGGGCTCCTCGATACGCTCGATGAAATTTGGCGCGGGAAGCTCGCTGGGGCTGTGTATCCGCACGCACGAGCCGTCCGTGAGATACACGGCGTATGTGACGGTCGGCGCCGTGGCGATGAGATCGAGATCAAACTCGCGCTCGAGCCGCTCCTTCACGACCTCCATATGCAGTAGCCCCAAAAACCCGACGCGAAAGCCGAATCCTAGCGCGAGCGACGTCTCGGGCTCGTAGCTAAGCGAGCTGTCGTTTAAGCTGAGCTTGTCCAAAGCGTCGCGCAGATCTTCAAATTTATCGGTCTGCACGGGATAGATGCCCGCAAACACGAAGGGCTTTGCCTTCTCAAATCCGCCCACCGGCGCGGCAGCGCGTTTTTTAAAAAGCGTGATCGTATCGCCCACCTGCACGTCGGCGACGTTTTTTAGCCCCATTACTACGATGCCCACTTCGCCGCTGCTAAGCTCGCGGGTTTTAGCGGGCGCAAGCGGGTTGGGATACATAAGATCAAGCACCTCGTGGCGGTTCTCGCTACCCATAATATAGACCTCGTCGCCCTTTTTCAGCACGCCGTCGTATAGCCTCGCAAGCGCGAGCGCGCCTAGGTAGTTATCAAACCAGCTGTCGTAGATTAGCGCCTTAAGCGGCGCGTCGTCGTCCGTTTTGGGTGCGGGGATGCGAGTGATTATCGCCTCTAAGAGCTCCTTGATGCCCGCGCCCGTTTTGGCGCTGACCTCGATCGCACTGCTACAATCAAGCCCGATGACGTGCTCGATCTCCTCTTTTACGCGCTGCGGATCGGCGGCGGGCAGATCGATTTTATTGAGCACGGGGATGATTTCGAGGTTGTGCTGCAGCGCGATATAGACGTTTGCGATGGTCTGCGCCTGCACGCCCTGGCTCGCGTCCACGACGAGGATCGCCCCCTCGCAGCTAGCCAGCGAGCGCGAGACCTCATAGCTGAAATCCACGTGGCCAGGGGTGTCGATCAAATTTAAAACGTATTTCTCGCCGCCGAGCTCATACTCGAGCCGCACGGACTGCGCCTTGATCGTGATGCCGCGCTCCTTTTCGATATCCATCGTATCCATGATCTGGCTGCTCATCTGGCGCGCCTCGACGGCGTTGCACTCGCTAATCAGGCGGTCTGCGAGCGTGGATTTGCCATGGTCGATATGCGCGATGATGCTGAAATTTCTGATATTTTTTGTTTTCAAGTGGCTTTCCCTGATGAAATTTTAAGCCGCATTGTGCCGAAATTTCATTTAAAAACGGGTAAATGGGCGAATGGAGGAATGGAATTTATGAGGCGAAATTTATAAGGCGGCTCTAGGCGGATTGGAATTTTACGAAATAAAATTTTGAAGGATAGAGGGAATACGGGCGACTTTGAGTGATATGCTTTTAAGCATTATTGGCAATGCGCTTTGTCGCGGTAGGATTTTAGGATGAGGATTGAAAGGCGTAATTTTACAAAGCGGAATTCTGCAGCTATGTTTGGGGCAGAAAAATTCTGAGTGATGAAATTTTACGGCAAATTTTACGCGATCGCGAACGCAAAGCTTGCTATGCTAACAAGCGAGAATTTCGTGCGGTAAAATTTAACTGCAAAATTTTGCTTTGGAATTCTGCTGCTTAAAATTAGTGCGTAAAATTATATATCATTACGACGCGCAAATCTTAGTAAGTAAAATTTGTCGTCAAGTTTGCAGCGAAATTTCGCAATTTAAAATTCCAAAAAATTTATTTCATGGAATTTTTAGGAAAAAATTTGCAAAGCAGAATTTTGAAAGATCTATCGCCAAGAAAACCAAAATTCCGCCCATAAAAAAAGGCTAGCCCGAAGGCTAGCCTTTGCATTGCGAACTTAACACTAACGCTACCAATCGGTCTTTTGATTGTAGATATCGCGAATGTCGCCCGTACCTAGCTTGTTAGTTGAAGTATCGCTAGTGCTATTATCCGATGTGCTGCCGCCAGCGAATGATCCTACGTCGTCTTCCGTACCGGACTTGACTTGACCCTCGCCGCCCCAGACTGTAGGTCTAACAGCTCTTACATTTACAGTAAGAGGATTGAAATACTGTGGCACACCAGGGAACCTGCTAGAGTAAGCTCCAGTAGTAGGAGGTACGGTAAACATAGTTCTCTGATTTTCAGCAGGCGTATGGATAAGCCATGGGTTAGTTTCAATACGTATCCTAGCCTGACCTGGTACAGTAGCCTGGATAGCTATATCTTCCTTGCCGCCGCTTACTACATTACCCCTGCGAACAGTTACGCCAGTAGGTGTAAAGCTAGTATAAGCGCTTACGAATTCTGCTCCTATATTATTTAGGGTAGCCCTAGTATTTACTACGAACTTCGTAAAATCAGTTAGGCTATGATCTTGAGCCGCTAGCACGGTAAATATATTCGAGCCAGGGGCTTCATAAGCAAGTTCTGCGCTAGGAGCAGGCATATTCGCGCACCTATCGGTTCTACCGCAATAGATCTGCGTATAAATAGGTACGGTTACCCCGGTTCTGGTAGTAGCCTGATACACCCTGGATCCTAGGCTCTTGTCATACGACGTACCATAGACAAATAGTGCGTAAGTGCCTACGTTATCGCTAAAGTCTATAACGGTTTTACCTGTTGCATAGGTCTTACTATTGGAATTAGCAGCGGCTATATAAGCAGCTTTGCTTGCAGCTCCGGTTTCGCTAACCTTTCTAGTGATGAAAGCATTAAAGTTCTCTTGGGATAACTTTATATCATCCTTCTTATATTGCTCCGAAGTTATATCCGAGATAGCATTGTATGATTTATCAAATTTTGACGGCCAAAAATTTTCGGCGATACTAATCGTGCCATTTCCGATATTAAAGTCACTAGCGTAGATAAGCACCGGAGTGCTAGGGGTTTTATGCATCCTAGCGAAATTAAAATATACAGTTGAACCAGGGGTCTGCCCCTCTCTAAATCCTTGTGCTAAAATCCTGAAATCCGTTGATTTAGAATCGTACTTAATTCCTGTGCCGTCTTTTGGTCTATTAATAAGTCCGCCTACTAATGAAGCGTCGGAGTAGTAATTAAGCGCTATTCCAAGCGGTATAGGCAAGCCGTAACCCGTATCGGCAGCAGAAGCAGCTTCCTCCCACCCTCCGGTAACAGTTGGACTTAGGGTCCTTGCGTTATATGTATAGCATCTGCTATCATAACCCGTAGAGCCTAGGCACTCGTTAGAATTCTTAGCGAAAAACTGTGTACCACCACGAATATTGTAAACAACGGTAGGTCTATTAGGATATGGCACGTAATTTGTATCTCCGCCGGTCTTGCTAGCGGTAGCTGTGGAGCAACGCCCATCGGCACTATTGCTAGCGCAATCAAATCCAAAATTTAGCGCAAAATCAAGATCGCTCGAAAATCCGCACACGGCTTGAGGAGTGCCGCCAACATCCTGCTTATATCCGTCATAAAGCGTAGCGATGACATCCTTATAAACTTTGTCAGATAGATACGCCACGGCATTGACTTTAAGTTTGGCAAGCTGGCTTATCTGACGCGTTACAGCTAAATTCTGTGCGGGATCTTCACCTGGATATACTACGACATTATTCTCAATATACGGATCATTAAAATATGTATATGCAGATGTTCCGCCCGTGATATTATTATCACCTACGCCGCTTGTTATACCATTATCAAGGCTTACGAGCGATACTCTGATGCGATCCGGCTTGTAACGCAATACGATATTGTCGTTTATCGCTTTATCTTTATTAGCAGCAATTCTCATGCCGACGTCGCAGCCTACCATACCTTTAGCGTCCGGAGTATTGCTAGATGAATTGATAATACATTTAGCGCTCTTCCACTTTTTAGAGTATGTCTGATCGGAGTAGGCATCCGTCCATGAGTTATCATAGACGTTTACCAGTACATCACCGACATTATAGTAGTTAAAAATTTTATCGGCATTTGCACCTAATCCTTCAGTATAAATAACGGCATTTTCTTTATCTTTATCCACAGAAGCTTTTCTAGACTGAGTCATCAAATATGCGCCTTGAGCATTGCCTTTGCCGCTGAATTTCGCTACACCTCCAGTCTCTACGATATCTCTAGCATTAAAATCCGCCCATAAGCTTACGGCATTTTTATCCCATACTCTTCTATACGATGCGTCGAATTTTGAGCTTGTACCATTTAACACGCACGAAACATCATCACTCTTGCCAAAAGAGCCCTTTTTGATAGCCGATGGATCGATCTCATATTTGCCTGTCTCGGCATTATATTTAGCACCGGAATACTCTACTGCAGTACCGCCGTAGCAGCCGTCTTGCTTTACACCGCGTTTTAATGTAGTGGTGGCTGTTTTTCTATCAACATAGTAGGATTGGGTATCTACATTAGCCACACATTCATTAGATATGAATGGGCGCAAGTAAGTCTGGATGCCACGGATCTTAGTCGATATATCTTGAGTATCGTCGGAATCCGTACCATAACTTTTACGTAGATGATAGCGCTGATTACCTAGATCGCCGCCGATTCTTGCAGTATAGTTAGGTACGCCATTATCGCTATAACTTCTAGCTGATATTACGTGTGCCAAAATATCTGCGTTCTGCTCATAGTCCCCACCCACGCGAAGTTCGGTAGGATTATAAACATCGGTACTAACGCCTTTTTTAGTTATATCGCCACTAGCGGTAGTATCTACGATCTTGCTATATTTACCGGAATTATTTAGCGCATCGGTATCTACTTTGAAATATGCAGGGCGAAGCACGAAGTTATCGCTACCACATATATGGAATGAGCCGTCTTTTGACATTTTAATTCCGAACTCATTGCTAGCCGTATCTATACTATTTTTAAGCTCATCCAGCTTCTTTTGTATAATATTATCCCAGATATCCTTCTTTTGTTCCGCAGTCAGACTTTTATTGCACCAATCAAAATCTTCATTGGCTTCACAATACCCGTATTGCTTCTTAAGCTCCCATTTTTTAAGCTCTAAATAGTAAGCCTTAGGATCCTCACTGTTTAAGTCCTTATCTTTTATATACTTATCTAAATCGGATCTCGAGGTAGCTTGCTCGTCAGGACGATAACCAAGCATAAACGTAAGACCTTGATACGCATCACCTATCTCTATATTATTTAGAGTTAAAATGCTCTTGTTTTTAAAATCTAATTCCTTATCTACAGAATAGGAATCGCCATTTAGCTTAAACGGAATTTTTAAGGTATCAGTTACTGATCGGCATGCATAAACTACGCTATTTTTCTTATCATCCTCACTGACTTTGTCTGACGTAGTAGCAGCATTTTTTGCCCTGATGACGGACAAATATAATTTTCCTCCCAAGCCAAATTTCTCAAGCTTTCTATCCTTGCTACCGATATATACGAGCTTACCTGTATTAGGATCTTTTTTAAAGTAAGGAGAATTCGCAGCCGCACCGATATAATCTGTACATTTACCGGTTTTATCATCATAAGACTTACAATATTGGCTCTCGTAATCTGGTCTAAAGATGAGTTTTGCATCAAAAGGCTTATCGGAGATTTGAGTATATAGCCTATCATCGTCGTCGCTATTACTAAAATTCTTATTTACTACTTGCAAACCACTTAGCGGCTGGATATCAACACTTTTAGAAACCTTCGTTGCATCGCATAGCTCAAGTTCAGAGGCACTATCCATATCTAGGACGACTCGCTGACCGCCGCCGATATCTAGACTCATCTTGTAGCTTAATGTCACGGCAGGAGCTTGAAGAATTTTTGCACCGGTATTAACGGTAGCGTTAAACTCACCATACGCCGCTTTACCTGGTCTCATTAGACCGCCCACCGGAGTAGTCGTGCCAGCTTTTATCTCTCCTGCACCCTCGCCGATATAGAATTTTAAGACATTATTATCTAGCGTCGTAAATTGCCTATCATTATAGATAGGATCCGTAACATTTGGGGTGCCGCCATTTATGACATCTTTCATCGTCTTATATGCACCCTTTTGACCATCGCGTAGATAGACCAGCTTCTCTGCAGCCGCTGCAGGTATGGTATTTGTAGTGGTAGTGATAGGATCGTTTATGGCTAGTTCATTATTTATAGTAGAACTATCTTTGGTATAGGCAGCGCCTGCCTGAGCAAAATCGATTGACACTACTGCACCTACAGCATCCTCGCTATTACCACCATTTAGTCTGTTTTCGAATTTCATTCTATAGTAGATATGCTCGCCCGCAACTACTGGATTTTTGATCTGCTCTGGCTTATTGTCATCAATCTCAGTCTTACTATATCTGCTACCGATAACTTTGCCATTCTGCGGATCTTCATCTTTAGTTCTAAAAAATTTTACCCAGTTAGCGGCATTATATACCTCATACTGATAGCATAGTTGAGGAACATACAGATCTACTGATATTGCTATCATACTTATAAAGTTTTGATCGGATTGGTTGTTTGTTGAGTTATACGTACCGCCCAGTTCCAACTTTATACTTGATTGCCCGTAGCCCATTTTATCGCTTATATCAAATTCATCTAAATCCACGGCGGCTGCCTGATCCGTTCCCTCGTAATGCTTACCTCTTAGGATTTCCGGTATCGCAGCATATCCACCATTTTCGCTTCTTAGCCTCATAATGGTACCGCCGAATATATTAGAATACCATTCGCTTCCGATCTGAGCCAATGCGTTTATTCCATTAGACCAAGCGGCATTAGGAGTATATAAAGTATCCATTTTACCGCCCGCTTTTTTATTCTCTACTCTAAAAAATTCCTTCGTCTTATCATTGCCGCTCATTTCAGGTCCAAGTTTCGCCTCACCACCAAAACCTAAAAAACTAAGCTTAGCATTAACGCGACCGCTCCTAGGAGTGTAAAAGCCTTTTAACTCGGCTTTTACGTTTATAGATTCATTTGCGCCTGCCCAAGGTGTAATAGCTATAAAATCACCATATACGGTTACATTTTTAGGTTTGTAATAATCGTTTTTAAATTTTGCAGCCTCTGCGTAAGTAAACGGTTTCGCTACACCTACAGGATTAGCAGGGCTTTGTAAATCTGCCATTAGCTTATTTCTAGAGTCCAAGGTCTTATCATATACTATGATTACACCCCAGCCACCCCACATACCAAGTCGAATATTTTTTAGCTCACCGTTAATAAGTGCCGCGCCAGCATTGTCCCTACCATCGCTGGCTACTATGTTTCCTACGGTAAAATCTATACTATCAGAGTAATCAACAAAGTTTGCCTTCACTTTATCCGTAATATCTGCAAAGCAGCCGTATTCCAAACGCATCTCTACCTTCCGAGGGTTAGGAAGATTTCTATAGCTAGCATTCTCCCTATAGTTCCAGCCGGCTACGCCGTTACATCTATCCCTTGGGATATCTATAGGAGCGGTACTTGTTGCACTTTTTGAGCTTTTCATTCTAAGCTTAGCCCATTTATACCATTTGGCAAACTTAACTCCATCGCCATTTCCTACGTATTTATCCCATCCCTCATTAATAAGCTCTCTTGCCTCTCTTACGTTGCCTTGCCAATATAAAGCCGCAAAAACAATATCGTCTTTAGTGATGCCCTTAGGTAGTTTTAGAGTCGATTTGGAGCTATTTAGATAAAAGGCGCCCGCCGAAGTATCTGGATCCTCTTTTAAATAATGACCGTTTGCGCCAGCTATAAAGTTTTTATCCACTCCTTTTGTAACTCCGTCCCAATCAAAACTAAGCACTGTATTTCCAGCTACGGCATAGTCTCCAAATACATAGGTACCGGGACCGCCAAATCTAACTACAGGGGTTTGATTTTTCCAATCTCGAATACCACTAAAATTCCATGTTCCACAATGTTTATGACCGGCGCCATCTCCACATTCACCGCTTGAATACCAATACCAATGCGGATCACTACTATTGATCACGCCACTATCAGGGTATTCCCAAGGATCTATAACGGCGGGATTGATCTTAATATTGGGCCTATTATCCGCAAAGGCCCCCGCCACGAAACAAAACAACAGCGCCAAGATAGGCGCAAAGCTAAAACTCTTAACTTTCATGATACTACCCTCCGGTCAATAACATAATTTTTAGCTACTATTTTACATTTTTTTTGCTTAAATTTTATACGGATATGGAACAAATATAAATAAATTTTAAAGAATTTCTAAAAAAAGATTTTATAAGATGTGGTTTTATTTATCTTGAGCTACATTAAAAAATAATATAACAACAAATAAACAACGACTCTCAAACAATAAAAGGCGCGAGAATTCCGCGCCTTAAAATTCTAAAATTCTAAAATTCTAAAATTCTAAAATTCTAAAATTCTAAAATTCTAAAATAAGCCGAATTTACCGTCTTTACGCTTGTAAAGCACACGCATTTTAGCGTCCATATCATTAAAAACCAAAAACTGATCGGCGCTTTCTTTTAGCTTATTTAGTGCTTCATCAATCTCTAGCGGTTTATAAAGCTCTAGCTCGGTAGGGACGATTTCATCGACCTCGTCGTTTAAATTTGGCTCATTAACGCCGATTGCATTATCTACGGCGTTTTGCTTCATTTCGTCGCGATTTTTGTGAGAATTTACCTTATCGTGGTATCTGCGAAGCACTTTTGAGGCGCGCTCGACGATGAGATCGACGGCAGCATAGAGATCTTTATCTTTTTGGCGCACGACGATAGTGTCTTGATGCGCTAAATTTAATGAGAAATCCACCACGAAGCCCTTTTTACCTTGCTTCTCGTCAGCAGAAATTACACAACGCCCCGAGATAATGTCGAGATTATATTTTTCTAGCGTCTCAAATGCGTTTTCGACATAATTTTTGATAGCTTCCGTTAACTCAAACTGCTTACCTACGATATTTAAATTCATCGTCTCTCCTTTGCATTATGGTTTTTGAATAGTACGCCTATGATATGTGATCTGTGGCCTTCCCATAACCGCTACATTAGATTTTACTACCACATCTACAAGCGCGGCATGACTTAAAATTCTGCCCACACTACCGTTCGCAAGACTTTCTGACGAGCCTTGCCCAAAATTACTATAAGCGACGGTATGATTGCCGGGCGCACCCAGCTGTCTATCGAAATATCCGAATGTCACGGTGATATCAAACATCTTTTGAGCCGGATCATTTGACGGATACTCAAGCGTAATCGTATTTAATGTAGGATTAGTCGCAGCAGTAGAGCCCTTTTCCTTAAGCTCGGTAGTTAGATACTCATGCTTTTGCATAGCAAGGACGGCTAACTCCGTAGCGCTCTGAGCTAGCAGTAGCGCCTGCTCTCTGCCTTGGATATTATTGACATCGCGAGCCGTCATAGACGCGATAGATAGTGCCGTAATCGCCGTAGTTGCTACAATGATGATAAAAAATATGGCTGCTACTAGAGCAAAGCCTTTTTGCATAGTTTTCATTAGTACACCACCTGTGCTTTACAAACGTTTAGATCCAGCTCTGCGGGATCGAAATTTCTGCCGTCATCTCTCATACATAGTTTAAGCGCAACGGCGCCGTTATCATCCTTAAACCTAAATAAGCTCACATCCTCTGCTAGTAGTGAGCTGCTAGCAGTGTCATATGAGTGCGCATCACCTGCGACAGTACTCCATGGGCGATAGTTATATTTCAAGAGCAGATTAAAATTCTTACTCAAATTGCCCGCATTGTCTTTCGTATATGTTACTACCTGATCGGGAACGATCGCGTAAGCGCTATGTGCTATATAGTACTGCTCAGAAAATTCCTGTGAGTTGGCATTGTTTGGATTGAACGGATATTGGTTGATAGCGATAGTTTCACCTTGTATACTACCGCTACCCGCAGCACTAGGAGTGCCTACGGCGATTAGCACGCGGTTTCTGCCGTCTGCCCAAACAGCCCTATCGTAGCCGAAGCCTATGCCTACGCTAGTAGGCGAAGCATCATTAGTAACAGCTCTAAATATAACGGCGACCTGAGTATTATTAGATGGAGTATTGTAAGCAGTAGCCCTTAAATTCCGAACTATCCTAGCTACTCGCGGAAAATCGCTACCCAAGGATACCATATTAAACGCAGCCCTAGTATCTGCGATATATCCGGCATTATCCGCATCGGCCGTCCATGTGCTATCTCGGAGTTGAGACATTGACATAAAGCCGCTCCAACCTGGAGTTCTCTGATTTATATTTCTCGTCTCTACGCTTTGTCCGATCCACTCTAATATATCAAATCTCGGATTAGTAAGGTCGCTAATCGGCACAAAATCATTTACGGCAAGATCTCTGCCTATGGTAGAGCTTTTTATTCTATCCTCCAAGCGATTTGTGATTAGCATCATCGCATTTTGCGTTCTGGCTTCCAGCTGATTTACCGCACGTACATGCACGTAAGATTTATAGATCTTGGTGTATAGATCAGCGCCAAACATCGAGATGATCCCCAGCACTACGATAACAAACACAAGCTCTATAAGGGTAAAGCCTCTTTTCATCTCGCGCTCCTATTAGTTATGTAGTCTAGTGACGGTTGTCTGAACGCCGACGCCGATATTAGATAAAAATGCCTTTAAAACAACTGATTTAGCAGCACCGTCTCTCGCTACGGCGTCGTTTAGATCCGTAGCAGCAACCCTAACCATCTTGATATTGGTAACGGCGCCATTAGATGGTTGATCGCTAAGAACACCACTTATATCGGTACCGGAAGCATATTCCACCGCGCTAAAAGGCTCTGCTACATAATCTACATCGACATTAATCCTAGTATTGAGGATAAAATCACCTCTACTGCTAGAGCCCACCAAATTACCGACTGTTATATTCGTCGTGAATCGATCAAAATCGTCGATATCGTTATAACGACCGCCACCAAAAGAAATTCCATTTCTACCGAATTGTCTTTTTGTAGCTGGAGCTTGAGCGCTAATTCCGCGCCTACTAGCTTCATTTAAAATCCCTGGTCTGACCTCGGGGGCGCCATCAGCAGGCGGATTTACCGTTAAAATTCTCCTCATGCAGCTTGCATCTCCTCCGCACGTAGCATCTCCTGCGTATGCGCTATCCCACTGCGCTTTAGATATACGAGACATAAAAGCTTTAGCGTTATATACGAGCTCCTCTTTAATCGCGAGAGCGTTTAGTTCGGTGGTTTGCGCGACGATACGAGGGATCGCCATCGTCGTAATCGCTAAAATCACGATAGTAAAGATCAGCTCAATTAGAGTAAAACCTTTTTTCATCTTACATCCTTTCTTTAAAATTTTGAAATTACGGAAACGCAAACTTACTCTGCGTTATCGGCGCTAATTATACTATTGTTAAACTTAAATTTAGAATTTATCGCGTAAATTCTTTTGGTTTACAAAGATTTTTAAGCCCGAACGCACAAAAATTTTAAAGAAATTCCATTTTTAAATTTGAACGCGGAATTTAAGCTTGCATTTACTCAAAGACTATAAAATTACGAGCTAAATAAATTCCAAGGATTTTTTATGACAAATCTAAGTAAAATTCTATCCGCTCTCCTATTTATCGCGTTTATCGGCGGCTGCAGTGGCAAAGGCGACGGCGAGCTTTTTAATCTAAGCCCCGAGGCATGGTATTCTAAAATTTTAGAAGATATAAACAACGCCAGCATGGAGGATGCCGAGAAGCACTACACTAGCTTTTCTAGCGAACATATCGCTTCGCCGTTGCTTGAGGAGATGACACTCATTATGGCGTGGGCTTTTGTGGAGGATGAAAACTACGAGAAAGCAAACAAATACCTAGACGAATATATCCGTCTCTACGGCACGACGCAAAAGATCGAATACGCAAGATTTCTAAAAATTAGAGCAAATTTCGATTCCTTTAGCCGCCCAAATCGCAACCAAAAGCTAATGCTAAACAGCATCGACGAAATTCGAAAATTTATAGCTGAATATCCGCAGAGCGAGTATCGTCCGCTACTTGAGACGATGCTAACGAAGCTCAGGCTTGCAGAGCATCAGCTAAATATCGACATCAAAGACCTTTACCAGCGCACCGACCGCGAAAGTTCTGCCAAAATTTACGAGCAGCGCATCGAAGAGTCCCCGTTAAACGGCACCGACGTCATCAAACCGCGCTCGCCTTGGTATCGCGCGATTTTTGAGTAGGAGGAGCGATGCAACTGATGCAAAACACAACCTTTCCTAGTGATCTACCTATCATCGTCGAGGACGAGCTATTTTTATATCCCTTTATGATAGCGCCCCTTTTCATCGGCGACGAACATAACAAAAAGGCTCTCGATCTAGCAGCCAAAAACGAATCTATGATAATGGTCGTAAGCTCGAAGTCGGAATTTAGCGGCGATAGAAGCTTCGGCGGTATCTATAACGCAGGCGTCGTGGGCTCCGTGATGAGAACCGTGCCACTTCCCGACGGTCGGGTTAAAATTTTATTCCAAGGTGCGCTAAAAGGCAAAATCGTAAAAGAAATTTCGCAAGATCCGCTGGTCGCTACCGTCGATATCATCCACGACGAGCGCGGCAACGACCAGAAATTAGACGCGCTGGTAAGCGTGCTGAAGGAAAAAACCAAGACGCTTAGCACGCTTACGCATTTTTTTCCGAACGATCTGCTAAAGACCATCGACGACGGCACCGATGCCGCGCGCGTCTGCGATCTGATTTTAAGCGCACTACGGCTAAAAAAGCAGGTAGCCTACTCATTTTTTACCGAGAGCAATTTGCAAAAACGCCTTTTCAACCTCATCAACTACATCTCCGACGAGATCGAAGCGCAGAGGCTCGAAAAGGAGATCAAAAGCAAGGTTCATTCCAAGATCGACAAGACGAACAAAGAGTATTTTTTAAAAGAGCAGCTCAAGCAGATCCAAAAAGAGCTCGGAGGCGATGCCGATCGCGATGTCGAGATCGAGGAATACCGCAAAAAGCTGGAAGCCAAAAAGCCCTATTTGGGCGAGGATGCCTACAAAGAGATCAAAAAGCAGATCGATAAATTTGCCCGCTTGCACCCCGATAGCGCCGATGCGGGGCTAGTGCAGAGCTATCTGGACTGGGTTTTGGAGGTGCCTTTTGAAAAGACCGCCAAGCACAAGATGTCCATCGAGGGCGTTACGGCGCAGCTAAACAAAGACCACCATTCCCTGCAAAAGCCCAAAGCACGTATAGAGGAGTATTTCGCGCTAAAGCAGCTTTTGGAGCTTCGCGGCACAAGCGGCAAGAAGAGCAAAGAGGACGGCAAAAACGGCGGCGCGATCTTGTGCTTCTACGGCCCTCCCGGCGTAGGCAAGACGAGCCTTGCGAACTCTATCGCGACCGCGCTTAAGCGCAAACTTATCCGTATCGCTTTGGGCGGGCTCGAGGACGTAAACGAGCTACGCGGACACCGCCGCACCTACATCGGCGCGATGCCGGGTCGCATCGTGCAAGGTCTCATCGAGGCAAATCAGATGAACCCCGTCATCGTGCTTGATGAGATTGATAAAATTTCAAGCTCATACAAGGGCGATCCGACGGCGGTTCTGCTTGAAATTTTAGACCCGGAGCAAAACTCGAGCTTTAGGGATTACTATCTAAATTTCAACATCGATCTTAGCAAGATCATCTTTATCGCCACGGCAAACGACGTATCTCTCATACCCGCGCCGCTGCGCGATAGGATGGAGTTTATCGAGCTTAGCTCATACACGCCGCAGGAGAAATTTCAGATCGCCAAAGACTATCTGATCCCTCAGGAGCTGCAGCGCCACGGCTTAAAATCAGCCGACGTAGCGATCAACCCGGCAGCTCTTTCCGAGATCATCGAAGAGTACACGCGCGAAAGCGGCGTGCGAAACCTGCGCCGCCAAATCGCTGCGATCTTCCGCAAGGTCGCGGTTAAAATTTTAAAAGACAAAGAGTTTAAAAAGATCGTCGTGACGACGAAAAATTTAAGCGAATTCCTAAATAAAAAGGTTTTCGAGATCGACGAGGTTGAAAAACGCGATCAAATCGGCATAGTAAACGGGCTTGCGTGGACTGCGGTAGGCGGCGACGTGCTCAAAATCGAAGCAGTCAAGATCAAAGGCAAGGGCGAGATGACGATCACGGGCCAGCTCGGCGACGTGATGAAAGAATCCGCGCAAATCGCCTTTAGCGTCGTGAAGGTGTTAATCGACGAGGGCAAGCTACAAGCGGGGCAAGGCGCGGAGGCGGCAAAAGCCTCACGCGCGGGCAAAAACTCCGCATTGCGCGCAAATGGCGGCGCGTCTAAAAGCTCGGCGGCGCGAAATTTAGGCGCGGAGGAAAATTCCGAAAGCTCGGAGCAGATTTATAATAAATTCGACCTTCACATCCACGTGCCCGAGGGCGCGACGCCGAAGGACGGACCTAGCGCAGGCATCACGATGAGTACAGCGATCGCGTCGATTTTAAGCGAGCGCGAGGTACGCGCAGATCTAGCGATGACGGGCGAGATCACGCTAAGCGGCAAGGTGCTGCCGATCGGCGGGCTTAAGGAGAAGCTCATCGCTGCGCACAAAGCCAAAATCGCCGAGGTTTTGATCCCGCGCAAAAACTACGAACGCGACCTGGAGGAGATCCCGGACGAGGTCAAAAACGATCTGAAAATAACGCCGGTAGATCGGATCGAAGAGGTGCTGAAGCTGGCGCTCGTTTAAATTTAAAGCGCCGCTTTAAATTTAGCCGCTTTAGTCGCGCGCTTTAGCGGAATTTTAAAATATTTATAGCGGCGTGAAATTTCACCCACGTAAAATTTTGCTAGCATTAAATCCATCTGCATGCGTTAAATTTCTAAAATTCTTGCGGTAAAATTTCATACCCAGTTTGAGAACGGCGTAAAATTTTATTGCGCAGCTGGATGTTGAAATTTCTTATAACGATGCGGCGAACGTAAAATTTCGTAGAATTTCACATTCACGCGATCGCGTAATGATGTAAAATTTTACGATAGTTTAAAATTTCAGCTTCGCTTTTAGCGCAAAATTTTATGAAATTTACCTCGTAAAAGGAATAAAATGTTTGATTTTAAAAAAGAGTTTAGACAACTTTACGCGCCAAAGCAGGTGCCGAAAATTTTAACTGCCCCGCCTGCAAATTTCGTCTGCGTCCGCGGCGAAGGCGATCCAAACGAGCCGGGTGGCGCGTATCAGCGCGCGATAGAGGTACTTTACGCCGTGAGTTACGCGCTAAAAATGAGCTATAAAACGGATTATAAAATAGATGGCTTTTTTGAGTACGTCGTGCCGCCGTTAGAGGGATTTTGGCGGCAAAGCGGCTCGGCTTGCGGCGAGGCAGACTACGCTAGAAAGAGCGATTTTAGCTGGATTGGCGCGATTAGACTGCCAGATTTTATCGCGCGAGAAAATTTCGACTGGGCGGTAGAGCAAGCCGCAAAAAAGAAAAAGATCGACTGCGGCATAGCGGAGTTTTTGAGGATAGACGAAGGTCTTTGTGCGCAAATTTTACACATAGGCAGCTTTGACGACGAGCCGCAAAGCGTAGCCAAAATAGACGAGTTTATCGCCGCAAACGGCTACGCAAAGGACTTTGGCGAGCAAAGAGCGCATCATGAAATCTACCTAAGCGACCCTAGAAAAATCGACCCGCAAAAATGCAAAACGATAATCAGGCTCCCGATTAGGAAAATTTAGCGGCGATTGCTATAAGTGCAAAAATAAATGGATAATAATGAAAGAATTTGAAGTAGAGATCGTCGAAACTTCGGCGAGAAGAGTCGTTATTAAAGCAAGAAATAAAGAAGAAGCGTGTAAGATCGTCCGAGTAGCTTACGAAAGCAGCGAGATTGTTTTAGGTGCGGAGGACTTCGTTTGTGCGGATTTTAAAACGACGGTCGCGGACGAGCCGAAAACTAAATTATAGGGATTTTATGGAAACGAATTTAATGTAACCCGTCTCACGATTTTCGTAAAAAAATTTCTCATTTTTCACCTTAATGTAAAATCAATAAGATATTTTGCATTAATAACAAAAACACAATAAATGCCGTATAATATAACCAGGCAAAAAACAAAAAAGGTAGTGAAATTTATGAAAAAGACAGAATTGATTGATGTTGTAGAAGCACAAGAAAATAATTTTTATAAAGATGGAAATATATTTTTACTAAAAAAAGACAATGAGTTCATTGATGGTGATCTCAGAACCGCAAAAATAGATGATGAGAAATTAGATATAAATGGTATGAAGATAAAAATTATATCATCACTATTTAAAAGACAAGAGGGGGTTTCTAGTTATTGGAGCATATATGAATTTGCAAGTGTTGGATTTAATGAGACAAGAGAAGGCTACTATAAGCTATGGATACCTTGTGAAAATGCCAGTAGTAAACATCTTAATTTATTTGATCATTTTGGTAGTGATGTATTTGCACATGGGCCTTACGTTATTTTGAATAATTATTTAAAATTTAATATTAAAGAAAAATATACATTTTTATTTTTTTATCATATTTATAATTTTTTAATTATAGATTGTGAGGAAAAAATCACCTTCAAAGAGTTTGATGAGTATTGCAGGGTTATATTATCTGCAATTGGTTTCATTACCGGCTTTATACAGATGGATAGAGGTTATTATTTTGAAAGTGATAATTTGGAATGCTCAGAATACAAAAATTTTAAATACACAAGTTGCTTTACTCCTACTTACAAAAGTGGCTTTTACACAATAGAAGGAAATCCGCATCAATATTGCTTCTCAAATAAAAAAATTGATATCGATGGAAAAAATAAAAAACTTAACAAAAAAGATTTTGAAAATTTGATAGATAAAATGCTAGACAATATAAATTTCAGAGAAGCGATAGATACGTTAATGATAGTAAATACCTTGTCTATAAGCTACTACTCAATGAGATTACTTGCAACAGTTTTAGAAATTTTAACGCAAAAAAATGAATCGGACAATAAGAGAACTGGAATAAAAAGAACTACTTATGAAAAAGATTTTATTAAGCAGCTCAAGAAAGAAGTAAAACGACTCATAGGAGATAATTCTAGTTTAAAAGAAAAAAAGAAAAATATATTAGGCAGAATTGACAATATATTTAATCTACCAAACAATGATAAGTTATTATCATTGTTTGATGAAAATACAATTAAATTAAACGAGTTAGATAAAAAGTGTATTATGCTTAGGAATCATCTCTTACATGGAAATGTGTCCATAACTAGCATTCTTAAAAATCAAGACGAGATAACACAAGTAATGTTTATATACTTAAAATTAAATACATTGATAAATGCTGCAATATATAGCAGTATAGGATACAAAGGGATAATAAGAAATTTACCAAAACTTTTTATGGATTACAAAAATATAGAAGAGCTCCAGAACGAAGAGTATTTTATTTCTATAAATCAATAGATAAAACTTACAAAATTTCTAGTAGCCTTAGATCGAATTAATATTGTTAAGTTTCTGATTTTTTACATTAAGGCAAAAAATGAGATTTTTTATGAAAATTATGAGATAGGTTAAAGGGTCTTCAAAGGCTTATTAAATGTCTTTAAATTTATTTTTTGAGAGCTTGAACGTATCTTACCTTTGATAGGATACTCTCTTATGAGATCTTTCGATTTTTAAATATTCAATAGTATTTAAAGTTTATTTGACGAATTTTTATGCTTTTTAAGGGTTAAATCTTGCATTTAAAATGATAGTATGCAAAGCCCGATTTTTTTTCTCCACTATCATTTTAAATGCAAGATACTGCCATTTTAAATGCGCGCCGATATAATCCGCCGCCGAATTTTAGCTGCCGATACCTTACGCATAGCACCGAGCAAATAATCTGGGCGAGAGAAAGCGAGAAATTTAAGCACATTTTCAACTACGAACTGATGAAAAAGCTAAACGACGGCAAGCAAATGAAAGACGTTTGGAGTTTTCCGGCGATCGCGCCGTGGGAGAAGGCCTGCGGCAAGCATCCGACGCAAAAACCGCTACCGCTTTTGGTGCGACTAATTTTGATGGCGAGTAACAAAAATAGTGTTGTTTGCGATCCGTTTGCCGGCTCTTCGACGACGGGCATTGCTGCAAATTTGCTCGGGCGGAAATTTGTCGGCATCGAAAAAGAGGATGAATTTATAAATATCGCCATGAAGCGTAAAAGCGAGCTGGACGCAAATTTTGATCTTTTTAAGCGCAGGATTTTAGATATAAATAAGTTAGATTGATTAGGCCGAAATTTTTAGCTATAATCGCGCAATGAAAAATCTAGTAAAAAGCGAATTTTTTGGCGTTTTCATCACGCTTCTTGGCGGCGTATTATGGGGATTTAGCAGTGTTTGCGGGCAGTATCTGTTCACGCAAAAAGGCGTCAGCGCCGACTGGCTCGTACCCTACCGCCTAGGCCTCGCCGGGCTTGCAATGGTAGCGTATTACATCGCTCGCTCGCCGCGCCTAGCCTTTGCGCCGCTAAAAGATCGCGTGCTTTTGCCGCAGCTGCTCATCTACGCGTTTTTTGGGCTTATGATGACGCAGTATTCGTACTTTTGCGGTGTCGAGCTCTCAAACGCCGCCGTCGCGACCGTGATCCAGTACTCCGCGCCCGCGCTCATCCTTGCCGTCGTTTGCTTTTTAGAACGACGCGTGCCTAAAAAGGTCGAGCTCATCGCGCTCATTTTCGCGGTGCTGGGCGTCGTGCTGCTCGCCACCCACGGCGATCTTGGCTCGCTGGTTATCAGCGCGGAGGCGCTGGTTTGGTGCCTCATTAGCGCGCTTGGCGTCGTGATTTATAGTCTCATCCCAACGAAGCTAAATCAAAAATACCCCGTCGCGCTAAATTTAGGCTGGGGCATGGTCATCGGCGGCGGCGCGCTTGCGCTTTACACGCGGGTTTGGCAGCTAGGCGGCGTGAGCGACGCGGACGGCTTTGCGGCGCTTGCCGCGGTGGTGATTTTAGGCACGATATGCGCGTTTAGCTTTTACATGACGGGGCTAAAGATAATAGGCGCGAGCAGGGCGAGCATGATCGCGTGCATCGAACCGGTGAGCGCGGCGGCGTTTGCCTATTTTTGGCTGGGGACGGAGTTCGTGTTTCTTGATTTTGCAGGCTTTACGCTCATTATCTCGTGCATATTTTTACTGGCCAAAGATAGGAAAAAGGCGTAAATTTGGAGGAGAGATGATCTATTTGGCGCAGACTGATACGACGGCGGGATTTTTGAGTAAGGATTTTCGCGAGATAAACGCGCTCAAACGCCGAGCGGCGGATAAACCCTGCCTCATAACGACGGCAAAGCTTAGCGAGCTAAAAAATCTCGCTCGCGTGCCCGCTAAATTTAAAAATTTAGTGCGCCGTGCGAGAAAAACGACTTTTTTGTATCCGAACGCTAAAGCCGTGCGCGTCGTGAAAGAGTGCGCTCACGAGGAGTTTTTGAGGCAATTTGACTGGCTCTACTCCAGTAGCGCAAATTTAAACGGACAAAACTTCGACGAAGAGTGGGCGAAAGCTGCGGCAGATCAGGTCGTGGATCAAAATTTCAGCCAAAACGCAAGCTCGAAAATTTATAAAATCTCAAAAACTAAAATTTTGCGGATTAGATAGAGCTGCCGATTAAAATTTACGCGTGCTAGGAGCGCTCAAAAAGAGGCGCTAGTTTATAAATTTAGGCGACTGTGTAAATTTAAATTGCTCTATAAATTTCACGAACCGGAAAATTTCGTCACATATAAACCGCACAAATACCGTCTGGAATTTTAAAAATCGCGAAAGGATTACGGCAAACTCTCAGAAAAATCATATAAAAAGCCACAAATCTCCGCTGCCTTCAAGCAGTAAAATTCCTGCCGTTCTCAAAAACGCAAAATTTCACTGCTGGTAGCTTTTGGATGAAATTTTATCGCCCAAATATTCTCGATCAAAATTCCGACTAGGACGAGCTAAGATTATCGCTATAAATTCTCACATCCCGAGTGTTTTCGATCTAAATTTTGTAGCTCAGGTGTTACCGCCGATTTTTATCAGAGCCGCTACGCGCGATATTTTGATCGAAGCTCTACCTATGTTGCCTGCTTTAGATTAAAATTTCGCCGCTTCTGCCGATAGTTTTAATTAAAATTTCATCGCCGCGGGAGTAAATTTCGATCAAAATTCTATCATCGCCGATTGTATATCAAAAGTCCCGCCGCTGCCGATACTATCGCCTTTCATCGCCGCTATCGCCGCCGCAGCTATTGCACTCTTCTTCACTGCTTGCGCCGCAGCAAGCGCCGCAAAGCGTCCGCATCACTCACGCCCTTTAGTCGCCAAAGCTGCGCGTAAAGCGCAAGCGGTCGCCACATTGCTGCACCGCGGCGACCGATCCTCGATAAAATTTCCTCTGCCCGCCGCGTAGCGCATTAAAACAAACAGCATATCAAAGCAAACGCTGCAAATTTTAAAATTTTAACCACTCTCGCCGCACGGCACAGATAAACTCCAACCGATAAACTCCGCTAGTCAGTCCATCATCCCCGTATAAATCATAAATTTTCATGAATTTAACACCGCCATTCTTGCTTTATATTAAAATTTCGCTAAAATTACCGCATTAAATTTGAGGCGCAAACGGAGCTTAAGCTTAAACCGCTTGCGAGCAAATTAAATCCATTTAAGGAGCTTTTATGAGCGGTGTTGCGTTAATCATCTGCTTCGCCATAGCGGTCGTCGTGATGATTTTTTTGATCTCCAAAGCAGGCGTCCACCCATTTTTGGCGCTAATGCTTATCTCCCTGGCGCTCGCGATCGTCGCGGGCATACCGCTAGCCAAGATCCCCGCGATTATCGGCGACGGATTCAGCGGCACGTTTAAGAGTATCGGTATCGTCATAATCTTCGGCGCGCTCATCGGCACCGTGCTCGAAAAGACCGGCGCGGCGCTCAAACTCGCCGATATGGTCGTAAACGTAGTCGGGCAGAAGCGCCCCGAGCTTGCGATGCTCATAATGGGCTGGATCGTAGGTATCCCCGTATTTTGCGACAGCGGCTTCGTCGTATTAAATCCGATCCGAGAAGCGATCAGCAAAAAAATCGGCGAAAATCCGGTCGCTCTTGCAGTAGCGCTCTCCGGCGGACTTTATGCCTCGCACGTATTCATCCCGCCGACTCCAGGACCGATCGCCGCAGCAGGCGCCGTGGGTCTAGGCGGTAATCTGCTGCTCGTAATCGCAATGGGCGCGGTAGTGTCCTTGCCGGTGCTGATCGCTACATACTTTTTTTCTAAAAAAGTCGCCAAGAGCGTCCATATAAGCGAGGCTGAAGCGAATGAAGTCATCACTAAAAGCTACGACGATCTGCTTAAACAATACGGCAAATTGCCGGGCGGATTTTTAAGCTTAGCCCCTATTTTGGTGCCGATCCTATTTATGGCGCTGGGTTCCGTCGCCAAGATCCTAAAAGTAGGCGGGTTTGCGGGCGAAATTTCGCAATTTTTAGGAAATCCTATCATCGCGCTAGCCTTGGGCGTAGTTTTTGCGGTATTTTTGCTCGCACAAACCGGCAAACTAGGCGAATTTAGCGAGATCACCAACGAGTCCTTAAAGATAGTAGGCCCGATCCTCTTTATAACCGCAGCGGGCGGAGTGCTAGGCAAGGTCATCACCGACGCCGGCTTCGTAACCTACATCAAGGACAATGCGACCGCGATTAAAGCCGCGGGGATTTTCTTCCCGTTCTTAATCTCGGCAGTCCTAAAAACCGCACAAGGAAGCTCCACCGTTGCGATCATCACTACCGCTTCGATTATGGGGGCATTTAACGCGGACGGCTCGATTATGCAGGTACTAGGCTTCACCTCCGAAATGTCCGGCGCGCTTGTGGTAATGGCGATCGCAGCGGGCGCGATGACCGTTTCGCACGCTAACGACAGCTACTTCTGGGTCGTTACGAATTTCAGCAAGATGAACCCGCAGCAAGGCTACCGCACTCAAACAATGCTAACCCTAATTATGGGCATTACGGGTATGATCAGCGTGTGGGTTTTGTCGCTGTTTTTGATCTAGCGGCTCTAAATTTAAAACAGCTAAATTTACGGTAACAAAAGCCCGCCGTCGCGCTTTAAATTTTACTGCGCGGGGCGGGTCGGCTTTTTTGCTCTAAATTTACGTAGCCCCAAGCGCTCTGCCCTCGCCGCTTAAATTCTATCGCACGAGCGCGCCTCGCCGTTTAAAACGGCAGCAGTTTAAAATTTTCCTCATTTACCAATGCGGCGACGCACAAACTCCTCAAAGCTAAATTTAGGGCTAAATTTATTAAAATACCAAATTAAAAAGCGGTTTTCGCAAAATCCGCGCGAGCCCCGTCTGAAAGGAATTTCATGAAAGTTTTGATTGCTATCGATTCGTTTAAAGGCTCTCTTAGCTCGCTTGAGGCGGGCAACGCCGTAAAATCGGGCATCGAAAAGCTCTGCGACGAAGTGGTAGTTAAGCCGATCGCAGACGGCGGCGAAGGCAGCGTCGAAGCCCTCGCCGACGCGCTCGGGGCGGAATTTCAAGAGCTAGCCGTGCAAAACCCTCTCGGCGAAAAGATCACCGCGCGCTACGCTCTTGCGGGCGAGCTCGGGATTTTGGAGATGGCGTCGGCGTCGGGGCTCACGCTTATCGAAAAATCGCGCCGAAACCCGCTAAAAACAAGCACCTACGGCTTTGGCGAGATGATCTTGCACGCCGCAAGCAAGGGGGCGCGAAAGTTTATCATAGGCATCGGCGGAAGCGCTACGAACGACGCAGGCACGGGCATGCTAAGCGCTTTGGGCTTTAAATTTACGGACGCGCGCGGCGAAGCGCTTGCGGGCACAGGCGAAAATTTAATCAAAATAGCGGCGATCTCGGACGCGGACGTGCCGCAAAGCATCAAAGATAGCGAGTTTCTCATCGCCTGCGACGTGGATAATCCGCTCTTTGGCGAAAACGGCGCGGCGCATGTTTACGGACCGCAAAAGGGCGCGGACGAAGCGGCGGTAGAGGCGCTGGATGCGGGGTTGCGAAGCTTTGCAGGCGTCGTAAGCAAAAGCCTTGGAAAGGAGCTTTGCAGCGAAAGGGGCGCGGGCGCGGCTGGTGGTCTGGGCTTTGGCTTCGTGAGCTTCCTACGTGCGCAGCTAAGGTCCGGCATCGACATCATCACCGAACAGATCGGGCTGCAAAACGACGTGCGCGGCGCCGATCTGATCATCACCGGCGAGGGCAGGCTCGACTTCCAAAGCCGCATGGGCAAAACCCCAAGCGGCGTGGCAAAGATCGCCGCGCGCTACGGCGTGCCCGTCATCGCGCTGGCAGGCTGCGTCTCGCCCTGTGCCGGCGGCTGCAACGAGCACGACATCGGTGCGTTTTTCAGCGTTTTAAACGAGCCGATGAGCCTTGAGCGTGCGATGGAGCCCGCCGTCGCAACGCAAAATTTAGCCCGCGTCGCCGAACAAGCGGTGAGATTGTTTCTGCTAGGACGCAGCGCGAAATAGGACTTTTGGGCTGAAATTTTAAGGCGCGTCCGCTAGAGCTTGCACGGGTACGACGAGTGCGGGCAGGGATACAGCGCGGCGGCGGCTCGCGGCATGCAACGCGGCGAAGAAGCGAAATTTTAGTAGGATAAATTTTCATGCTTTTGAAAAACGCGGCGCAGCCTTAACGCAGATGCAGCGCTCGCGTGGCTTACAGCACAAAAATATGCGTAACGAGACGGACGAGCGGCGACGGCTCGCGGCAGACGGATGCTAGTCCATGACGCGTATACGCGGTAAGCAAACCACACAACCGATACGAAAAACCCCGCTGGGCCGTGACGCGCATGCACGACAAGCAAATACCACGCACAGCTTACGACGGGCGGCAGAATTTCATCCGCCGTAGACCGCGGTAAGTGGATAAATTTTGCATTAAAACGTAGCTTTGCTGAAATTCTAGCGCATTTGAAGATACGAAGTGATCGGATGAGAGGTAAGACAGCGGACGGCTCGGCGGTGACATAGCGGCGTGAAATTTTCGGCGCAAAAATTTATTTTACCGCGCGATACATACGCAAGGCGCGATCTAAAACTCATTTTCCAATCAAGCGGCTCGCGGACCCTCGCAATTCACACTTCAAGGCGTGATTAAAACAGACAGAATTTTAAAATTTAACCACTGTATTCGCAGCCTATGAGATTTGCAACGTAAATTTAAAAGCAGCGCCGCGCTTTATGAAATTCCGTTTCGAATTTTAGCCCGCAATATGTCCGTCTTGAGGCGAAAAAGGCCGCTCAATCGCAAAATCGCGCTTCTTGCAAAGATGGTGGCAGCGCATTACTTCGCCCGCTCACAAAGCCCGTCAGTCTTCCGATGACGCTTTGATTCGGAGCGGGGCGCGTCTGCGTAAATTTTGTATTATAGGATCGCGGATTCGCTTATCGCTAAATTTAGTGCGGATGCGGTCGCCCGTACGCCGCTACGATAAATTTTGGGTTTACGTAAATTTGCTCCGATCGCGCTGTGTTTTTACGATAAAATTTCATTTTCGGTCGGCGCCGTGAAATTTTATAAAGCTCCATTTTAAAATTTGCGGCACGGGCATGTACCGATCAGGTCATCAAACTAAAATCAAATCTCAAAATTCTAAGCGGCGAATGCGGCAAAGCTCGCGTGCTCAGCATATCTGCGGCGTGGGCGCAGATGCGGTTAAGCTTATCGCTTTTTAGACGCAAAAAACGACCGCAAGCACAAGTAAAATTTATTGATTTGAAAATTTAAAGCCTCGAATTTACACCGAGCCAGCCTGAACTGAATTTTAAAATTTAAAGCAGGCGACGCCTTGGGCGCATCCGCGCGACTGCGAACACTCATAAAATTCGCCCGAAGCAAGGTTGTAAAACCGCGGGCGGCCGCAAAATTTATCGCCGCAAAGATCAAAAACCGCGAAAGCAAAAAGGCTCCACGAGCGCTCGCTGCCGCACCCGCCCGAGCAAATTAAAATCGCATGATCCGCCTAGCCGGCATACGCGGAGGGCGCCGCTGCGGGCATTTACACTTAAATTCAGTGCGATCGCAATGCGATTTAAAACCGCGCCTGCTTAAATTCGCGCCGTTTCGGTTCGCTCGCAATCACATCTCGCCACAGTAGCGCTTTAAATTTGCGCCGCCGCGATTTGTGCGCATTCAATCGCTACGGCAAGGGTAAAATTTCAAAATCTAGGTCCATACACGCCGATTTGCGCGCCCAAAATCGCTCGGATCGAATTTACGCTACCGCAATCCGCGCAGATTAAAGCGCCGCCGCTTAAAAGCGTAAAATTTACCTCTCAAACGGCGGCGCGAAATTTCACTAAAATTTCATCTCTTAATTCGGCGCGCGATTTATAAAATTTCACTCTCGCCGCGCCCCGAAATCTGCGGCTTAGGCAGCGCCAGGCTCTTTGCAGTTTTGCTAAAAAGTATCAGATCCTCGGTGCTTTGCACGCTCCACGGTAGCCGCTTTAGAGCGAATTTAAAAATTTCAAAGCAGGAAACGGCGTCGCTAAATGCGCGGTGGTGGACGTTTTGCACGCCTAAAAGCTCTTTTAGCGAGCCAAGCCCATATCTTTGCGCCTCAATCGTGCGGCGCGCGAGCTCGACGGTGCAGAGCCTGCGATTTAAAAGCATCCCAAAGCCGCATTTTTGCAGGCTAGCGTCGATGAAGCCGTAGTCAAATTTGACGTTGTGCGCCACAAAAACGCTATCTCCTAAAAACAGTCTAAAGCGCTCCAGCACGCTAGCTAGCGGCGGCGCGCCCACTAGATCGTCCGCGCGGATACCGGTAAGCTCCGTGATATTTTCAGGCACGGCGGGCGCGTAAACGAAGCTCTCGAAGCGGCCCAGCTCCTGCGTGCCGCGCGTTTTTATCGCGCCGATTTCGATGATCTGGCCGTTTGAGAGCCCGCCGTTCGTTTCGATGTCCACGAAGCAAAAAATTTCATCCGAAATATCCGTCTCGCGGGTTTTGAGCGTGATTTTGCCGCTATCTAGTTTTATTATCTCTATGCCCAGCGCACGCCACATCGAAAGGTCTTTGGGTTCGAAAAGCTCGGTAATTTCGGCAATGTCGCTTGCTTTTGAGATAAAATCGTAATAATTTATGCTCTTTTGAGCCAGTAAATTTATAAGATTTTCGATTCTATGCGTCAAAATTTTACCCCTGTGCCGCGCCTAAATTTTAAGCGCACGGATCGCCTCCGCGTAGTCGTTTGAAGAAAATATGTAATTGCCCGCTACCACGACGTCGGCGCCCGCTTCGTCGATACCTGCGATATTCAGCCCGTTTACGCCGCCATCGACCTCGATGAGGCATTTTGCGCCTTTGCGATCGATCAGCTCGCGCAGCTGCTTAATTTTTTCAAGCGCCGAGGGGATAAATTTCTGCCCTCCAAAGCCCGGATTGACGCTCATCAAAAGCACCATATCGACCTCGCCCAAGATAAACTCCAGCGCGCTAAGCGGAGTGTGCGGATTTAGCACGACTGCGGGCGAGACGCCGCTATGGCGGATGTGATCTATGAGGCGCAGCGGATGGGTCTCCTCCTCGATATGGAAGCTAAGAAATTTCGGCTTTAACGGCAAAAAAAGATCGACGAAAAACGACACGTTTTTAACCATCAAATGAATGTCTAAAGGCTTACTGCTCGCCTTTGCCGCGGCGCTTACTACGAGCGGTCCGATCGTGAGATTGGGTACGAAATGCCCGTCCATCACATCCACGTGAATGAGATCGGCGCCCGCTTCGCAGACTGCGCGAATTTCCTCCGCAAGCCTTCCGAAATCCGCTGATAAAATGCTGGGTGCGACATACATTAAGATTCCTTTAAAATTTCAAGATGCGGAATTTTACTTAGTTTTCTCATAAATTTCGCTAAATTTAAACCGCGGCGGATTTTAAGCATAATTTGAAATTTTTTCGCTATAATCGCCATTTATTTTAATCATCAAGGATTTATTATGGCAAGAAGATGCGCAATCACCGGCAAAGGTGCGATGGTAGGCAATAACGTCAGCCACGCAAATAACAGGACCAAAAAGAAATTCCAGGTCAATCTACGCACCATCCGCGTTCAGCTAGAAGACGGCTCAACCAGACGAATCAAAGTAGCCGCCTCAACTCTACGAACTATGAAAAAACAATCAAAATAACCTCTTAAAGAGGAATTTATGTCTGTTTTGGACAAGATCAAGCGATTCCTCGACTGGTCCGGCTCGACTAAGCCGGACATCAACCTCTACACAGAAATTTACGACCAGCTACGACCTTTTCGCTTACCACTGATAACCATCGTGCTGATGATGCTAATCGGCACATTAGGCTATGTCTTTATAGCGGGCTTTTCGCTCGTGGATGCCTTTTATCAGGCGGGTATGACCTTCACGACGGTAGGCTTTACCGAAGTAGCGCCGATATCGCCCGCGGGTAGAATTTTTACCGTCTTATTCATCCTCATGGGCTTTGGAACCTTTTCGTTTTGCCTGGGCGTCGTCGTCGAGGTCATAAAAAACGGCAAACTTCAAAATTTACTTAGGGAGCAACGAATGATCAACAACATCGCAAGGCTCAAAAACCACTACATTATATGTTATAACAACATCTACTGCGCCGAGCTTGCCAAGCAGTTTCGCGAGAATCATCTACCTTTTGTCGTGATCGACCCCGATCCCGCTCTAGCCAAAATCGCCGAAGAAAACCGCTATCCATATTTCATCGTAGGCGAGCCGCATGTAGAAACTACAATGCTAAAAGCGCATCTATCATCTGCAAAATCCGTCATCACGCTAAGTCCAAATTTAGCCGATAATATCGCAATAATCTCGCTCGTGCGCCTATACGAAAAGGAGCTTGGTCGCATCACCCCCTACTTCATCATGGCAAATAGCGATGATGACAGCGACACCGAAAGGCTAAAAAAACTCGGCGCAAATTCTATCGTCTCACCATCCAAACTCGCCGCACAAAGGCTCTCTGCAATCAGCGTGCGCCCCGATATGGAAAACATTTTGGAGCGGTTTTTGTATAAAAAAGACTCACTCATCGATATCGAGGAGATCACGGTGCCCGATTTTTCGTGGATCCGCTTCAAGCGTCTAAAAGAAACTCGCTTGCGCGATTTTACAAACGCCGACGTCGTGGGAATCAAAGAGCCCAACAGTCGCTTTATCCCGATGCCAGATGGCGACTACCTCATCGGTACTGGGGTGAAATTTTTAGTCATCGGCACGGCAGAGGGCATCCGCAACACCAAAAAGCTCATCCGCAGCAAATACAAGCCGCAGGAGATGAGATATGTTTAAAATAACTAAGCTTGAGGGCGGTTTGAAGAATGTCGAGGGCTTTTATTTTGACGGCGTAAATTCGGGCTTTAAAAAAGAGGGGAACGATCTGGGATTTATCCGTGCGGACGAGCCCTTTGTCGTAAGCGCGATCTTTACGAGCAATAAATTTCAAGCTGCGCCGATTAGGCATTTCAAAATGGCGCAAGAGAGCGCGGGTGGAGAGCTTAAAACAAATTTTATCCTAGTAAATTCTAAAAACGCAAACTCTATGACCGGGGAGCAAGGCGTCGCGGACATCGATGAAATTTTTAGCGAGCTTGGCAAAAAAATCGCTCTGATAAACCCCGTCATGAGCTCCACCGGCGTTATCGGATACCGCCTCAAAAAGGAAAAAATTATCGCCGCCGTGCAAAATTTTAACTTCTCGGCGCGAAACTCGGATGCCCTAGCCACCGCCATTATGACTACCGATACGATAAAAAAGGAACTTGCGTATGAAATTTCTTTAGAAAACGGCGAGAAATTTCACATCGCAGCCGTTTGCAAGGGCGCAGGTATGATCAATCCTGCGCTTGCGACTATGCTCTGTTTTGTCCTAACCGACGCAAAAATCCCGCGCGCTGATATGGACGAGCTGCTAAAAAAAGCAGCGGAGCAGAGCTTCAACACCGTAAGCGTCGACGGCGACACCTCTACTAACGATACGATTATGCTCTGCAGCAGCGCCAAATGCGCCTACGAAAAGAATGCTTTCGCCTCCGCGCTAAACGCTCTGACGCGCGAGCTTGCGCTGATGCTGGTAAAAGACGGCGAGGGCGCAACCAAGCTGGTGCGATTTAGGGTAAGCGGCGGCGCAAACGCCCAGGATGCCCGCAGGGCGGCAAAGGCGCTAAGTAATTCGCCGCTTGTTAAAACGGCGATCTTCGGCGAAGACCCGAATTGGGGTCGCATAGCCTCGACCATAGGCGCCTGCGGTATCGAATGCGATGAAGAAAAGCTGCGTATTAAATACGACGACGTGCTGCTTTATGACGCGCAAAATCGCGAACTGGACGCCGCTCGCGAGGCCGCGGCTCACGCCGTAATGCAACAAAAAAGCTTTACGATCTGGTGCGATTTAGGGCTCGGAGATGGCGAGTTTAGCGCATACGGCTGCGATCTTAGCTACGACTACGTAAAAATAAACGCCGATTATAGATCATAAAGATTCACAGCTCGCTTCATGATAAAAATCTCGTCTCGAAAATAGCAAATCATGGCAGGGTTTTAGAGCTATGCTCTTAAGATTTTATCATTTAAAATTGCCTGTTTTAAATTTTTAAAGGCTAAAATTTTACCTCTTAAAATTTGGAATCTCATGCGTGAAATTCAGTCTAAATTTGATAGCTAAAATTAGGTTTTAAGCGCTTTATTGATATACTTAAATAAATTTTTCAAAGGAGTAGGCATGTTTCATGAATACAGAGATTTAATCACTGAGTTAAAAGGCAAAAACGCGCGATTTGATTCGCTTTTTGAGAAGCACGACGAGCTGGATCACAAGATCGCCGACGCACAAGCCGGCAGAGTGCATATGAGCGATCTGGAGATCGATGCGATGAAGAAAGAAAAGCTTCGCATAAAAGATGAGCTAGGCACCCTGCTAGCGCAATATAAAGCCGAAAAGGCAGATAAATAAAGCTGCTTGCGGCGAAATTAAGATGCAGCAGAGTGCTAGCAAGGCTAATTTCGCCGCTAAGCTTTAATCCGTGTTTAGAATTTTCTAATCTCAATAAGTTTAACCGCTTAAATTTGCCTCGCATGATAGAGATATTAAAACAGCGTGCTAAAACGAGTTAAAATCTACCCCGCACGCTTCTCCATATTGACACCGCTAAATAATTTTTACGCATCGGCTACATAACTGTAGATATCTATAATGCAATATTAGCATGATAAATATAACTCATCTCGGCTCGTTACCGCCCCTTCTGTTTCCGAAAATATCTCTTGCTGAATGCACTTTTGCGCTACAGAGTAAATTAAAATTTACGCTGTGTCGCCTTGCAGCCTGGCTCTTAAATTTTATTTCGCAGTGAGCATTTTCTAGTAAATTTCAAATCTTGCGTTTTGCTTGTTGCAGGCGCAATACCTATTTTTAAAATTCCACATTTCGCAGAAATCTAAAGTGGCGCTAGAATTTTAAATTCCCGTTCGCGCTGGCCGCGAAATTTCAAATTCGCAGACTCTAACTAAGCACTAGTTTATGTTAGAACTTTCTTTGGTCGCTCCACGGAATTTAGCCAAGCTTGCTTATTTTAACCCACTTCGTTGAGCTTTAAAATTTAGATTATTTCTTTGATCGTATCGGATAATGCCTGTCGCCACGGAATTGCTCAAGCCGCTCTATTACCATATGTGCAATTAAAAGCGGCGTTAACGCGGAATTAAATAGTATAAGTGAAATCTGTAAAAGGTGTGAAATTTAATCATAGAATTTTAAGCGCTAAGGATTTGAGATAGAATTTCGCCGCGCAAATCAAATCCCAAAGCCAACCTGGTCTACTCGAAAACCTTCGCTTCTAAGCCATGTAGCCTTTGCAAGCCGATATCGATATATTCGTTAAGCTTCTCATTATTTTCCAGCAATTTGTCGTAATAACTCTTGGCTCTTTCTCTCGCGGTCGCATCAGGCTCGATATACTTTAGCCCACTTTTGAAAAATCCTTTGGATTCCACAAAATAGATCGAGTGAATCTTCTCGCAGTGCGATAGCCCTGCTTCAGTGTAGTTTAAAATCGATTCGTACGCGATGTTGCCTAATAGCTCCTGCAGTCTATTTGCGGGATTTTTGAAAAACTCGGCAAACTCCTTATACGGCGTAAAAACCTGATCCAGGTTTTTCATAGCATCGCCGTAGATACCCTTTTTCAGGCGAAACATCGTCATTTCTTGAGAACTTACAAACTTCTCTATTGCTTTTATCGTATCGTTTTTATTCACTGAATTTTTCCCTTTTAAAATATGAAACGCTCGGATTATATCGTTTGTTTTATAAAAATCGGTTAAAAATCGGTTAAATTTTGCCCTTGCGTTTTAGCTAAATTTCCTTGAGCGCTTTTGATTAAATTTCCCGCCTCAGCCGCCGCATTTCTCGCACAATCCTCGCACGAGCACGCTTTTGACATTTTTTTGTGGCAAAGTAGGCATCGAAATCTCCTCCATTTTATGGCAGTTTTCGCAGACAAAATACGCTTTGGCGCCATCGGTGAGCTCATAAAAGCTTTTATGATTATTTTCGCTGGTGATTATCAAATTTTTCTCTTCCAAAAGCGCTATATTGCGATATATTGTGGTTTTATTAGCGCCCGTTAGTTCTACTAGTTCATCGTAGCTTACCGGGCATTTTTTCTCGCTTAGGATCTGCACGATCTGCACTCTAAGCGCCGTAGGAGCGATATCGTGACTCGCTAAAAAATCTTTGGGATCCATTTTACGCCTTTTTTAAAATTTAAGCGATGATAGCGAAATTTAGATAAATTTATATTAAGTTGCAACTAAGTTGCTTTTGATATACTTCCGCAATTTTTTTGGAAAGGAATTTTATGAAAAAGCTTGTTTTCACGCTTTTAGCAGCTAGTTGCGTAGCATTCGCCAAACCTACGGTCACCACGACCATACTTCCTACGAAGTATTTTGTTGAACAGATCGCAGGCGATACTCTGCAGGTAAATACGATGGTCGGCAAAGGCGCCGATCCGCACACATACGAGCCTAAGCCTTCGGAGATGAAAATGCTAGAAAATAGCGATCTGTATTTTGCAGTCGGTATAGAATTCGATGAAGTCTGGCTACCAAAGCTTGCCGCATCGTATCCAAAGATGAAGATAATCCGCACCGAAGATGGCATCACCAAAATGGCTATGGCAGAGCATCACCATCACGACGAACATGATCATAGCGCACATCACGATGATCACGATCATGACGCGCATCATGAGCATGGCGACAAAGACTACGAGGCGCACGAGCATCATCATCATCACGGCGGTTTAGACCCACATATCTGGCTCGATCCGCAGCTTGTAAAAATTCAAGCTAAAAATATTAAAGACGCGTTAACCAAACAGTATCCTAAGGATGCTAAAATTTATGAAGCAAATTTCGATAAATTTGCTAAAAAGCTTGACGAGCTAGACGCTTACGCAAAGCAGAAATTAGCGGGCGTCAAGGGAAAGAAATTTATGGTTTATCATCCGTCTTGGGGCTATTTTGCACACCGATACGACCTGGAGCAGATCGCAGTCGAAGTGGAGGGCAAAGAGCCTAAGCCTGCGGATTTAGCCGAGCTAATCGAGGAAGCCAAAGAGGAAAAGATCAAGGTGATTTTCGTCGCACCGCAGTTTTCCAAAAAGGCAGCGCAAACTATCGCCGCACAAACAGGCGCAAAGGTGATGGAGATCGATCAGCTGCCGCTAGATTGGTACGAGACGATGAAAAAGACGATCGACGTTTTCGGAGAAAATTTGTAGTTGATGAAATTTATTAAAATTTTACTTTTATCCGCGATCTTTAACTCGCGGATATTTGCGTGCGCTCTGTGCGCCCTATACACGCCCACTGCGCACGTTAGCATCACTCCCGTCGCACAAGACGGCAAGATCGTGAGTCTGCATTTTTCGTGGCTTTTCTCTCAAAATTTTACCGACGTCATAATGCAGACCTACGATATAAATTCCAACGGCAAGCTTGAAAATAGCGAGCTTGCCGAGATAACTAAGGCGATGACCGATTATCTAACCCCCAAAAACTATCTTTGCGAGGCGGAATTCTACGATCAAGCGCCAAAAAACGCAAAGCCTGCGCTTAGCAACCTCGTAGGCACGCAGATCAAGGGAAATTTTAAAAACGCAATAAGCCTCGTCAAAAAGGGCAGACTCGTGTTTGAGTTCGATCAAAAGGTCGGCTTCGAGCTGCGAAACGGCCGCGTTCTTAAAATTTCCATTAACGACGATCAGGGATTTTTCAATTTCAAAATGCTTGACGACAAGCCCATTAATCTAGGCGAGGGCTTTGTAGCGAAGCCTAATTCAAATTTAGCCACCACTTTTATAGAATTTAGCGGCGAAAAACCAAAGATCGCAGATAAAAAGCCGCCAATTTCAGGCGCGCCGAACTCCGATTTAACGCAGAGCGAACTTACATCTAGCGAGCAGAGCCTTGCGGGCTCAGAGGATAAACTTGCGCAAGGCGGGCAAGGAAAACCTAATGCCAGCTCGGCGCGCAGATCAAACCAAAGATCGGTTGGTGATATCGTTTCGGAGGCTGCAGTAGAGGCGCAAAAAAATATCGCCGCTTCGGATGCTCTCGCGCAGATTAATAAAGCCGCTAAAAAGGATGCGCAGGCAAAAGGTGGCCCCGCAAATTCTACGGCGCCTGCAGATAAAGGCGCGGGCGAAAATTTTGCTGCGATCCGAGATAACTCTTTAAATTCCGCGCATTCTACGCAAAATTTAGCGACGCCGCCCGAGGAGAGTTCTTTAAATTTAGCGCAAAATAGCGCGAGCAAAAACGGCGCCACATCCGACAGCGACGAGATTTCAAGCGAGCCACAAAAAGAGGCTACGCTGGGATTTGTCGCGCAAAAGACGATGGATTTTATGAAAAGCCTCAAAACGGCGTTTCGCGCAAGCAGCGAGCATGCAAGCGCAAGCACCATCCTATGGGTCTTGGCGCTTTCTTTCATATACGGCTTTTTCCACGCGGCAGGCCCAGGGCACGCGAAGCTGCTAACGGCGAGCTATTTCTTAGCCCATGGCGGCAGCTACATCAAAGCCTTCGGATTTGCCCTTAAAATCGGGCTTCTACACGTCCTAGGAGCGCTCGTTTTGGTAAGCGCGAGCATGTTCGTGCTGCAAAATGTCGCAGGCATAGTTTCTGCAAACTCCGCCTCGATCACCACGAAAATTTCGGCGCTTCTGATCATCGTCATAACCGCGCTCATCATCTACGACAAAGCTCGCCGCGTAAGATCGGGCGCCCACCACAATACGGGCTGCTCCTGCGCCGCTTGCGCTTCCGCCGCAAACACCGCAGAGACGGACGTCCGCTTAAAAAATACGGCATTTACAAACGCTAGGGATTCCGCTCATGCAGCGTCAAAGAGCTATAAATTTTCTAAATTTAATATTCAAAGCGGCGAATCCGCGCAGTATTTGGATGCCAAAAATTTAGGCGCCACAGCGGCAGAGTCAAATTCCGATTTAAATTTAAATGAGAACCCGGAAGAAAACTCGCCTAGCCAAAACGAGCAAAAACAGGCTTTAAATTCTGCAAATTTAAAAAACCAAACCTCATCTCGCTCGCTGCAAAATGGCGCGAGTGGCGGCGGCGAGAAAGGACGAGAGTGGCTTATCGCACTTGCGGCGGCGCTCGTGCCCTGCCCCGGCACGATCCTAATTTTTGTACTTGCCTTCAGCCTCGGAAGCTTCGCGCTTAGCGTCGCGAGTGCGCTTTTCATCGGTTTTGGAATGAGCGTCGTGATATTTTTAGCCGCACTTTTCGGCGCGAAGGCAAACGAGCTAAGCTCGAAGCGGCTCGTAAGCTTGAAGCTTTACGTCGAATTTGCAGGGCTTTTCGTGATGTTCGGGCTCGGAGTTTTTATGTATTTCATCTCTGACACCCTCAGGATACTGTGATTGCAAGCTTCGGATGCAAATTTTAAAAAGCAGCTCGCGTGAAATATAAGCTTATGCGATGCGTTAAATTTCAATTCGGTGCGGATCTAATTTCAAAGAGTAAGATTTTAAAATTTTACGCCGCACGGACCCGCGTAAATTAAATTTCGATCCCGACTATTCATTAAGTGGCGGAATTCGCTCTTTATAAATCACGTTAAATTTTGCTACAATACGGGCGAAATTTTTATCAAGGACAGATATGTCGCCTGCTCTGCAAGATGTCGTTTCGCAGACTTTAACCGAACAAAAAGCATGCGCTAGAGCTTTTAATAGATATTACTACCTCAGTATAGCCGCCTTTTTTGCGGTCCTATTCGCAATAATGTCTCTAGACGGCGTTAAAGCAGATACTCCTGTGATAAAAATTGCCGAAATTTTAGGTACCTTAATTTTTCTTCAGATCTTTTGGATATTCCTTCTTCATTGTGCCGGTCAAGAAACTGAAGCAGAAATTCGCTACTACAAATTTTACAAAGAGATATTCGTCCGCGCCGTAATAAACGATATAGATGCCGGTTTAAAATATGATCCATATACCGGTATGCAAGAAGAGGAATTTCAAAAATTTAGAATTTATAGGAAATCTAGGATCAAAAGCGAGGATCGGATTACGGGCGTGCACTGCGGGATTAAATTTAGCCTCAGCGAGGTACATAGCAATAGCAGGTTTTACATGAAAACGGATAATCCGCTCATAGCGGCGATTATGTTGATCAAAATATTCTACGATAACTATATGGACTTTGACGGCAACGTACTGATCTGCGAGCTCGCGAAAAAAACCTCGGGCAAAACGATAGTGGTAAGCAGGGAGCTAAACGCCAAGATCTTCGGCGAAAAAGAGATGATGGACGATGTGGATTTTATGCGCGATTTTCGCGTGTTTGCGGATGACAAAGTAGAAGCGCGCTATCTGCTAACGCCCGCGTTTATGGAGCGTCTGCGCGAAATAAATCGCGAAACGAGCGGCGAGTTCAGCTTGAGCGCGGTATTTATGGATGAGCGCTTATATCTATTTTTAAAAGGCGCGCCCGATCTTTTCGAAAATACGCTTTTTGATAGACCCGCTAGCATAGAGCTCGCGCGCGAATACCAAACGCAGATCCGCAAAATTTTAAGCCTAATCGAGACATTTAAACTCACAAATTAGCAGGGTGCATTGCGGCTGAAATTTTGTACCTGCTCATTTTAGGCTAGACGGAATTTTTCGGCGAAGCATAATTTCGGCAAAACGTAAAATTTAATCAGCGGTGTAATTTCTCGACAGCCGCCCTAAATTTAATCAACGGCGCAATCTCTCGGCGGCTATCCGAAATTTAAACGGGCGATACGATTAGAGAGATGAAGCGCCTGCCGCGCATAAATTTGAAGCAAAAACGCCTTGCCGTGTCTAATAAATAAAATTTAACCGCGTTTTGTATCGTGGCACAGTGCTTTGAGCGCTAAACCTAGGTAGCGGCAAAATTTAATCGGCGGCGCCGCGATGATGAAATTTAAAAGTAGATATGCAAGGATGAAATTTAAATTTAAAAGCAAGCTTGAGACGAGAGTTAAATTTAAAGCGCACGCGGCGTTTACAAAAGCCGCGAGCCAAAGCATATCTGCCTAGCGCATACCGCAACGTACCTCAAGCGCCGGCTCTGCACGTACGTCAAGTCCGCCAAAATCCTCGCCACGCGTTCCTGCATCGTCTCATAAAACACCATCGTAGGCTGGATTGTAAATTTAAATTATAAAGAATTTGTATGAGGCGAAATTTAAAATTTCGCCTCCTAAGCGGAAAAGGATTAAAGCGCCGCGTAGCGCACCATTAGGCAGGTTTGAAGCGCCGCCAGCTTATCAAGCGTGCTTTTTTGCACTTCGGAATCGACCAAAATGACCGCCAAAGCGTCCCCCTCCTCGCCTCTGCCTAGGCGAAAATCCGCGATATTGATATTTTCGTCGGCTAGGATCGTGCTTACGGATTTGATAACGCCCGGCACGTCGGTATTTTTGAAGATTATCATCTTGCCTTTCGGCTTAAAATCGGTCTTAAATCCGCCGATATTTACGATGCGCTCTTCGCTTCCGTCAAAGACGGTACCCGCGACGTTTGAGATCGCTTTGTCGGTCGTGACCTTAACCGAGATCTCGCTTTTATAAACACTGCGCGCAAGCTCGCCAAAGCTCGTCTCAATCCCCTTTTCATCCGCAAGAAATTTAGCGTTGACGTAATTTAGCGAGTCGCCCAAAGAATCATGCAGCGCGCCTACGATGGCAAAAACGAGCATCGATTTCAGATACTGCACCACCTCGCCGCTGCCCTCGATGCGAATCGATTTGATCGGGCCTTTGTTGATCTGCGCCGCAAGATAGGCCATTTTGGAGACCAAATTTATATACGGCTCGATACCGCGCGGCAGATCCTCGAGCTTAAGCGGCAAATTTAAAGCGTTTGGATAGTTTAAGCCGCGCGCGGCGCTGATCGCCTGCTCCGCGGCTTCCCTGGCGATATTGCTTTGCGATTCGAGCGTATTTGCTCCAAGATGCGGAGTCGCGCTTAAATTTTCGATATCCAAAAGCTCGTGATCGGTCGCAGGCTCTTTGTCGAAAACGTCGATGCCGAGATACGCGATCTTGCCGCTGCGTAGATTGTTTGCGAGCGCTTTTTCATTATACAGCCCGCCTCTAGCGCAGTTTATTAGGCGCACGCCGTCCTTCATCTTCGCTATTTGCGGCTCATCGATCATATTTATCGTCTCTTGATTTTTCGGCGTATGGATCGTGATGAAGTCGCAAGATAAAATTTCATCAAAATTTTTCGTATATTTTACTCCGAGCTTCGTTGCCTTTTCGGGCTCGATATAGGGATCATAGGCGATGACGTTCATTCCAAACGCAAGCGCGCGCACCCCCACGCGCGAACCGATATTCCCAAAGCCGATGATGCCGAGGCTCTTTTTATAAAGCTCGGTGCCGTACCATTTCTCGCGCTTCCAAATTCTATTAATTTTAAGATCGTTGCAGGAATTTACATATTTGCGCGCTGCATTTAGCAGATGGCACATAGTCATTTCGACCGCGGCGATGGTATTTGCCGTAGGTACGTTCATCAAAATAATGCCGCGCTTGGAGCAGCCGTCGATATCGCAGTTATCTACGCCCACGCCCGCACGCACGATCGCTTTTAGCTTGGTGCCTGCGCCAAGGAATTTCTCATCCACCGCCGTAGAGCTTCTGGTGATCGCAATGTCCACATCACCTAAAATTCCGTAAAGCTCGCTCTTGGGCACGCTCGTAGCGTCGATTACTTTAACGTCCGATTCTTGTTTAAGCAGATCAAAACCGATTTTGTGGATTGCGTCGCAGACTATGATAGTTTTCATTAAATTTAACCTTTTGAAGTAGGTCCGCAAGGCGGTGATGCCTTGCGGGAGGAATTATTTATTTAGTTGATCTTTGATCAGATCCCCTAGGCTTTGCTTCTCGTCGTCGTTGCTATTGATTTCGTTTAGCGCCTCGCGCTCCTTCTGATGAGCCAGCCTGCGCACGCTTAGGCGGATTCTATTTTTCTTCTCGTCGATGAAGGCGATCGCAGCCTCGATCTCATCGCCCACTTTTAGGCTATCTACGCTTACGTTGCCGAGATCTTCCTTGCGGATAAGCGCGTCTATACCGCCTCCGAGCTCGACAAAAATTCCGAATTCTTTAATATCGCGGATCTTGCCTTTTACGACATCGCCTTGATTGTGACTCTTGGCAAACTCGCTAATCGGGCTATCGCCGAGCTCTTTGTGGTTTAGAGAAATTTTTTGAGTATCTTTGTCGATCTTGATGATCTTAACCTCGATCTCGTCGCCTACTTTGAATAAATTTTTGCACTTCTCGCCGCGATCCCACGAAGCGTCTTCGTTATGCAAAAGCCCCTCTACGCCGTCGATCCTTACAAACGCGCCGAAATTCGTAATCGTAGTGACGCTGCCTTTTAGCACGTCGCCCACTTTGTATTTAGCAACGAACTCGTCAAACGGCTTAGTGAGTAAATTTTTAAGGCTCACGCGCAATCTACGCTCGCTAGGGTTGATCTCTACGACCTCAACGTCAAGCTCTTCACCCTCGCTGATAAAATCTTTCGGATTTTTGATATTTTTATCCCACGAAATTTCGCTAATATGCAAGAAGCCCTCGATGTCGTTGCCAAGATCGACAAACGCGCCGTAAGGCTCGATATTACTTACTTTTACGCGGATAGTATCGCCCACTTCCAGGCTATCTTTGATCTCGTTCCAAGGATCGGGCATCGCCTCTTTGATCGAAAGGGAGAGATGCTTTTTATCGTTGTCGTATTTGATAACTTTAACTGGAACCTTATCGCCCTCTTTGTAGAGCGAGCTTGGATTTACAGGACCTTTGTATGAAATTTCGCTGTAGTGCACGAGCCCGTCCACGCCGCCTACGTCTACAAACATACCGTAGGTGGTGATCTTTTTGACGACGCCTTCGATGATGCCCTCGGTAGCGATTACTTTCTCGATCGCCTCTTTGCTTGCTTTGCGATCCTCATCAAGTAGCTTCTTGCGCGATACTACGATGCTTTGTTCGTCTCTATCAACTTTAATGATCTTTACCTTGAAATTTTTACCGACGGCGCCATTTGGGTTTTTAAGCGCGCTTTGCGAGCGAGGCATAAAAAATTCCACATCATCTGCGTTAGCACAAACGAAACCGCCCTTATTAAATGATAGAATTTTAACGTCATAGACATTCTCTGCGTTTTCATCATAGGAGTCGATGAATGCCTTTACTTTTTCCTTCTTTAGAGCCTTTTTATACGATACGACCGGGCGACCGCCTCTGCTTCCGATAATAGCGACTTTGATGTCATCTCCCACATTAACCTGCGGGTTTCCTTGATCGTCGCTAACCTCGGCGGCATCTAAAATACCCTCCGACTTCCTGCCTACGTCTATGAAAACCTCGCCGTCCTTAAGGGCGATAACCTTACCTGTGACAACCTCGTCGCGAGACTTCCCGGTGTCATACTCCTCTAACAATGTCGCAAAATCTTCCTCTGCGTGGTTTTGAACCTTCTCGTTCACCTCAGCCATATGCTTCCTTTAAATTTATTTGTGCTTTTTTGAAAAGAACTAAAATGCGCGATTCTAGCTAAAATTTGCTTTCGATTTGATAAATTTCTAAGAGTAAATTTGATAAGAGGGCTTATAAATTCTGCGTTAAATTTTCGATTCGCGCTACTACCTTTTTGATGATCCAATCAGGCGTGCTGGCTCCTGCGGAGATGCCGCAGAGGCTTTTGTTTTCAAACCACGAGCGCTCAAGCTCGCTTTCGTTTTCTATGAGATAGCTGTCTTTGCAAAAATTCTGCGAAATTAAAAAAAGCTGCTTGGTGTTGGAGGAATTTTTCCCGCCTACGATTATCATCACGTCGGCCTTTTGCGACAGGCTTTTTACGGCCTCTTGATTCTCCAGCGTCGCATTGCAAATCGTATTAAAAATTCTCAGCTCCCTAGCACGCTGCATCAAAAAATTCGCGATTTTGGTAAAGCTTTCTATCTTTTTCGTAGTCTGCGAAACGAGCGCGACGCGAGGTCCAAGCTTGACGTCTTGCAGTTCCTTCGTATCCATGATCACGAATACGCGTGATTTTGCGTAGGATTTCACGCCCTTTACCTCAGGATGATTTTTATCGCCGAAGATCACGATATCATAGCCCTCCGCGCTCATCTTTTCTACGATCTGCTGCGGCTTGGTCACGAAGGGGCAGGTAGCGTTGATGAGCTCTTTATTTTGCGCCTTTAATCTTTGCAGATCGTCCTTTTGGATGCCGTGCGTGCGAATGATGAGCTTTTGCTCGTCCTTGATCTCACTAACGCCTTCTAAGGTTTTGACGCCGAAATTTTGCCTTAGCCTGTTGATCTCTTCGGCGTTATGTATAAGCTCGCCGATCGTAGCGGCCTCGCCGGCGCTTTCTGCGATCTTGATCGCGCGCTTGACGCCAAAGCAAAAGCCGTAGCTTTTCGCCATCTCAATCTTCAACGCCGGCTCCGATCTGTCTTAAAATTGCGGCAAAGTTCGGAAACGACGTCGCGATACAATCGCTATCCTCGATGATCATCCCAGATCTTAAGCCTAAAATCGCAAAACTCATCGCGATGCGGTGGTCTCCGCACGGCGTGATGATCGCCGCGTTCGCCTCGCCGCCTTCGATCTGCCAGCCGTCCTGCAGCTCGCGCGCCTTGATGCCGCAGGCGCAAAGCCCTTCGCAGGTTACCTTTATGCGGTCGCACTCCTTTACGCGCAGCTCGGCGGCGTTTTGAAGCACACTAGTTCCTTGTGCGCAAGCAAAAGCGATCGCAAGCGCAGGCGCCTCGTCTATCAGCCACGAGATATTTTCGCTCACCTCTACGGCGTGAAGCGGCGCGTAAGCAACCTCTATATCGCCGATCTGCTCGTAAATTTCGCTCGTTTTATTAAATTTAACCTCGGCGCCCATGCGTTTTAAAATTTCATACGCCTCTATGCGAGTTTTGTTTAACAGCATATTTTTTAGCACTATGCGCGAACCCGGGGTTATCGCTGCGGCGACCGCGAAGAAAAACGCCGAACTGGGATCGTTTGGGATAAAAATTTCAAGCGGTTTAAGCGGCGAGCTAAGCGGCGCGACTTCGATCGCAAGACCATTTTGCGACATTTGCGCGCCCATTGCCTTTAGCATCCGCTCGCTATGATCGCGGCTAAGCTCGGGCTCGCTAAACCTGCATCCGCTGCCGCGTAAGGCCGCTAAAATAAGAGCGGTCTTAACCTGCGCGGACGCGATTTTGCTCGCGTACTCAAAATATCCGAGCTTCTGCCCGAGCACCGCAATCGGCGCCTTTTCGCCGCCTGCTCGTCCGTAAATTTTAGCGCCCACCTTACAAAGCGGATCCGCAACGCGCCTCATCGGACGCTCGCTTAGATACCGATCGCCGCACAGCACGAAAAAACCCTCGCGTCCTGCTAAAAAGCCCATAAATAGCCGCATAGCAGTGCCCGAGTTGCCGCAATCAAGCGGAACGTTAGGCTCTTTGATAACCTCCGGCGGAGTGATTAAAATTTCGCCCGCATCGCGCTGCACGCAAGCGCCCAAAAGCTCCACAATCTTTAGCGTATTTAGCGTATCCTCGGCGGCTAGATAGTTCGAAATTTTACTCGTCCCCTCCGCTAGCAGCGAAAAGATCGCCGCACGGTGCGAGATCGATTTATCCGCGGCAATATTTGAAATCTCCGCCCGCAAAGGGCCCGCTTGCGCAAAAATTCTCATCGCAGTCCAAGTCCCAACTCGCTGCTAAGCGCGGCTAAAATTTTATCGGTAAAGCCCGCGACTTCCTCGTCGCAGAGCGTTTTTTGAAGGTCTTGAAATACAAGCCTGATCGTCAGGCTCTTTGAATCGCCCAAGCTTTCGTCGCCGTAAAGATCGCTCGGGATAAGCTCCTTTAGCGCCTCGATTTTAAGGGAATCTATGCACTGCTTAATCTGCTCGAAGCGTATTCCGCTCGGCACCAAAATACTTAGATCGCGCGATACGCTAGGAAACTTCGAATAAGCGTCCGCTACGATATTTTTAAATTTAAGCTTTGAAAAATCGATCTCGCACAGATAGCTTTTATCCAGATCGCGCCCCGCTTCTACGGCGTAATCCACGCGCCCGATAAAGCCTACTATCTGCCCACTCTGCTCGATCTGAGCTTGCTCGAATTCGCTTAAAAATTTCAAATTTTCGCTAGGCAGCCTGACGTTAAATTTACCGATGACGCTTTGGATTAAATTTGCAAAATACAAAAAATCGACTGCGGCAGGTTTTGCGCCGGCAGCGATAGAGGGCTCCGCCTTTAGTCCGCTAGCGATAAAGCTCAGTCTTAGACTCTGTTTGCCGTCCGCATCAAACACCTCTCCTAGCTCAAAAAGCTTGACGCTTCTGCGAGAATTCTTTAAATTTCGCTCAGCAGACTCCAGCAGATGATTAATCAGCGTCGGTCTTAACGCGTCCAGCTCGCCGTTTATCGGATTTAAAATTTTAACCTTGCACGGCGCAAAGCCTAAATTCTCTAGCGCTTTCCCGTCGTCAAATACATAATGCACGCACTCGAAAAATCCCACTGCTGCCGCCTTGCTGCGAAGCTTGCGCCCGTTTTGTAAATTTACGTAGGTATCGTTTAGGCGGTTTTTTTCGTAGAAGCTTAGCGGCGCGGCGGCGATATTGTCGATGCCCACGATACGTACGATCTCCTCGCACACGTCGTGAGAATTTACGATATCGTGGCGGAAAGGCGGTACCTTGGCGGTGATTAGATCGGCTTCGACGCCTACATCAAAGCCCAGCCTTTTTAAAATTTTTACGATCTTATCGCGCGGAATTTGCGCGCCGATCATTGAGTTTATCTCTTTTTCGCTAAAGCCCACGATAAGCGGCTCCAAAGCGTTTGAAATCTTTTGTGTGCCCGCATATAGGCTAACGGCTTTATTTTTAAGTAGCAATCTAAATAGCAGATCGAGCCCCAGCCTAAGCTTTGGCTCGCTGCCTCTGCTTGAGCGATACACATGCTCGTCACCTTTTAGGCCTTTGTTTTCGTTTACTGCTTTAGCGATGATCAGTGGCGCGGTATAGTTTGCCTCCAATAGCACTACTTTGCTACTGCAACACGCCTTTAGCTCCGCGTCTTGGCAAATCCCTGCTACGCTAAGCAGTCTCTTGCCCGCATAAACGCCGAACTCGCCGTTTGGCATAGGCTTTATGTCAAGCGCTACTTTGCCATCTGCGGAAGCGATCTTTTCAAAATCATAAGCGCGCAGCAATACTCCGGTAGAATGAGTAGCGTAGTTGATGAAATTTTGCACCGCGCAGCTTTGCAAAATACCAACGCTTGCAAGACGCAAGGTCTGCTTTAAATTTAACTTCAGCTCGCCTTTGATCTCGTAAGCTCGAAAAGCAAATTTAGCGCTTACCTCGTCGCTTGCACGCACGCTTAGAATTCTACCGATACCAGGCGCTCCGTCGGCATCTTCAAACTCGTGCTTTTCCTTTAGCGGTAGATCAAGTGCCGCGCCCAGATCGCGCGCTATGCCTAAGATGCTAAGGCAGTCGCCGCGGTTGGCGGTAAGCTCGATCTCGATAAGATCGTCGTTAAAAATTTCATACTCGCGCAGCTCCTTGCCCAGCACGAGCTCGCCGATACTGCTATCAAGCACCATAATGCCGTCATTCGTCTTGGCAAGCCCAAGCTCGATTGCCGAACAGATCATGCCAAAGCTCTCCACGCCGCGAAGTTTGGCGGGCTTGATCTCAAGGCCGTTAGGCAGCACGGCGCCGATCAGGCTAACTGCGACATATTGCCCTGCCTCAACATTTTTCGCGCCGCAGACGATCTGCAAGCTCTGCTTACCGACATCAACCTCGCAGACATTGAGATGATCAGAATTCTCGTGACGACGCTTGCTTTTTACGAGTCCTACTACGACGCCTTTAGGAAGCGAAATTTTATTGTGAGCGTCAACCTCCAGACCGATGGAATTTAGCGTAGAAAGCAGCCTTTCGCTTGAAATTTCGCTTATATCGATCCACTCCTGCAACCAATTTCTCGTTATTATCATTTAAACTGCTCCAATAATCTAATATCACCTTCAAATAGCGAGCGCAGATCGGGGATACCATGTAGCAGCATCGCAAATCTCTCCACGCCGAGCCCGAATGCGTATCCGCTGACGTTTTTCCAGCCTACTGCTTTAAAGACGTTAGGATCGACCACGCCGCTGCCTAACACCTCGAGCCAGCCCGTCTGCTTACAGACGCGGCATCCCTCGCCGTGGCAGAAAATACAGCTGATATCGACCTCGGTGCTTGGCTCCGTAAACGGAAAGAAGCTCGGGCGGAAGCGCACCTTTACGTCTCCAAACATATAGCGCAAAAATTCCTCTAAAACGTATTTTAAATTTGCAAAGCTCACGCGGTCTCCCTGCTCGACTACGAGGCCTTCTACTTGATGAAACATCGGCGTGTGGGTTAGATCCATATCGCGGCGAAAGACCGCGCCCGGGGCGATCATACGCACCGGCGGAGCTTTAAATTTCTCCATCGTGCGGATCTGAACGCCGCTGGTGTGCGTGCGTAGCAGCCGCCCGTCATTTAGATAAAACGTATCTTGCATATCGCGCGCCGGGTGGTATTTGGGTAAATTTAGCGCCTCGAAATTATGAAAGTCGTCCTCGATGAGCGGACCGCTTTCGACGCTGAAATTTTGCGCGATGAAGTAATCTATGATCTTATCCATCGTCTCCATCACCGGATGCAGCGCGCCGCAGCTTACATTTTCGTTAAAAAGCGTGACGTCGCTCGCTTCATTTTTCATCGCCTCTTTTTGCTCTGCCTCTTCCAGGCTCGCCTTTTTTGCGGCGATGAGCTCGCTGAAATAATCGCGCTTTTCATTCGCGCTTACGGCAAGCTCTTTTTTCTGCTCGGGCGCTGCGGATTTGAGCTCGGAAAAAAGCGCCGTTATGATGCCTTTTTTGCCGAAAAGCTCCAAGCGCACGGCTTCCAGCTCGCTTAAGCTCGATGCGGCGTCTATTTTTGCTTTAATCTCTTGCAAATTCTATCCTTGTGGTTAAATTAATGGCGCGATTGTAGTTAAAATTTGATAAAAGCTAGGTAAATTTGCGTGTTTGGATTTTTTGGCTATAATCGCGGCTAAATTTAAACCTCATAAAAGGATCTAAAATGAACGTCTTCGAAAAGATCGTAAACGGCGAAATCCCGTGTAACAAAGTGTTAGAGAACGATGAATTTTTGGCTTTCCACGACATCAACCCAAAAGCGCCAATCCATATCCTGGCGATCCCTAAGAAATGCTACGAAAACTTCCAAGTAACGCCGCCTGAAGTGATGAGCAAAATGAGCGCTTTTATCCAAGAAGTAACTCGCAAAATGGGGCTTGATAAGAGCGGATACCGTCTCGTTTGCAACTGTGGCGAAAATGGGGGTCAGGAGGTGATGCATCTGCACTTTCATATCCTGGGCGGAATGAAGCTGCCGTGGGACAATGTCAGTGACCACAATACTGAAGAGAATTTTTAAGGCTCGAACCAAATTCTATTAAAATCAAAATTCCGTGAAATTGCAAAATTTTGCGGAATTTGCGAAATTCTTTGAAATTTTTAAAATTCCGCTTCATTTATAAGCACCGAGGTTTTAAAAATAATCAAAATAGTAAAACTACAAGTAAAAATTTATCATCAGACGCTAAAAAGAAATACAAATTTATCACAGACGATCTCTTAGCAAATACCATTCTTGAGCTGCAAAGCCTTAGCTCTTAGAATTTTTACGGCTACGAAATTTGAAATCGGCAAGGAAATTTTAACAACGCGGCAAAATTTTAAATGAAACCGAGCTTTATAAAAAGAGTTATGATTTTACATGGCGAATGAGTTAGATTTCGATGATATGAAATTTAAAACCTACATGAATTTTGCTTTGAATGAGCGATTTAGCTTCAGTTTTCAAGCATAATTTAAAATTTTAGCGTGAAAATGTAATCTTAGAATTTTAAAATTTTTTGAAATTTCAATATTAACTTTAATGGATTTTAGGGGCATATGCCCCTAATAATTTTGAAAGGATTTGCAAGGATTATTTGCTTAGCATTGAGCTTAGCATCCATAGGCGTTTTTCATAATCGCCATAGTGATCCTGCGCAATATTTGAAGTCGTATCGTCGCCCTCCTCCTCAGCAATCTCTTGAAGCTTTTTAAATTCTTTTACCAAATACTCGTAGGCTTTTTTAACATCCTCAAGTACCTCAGATACGCTATAGCTATCTTTTACGCTAATCGGAGCGTCTTTTGAAAGCTCAATTAGATCCTTAGCCTTAGTTACGGCCTTGCCACCTATTTGAAGCGCGCGCTCAGCCATATCGTCGAAAAGCTCGCCCATCTCGTCATATGCTTTCTCGGTGTAAGCGTGAACCTGCGCGAATTGCAAGCCTTTAACATTCCAGTGATAATCGTGGAATGCAACAAAGAACGCATGAGCGTCCGCCTGAAGTTTGTTTAATTGTTTTACTGTTTTTGACATTGTGTCTCCTTTATTTAAAATTGCTGTAATTATAGCAAGATTTACTTAAATTATAATTATACTAAGTAATAAATTTTATCTTTTAGTGAAATTTTAAAATTAAATGGCTTTTAAATTTATCTACAATTTTTTTGAAATTTCAGCTATGCTGCATTATAATGCCGCATTATGAAAAACAAATTTATGATAACTATAACCGACCTTAACGGCTCTAGGAATTTTTTGCTTTCGCAAATCATCAAAAAGATCGCGTTATATTTGGTGCTATTTGTTTTTACCGTTTTCGTCACGGGTGCGCTATATATCAGGTATCTGGGCTCTAAAATCGATAGCCTTTCGCGAACCAAAACCGAGCTTAACGAGCTAAATCAAAAACTTCGCGACGGTATCGCGGCAAGTCAGATGGAATTTGAAGCCATCGAGGGTAAAATTTCGGATTTGGAGCATCAGTTTGGGCTTGATCCTGAGGAGGATGAGCGCGCGATCGACCGCCTATCTCACATCAAACCTACTTCCGAACAAGAGATCAAAGAGCGTGCGCAAAAGATCATCAACGAAAAATTCTCCGACGCACTGATCAAAGAAATTTTTATGCAGATCCCAAACGGCAGGGTCATGCGCACTCATCAGCTCAGCGAGAAATTCGGCTGGCGCAACCATCCTATCTTAAAGCGCAAGCAATTCCACCCAGGCGTTGATCTACGTACGCCGCCTAAAACGCCTATCTACGCGCCTGCAGACGGTATCATCCAATACAGCGGCGCGGGTGCTACGGGCTACGGCAATCTAGTCGAGATCCGACATAATTACGGCTTTACGACACGATATGCGCATTTGGATTCAAATTTAACTCGCAAAGTAGGCGAGTTTGTAAACAAAGGCGATCTCATCGCTTTTAGCGGCAACACCGGGCTTAGCACCGGACCTCATCTGCACTACGAGATTAGGTTTTTGCAGCTGCCGTTAGATCCGCTAAATTTCATCAACTGGAACGAAAAAAATTACAAAGAAATTTTTACTAAGGAGGAAGATGTCCCATGGCAATCTTTAATAAAGGCGATGCAAACACCGCTCAAACAACAATAATCTCGTCAGGCACGCTCATCAAAGGAGAGCTGCACCTGTCGTGCATTTTGCATATCGACGGCAATGTCGAAGGCGACGTGATCTCCGATAATACCGTCGTCATCGGTAAAAATGGTACCGCGCGCGGCTCGATTAGGGCCAAACATATCGTAATCAGCGGCAAATTTTTCGGCAATATCGAAGCCGAGCTCGTCGAGCTGCTAGGCGGCGGTGTGCTCGTAGGCGACGTGCTATCGCAAAGCTTCGGCATCGAAGTGGGCGCAAAATTTAATGGAAAAAGCGCTGTAAGTGGCGGCGATCAAGCCCTAGTCATCGACGGCAGCGCAAGCGAAGACGTCAAGCTCATCGACAAAGCTCTAGGCGAATAAATCGCACATATTTGGAATTCTTGGAATTTTAAACGCTTTAGCTAATGGGGTTTTAGAATCTGATTGATATTAAAATTTTAAAATTTCTAGCCTTTGGAATTCTTAGAATTTTTAAGGCTTTTATATTTGCGTAATCTTAGAGTGTCTTCAATCTTAAAATTTAGAATTTTAAAAAAATTCCAAATTTTAAGATCCTCGCAACCAAAATTATTGAAATTTTTAAGCTTTGAAATTTTCGAAATTTTAAAGCTTAACTATGCTTAAAATTTTAGAATTACGCAGATCGTAAAACCCTAAATTCTAAAATTTTGCACTTGCACGGGGTTTTGAAATTTTGTTTGTAAGCCGGATTTTAAAATTCGCGCCCTAGAAAAATTTAAAATTTTAAAATTTCGCCGCAAAATAACGCATGGACGTAAATTTTTTGCTCGCATAGACTTTAAAAGCTCGCGTAAGTTTTAAGTTTCGCAGAAGCTATGTAAGCAAGTATAAATTATCTACGCCGAGTGTTTTGACTCGTTATAGCTCTTTGTGCCGCCGGCTCAAAATTCCGCGCGGTGATAAATTCTGCGAGCTAAGCTAATTTAAGCCCATTATTAGATTAGTTATGTATAATGCGATTTCTTTTTGTGGACAGATGGGTGAGTGGCCGAAACCACACCCCTGCTAAGGGTGCAGCTTCTAACCGGGGCTCGAGGGTTCAAATCCCTCTCTGTCCGCCACTACTTTAGAATCTAAATCAATAAAATTTCACTTCCGTGGTTCAGTCGATTCTAGCCGCCTAGGATACTGCCTAAAAGCAGCACCGGCATCATTAGCGGCATTACGATGAGTCCTTGTATATCGGTATCCATTTTTGCATCGCGCTCGCTTTTGATCCCGCTATCGACCGCTATACGCGCGGGATACTCGATCGGCACGCCTAGGCGGTGCGATCTGCGTAGCTCGTCGTGATCTTTTAGGCGCTTAAAATATTTGCCTTCGATCAGATAAGAGTAACGAAACGTAGAACTATACGCGGGCTCCAGCTGCTCTGGGTCGTCCATCAGCTTAGCCTGCACGGATAGCGGTAGATCGTATTTTACGAGCTCGATTTCGTGCTGGATATATGCGGCATCACTGCCTTCATTGTATCTGTCGATCGTGAGCATGCTTACGTTGCGCCTTATCGCGTCTTTATTTAGCGACGCCAGACTCGCAACCTTGGCGCGCACGGCACTAAGATTTGCATCAAATACGTAATCATAAATCTCGCCGCTCATACGCAGCTGACCGCCAGACGCCGCGCTCATAGCGATGATATGCTCGCGCCCTTGCATGTAGCCCGGCAAATTCTTACTCGCGCATCCGCTAAAAATCCCACAGCATAGTGCCAAAACCGCGCCGCAAATCCAAAATTTCATAAACTTCCTTCGTAAAATTTAAAGACGGATTGTATTAAATTTTGCCTTAATGAGAGTGGAATTTTACGGCGCAGCGGAATAGAATTCTGCGGTGGAATTCTATGGCGGCGACGCGTAGAATTTCGCGCGGACTTCCATAAAATTCCGATGAAATTTCGCAAGAATTGAAACCAAAACGCACGGAAAAGGCAAAATAAGCGCAATGGCACTGCCAAGATTTTAAAATTTTAAAATCTCGAGGAAATTTCTCGGAAGGAAGCGAGCTATTTGCGCGTCAAAATTTAACCGTCATCGCGAGCTTGCTTTTAAATTTTAAAATTTTACGGTAGGCTTTAGAATCTAAAATTCCAAAGCCATTTTTGATATGTGGCGGGCTACTTTCGATTTGCGTTAGCAAGCATCAGCTTTATGCGGTTTTCTTGATTTACCGCGCTTGCGCCCGGGTCGTAGTCGATAGCGGCGATGTTTGCTTGCGGGTAGTTCTGTTTGATCTTTCGGATCATTCCGCGCGCGATGATGTGGTTCGGCAGGCAGCCAAAGGGCTGCGCGCACACGACGTTTTGTATGCCGTGACGCATAAACTCGACCATCTCCGCCGTCAGCAGCCAGCCCTCGCCCATCTTCACGCCATGACCGATGTAGCCATCGGCGGCGGCACGAACCTCGCTAAATGGGCTCGGCGCGCGAAATCCGAAGCGCTTCATCTGCTTAATCATCATGCGCTGGAAAAATTCCACTACTTTAGCGACCGCAAGCGAGCCGTAATACGCCGCGCCGCCCTTGCCGTAGAGCTGCTTGTCGTAGACCGCATCGTAGATGCAGGTAAGCACGAAGTCCATCAGCCCCGTATTTACGGGCTCGGCGTTTTCGCGGATGAGGTAGGCGTTTAGGCCGTTGTTGCCGATGGGCGAGTATTTGAGATAAATTTCGCCCACGATGCCCACTTTTACTCGCGGCTTATCGTCACGCTCGATTTTAGCGAACTGTGAGAGGATAAATTTGAAATTTTTCTTGAGATTGAAAAACGATCTTTGATCGGTCAAATTTTTGATCCGCTCGGCGCAGAGTTCGTAAATTTCATTCGTTTGATTTTTGATCTTTTCGTAGGGCTTGCACTGATTATATAGTCCCATCATCAAATCGCCGTAAAATATCGCGGCAAAGAGCTTTAGAAGCGATTTTTTGCCGAGGCTAAATTCATTCTCATCTAGCGAGCCGAAATTTAACGAGATCGCAGGGACGTAGCTAAAGCCGCTGTCCTCAAGCGCTTTGCGAAGCAAATTTATGTAGTTGCTCGCTCTGCAGCCGCCGCCCGTTTGGCTGATGAGAAGCGCTACTTTGTGCGTATCAAACTCGCCGCTTTTGAGCGCGTCGATAAACTGCCCGATGACGAGCAACGCGGGGTAGCACATGTCGTTATGCACACTGCGAAGCCCCTCCTCGACGATATTTTGACGATTTTCGCCGAGTAGGACGCTCTTATAGCCCTCGTCGCGCAGCACGCCTTGCATAAAGCGAAAATGCGGATCGATCATCGTGGGGATCAATATCGTGTGGGTCGCTTTCATATCCTTCGTAAATTTAGCAAACATTAGCGCGCATCCTTTCTTGCTTCTTGTTGCGCGCCTTGCCTTTCGCGCTCTATCATAGTCGCTTTTAGGCTACGCAGACGAATTTTAACGGCGCCTAGGTTCGTAACCTCGTCGATTTTAAGTTGAGTGTAAATTTTACCGTTTTGGCGCAGTATGTCGCGCACCTCGTCGCCCGTGATCGCATCGATCCCGCAGCCGAAGCTAACTAGCTGCACCAGCTGCATGCGCGGGTATTTACAAACAAACTGCGCCGCGCTATAAAGCCTGGCATGGTAGGTCCATTGATTAAGGCTTTTCGTCTGCACCCTGCTAAGCGGCAGTGCGTCCTCGCTAAGCACTATAAAGCCCAAGGAATTTAGATAGCGATCGATGCCGTGGTTGATCGTCTTGTCGATATGATACGGACGACCCGCTAGCACAATGGCGCTGGCACCGCTGCTTTGTATCTCTTTTAGGGTCTCCTCGCCTTTTATTAAAATGGTATTTTTATAGTTTTGCAGCTCCTTAAGGCCTTGCAAGACGGCGTTTTTCACGGCGTCGGAATGAAATTTATACCCGGCGTCCGCTAGCTCAGCCTGCATCGTTTTGCAAAACGAATCTTGCATGTTAAGATCCACGTGCGGGTAGAGGAATTTTTTCTCCTCCAGCGCCCCTACGTTTGAGCGAATCAGCTCGGGGTAGTATGCGACTACGGGGCAATTGTAGCAGTTCTCGCTGATATTTTCATCGAGGCTGTAGCTCATGCATGGATAAAAGATAAAATCCACATCCTTGTTTAAAAGATCGTAGATGTGGCCGTGCACGCTTTTAGCCGGGTAGCAGACGGTGTCGCTCGGGATGCTCTGGCTTGCTAAAAACAGCGTCTCTTTTCGCGGCTTTTGCGACAGCATGACGCTCATGCCTAAATTTTCAAAAAACGCACTCCAAAACGGGATCATCTCAAACATATTCAAAACAAACGGAATTCCAACCTGCGGCGCATCCTGCTTCGGTGGCTTGCGATATTTTCGCAAAAGCTCGTTTTTAAACTCAAATAAATTCGTAATGTCGTGGCGGATCTCCTTGCCCGCGCCGCGCTCGCATTTATTGCCCGAGACAAATTTAGTATCGCCGAAGTAGCTGATCGTAAGCGGGCATTTGTTCGTACAGAGCTTGCAGACGCTAAATTCGCTGCGATGAGTGAAATTTTCAAGCTCTGCACGACTGATCATATCAGTGTGCTCGTTTGCGTTATTTTTGGCAAAAAGCGCCGCGCCGTATGCGCCCATAAGCTCGCTGATATCTAGACGGATCACGTCCTTGCCGAGCTCTTTTTCGAAGGCACGCAGCACAGCGTTATTTAAAAAGGTACCACCCTGCACTACGATGTTTTGACCCAAATCGTCGGCGTTTCGCACTCGGATGACCTTGTAAATCGCGTTTTTTATGACGCTAATAGCAAGTCCAGCGCTGATGTCCTCGATCGTAGCGCCGTCCTTTTGAGCCTGCTTGACCGAAGAGTTCATAAAGACCGTGCAGCGGCTACCAAGCTTGGCGGGATGGGTTGCAAAAAGGGCTAGGTTTGCAAAATCTTTGATATCGTAACCCAAGGAATTTGAAAAGGTCTGCAAAAACGAGCCGCAGCCCGAGCTACATGCCTCATTTAGCACGATAGAATCGATATTGCCATCTTTAATGGAGAAACACTTGATGTCCTGCCCGCCGATGTCGATGATAAAATCTACTTTCGGATTGAAGTGGCGCGCAGCACTATAATGCGCGATTGTCTCGACGATACCGTAATCAAAGCGAAAGGCGGTTTTAATGAGATCCTCGCCGTAGCCGGTAACGCCGCTGCCTTTAATTTTAATGCGGTCACCGCAAAGATCGTATAGTTCCTCAAGGCGCGGCAGTAGAATATCGACCGGATCGCCTTTATTGGAGGAGTAAAATTTATACAGTAGCTCGTAGTTTGCGCCCATAAGCACGACTTTGATCGTAGTGCTGCCGCAATCCACGCCCAAATACGCATCTCCGCTGTAGGTGTGGATATCCACCTTAGGCACGCTTGCGCGGGCATGGCGAGCGGTGAACTCGTCAAATTCCGCCCTGTCTTTAAAAAGTGGCGGCTCGGCTTCCAGCGCGGTCCTGTCAGGCTCCTTTTTTAAAAGCGCGATCGTCTCCTCTAAATTTAACGTCTCGCCCGTATCTTTTGCGTACAGCGCGCTGCCGTAAGCCACGAAGTAAGGCGCGATGTCGGGAAAGGTCGCGGTTTCGTCGGTAAGCTTTAGCACCTCTTTAAAGCGCTTCTGAAGGCCTTTTAGGAAAAACAACGGACCGCCCAAGAATAGGATATTGCCCTTGACCTCGCGACCCTGCGCAAGCCCTGAGATCGTCTGCTCGACGACCGCGGCGTAGATACTAGCGCAAATATCCTCTTTTCTAACGCCCTGATTTAGTAGCGGCTGAATGTCGCTTTTAGCAAATACGCCACAACGTGAGGCGATCGGGTAAATTTTATTAGCCGCAAAGCTTAGGCGGTCGAGCTCCGTGATGTCCAGATGCAAAAGGTTGGTCATCTGATCGATAAATGCGCCGGTACCGCCCGCGCATGAGCCGTTCATACGCTCTTCAAGCCCGCCCGTGAGAAATAAAATTTTAGCATCCTCACCGCCCAGCTCGATGACGACATCGGTCTTTGGAAACATCCGCTTGACGCCGAGCGAGGTAGCGAAAACCTCTTGGACGAACGGAATTTTGCAATTTTTGGCGATACCCATGCCCGCCGAACCCGCTATGGCGACGCTGAATTGCTCGCCTGCATAGGTTTTTTGGATTTGCAAAATTTTATCCAGCACCAACTCCTTGGGCTTTGCCAAATGCCGCTCGTAGCTCTTGCTTAAAATTTCATATCTTTCGTTTAAAACTACCGTTTTAACAGTGGTTGATCCTACGTCAATGCCTAAAAAAATCACATCTCGCTCTTTACTGAATAAATTTTTACTCGGCCGAATCCTCGAATTTAGCGCGAGCTTTCTAAATTAAAATTTGCATTTTATAGTAATATTTTTAAACGCAAATAAAATCAGGATATATTTTATCTTTTTCTATAGGAAAAGACGATTTTTAGGCAGTTTAGAATTAAAAATTTTAATGGAAAAGTTGTAAAATTTTAGATTTAATGCGAGTAGATTTTGCGCGAAATTTTTTAAAATCTCGCGCATTATAAAAAGAGGTTCCTTTTTTTAATTGAGAAGCGTAAATTTAAAGGATTATTTTCTAAGCTCTTTGATTTTAGCCGCTTTACCGCGTCTGTCGCGTAGGTAAAATAGCTTCGCGCGGCGAACGCGTCCTTTTCTTAAAACCTCGATACTTTCGATACTCTCGCTGTAGATTGGGAAAATTCTCTCTACGCCGACGCTATTAGCGCCGATCTTGCGGATGATAAAAGTCTCGCTGACGCCGTTTCCGCGACGCGCAATGCAGGTACCCTCGAAATTTTGAATTCTGCTCTTATCGCCCTCTTTGATCCTGATGGCTACCTTTAAGGTGTCGCCGGCACGGAAATCAGGCACACTTTTGCTTGTGATCTGAGCGTCCTCGAACGCTTGAATATATTTATTTTTCATAAATTTCCTTTATTTCTGGCGATCTTTCGGTACATATCCGGGCGGAAGAACCTCGTTTTGCATAGCGCCATTTGATTTTTTAAGCTGCGCATTTTAGCGTGATTACCCTTTAAAAACTCTGAAACTATAGGTAAATTTTCAAAAACATCAGGCTTTGTAAATGCGGGCGCCTCTAAAATTCCGCCCTCAAAACTTTCTTCAACAAGCGAGCTTTCGTTGCCTAAAACGCCCTTTATGTTGCGGCTTATCGCATCACACATGCAAAGCGCGCCGAGCTCGCCGCCGGTAAGGACGAAATCGCCGATGCAAAAAATTTCATCTACATATCTTTCGACTATGCGCTCATCGATCCCCTCGTAGCGCCCGCAGATAAAGCATAGGCCCTCTTCGCCGCTTAGGCGCTTGGCATCGTTTTGGTTAAATTTTTTACCGGCGGGCGAAAGGTAGATAACCTTGGTGTTTTTAAATTTAGCTCTTACATGTTCGATCGTCTTAGCAAGCGGCTCCGTACCGATCAAAAGCCCAGCACCGCCGCCTATCATATAATCATCTACCTTTTTATACCGATTTGCCGTGAAATTTCGCGGATTAAAAAAATGCGTCGCAATTATTTTTTTATCGACCGCGCGCTTTAAAATAGAGTCCTCAAAATACGGCGCGATGAGATTTTCAAACAGCGAGATGAAGATAAAATTCATGAATTTTCCAAAATCGCGCGCGCGTTTTGTGTAAAAATTTTACGCTCGTTAAGCGAAATTTCTTTCACATAGGCATCCACGTAGGGGATGAAAAATTCTTTCGGCAAAGCCTGCGAGATTAAGCTTTCATCCGTTTCTACCTCAAAAAGATAGCCGCTTCCGATCTGCGATATGTCCTTTACGCGCCCCAAAACCGCGCCGTCTTCGTAAATTTCAAGCCCGATAATATCGAAGTAAAAAAACTCGCCCTTTTGTAATTTGCAAAATTTCCGCGTGTCCTCTTTGCTTCGGTAAAGAATTTGGTTGGTTAAATTTGCCGCCGCTTCTACGCTTTCGTAATTTTTAAAAATAGCGCTAGAATTTGCGCCGTTGAAGGATAGAATTTCTAGAATTTCGCCGTTTCGCAGATAAAATTTGGCGCCTTTTTTAAACTGAGAGGGGAAGTCGCTGCGATCGAAAATTTTAACCGCGCCCTTTAGGCCGATAGTCCGACCGAGCTTCGCGACCTCTAAAAGATCATCAGGCATCTTTGGCTTTGACGGTAATTTTATAATTGATCGGATCTTTTGCTTTGTAGCCGATGATGACGGTCTTTATGGCGTTTATCATTTTGCCGTCCTTGCCGATGAGTTTGCCGGTGTCGGCCTTGTCGGCATAGACGATGATCTCGGTAAAGTTTTCACCGACCCGCTTTTGCGTAGAGACGGACTGCGGATAGTCGGCGATCAACTTTGCGTATTCTTTTATAAAATTTTCTACCATTTTATTTGCTTGTGATTTGAGCGACCCTATCGCTTAACTTCGCGCCTACGCTCTTCCAGTATGCCAAACGTTCCACGTCAAATTTGATATTATCGCTCTGCTTTAACGGATTATAAAAACCGATCGTCTCGATAAAGCCGCCGTCGCGTCTTTTCCTGCTATCCGTTACCACGATGCGGTAAAAAGGCTGCTTCTTTCTTCCGATTCTTGTAAGCCTAACAACTGTTGCCATTTTTTCTCCTTAAATTTTTGTAAGTTTTAGAACTTGCAGATGGCTAAAACTTAAACATCTGCAAACTCTACCGAGAAATTATCTCGGTAAATTTTGCCTTTGAGCGATTGAGGCAAGCCCCTGCATGCCGCCCTTGCCCGAAAATTTTTTCGCAAGCTTCGAAGCGCCCGCGAACTGCTTTAAGAAGCGGTTCACCTCCACCTGCGAAAGCCCCGCGCCGGCAGCAAGCCTGCGCTTGCGCGAATTATTTAGCAGTTCCGGATTTTCGCGCTCTTTCGGCGTCATAGAATTGATCATCGCTTTGATATGAAGTATCTCTTTGGAGTTTTCCAAATCGATATCTTTTATCTTATTCGCCATGCCGGAAAGCCCCGGGATCATGCCGATTAAATTTTTCATATTACCGAGCTTTTTCACACTTTCTAGCTGATTTACGAAATCGTTGAAATTAAACTCGCCCTTTTTGATCTTTTTGTTCAAAGCTTTAGCTTCTCTTTCGTCAAAAACGGCGCTTGTTTTCTCGGCCAGCGTCGCTAAATCGCCCTCGCCCATAATGCGGCCGGTGATTCTATCGGGTATAAAGCCCTCCAGATCGGCCACCTTTTCGCCGGTTCCGATAAAGCGAAGCGGGATACCCAGCTGCTGCGCGATACCAAGGGCTACGCCGCCTTTGGTATCGGCATCAAATTTACTTAAGATCACGCCAGTAAGGCCTAAAATTTCATCAAATTTAGCGGCCGTTTTAATGCCGTCTTGACCGCTCATGGCGTCCGCTACGTAAAAAATTTCATGCGGATTTAGAGCTTTTTTCATCTCTGTAAGCTGCGCCATTAGCGCCTCATCTATCGCGAGACGTCCCGCCGTATCTACGAGCAATACGTCATAAAGCCCGCTTTTAGCCTTGCTTAGCGCCTTCTGCGCAACCCTTAACGGATCGCTCTCGCCCTCGATGAAAAATAGCTCGATCTCGTTTGCTTCGCAAAGCTGGCGGAGCTGCTCGACCGCGGCTAGACGCTGCAAGTCGCACGCTGCGACCAAGACCTTTTTTTTACGAAGTTTCAGATAATTCGCGAGTTTTATCGTGCTTGTGGATTTTCCGCTTCCTTGAAGTCCCGTCATCAAAGCTACCGTAGGAGGCGTGCTAGCGAACACAAATCCCTGGCTGCTGCCTCTAGGCGCCGTTAAAATTTTAGTCAAATTTGTCTTGATGGACTGCAAAAATGGCTTCTGCCCTATCGTACCGATACGAAGATCGGCTTCGACAAGCGCCAAAAAATCCTTTACGACTTTGTGATGCACGTCGGCCTTTAAAAGCGCCTTTTTTAGCGTCTCCAAAGCGTTTTTTAAAGCTTTTTCGTCATCGATTGTTTTTAATTTATTGACCGCGTTTTTAAACGACTCGCTTATGATCTCAAACACTTTGATCCCTTATAAAATTTTTAAACTTGCGATGTTACCTAAAATTAACTTAAAAGCCATTGAATATCAGAGATCCTTAGGAATTTCAAAGCCGAATTCGTTGAAGCTTGTACCTAGCGGAGCTTTAAATTTAAGCCCTAAAATTTCAGTCTCGTACGAGTGCAGAAACATCCGCTTCGCACGGCTTTTAGCGTATTTTTCATCGCCTATTACGCCGAATCCCGCATTTGCTAGATGCACGCGGATCTGATGCGTCCTGCCCGTTTCGATCCGCACTTTTACGAGCGATTTTTTGCCGCTTACCATCAGCGGATAAACCTCGCTAAATGCGCTCTTACCGTTTGGCGAAATTTTAGAAAACGCGCCGCTTCTGGTCTTTATCGTCAAAATAGGCTCGTCAAATTTCATCTCTTCGCTTACGATCCCTTTTACGATCGCGATGTAGCTTTTTTTCACGCGCAAATTTTTAAACTCCGCAATCGCCGCCTCGCGAAATTCTTCGTTTTTATGCAGCAGCACGACGCCGCTAGTCTCCTTATCCAGGCGGTTTAGAAGCCCGAATTTATAGATTTTTTCCAAATTTTCGCTGCTCATAAAGGGCGGCTTATTGACCGCCAAAACGTTCTCATCCTCGTAAATGATCGCGGGTTTTGCGGGCTTCATCACGCTAAATTTAGTATTTTCGCCGAGCATCTCGCGCGCTAGAGCGATCTTTGCGTCGCGCGCGCTTACAAGCCCCGCGTCGATGAGGGCTTTGGCTTCATTGTGAGAGATATTTTCCTGCGCCGCCAGCAGTTTGTAGGCTTTTTCTTGCATTAAATTCTTTCCTTGATTAAATTTTCTATCTCTTGCAGATCGCAAATTTTATCTATCCGCGTGCCCTTTAGCGGCTCTTTTAAAGCGTTCGAAATTTCGTTCGCGTCGCACAGAGCGATGTTTTGTACGAGCGCGTACAGCGCCTTTTGATTATGAAAAAATCGCCCGCTGATGATCGGCACGCCGAAGCTCGCCGCCTCGATCGGGCTATGTCCGCCGATATTGCGCAAAAAACTGCCACCCAAGATCGCGACGTTTGAAATTTTATAAAAGTTCGCTAGCTCGCCGAAGGCATCAAGCAAAATAAAATCGCTCTCAAGCCCAGCGCCCTCGCTAAATCGTTCAAAGCTAAGCCCGTGCTCATCCGCCCAAGCCTTGCAAATTTCACATACCTTTTCGAAGCGCTCAGGATGTCTCGGCGCCAGGATGATTTTTAGCTTTTGCGGCGCGGCGATCGCAGGCGCTGCATTCGGTACGGCAGAATTTAAAGACGCACCGTTTAAAGGCGCCGTATTCGGCACGGCGGACGAAGCGTCGCTTGAAGTCGTCGCATCCAAAGAAGCTGCGTTTAAATTTACAATCTCGGGCGAGCCTGTCTCGCCATGAAGCTCAGCCCCAGGCAAGCTTTTATCGCCGCGGGCACCCGCTGCGTATGGGTCTTTTTTGGGCGAATTCTGCGAGCCGTGAAATTTTATAAAATCGTTTAAATTTGATAAAATGAGCTCCTCTTCGCTCTCGTGAGTGTTTGAGATCGTAAGCACGAAGCTATTTGCGGCCGCGGCGGAATAGTCTTTCGTCGCAACGGCGATATTCGCGCTTTTTATGTTGCCCGCGACCTTTATGTTTTTTGCGCCGAGCTCCCGTAACCGCGCCGCATCAAGCTCGCTTTGCGCAAGCACCAGATCGATATTTTCAAACACTTTGCGATAATAAAACTTAAAGCGCAGATAGCTCGCGTACGAGCGGTCGCTAATACGCGCGTTTAGCAGGATTACGTAGCTTCCGCGCGATTTAGCGGTGCGGATCAAATTTAGCCACAGCTCCGCTTCGAAAATTACCAGCACGCGGCTGCCCGTAAGCCAAAACGGAAGCCAATTTTCAAACGGCAGGTAGCGAGAGTTCGGCGTGAGAGAGAGCGCCGCACCGAAGCCCGTCTGCGTGGTCGTGCTAAGCGCGACTCTCTCAAATTTAGAAATTAGCGGCGCAAGAGCGTTTACTTCGCCCAAGCTGCAGGCGTGAAAGTGCACCGCGGCGGGGCTAAATTTAGGGTTTTTGTATAGAAAAAATCGCGCCTTCAGGCTCGTGCGGTATTTTTTTTTAAAGCTTAGGATAAAAATAAAAGGCGCAGCGACGAGCCACGCCAAAAACGCCAAGGCGGTGTAGATCACTCGGCTTCTTTATATAAAATTCTGCCGCAATACGGGCAGGTTACGATGTCGTCGCTTTTGATGACCGCGGAATAGGTCTTGTCGCTTATGCGCATAAAGCAGCCGTAGCAGGCCTGTTTGCGCACCGGCGAGACCGCCGTGTTGCCCGCCCACTTGCGGATCTTTTCGTAGAATGAGACGGTTTTTGGGTTCATCGCCTGCATTAGTTTATCGCGCTTGGCGTAGATCGCGCCGCGAGCGACCTCGACCTCGCCCATCTCGGCGCTTACCTGCTCCTGCAGGCTTTTTAACTCGGCTTCAAATGCCTCTTGCTTTTCGCTCTGCTCTTTTACGAGCGCTTCCTTTACGGCTACGATCTTTTCCAGCCTTTCGATCTCCTCGTTTGTGGCCTCGAGCTGCTCTTTTGCGATGTCCTCTTCGACGCTAAGGGCCTTGATCTCCTTTTCGGTTTTTGCCGCGCCGCTTTTTTTGCCCGTGCTTTTTAGCTTGGACGAAAATGCGCTAAGCTGCGCGTTTGCTTGTAAAATTTGAGATTTTAGCTCGGCGATCTCCTCATTTAGAGTTTCGATCTGTTCTTTTGCGCCGTTTATTTCAGTACTTTTTTTACTCAGCTTCTCCTGTGCGGCCTCGATTTTAGGCTTAAATCCGTCCAGCTGCTTATCGAATTCGCAAAGCTCTACCAATTGGCTTAAATATTTGTTCATCTTTTTCCTTTAATAATACGTAAATGGATTTTTTTGCTCGCTTATTATAACTTCAATTTTGCTTTTTTGCAAGAAAGGTGCGAGCGCGCGCCCAAAATAGCGCTCACTTTCAAAATGATTTATGTCGATCAAACTCACGCCGTTTTCTAAATTTTGAAGCGCCGCGTGATATTTTATATCGCCCGTGATGAAACAATCCACGCCTAAGCTTTGATTTAGTTCGCTTCCGCTGCCGGTGCAAAGCGCGACACTTTGGATGAAATTTTTCGTCTTTACGGCGCGTAGATGCTCGATGCCAAGCTTGCGCTTTATCTGTGCACACAGCTGCTCAAAGCTCAAATCCGCGCGCATGAAAACCAAAAATTCCCGCTCATCCGTAATTTCAAATTTTAAAATTTTGCGCGCTACGAATCCGTTTAAAACGTGCTTGTCAAAGTTCGTATGCATCGCGATAAGCGAGATATTTTTGCGGATCATCTCATAGATCAAATTTGCAGGATAAAGCCGCGGATCAAGCGATTTTAGCGGGCTAAAAATTAGCGGATGGTGTACCACCAAAAGCGAGCCCGCCTCCGCCTCGCGCACCAGCTCGCTAGTGACGTCAAGGCTTAGATAGATTTTTGAAATTTCATCATCCAAGCTTCCGAGCATTAGCCCGCTATTATCCCACGCCTCCGCGTCGCAAAATGGCGCGGCGGCGTTTAAAATTTCATAAATTTCGCCCGTTTTCATAAATCCTACTTTGCGCTTTCATCCGCTTTGTCTGCGGAATTTTGCTTGCCGCAAGCGTTTTTTAAATTTGCGCCTGCGGAGTTTGCGTTTGCCGCGCCGCCCTCTTTGCCGCTTTTTTTATCGCTGCACGTCGCGGCATCCAGCTCGGCGACGTATTTTTGCGGATCTGCATAGCAAAGCGCGCAGTTTTTGGCAAGATCGCGGATCTTTAAAATATAATCCTGCCTCTGCGTGACCGAGATCGCTCCGCGCGCATCAAGGACGTTGAACGTGTGCGCCGCGAGCATGCAGTAATCATACGCGGGAAGCGCCAGGCCGTGCTTTAGGATGCTCTTGCACTCGCCGAAGCAGTTTTCAAACTGATTAAAAAGCATCGCGGTGTCCGCAAGCTCGAAGTTGTATTTGCTGAACTCAAACTCGCCCCTTTTATGCACGTCGCCGTAAGTTACTAGCCCCGCCTTGTCGTCCCAGACGATGTCGTAAACGTCGTCTTTGTTTTGTAGATACATCGCCAAGCGCTCAAGCCCATAGGTGATCTCGCCGCTTATTAGCTCGCACGTGATGCCGCCTACCTGCTGAAAATAGGTAAACTGCGTCACCTCCATGCCGTCTAGCCAAACCTCCCAGCCAAGCCCCCAGGCCCCTAGCGTCGGGCTCTCCCAGTTGTCTTCTACGAAGCGAATATCGTGGCTTTTAAGATCTAGCCCCAGCTTTTCCAGGCTTTTTAGATAGAGTTCTTGGATATTATCCGGGCTCGGTTTTAAGATCACCTGAAACTGATAATACGCGCCGAGGCGGTTTGGGTTTTCGCCGTAGCGCCCATCTGTTGGGCGACGCGAGGGTGCTACGTATGCCGCACGCCAAGGTTTGCTTCCTAGACTGCGCAAAAAGGTAGCCTGATGATAGGTGCCTGCGCCCGCGGGCATATCGTAGGGCTGAACGAGCAAGCAGCCCTGCTCGTGCCAGTAGTTTTGAAGCGTCAAAATAATCTGTGAAAACGTCATTTTTATCCTTTTATCGATATGTAAATTTAAATTTATCTTCCAAAGCGCCTTTCAAAGTCCGTTTGAAAAGCGCTTTGAAGCTTCGAACTTTCAAAAAATTTCCAAATTCCGGTCCAGTATTCGCCAGCTCTCGTAGGCTCGTTCGCAAAATCAAAAACCGCGTAATCGCCCGCTTCGATATGTAATTTTTCGCAGGTTTCATCGTGCTCATTTTTACAGCACTGATTTGCGGATTTGCAAGCTTCGTCGTGGCTTTCTTATGGTGCCCTTCCTTCGAGCAAGTGCCTATTAGCACGGAGTATTCGCCATGCGCGCCGTTTTCGTAGTCGTAATATACGGCGTAAATTTCATTTTTCGTGGCGCTGCTTCTGCTAGCGTTAAATTTTAAAAACTCGCCCCACAAATTTGCGATCACCCCTCGCCCGCTCATCTCATCTGCGTTATTCGTGCGAGCCTTTAGCTCACAAATTTCAAAGCCCTCGCTCAATTTTAAAATTTTCATAGATTAATCTTCAAGCAGCACTTCGATCTGCTCGGAGTCCTTTTTCAGCGCCTCCGCTTTTGCCGCGCGATCCGCCTTTAGCTTCGAGCTTAGCACCTCGTCGCTTAAAGCTAAAATTTGCAACGCCAGATACGCCGCGTTTTTCGCGCCCGCCTTGCCGATCGCAAGCGTCGCGACGGGGATGCCCGCAGGCATCTGCACGGTCGAATACAGCGCATCTACGCCGCTAAGCGCGCTGCCGCCGAGCGGGACGCCTAGCACCGGCTTGGTCGTATTCGCAGCGACCGCGCCCGCAAGATGCGCCGCCATGCCCGCCGCGCAGATGAAGACCTGCGCACCCTTTTTCTCGGCGTCCGTGACGTATTTAGCCGTGCGGGCGGGGCTTCGGTGTGCCGAAGATACGATCATCTCGTACGGTGCGCCGAATTCGTTTAAAATTTTAGCCGCCTCGTAAACGACCTCGTAATCGCTCTTTGAGCCCATTATTATAGAAACAAATTTCATTCTATCTCCTTTCTTAAAAAGCAAAACTCCGCGAGCTTCGCAGGCAGCTTAATCTCATTTAGATTGCCGCTGTGAATCTCGCTAAATTCCTTACCGCTGCGGCTTTGCAGCTTCTTAAATTTCAAATATGGCTTGCCGTCAAGCTCAAAAATTTCGCCGATTTCATTATCGCAAGCGCAAATTTTAAAGCCGCGCGGAGCGAAAATTTCATACGCTTCGCCCGGCAAAATTTTATCTTTGACGCTTATAAACTCGCCGTCTTGCGAGATCGCGCAAACCTGATGCGTGCCAAGCTCGATGCTACGGTCTAAATTTTGCGTATCCTCTCGCTCATACGGGCGCTTTATCAAATATCCGTCGCTAAAACCGCGGTTTTTAAGCGTCGCGATCTCGCGCTCGTAAACACCGGCCTCAAATTTATCGCTCGCGGCATCGTCGATCGCCGCGCGGTAGGCGTTCGTGGCGCATGCGACGTAGTATTCGCTCTTGGTGCGCCCTTCGATTTTGAAGCTGTCGATCGCGCCCGTTTGCATGATCTTTTGCACGTGCGAAATGAGGCTAAGATCTTTCGCGTTCATTACGAAAGTGCCCTCCCCTTCGCGCTCTTGTAAGCGGAAAAGCGCGCTGGTTTCGGGATTTTTCGCATAAAGCTCGTAGTTAAATCTGCAGTCGTTCGCGCAGCTTCCGCGGTTGCTAAAGCGCCCGCTTTGCACCGCGCTAACAAGACAGCGCCCGCTGTATGCGAAACACATCGAGCCGTGCACGAAAATTTCAATCTCGAGGTTAGGAATTTTTTCTTTAATCTCCACGGCGTCTTTGAGCGTCATCTCTCGCGCCGCGACGATGCGCACGGCGCCCAGCTCCGCCCAAACCTGCGCATCCAGATAATTTAGCACGTTAGCTTGGGTAGAGACGTGGATCGGAATTTCTGGAGCTACGGCTCGCGCGAGGCTCGCAACGCCTGGAGTTGCGATTAAAATTCCATCCACGCGCAGATCGCGAAGAAATTCCAAATGCCTTTCGATGTTTCCTAGCTGGCCGTTGGTCGCAAAGCCGTTCACGGTCGCGTAGAGCTTCTTGCCACGCTCGTGCGCGTGCGCGACGCCCTGCGCGAAGCTTTCCTTGCTAAATTCCTTCGCGCTTCGCTGGCGCAGCGAAAATGAGCCGGTGCTTGCATACACGGCGTCCGCGCCGTAAGCCAGGGCGATTTTTAGTTTCGTTAAATTCCCAGCAGGAGCTAAGAGTTCGGGTTTTTTCAAATACATTCCTAGTGATTTTTTAAGCGCGATTTTACTACAATTTAGCCAAAATTTTATTTAAGGAGCAGTTGATGCGAGCCGATCTACACAACCACACCTATCTTTGCAACCACGCTAGCGGCGAGCCGCGACAGTATTTGGAAGCGGCGATCGCACGAGGCATAGAAATTTTCGGCTTTGCGGATCACGCGCCGATGAACTTCGATCAAAAATACCGAATGAGCTTCGAGCAGATGGAGCTTTACGAGCGGATGATTAGGGATCTGCGAGATGAGTTTAGCGAGCGGATCGACGTGCGGCTGGGATACGAGGTCGATTTTATGACGAAAAAAGAGTTAATGGATGAGCGGATTTTCGCGCGCGAGGCGCGCGAGGTTGATTATCTCATCGGTTCGGTGCATTTTTTAAACAACTGGGGCTTTGATAACGAGGAATTTTTAGATCAGTGGAGCGGGCGCGAAATAGACGACGTTTATCGCGAATACTTTGCGCTAATCTGCGCGCTGTGCAAAAGCGGCAAATTCGACATTTTAGGGCACATGGATCTGATTAAAATTTTTAAATTTACTCCGAAAAAAGATATTAGAGTTTTGGCTGGCGGCGCGATAAATGCGATCAAAAAAAGCGGCATCGTCGTGGAGCTAAACTCCGCGGGGCTTCGCAAGCCCGCGAATGAAATTTACCCAAGCGACGCGCTTTTGGAGGTGCTTGCGGATGCAGACGTGCCGATCACGCTTAGCTCGGACGCGCACTCGGTTACCCAAGTAGCGCTAAACTACGATAAAATTTACGCCAAAGCGCGCGAGTTCGGCTACGAGCGGATCGCAGTTTTCAAAAATCGCGAGCGGCAGTTCGTAAAGCTGGCATAAATTTTAACGACAGCCGCTCTCTGCTAAATTTAAAAAGCGTGAACGGCGAGAAATTTTAAAATTTCAAAATCTTCGGCGGCGTGAAAATTTCAGATTTCAAAAGGCACGGCGGCGAGAAATTTTAAAAATCGCGGCGCGCAAAACGGCGCAGATAAAGTCGAATTTCAACTAAATAATGTTAAAATCCGCCGTTAAATTTAGCCCGAATACGGGCGGAAAAAAGGAAAAAATATGGGAAAATTTGTTAATGACGTGAAGGAATTTTTTAAATTTTGCGATGAAAACGAGGTCGAGTTTGTGGATTTTAGATTTACCGATCTGAAAGGCACCTGGCACCACGTCGCTTACAACTACAAGCGCCTGCCGAAGGACTTCGCCGATGGAATTCCGTTCGACGCGAGCTCGGTAGCGGCGTGGCAGCCAATCGATAAATCCGATATGATGCTAAAGCCCGACGTAGGGACGGCGTTTTTGGATCCATTCACCGCGGACGTGACGATCATCGTCATCTGCGACGTTTATGATATCTACAAAAACGAGCTTTACGAAAAATGCCCGCGCTCGATCGCCAAAAAAGCTGAGCAGTTTCTACAAACCACGGGTCTTGGAGATACCTGCTATTTCGGGCCGGAGAATGAGTTTTTCGTTTTCGACGACGTAAAGATTATCGATGATATGAACTGCGCGATGTTTAAGGTAGATACCGAAGAGGGGCATTGGAACAGCGGTAAAAACTACAAAGACGGCTTTAACAGCGGTCACCGCCCGGGCGTAAAGGGCGGTTACTTCCCCGTCCAGCCCGTAGATTCGATGGTCGATCTACGCGCCGAAATGCTAAAGGTACTTGAGCAAATCGGGCTTGAGACCTTCATCTGTCACCACGAAGTAGCGCAAGGCCAAGGCGAGATCGGCGTCAAATACGGCACTCTCGTCGAGGCCGCCGACAACGTGCAAAAATACAAATACGTAGTAAAGATGGTCGCGCACCTAAACGGCAAGACCGCGACCTTTATGCCAAAGCCGCTCTACGGCGATAACGGCAGCGGAATGCATGTGCATCAATCGATCTGGAAAAAGGGCAAAAACACCTTTTACAAAAAGGGCAACTACGCAAATTTAAGCGACGCGGCGAGATGGTACATCGGCGGCGTGCTAAAGCATGCGCGCAGCGTCGCGGCGTTTACGAACCCGAGCACCAACAGCTACAAGCGCTTGATCCCGGGCTTTGAGGCGCCGTCCATTCTAACTTATTCGAGCCAAAACCGCTCTGCTTCGATCCGCATCCCTTACGGCAGCGGCGAGCACTCGGTGCGCGCGGAGATGCGCTTCCCAGATAGCACCGCGTGCCCGTATTTAGCATTTGCGGCGATGCTGATGGCGGGAATCGACGGTATCAAAAACAAAACCGAGCCGGTGGGGCCGATGGATGAGAATTTATTCAAGCTGCATCTGGATGAGATCCGCGAGCGCGGTATCGAGCAGCTTCCGCACACGCTTCGCGGCAGCCTAGAGGCGGTGATCCGCGATAACGAGTATCTGCGCCCGATAATGAGCGAGCTTTTTATCGAGACCTATCAGCATTTTAAATTTGAAACGCAGGTTTGGCCTTACGAGGCGCGCCCTACGCCGTTTGAGTTTGCGACGAATTATTCGTGCTAAGACGGGCTTATTTTATGCCGCGCCGCCCGGTTTTTACGAGACGGTGCGGCATTGAGCCTTGGAATTTTAAAATTTCGCCGCATGCGCGAACTTAAATACCGCCCGTGAAGCTTCAACTCTTTTACCGAAAACGTGAAATTTTATACTTTCTGCTCATTTTGCTTGGAATTTTATCGATAAACTTAGGCGTGAAATTTTATGAGCTCAAAGAATTCCGCGCGAGAAACTACGCCTTTTACGACGCGCAAATTTTAAACGCCTACGCCAAAACCAACGAGCGCGGCCGCACCTACACGGTGCTAAAGCTCAAAACGGCGGATTTCACCCTCTACACGACCGCTGGGCTCGGGCGGGAATTTCACCGCTTTGCGCGCGTAAATATCGGCATCGTAACGAAAAACGTAAAATTTTTAGATTTTTTAAAGCAGCGCTTTTACGCGCCAAATTTTAAAATCGGAGACGAGCTTGCGCCTTCCGGGGCAAAATGGCGCGCGATAGAGTTCGTCCGAGCCCAACACGAAGATGAGATGACGGCGGATCTTTACTCCGCGCTGTATTTTGCGACCGAAATTTCAAAACCGCTGCGCGCTAGCGTGACAAACTGGGGCATAGCGCACATCATCTCGATCAGTGGCTTTCATCTAGGCATCATCTTTAGCACCGTCTTTCTCTTGGCGATGCCGATCTACCGCTACTTTCAGGATCGCTACTTTCCGTATCGCAGCGCCAAGCGCGATCTTAGCGTCTTTGTGATCGTGCTGATGAGCGGATATCTCTTCGTGCTTGATTTTACGCCGAGCTTTCTGCGCTCGCTTGCGATGTGCTGCGTGGGGTTTTACCTAGCGATGCGAAATTTCTATATGCTTAAATTTACAAACCTTTTTCTCACTATCGCGCTTCTGCTTGCGTTTTTCCCACACTTGGCTTTTTCGATCGGATTTTATTTCTCCTGCCTCGGCGTGCTGTATATCTTCCTCTATCTGCACCATTTCGCGCCTAAATTTAAACTCTGGCAAAACGTCATACTTTTCAATCTCTACGTTTGGCTCAGCATGAACGTAGCGGTCTATTATTTCTTCCCGACCGCTTCGTTGCAACAGCTTAGCGTCATGCCGCTAGGATACGTGTTTGTGATCTTTTATCCGTTAAGCATATTTTTGCATCTATTAGGTCTTGGCGGCGCGCTCGATACGCCGCTGCTTGCGTTTTTAAACTTTGCTCTGCCGAGCTTTCAGGCGCAAATTCCGCCGCTTCTTTTCGCGCTCGCAAACATCTGTGCGCTTGCTGCGATAAAGCTTCGCTACGCAGCACTCGGCTGCGCGATAATCGGAATTTCGCCGATATTTTTTATAACGTAGCGCGCGAAAATTCCGGCGGGAATTTTATCCGTTGGAATTTTATGCTAAAATCGCGCTTCAAATCTCACAAAGGATCAAAATGTTTATTGCAAACCTCACCTACGTCAAAGACGCAAGCGAAGCGGACCGCTTTATCAACGAGCACAACACGTTTTTAGATAAATTTTTCGCGGCGGATAAATTTATCTGCTCGGGGCGAAAAGTCCCTCGCACCGGCGGCATCATCTTAATCAATGCCAAAGACCGCGCGGAGCTTGATGAGATCATCGCGCAAGATCCGTTCTTTCAAAACGGCGTCGCAAAATACGAGATCATAGAATTTGCTCCGACGAAATTTGCGCCCGAGTTTTGGCGACTTTTTAGCGAATAAACGGCGCGGGTTAAATTTTAAAATTTACGCGCTCAAACATGCCTCTGAAATTTAGCCGTTTTGCGCGCGAGATAAAATTCCCGCTAAATTTAAAAGCCGGTCGCGGCGGCCAATTTAGATAAGCTTAAAACTGAAATTATGCAAAAACGGCTAAATTTAAAGGAGATCGGGTGCTGATAAAACTGCGGCTCGCAACGCCGCAAGATGCAGAGGCGCTGCTTGAAATTTACGCGCCTTACGTAAAGCAAACGGCGATCAGCTTCGAATACGACGTGCCCAGCGCCGCGGAATTTGCGGAGCGCATCGAGCAGACGCTGCAAAGATACCCCTATCTACTCGCTTACGTAAGCGATGAGGCGACATTTGCGAACAATGAACGAGATGAAAATTTTAAAATTTCCGCAAGCGCGGCTGGCGCAGAGAGTGAAATTTCGCCCGCAGACGAAGCGCGAAATTGCGCAAGCGGTGCGGCAAAACAAAATGGCGCAAATTTAATCGCCTCGGCAAAACAAAGCGGCGTAAATTTAAAACCGGGCCAAATCCTCGGCTACGCCTACGCTTCGACTTTCAAAGAGCGCGCGGCATACGATTGGTCGGCGGAATGCTCAGTCTATGTATCGCAAAACGTGCGCGCTCTGGGTATCGGCAAGCTGCTCTACGAGGCGCTACAGCGCGCGCTTAGGGCTCAAAACATCGTAGATATGAACGCTTGCATCGCTTGCGGGGATGACGAATATCTAAACGACGCGAGCGTGCGATTTCACGAGCGTATGGGCTTTCGCTTTGTCGGCAGATTCGAGCGCTGCGCCTATAAATTCGGCCGCTGGTACGATATGGCGTGGATGCAAAAGCCCATCGGCGAGCATCTGCAAAACCAGCCTCCGATGAAGCCTTTCGCGCGCTTTAGAGATGAAATTTGCGCGAGCGCGGGCATTGAAATTTAATTTAAAGGAAAAACTTTGACCCATTTTATCATTGACGACGAAAATATCGACGTAGATAATATCTTCGACGTCGTAAATCTCAAAGAGGGCGACGAGCTAAATATCGTCTCCAACACCGCCAAAAAGATCGGCGCCTTAACCCTTGCGCGCCTATCGAAGATGGGCGTTAGCATAGGCGAGGTTTTTACGATCGGCAAGCAAAGAAAGGATTTCGCCGATAAGATCATCGTGTTTTTGATGGGTAAGCTCTGCGGGCAGGAGGGCAAGATCGGCATCGTCAGCAACGATAAATTTTACGACGACGTGATAGAATTTTTTAATAATCTAAACTACCGCAAAAATCCAAAATTTGAAAAGATCAGCCTAGCCTCACATGCCGCAGGAGCGGGCACAAAACAAAGCAAAACAAGCGGTGCGGCGGAGAAAAAAGCCCAAAAAGCGGGACCGAAAACTACAAAGCAGGAGCCAAAGGCTCAAAAGCAAGGGGTAAAAGCCACAAAACAAGAGTCCAAAACCGCGAAGCAGGAGCCGAAGGCTGCACAACAGGAACAAAAAGTCGTAAATTCTAAAATCGCCAAAGCAGACCTTGCCGCAGCGGAGGTGCTGATCCCGCAGTGCGTGAGCCTGCAAGCCCTATACGCCGCGTGCGTCGCAAAGCTCGGCAGAGCCAAGGGCTGCGAGGTCTACCGCGAGATCAAGGACGGCGCGCGGACGCGATACGCGAGCATCGCCTACGATAGCGACCTAAAAGACGGCGCCGTAAGGCGAAACGCGATCAAGCTCTACCGCGAAAGCGGCGGCGATATGGCGGAATTTCACAACAAGCTGACGAGCGAATACAAACACGCGGGACCTGAAATTTACAAGGAATTTAAAGAAAAACTCGTCGGAAAGATGATCTAAGAGCCTCGGGCGCAAGGATTTAAGGCGCAGCGATAGTACGCGTCGCGACGTAGCAGCGCACGGCCTAGCGGCGTTAAGATGCGTCGTTACGGCGTGCGGCGATATGATGCAGCGCAACTAAACGCAACCGGAATGAAACTATTTGCTTGCGTGGCATCGGTTTTATTTTCGCTGTATACAACCAAGCAGAGCCCAGGCGCTTATACATAGCAACAGAGTAAAGATATGTAGGATAAATTTCATTCTACCAGGTCTAATACGGGGCTAATCATAATTAAAGTTATATGGTTCATAGCCGAAAATGTGCAATGTCTTTAAAGCCAGCTCTCTGACCTCTATCCAAGACTTATTCTGATATACTAGATAGTCACCATCTTCTTCCCCCTTTAATATACTGTCATCTTCAGTGTACTTATCTATAAGCTCCTTAAGTTCTCTTAGCGCATCCCTCTCGTATGGTAAGAAACAAAATTCAAACCGCTCCAATAAAGCGTTCTTGCATTCGGTATATAAGAGTTCCGCCATTTCCGACGGATCTTCATATTTATTGATTGTGGGATGAACGATATATTTGTCCTGATATTCCAAAGAAGCCATTCGACTTAGACGGCACATAAGAGTGCCTTTCTCAAATATCTCTTTTCCGTTAATTTGCATTTGGGTTCCTTTTTATTTAAGTGCTGCTCCGTGAGCTTAATATAGGTCAAAGTCACCTAAATCATATCCGAAAATATGCAAGGTCTTTAAGGCCAACTCTCTGACCTCTATCCAGGATTTGTTCTGATAGACTAGATAATCGTAGGTATCTCCTTCTAGCAGGCTTTGATCTTTAAAGTATTTATAAATAAGCTCTGCAAGCTCTTTTAAGATCTCTCTTTCATAGGGCAAGAAGCAGAATTCAAATTTTTCGTCAAGGGCTCGCCAGCATTCATCACATAGTAGTTCCGCCATTTCTGATGGGTCTTCGTAAGATTTAGCCGTAGCATGCA
>ERZ773100.4-NODE-4-length-177003-cov-5.668010_pt1 | contig 177003 bp, 174 predicted proteins | sample MGYA00511119_ERZ773100 | MGnify/ENA primary metagenome ERZ773100 (study PRJEB29015, sample SAMEA2738000) | human oral metagenome | biome: human oral; feature: human-associated habitat; material: dental | place: China | collected 2111 ...
CGGGTTGAGCGATTAATCCGGGTTCAGTTTGAGTATGGTTGGTGGGCTATGTTCTTGGATTATATAAGATAGATGAACAAGCGAATTATGTGCTTAGCGTTCACCACAGTTTAGCAGGGGTAGCTGCACGATCCCGATGATGACTAGTCATTGACGATCTTCGTCTGGCGCAGCGCCACGCCGTCCTTCGTCTTGATGAAGCTGTAGAGGTAGCGCTGGTTTTGTGAGAGGACGACGGGGAGATCAAGCGCTGAGGTAGTGATGTGCTGCTGGTTGGCACCATCAAAGTCGTAGAGGTGTACACCACCGTGCGTGAAGGTGAAGTGATAGCCATCAATCCAGTTGATATCGCGCGTCAGTGGCTGAGGGAGCTTGATAGTGGAGGATTTGAGCAGCTCGAGGTCATACGTCATGAGGCTCGCGTCGTTATACACACAGGCGAAGCGGTGCCCACCACGCGAGAAATCGACGTGGCTAATGCCACCAGGCATGCTGAGGCTAGCGACAGACTTGAGGCTGCTTGCGGTGCGCGAGTCGCTCGCAGCGTGCGAGGTGCTACTAAGGATCTCGGCTGTCTCGCCATAGGCGATAACGTAATATACTTTGTCGTAATATTTTTCGATACGGAAGTGGAGTGGCGCCACACCATCATCGGCATAGCTGCGGACGGTGCGAGGCTTGGTGGTGCCAATAGTGAGGTAGCCAGCAGTGCGCTGCTTGCTAGTATGGTCGAGTTTGGTCGTGTACGTAACGGTGCTATCGCTGTAGAGTGCAAACTCAGCCACGTTGCTAACGAGCGGGCCGGTGATGGTCATGTCGCCGAGGCTTGCTTGGCGCAGGTCTCCCTCATCAGTAAGGACGAAGAGCTTGCGGCTGTCGCCCTGCGAGAACTTGGCAGCAGCAATGTCCACGCCAAGCTGCCGCGTGACATTCTCGAGCTTGTGGCTACCCTGAGTATCAAGGACGAGCCACTCGGTTTTATCGCCATTGTAAGTGTGTTTGATCGTTACATAGCGATTATCCTTATCCCACGAGTCGAGGGTGAAGGTTTGGTGCTCGACATTATCGGGCGCGGTATAGTGTGCACTATCAAGTGTGATGTTCGTCGTCTGTGGTTTGTCGCCACTGAGGTCGGCCAGAGTAACGGTGGGCTTGTGCGCAGAAGGAGTGAAGGCGAGGTAGCGATTATTACCTGAAGCAATGGCGCTTGACGCACCACTAGCGGTTGCAACATTCTTGTGACTCGGGTTGCTGGAGATGAGCCGGGCATAGTCGAGCCACAGCACACTGCCAGCCTTCACATTGACTGTCTTGTGCCAGTCACGGTAACCCTCACGCTGGATAGTGACGTTGCGCTGGCCGGCCGAGAGGGTGAGCTTGCTAGGCGTCTCGTTGCTGAGGCGGGTTTGGTCTACCGTCACTTGGGCACCATCAGGGTGAGTGTCAAACTGCACCAAGCCGCCCTGCACAACCTTACCACTCGACCAATTGAGCCGGTACCCCTGTATTGCATAAGCAAAAATCACGACGGTGAAGAGAACGGTCAGCACCATCATGCTATAGATCAATGTCAGATGGACGCGTTGGCGTCGCTTTCGTTGTTGCGTATCCATGACAACATTATACCATGGCTGGAAGGAAGTAGGATGTGTTGTGCACTCAGCTCAACCTTGTAGCAGGCTCATGTATTTATTTCATCCCGAGGATTTTATACAAAACAGCGCACACCTCTTGCAAAAACCCTTATGCTTGAAGTATTATACGATCAAAGAGGGAACAAGGGGGATATATTACTATGCGTCATACGACGGCCACACATGGTAGGCACGTGTCTAACCAGGCAACTAAGCAGGTTGCCACTAATCCACACACGCAGAGCTCGGGGCAGCGTCGCACCGGTACATCGGGGCGGCAACCTGTGCTATACGGGCCGGAGCTAAAGATTATTCATACCGCGCGTACTCGCTCTAAGGCAGCCAAGACAACTCAGAAGCATATCTCAGAAATCATCCCGGCAACTAAGGTGGTACAGACAGCTCAGACAGCCACAGCGACGCCGCAATCACCCGTAAAGAACCAGCCACGGGCATCTACGGGGGTCGCTCAAACCACTCCGCCGCGCCCCGCGCACCAGCCAGCCACGCCACAAAAAACAACGGCACCACATCGCGCCACAACACCAACTGCGCACATCACCAAACATCATCGGCCAGTAGCGGTGCAGCCCATCACATCATCTCGGCCCAACACGCCGCGTCAGCTACGGAAGCGGCAACCAGTGACGATCTCGCCACTCTCGGCTCAGCCAACAAGACCCTCATCGCCCCGTGCGCAAACCCCACACCACACTGCGCAGCATACGTCCACCCAGCCTGGCGCGCCACGTAGTATGGATTTTGTATTCGTACCATCAGAGGTAGAACCGCCCAGCGCCGCTAAGCACCAGAGCACACCGCCACCATCACAACTGGCCCGTGTGCTTGCTACCGAGCAAGCCGATCAGACGCAAACCCAAACCACACAGCCAGCCATGCCAATCGGCCTGCCCACACTCAATCTCGCCGAGCTTGCCGCCCAGCCACTGGTAGCGCAGCCTTCTGGGATGCCACAGGGTGAGGTATGGTGGCCACCAACTGAACCAGAGCTCACCACTACGGAGAATATCCCCGTTGGCACACTGCCGCGCAGCGTTCTTACTCAGCAGAGTAAGAAGCTGGCAGCCGCGCCCCCATCCAAGCACCGCACATTCTTCGCTAGTAAGCGCCGCACCAACGAACCCACCACCAGCGTCGCACCACCACCAGCTCGGCAGCCAGCGGCGCGCCACTGGGGTCGGCGTCTTAGTATTGCTGGGGCGATGGTGGCACTGCTTGCCTTTGGCGGCTACCTGACGTACCACAACATGCCTGCCATTGCTACTCGTATGGCCGCCGCTCAGGCTGGCATTAATGCATCGTTCCCGTCGTATCAGCCGAGTGGCTATAGCTTGGCGGGCGGCATATCGCAGCAGCAGGGGAGTGTCTTAATGAAGTTCGCCGCCAACGCTGGCCCAGGCACCTTTACTCTCACGCAGAGCCGGTCAGATTGGGATTCCAGCGCTGTCCTGGCCAACTACGTTTTGCCCAGCTTTGGCCGCAACTTTGCTACTACCACCAGCCGTGGCCTCACTATCTATAGCACCCACAATGCCGCCGCGTGGGTCAATGGCGGCATCCTCTACACTATCAAGGGCAACGCACCCCTGTCGAGCGAACAGGTAGCGCGGATTGCAGCGAGTATGTGAATCTCATTTGAGAGCCTGTGATTTTTCCATCACTTCATCCGATGGAGTGTGAAAACAGATTGTCATAATCTGTTTTCAGCCCAGCGCAAGAGGTCGATGTCTGGGAGATATCGACCCTTATAGCGTTCCTGAGGAAGGAGTAGTGGGAGAAGCGCAGGCTATAACCTATAACCAAAATCATACTGTTCTTTGTCATGTGGTTCATCTGCTATACTTATCCATATGAGTAACGACACATCATCTGATACACCATCTTCGCATGCCACCACCATTCGCACCCGCTTTGCACCAAGCCCCACGGGGTATATCCATGTGGGTAATGTGCGCGCAGCGCTCTTTCCGTGGCTGCTCACGCGCCAGCAGGGTGGGAAATTCGTCTTGCGCATTGAGGATACCGACCGCGCTCGCTTTGTATCTGGGGCAGAGGATCTGATTCTCGATACACTCGACTGGCTTGGGCTAGACTGGGACGAAGGCCCACGCGTTGGCGGTGAGGCTGGGCCATACCATCAGTCGGAGCGCCTCGCCATTTACCACCGCTGGGCCCAAAAGCTCATCGACAAAGGGCTCGCCTATGCCGATCCCTATACCCCAGAGGAGGTCCAAGGCTTTCGCGAGGAAGCTCGGGCTGCCAAGAAGGCCTTTTTATACCGCGACTATCGCCCCACCAATCCACCAGAGTGGGATGGTACCCAGCCACTGCGCTTCAAGATAGCCGAGCCCCAGCGCTACACCTGGCACGACCCCGTGATGGGTGAGCTTTCTGCTGGGCCAGAAGCGCTCGATGACTTTATCCTTATCAAGGCCGATGGCTACCCCACATACAACTTCGCTCATATCGTCGACGATGCCGAGATGGGCATTACCCACATCATCCGCGGACTAGAATATATCTCCAGCATTCCACGCTACCTCAGCCTATACGATGCGTTGGAGCTTGAGCCACCAGTACTAGCCTGCCTGCCACACATCATGGCACCGGATGGCAAGAAAAAGCTTGGCAAGCGTGATGGTGCCAAGAGCGTCACCGACTACCGCACCGATGGTATTTTGCCCGAGGCAATGCTCAACTTCCTAGCCTCGCTGGGCTGGAATGATGGCACCGAGCAAGAGATCTTTAGCAAGGAGGAACTGATCGAGAAATTCAGCCTCGAGCGCGTCCAGCGCAGTGGTGCCCGCTTCGACGAAAAGCGCCTCCTGTGGATGAACGGCCAATGGATCCGCCGCTTATCGCTCGATGACCTCTACGGACGGGTTGAGCAGCACTGGCCAGCCAGTGCTGCTAGCGCCGACGAATCGTACAAGAAACAAGTGCTTGCTCTGGTACAAGACCGCCTCAAGACCTTGGCCGAGCTACCAATGCTGAGCCGCTACTTCTTCGAAGAGCCCACTATCAACGAAGAACTCATTACCACCAACAAGCCACTACGCAAACTGACAGACGAGCAGCGCCGAGAGCTCCTCGCCACGGCCCACGCCGCTCTGACTCAGCAGCATACGTGGACGCCAAGCACCATTCAAGACACTCTCAACCAGCTTCTCGAGGCCACTGGCCACAAGCCGGGCGTGCTCTTTAGCCTCATCCGCATCGCCACCACCTGGGCACCCTTTAGCCCCCAGCTGAATGACACGCTGGCGCTGCTTGGCAAGGAGCGGACGCTGGCGCGGATTGAGCAGTATCTTGGGCAATAACACGCTATGCATCACACAAAAACCGGCTCTCCCAGCCGGTTTTTGCTTGAACAAATAATTGCGTCGTTAGCAAAAAATAATAGAAACAACAGGGGTAGGGGGCTGCCCGCGAATACACAACGGTACTCAAGCGGGCAGCCCGGTGGATAGAAGGGCCATGCCTGTGCTACTACACAGGCCGACGTGAAGCTTGACGTGGGTCAAGCCTTTTTTGGTTCCTTGCTGGGCTCAGTTTCCGTCGGTGAGCCAGTGTCTGCCTCTAGCATTGCTTGAGACAGCGACCCCCATGCGCGGACTTCATCCTCAGTCTCATTAAGGATAAAGGGGAGAGAGGACACTCTCGAGGCGCGGTCAGCCTCAGCAGCCACTAGGGCTTCTCGCTCCTCACGAGAGCGGCGCAGCGCTTCCTCGGTCGCTTTGCGCTCGGCTTCAATACGCCACCGCTCTTTAGCGGCAGCGTAAGCAGCCTTAAGGCGGTCAATCTCGTCTTGTATATAGCCATACAAGACATCGAAGGCGCGGCGTCGATACTCCTCAGGTGAGGGGAGTTTGGCGCTATACTCTCTACCAATGAACTCTATGAGCTCTGGGTTGCGACGAACAACGCAAGTGACGGACTCACCATGGATACTAACTACCCCAGTATTGATCCTGCCAACAGATACCCCAGCCCCAGCCTCCAAACTCTTACGAGCATTCTGAGAGAGGCCAGATTGAAGTAGCCATCGTATACACCGGACAACTGGGTAGTTGAAATCTATGATTTGAATCTCGTTCTCGAATTGCTGGTGCCTCGTCCTGTATCGTCGCCAGTTGCTGATCATAGAGCGGATATAGTGCCCAGTCATAAGAACAGCCGGAACAACAAGAAGTATCAACCCTGATAGCGACCACGATGATGCGCATCCACTGATACCAGCAGCCAGTGCTGTTGCTGTGGTTTTGCGATCAGTGTGACGACTGTAGTCACCGCAACCAGTCCACTCTCCGTCTACATAGAGTCTACCGCAATGAATCTCAAGGAACATATTCTCTTCCCCTTTCTATCTGTAGAGAGAATATGAAAGAAATTATATATATCTGTCAAGGCCCTATTGCTGCGCTATTTACAACGATACAGAGGTGGCAGCTCACTGTTGCCTCAAAATATCATGCTATTTGCTGGTATGGTAGCAGCCTGGCTGCGGTGGGTGCGTTGCTATCCTTGCCAAGCGATGTGCGTGCCACGAGAGAGGGAATACCGCGAATTACTCCGCTGGAGGTATGTCGCCCAGCCAGACTGATGGTGCCGGCTCCATACCGCTCACAGAGTCTGCGCTGCCGTTAATGATATCACGCGCAATGGGATAGGCGAGTATATCAACGCCCTGTGGGCCCGAGCCAATCCCTATGCTGCCTCTGAGGGCAGCAAGCGTCATGACCCCAATGGCATAAGGCGACGGCTGGCGCACCCCTTCTCGCACTTGCCCCACATACCAATCTCCGCCGCTCGCTTGTTGTGGCGATTGGGGTGATTGACCTTCGTTAGTCCATTGTGATGGTGGTATAGCGCTGCTGTCTCCACCATTATCTGTACTACCTGCCAAAGGGCCATCGTGTCGTCGTGTCATATTTCCTCACCCAAATTATCGTTAATGGTTATTCATTGTAGGCTATTTTTGCGGATTTGCCAAGGGGTTTGTTGGGTAATTGATCGCATGCGCTCGAGGTGTCGATGTATCTATCTTCGCCATGCAGCTCTTACGCAATTCCTCATCATCCACTGCCACAAAAAGACCCAGCGCACGAAGTAAATAACCAAGACCCATTTACCCATAGAGCACAAGCAGAGAAGCGCAAGGGTAAAAACACTCACACTGTACAGTGGTCAAGCCCAAGGTAGCCTTTTGCCGCAAAATTCCTCATTCATCGCTATCCGCTCATGGTATAATGGCCATAAGATGAGTTCACCACAGAATACACCACCGGCAGCTTTTGGCGGTCGGGCGCAGCGTCGGCGTTTGCGGCGGCATGGGCGGCACTTTATGGGGCTGCGGCATTTTGTGGGGCAACACCGCATGCCCGTGATGGTGATTGGTGGAGCATTGGTGATATTTGTTGGAGCAATGGCGTCATTTTCTCTGCTCAATAAGCCTCGCCAGGCCAAGCCCGCTCCTGTTGTGGCAACGCAGAAAGCCCCAGAGGTGTATTATTCGCCTCTGACTGGCCTCAAGGTAGCCGACCAAGCGGCCACCACCAAGCCCGTTACTGCAGTGATGCTCGAGAATAGCCCCAGTGCTCGCCCCCAGTCAGGTGTTAAGCAAGCTGAGGTGGTGTACGAGGCAATTGCCGAGGCAGGTATCACTCGCTTTCTCGCGCTGTACCAGCAAAACAAACCAACGATGATTGGCCCAGTGCGCAGCCTGCGGCCATACTACATCGACTGGCTTGCGCCATACCAGCCTAGCGTAGCTCATGTGGGGGGTAGCTCACATGCCTTGCAAGAGATCCGCAATGGCACCTACCGCGATATCGACCAGTTCTTTCATGAGCGCAGCTATTGGCGTGCTACTGACCGCCGTGCCCCGCACAATGTCTACACCAGTGCCGAGCGGCTGGATGACCTCAATAGCAGCAAAGGCTACAAGCAATCTACTGTCAAGACGGCCCTTGCTCGGGCCGATGGCAAGCCAGCTAACCCTGCCACCGCCACTGTGGCCGTCATCAACTTTGGCAAATCCGCCCGCTACAACACGCGCTACCAATACGATGCCAGTACCAACACCTACCAGCGTAGCATCGGCGGCGAGGCCAGTTTGGACCGTGAGGAAGGGCAGATTGCGCCCAGCGTTGTGGTGGCACTAACCGTCCAGCAGACCACCGTGCAAGAGGATGGCACGCGCGAGAATATTATCACCACTGGCCAAGGCAAAGCAACCATCTTCCAAAATGGCAGTGTAGTGGAGGGGATATGGCGCAAGACCGACCGTACTAGCCCCCTTGAGCTACGTGACGCTAATGGCAAGGCAATCGCTCTTACCCGTGGCCAGACATGGATTGCGGCAGTACCTGGTGGCACAGGGAGCGTGTCGTGGCAGCAATAGGCCCAGCCCGGCCATTACCACCTCATCGTCCACCCACCCTTATTAAGCAGTATTGGCCGCGCTATAGCCGCCGTGCTATTGGTGCGAGTGTGCTCATGCAGTGCACTATTGCCGGGCTCGTGGCGAGTACACTGTGGATGATTGGCCTAAGCCCTAGCCAGCTGCAGTTTTGGCTGGTTATTATGGTTGTAGTGCTGGCGAGTATCCCACTCAATATTTTCTTGCTCATGCAGCTGCTCACCCCGCTCAAAGACCTCACGCATGCCCTCAGCCACGTGGCAGGCGAGCCTAGTACCATTACACCGCCCAACCCCAATGCAGCACACTTCGAGCGCGATGGCTTCAAACCACTGTTGCAATACATCTACCACACTGCCGCCACTGCTGGCCAAGCTGAGCCGAGCCAGGCTCAAGCACAAGCTGCCCAGATCGAGGCTGCGCTGGATCAGACAAGCGCTGGCATTGCCATCCTCACCAGCCAGGGGCAGGTACGCTACCACAACCGCCACACCCCACTGCGCCAGAGTCATGATGACACGGCCGAGCTCGAGCTGTTATTTGAGCCAGGCGATGGCCTGACAGAGTGGCTCACGCACTGCCGCCGCAGCGCTGTTCATGCTGAGAAGACCTGGCTACGCGTTGCAAACAAGCTGGTGGGTGAACCTGGGCGGCGTATCTTCGACATTACGGCCAATTATGAGAAGGGAAGCAGTGCCGAGGTTATACTGGTACTGCACGATCGCACCACCCTCTACCAGCCCGAGGATGATGACCTCGATTTCATCGCCTTTGCCGCTCACGAGCTGCGCGGGCCCATCACCGTTATTCGTGGCTATCTGGATGTCCTCACTGAGGAGGTTGGCCCAGCGCTGGCTGGCGACCAGCAAGAGCTGCTAGGGCGGCTCGTTGTCTCAGCCAATCGTCTCAGTGGCTATGTCAACAACATCCTTAATGCCAGCAAGTTCGACCGCCGCCACCTCCGCGTCCACCTAGCAGAAGAGTCAGTGGCTAGCATCTACAATATCATCCGCGACGACATGCAGCTGCGCGCCACCACCCAAGGTCGCCAGCTCACGGTGGATATCCCCACCACGCTGCCCACTATTGCGGCCGATCGCTCCAGCCTATCTGAGGTGCTGAGCAATATCATTGATAACGCGCTCAAATATAGCAACGAAGGCGGCGAAGTCCACGTCTCGGCCGTGCAAGATGGTGCATTCGTCACCATCAAGGTGCAAGACCACGGTATCGGCATCCCCACCAATGTGATGGGCAATCTCTTCCATAAGTTCTACCGCTCGCACCGCAGCCGCGAGACCGTAGCCGGCACGGGTATTGGGCTGTATATTAGCAAGGCGATCGTCGAGTCGCACGGTGGGCAAATTGGCGTGGTAAGCCGCGAAGGGGAGGGCTCTACCTTCACCATCACCATCCCCACCTACGCCAGCGTAGCAGACAAAATCACTGATGGCAGTAACAGTCAGCTCATCACCAGCGGCGGTGGCTGGATAAAAAACCACACGATGTATAAGGGATAACGGAGGTAGGAGGAGAGAAATTATGGCAATTCAAACGATTCTCGTCATCGAAGACGATCGCTTCATCGGCGAAATGTACGTGCGCAGCCTGCGCAAAGCAGGCTACACGGTAGACTGGCTCATCGACGGGGCAGACGGCCTCGTGGCAGCGCGCAACAATCACTACGACCTCATCCTGCTCGACATCATGCTCCCCGAGAAGCGCGGCAGTGAGATCCTCGAGGCACTGCGCACCGAGCCGCAGCACATCGCTGGCACGAAGATCGTCATCATGACAAACTTCGACCAAGACGAATCCACCCGCCTCGCCCTCCAAGCCAGCGTAGACGGCTACCTCATCAAAGCCGAGATCACCCCACGGCGATTGCTGGAGATTATTGCGGGGATGGGGTAGGCTTTTCTTTTTTGTAGATAGAGTCTATCTTGAGCTTATGTAGTAAATCTACCACACCATCACTCGGATCAAAGGCGTGAGGGGAGTCAAACGGTCCATTCACTTTTTGGCGAACTGCTTCGACTGTTTTTGATCCACTTCGTCGCAGTTGCAGATTTGGCAGCAACAGCCCTTGCCAGCCATCCATCATACGATACGATGTAAGTGCCATCTGCCCAATCCGGCAGTCAATAGCATATGCTCGCAGCTCATGCGATAGGGTACGACGCTCAAGTTCACCATCCCTCTTCGCAAGCCATACAGGGTGCTCGATATCATCTTTCGCGTGTGTTAACTCATGACTTAGCGTTACAACCTGTCTGCTTCGACGTCTTTGATCCATATTAATAACAACATTCGGCTGATTATTAATTATAGAATCAATAACGATATCACCCTCAGCATCTCGCCTTCCTGATCCTGATGGGAAATTGAATGTTAGCCCTGCCGTACTTGATCTTTCAAGACTTAGTTCTTCATAGTCCTTTGTATCGCACTGCTTAGAGCCTTGCAAACTCTCACTGAAGAGTTCCCATTTTGTAAACTCGTCAAGGTCCGGATCTATACGTACGACATTGTACTGCTCCTGTGTCATGCCTGTCATTGACGTATATGCAACCTCGCCAGGGCGCAGACCTACCACAGGAATTATCCGTTCTTTGCGCCAACCAGGCACCTCGTCAATTATTCCACCAGCACTGATACCGGGCACGCGTGCACAATCAACAGCTTCAACGAGATGTGCTGCGTGCTCTCCCAGTACGTCTTGGGCTTGTGCGCTTAGTGCCATTGTATGAAGGGTCTCAAGCGACCGCTTCAGCTCATCCTGCCGCGCTGCATACTCAGCAGGGTGCGGCGTGTTACTTCTGTTGCTCTCTCTCTCTCTGCTGTCATGTGGTGATTATACTACATTTTGTGTAGAACGCAATAGCGAACAAGCGTATTGGGATAACTCCCCCTCACATGGCAAGCCCATCACAGCGATTATACTCCGGCCGAGAGTGATATGGCGAATATTCTGCCAATATGCCACCACCTCCATATTCCTTATTTGGTCAGTCCGTTATATACAACGGTGAAGTTTTGAAGTTTTGAAGTTTTAGCTCTTGCTATATATCTCAAAATAATACCGCAAATAAAAAACACCTCGCCTGGGCAAGGTATCATAGCATACGATATATTAGTGGTGACCTCACCGGGAATCGAACCCGGATTGCCAGGATGAAAACCTGGTGTCCTAACCGTTAGACGATGAGGCCGTGCAAGTGCATATAGCAGTGCTGTGTGCCATTATACGAAAAACTCGCTGGTTTGTCCACCATAATACCGCTCTATTGCCGCGCGAGCCGAGAATCATGCTCTGGCTGCGGCGATATCTGCTATACTAATGACACAATATTGTGTAATACAACGAAGTTACTTATGGATATTTCACCCGTTCCGACATCTGTGCTGGGGGAGCACCCGCCACAACGCCCTGCCAAACGGCGGCATAGCACACTCATGCTATGGGTGATGCTTGCGGCGGCCATCACTGTGGTGCTTTCGGCCATTGCTGCGGCAGTAACCCTTCTCTCCTCGCCACAGCGCATGCAAGCAGCGGCAGTGTCGGCCACGCCATCACGCACCGATGTGTTTCTGGCTAATGGCTATGGAGCAGGCCAGCGCGCAGTGCGATTTGCGGCGGGGCAGGGTGGCTTGAGCTTCTTGGGCAGCACAGCCGACCATTCGCGGCTTGCCATTGCAGGGCAGGGCGCGCAGGATACCACACCAGTGCTCCGGATTTGGGATACTGGGCGTAAGCAGGCAGTGGCTACTTGGCCAGCCAGTACCTGTAGCAGTGTGACGCCGCGTGGAGTGGTATATTGCGCCAGCCAACAGCGGGGACGCTCGGTCATTACGGCGGTAGAGCTTACTACCGCCAAGGTTCTCTATACTACCCCTGTAGCTACCCAGCCTACTACGCTTACATATTACGGTACAGATAGCCAACAGCAAGACATTATTGGCGAGAGCGCTACTGCCACCTTCTACGCCGCCGTAGGGAATCTGCGCCCCATCACCAGTGGCGATTTTCAGAACCCCAACGCTACCTGCACTATAGCGGGCGGCAACAAACTCCTCTGTCGCCGCAATACTGAGAAAGACCACGGCGCTAAGCCATCCCAGAAGTCGCCCAGTAAGCGTGCTACCTCACGTACCACCACCGGTGTCGTCATTACGAATGAGCGCCAGGTGAGCACCGAGACTCAATCGACCACCGTTATCACCGTGTACGATATCACGAGCGGCACGCGCGAAGTGCAGCGCACAGCTAGCTCCAGCAACGTCACCTTGGCAAGCGATGGCTGGCTGGAGGGCAGTGCTGGCAGTAACACCGTCCAATCAAGCGGGCAAGAGACCTTCGAGAGCTATGGCATTGATGGCAATCCACGCGGCCGCAGCACTGTCAATAGCGCGTACAAGCTCAGCCCAGCCGTCAGTTCCTTCACCAACCCTGCTGGCACTACTGCGCCAACCTACCCCCGAGAGGCTCTCACCACAGATATGCCGCGCGTTGTTGTGGATGGGCAGGGCAGGGAGTTCCTGCGCATTGCCAGCCAAAACACGCAAAACTTCGCCCTCAGCCAGGCCACCTACAGCCGCACCAGCGGTGGCACGCTCACCCTGGCTGACGGCGGTAATATCGTCTCCGCCAGCCTGGATGGCTCACTCCTCCTCACCAGTAATCTCCACTCCGCCGGCATTCAAGCCAGCGGCAGCAAAGGCCTCAAGATCGTCAAAGTCGCCGATGGTACAACCCTCCTCACCATCAAAGGAACCGACATGCGCAGCCTCACTATTCGTAGCAATCTCATCGCTAGCACCGGCAAGGACGGCACACTTGTGGTGTATGTGCCGGGAAATACAAAATAGCCCACGTTACCATGGGCTATTTCTCTAAGAGGATGCTTAGACACTACGATTTGATACGTAGTGCCACCTTGCCAGTTGTCTTACCTTGCTCGAGAGCTTCAAGCAGGTGAGCTGCCTCTGTTATATCAGCAACCTCTGTCAGATCGACGCGAACCTTACCATCGGCAACGGCGTTAAGCGACCACGTAAGCGATGCTGTCCCCTCCGCTGGATGGGCCGCCAGCCAGGCACCAACGTTAAAGCCGGCTGTTGTTTTGTTCTGCAGCCAATGTTGTGTCGAGTTTATCGCCACATCGGGAGCCTGCGACGCATTACCAACCCGAATCAGCCGTCCACCGCTGCGCAACACACGAAAGGCATCTTCTGTTGCTTTGCCGCCAACTGGGTCGATCACAATGTCGTACGTATCACCTGGAATAGACGACAGATCCGAGCGCAAATAGCTATTGTCATAGCCTAGCTCAGCGGCACTCGCCTGCTTGGCTTCCGTCCCAACAACGGCGTCGATACGCCCTGCACCAAGCACCCGAGCGACCTGTCCAAACTGCGAGCCAAGTCCACCGACCCCAGCATGAATCAATACGCGCTCACCCGGCGCAAATCGTGCAACAGTTGTCAATGCGAGATGTGCAGTTACGGTGTTGATTGGCACAACCGCTGCGAGATCGGGACGAAGACCATTAGGAATCGGCGCTACTAACTCAGCTGGCGTACACACGACCTCGGCGAAGCCACCTGTGTTCGGGAGAATAGCAGCGACAGCTTGACCAATCTCACATCCAGTCACACCTTCGCCAAGTTCACGGATCGTACCCGACACCTCTAGACCAGGAATACGTCCCAGCCGAGACGGCATAAACCCTGTCGTCCAAAGAGCATCAATTAAACCAACACCCGCGTATTGGACATCAATACTCACTTCTCCCGGTCCCGGTACTGGAGTTGGTGCTTCGCTGTAATCCAACCCGTCAAAGCGGTCATGACGATTGATGATAAGTGCTTTCATACGTTTGCTCCTTTCAGATTATTTGATGACCGTCTAATTAGACTAACATCAAAGTATTTTTTGTGCAAGGTGATCTTTGTCTATTTTGATATATATTACACGCGCACAGTGCTATAACACGCAAAATATCCCAGCAAATTTCGTGAGAGCAAAAAGGGAGAATAATAAATAACCCACCAATCGCGAGCGGGTTATTTATAAGAGTAGTAGAGCAGGATTTTACCGGCTTGCTGCATGGTTAAGCACATAGGCACTGAGGCAGGCCAGACCAACGCTGAGCATAACGATAGCGGTGTGCGGATCGATGCTGTGCGAGATACTCAGTACCACTACGATAACGCTGAGCACCAGGCAGGCTGCGATGAGCAGGATGTCAAGCATTTGCTTAGGCGTCTTTTTGCGGGTGGTCGATACTGTGACCTTTGTTTTTGTGGTAGTTGTTGATGGCGCGGCTGCTTTGGCCGCTGCTTTGGTTGATTTTTTTGCCATATGGCCTCCTTTGTTTTCTGGCACTATTGTAGCACATTGTAGAGAAAAATGGGCGAATAAATTACTACTAGGATCATAAGAAGTGGCGGGCAACGAGCACGGCTATCTCGTCTGACACTCCATTGCCATCGCCCAGGCAATCCGCTATAATACACACAAAGCATAAGGGGGATAACCAATGGGTGTGCAACAAATCAGCCGGTTTTGGCACCGGCGCTTGTGCGAGGCAAGCATGCTCTATGCCGTCATCATCGTGGCGCTGTGGGCATGGCGACACTTTGGCGGGGTGGATCAATACAACCTCGTGCTTGGCATGCCACTCATTGCCGTTATCTTGGCCGGTATAACAGGGGTCGTGGCAGCGGTGCTTCACATCTGGCCACCGCAGCAGCGGCTTGGGCAGGCGAGTCTGGTAGTGTATCTCTGCGCCATTGCTACAACAGGCGCGCTCATTATTGGCACCGGTGGACTGAGCTCACCCTTTATCGCAGCCTGGCTCTTAGTAGCGGTTTTTGCAATGTTTTTTGGCTGGGTGGGACTGGCGCTCGTCTTGCTGCTAGTCAATGCCTATCTCAGTTGGGGGGTGCTGGCGGGGCATATTACAAGCACGATGATCCCCAGCGCTATGCTGACGGGCGAGCTACCCATCTTGGTAGGGTGCTTGCTCTGGGGGCCGGATGATCGCGCTGCCGAGGCCCGCACCACCTCATACCGCGAGCTTGCCGCCACACTAAGCCGGGTAGCAGGCAAGTCGGACATCGTGCTCAATGCAATTGGCGATGGCGTGATGGCGCTGGACGCAGATGGGATGATTGAACTTATCAATCCAGCAGCCCAACGTCTTGTGGGCTGGGGTGACGAAGATGCTCTGGGCCTCAGCTACCAATCCGTCCTCAAGCTTATCGACGCCAAAAATGACCCCATTACCAATGATACTGACCCCATCGCCGCCGTCCTAGCGGACAACCAGCCCCTCACCACCGACCGCCTGCGTCTTGTGACGAGCTCTGGCAAGACACCGATCATCTCACTCGTCATTTCGCCCGTCAGCAGCGAGCCAGGTAGTGGAGTCATCGTCGTCTTTCGTGACGTGACAAAGGAAAAGGCCGAGGAACGCCAAAAAGCCGAGTTCATTAGCACCGCCAGCCACGAGATGCGTACCCCTGTAGCGTCAATCGAGGGCTACCTTGGCCTCACCCTTAACCCCGCCACCGCCACCATCGACCAGCGCGCTCGCGACTTCATTACCAAAGCCCACCGCTCGGCTGAGCACCTCGGCCGGCTCTTCCAAGACCTGCTAGATGTAAGCAAAGCCGACGATGGCCGCTTGCAGAGCAATCCTGAAGCGATCGACCTCATCCCCTTTGTCAGCGACATTGTAGAGGGGCTGCGCCACAAAGCTGAGGACAAAAAGCTCCAGCTTATCTTCAAGCCACGCCCTGGTGCAACTGGCGGTGAGCATAGCGCTACCTTTACTAGCCGGACGCTTAGCCCTGCCTTTTATGTCTATGTCGACCCAGACCAACTGCGTGAGGTGCTCGATAATCTGGTGGAGAATGCTATCAAGTACACTCCCAGCGGGCATATAACAGTGGATGTGACTGGTGGTAGTGGGCGCGTGACAATCGCCATTGCCGATACTGGCATTGGCATACCAGTAGAAGATCAGTCACACCTCTTCCAAAAGTTCTATCGAGTAGATAATTCGGACACGCGCGAGATTGGCGGCACTGGCCTAGGGCTCTATCTTAGTCGCCGCCTTACAGAGGTGATGGGTGGCCGCTTGTGGGTGGAGAGTGCTTACCGGCAGGGAAGTACCTTCTTCCTTGAGCTCCCGCGCTTGAGCGAGCACGATGCTCAAACCGCCCTCGCTGCCAAAGCCAAGACAGCAGTACAAGTAGCCGAGGCAACCCCGCCTCGCCCAGTGCCAACTTTTGCCACAGCCACACTCCAGAGCCAAGGCTTTTTGCCGCAGCCAAGCCTAGCTACTCGCGCCCAGCACCCAGCCCAAAAGAACAGCCGCGCAGCTACGCCATCCACAGCAAAAAACGTGCAATCTACCGCTGTTACCGCTGCCCAAACTACTCCTTCCGCCTCATTAAGTACCACACCGCAACCTACGCCCAGTACATCGCCCACGGCGCACATTATCGCCACCAGCCAACCCAAGCGCAGCCCTACTCGCGTCCGTGATGTCCTCACCACGCCGCGCTCTGCTGCGCCACCACGGGCAGTGCGGTAAACCTCACGCCTATCTCGAAATAATTATAGAGGCCGATATTTTCCACAATACTGGCCTCTTTTATATTAAAACCTGCTACTAGTACCCCTCCTGTAGCAAAAAGCGAGAAGGGGAGTGAACCCTACCAAATACTGGGAGGTAAAGCTCTCGTCCATCACACGCTTATGGCTGAGCCTTCTTGCGTGAAGATCTGTGCGCTCGCTCATTGAGCAGATATAGCGTGATAGAGCTAAGAGCCGTCGCCTCAGTACCACGCGCTACCCCGTGCATGACCGTCTCTTCCATCTGGCGACCTTCAAGCGCAAGACTATCCGAAAAATTTGCTGCGGCAATATCCTCATCCGTCGTCATCACGTGCTCAGCGACTGGGTTGAGCAGGTTACCCACCGGCTCCATATTGCCACTGTCATGATAGAGACTAATACCTGTTGCAGCTGTCAGCGTGGCGCCAATGGTGGCCAGCATCCCTAGTGCCCGCGCTGCTTTCTCACGCCGTGAGGATCGCTCGGGCGATTGCAATTTTTCTGCAAAACGCGTGACCCAGCTTGGCTTCTCACTTTTGTGCCGTGCTCGGTGCTTATATGAAGCTCCGGCATGTCGCATTTGTGATGTTGTTGTCATAGTTCATCTTCCTCTGTTAGAGACAATATAATACCACGGCATGGATTTATAGTCAATAGTTACACATCTACGCCCAAAACCTCCAAACCTCTCATACTTATAGCTACGCTCACAGTATCCATGCCGAAGATATACACAGAGCGCTCCCGCTTCCTGCATCGCTGGCCTTCAGATACGTTCTTCCAATCTCTCTATGCAAATCCAATTGTGCGCCCACACCACCACTGAGGCGGCTCTTTCTATCAATTCCTCTCAAAAAAACCACAAGCACTATGGTATTTTCGCTGACAATTGCGTACAATAGAGGGTGATATGACAAAGGTTAAGATTCTGCTTGTCGAAGACGACAAAAGCCTGCGCGAAATATACGGAGTACGCCTGTTGGCCGAGGGGTATGACATCGTGTCGGCCGGCGATGGGGAAGAAGCACTCGCCATGGCTATCAAAGAACGTCCACAGCTCATCATCAGCGATGTGATGATGCCCAAGATTAGTGGCTTCGACATGCTCGATATCTTGCGCAGCACCACCGAGACGCGTGGCATCAAGGTGATTATCATGACAGCACTCTCGAGCCAAGACCAGCGCATGCGCGGCGAGGCACTGGGAGCAGACCGCTACCTCGTCAAATCGCAGGTTGGCATTGAAGATGTAGTGCGTGCTGTGCACGACGTCCTTGGCGATACAGGGGTGAGCCACCGGCCAGCAGCACATACCACTCCTGAACCTCAGCCAAGCGCACCAGCCAACCCAGTGCCACTAGCCAGTCAGCCCCAGCCTACCACACTGCCACAACCCACAGCGCCATTCTCTACACCACGGCCGGCCAGCCTGGGTGAGCGAGTGATCCACCCGCTGCAGTCTTCTATGCCGAGGCCAGATTATGCCAGCTTAATAGATAACGAGCTCGATGCCGCCAATGGTGCTCCACAGCCCGCCACGCCCACACCACCGGCCGGGCCCACCACGCCACAGCCATTTACCTTGCCGCCAGCCGAAGAGGCACCAGAGGCCGAGATTGTCACGCATCATGATGAGCACCCAGCCCCTGCTAGTAGCGCGCCAAGCCCAGCCGAAGCTCCGCACCCACACACACCGCCAGCCAGCGATGCGCCCACCGCTCAGCCACCGCTCATCAACGATATTATTGCGCCGCATAGCACAGCGCCATCAGGTATTCCAGATGTACACCACCACATTGTGGCGAGCCAGCCTGCTCACTACACCCACACTCCAGCCGACGACGAAGCCGAGCTAGCCGAAGCTCTCCGCACAAGCACGCAGCAGGCCGATGATGAGGCAGACACCGATGCAGCTGCCTACCAGCCAAGCCAAAACCAGCTCGTGACGGACGCCGTAGCCAACCTCACCGAGCAGATGGATACCATTCCTACTCCAGCTCCGGTCGAACCACTAGCGCCAGCCACCACAGCATACGACGCACCAGTGCCAAACCATCCAGCACCAGCAACCTCAGCGCAGCCACCAGCTACTCACCACGAGGATCACGAGGATTCACCAGCTCATCCTGCTCCTGATAGTGCAGCCATTGCGCCGCACAGCCCACAGGCCATTACTGCAGACCCGTCTGATGCACTAGCCGCGGCGTTGCTTCAGGGCAGTGTAGCCGCTCATCCGTCGGTCTCCCCAGTCGATCATCCACTCTACGATGCCATCCGCCCAGCTCCCGTCGCTGCAGCGCATTCTGCTCCAACACAGGCCACCACTGTAGCACCTCAGCCATCAGCCATTCATCATGCAGCATCAGTGCCTCAGCCAGTAGCCGTGCCTTCGCGCCCAGCGCCGGCCATACAGCACAGCCACGACAACCTCAGTTTCGAAGAGACTGAGCGGGCAGCACCATCAACTGGGTCGCACTAAAAAGCGTATCTATATCGCTCCACACGTGCTATACTAGGTAATCATCATGCATGGAGCCTGTTATGCCCGATCGATCACCATTCGACTACCCATTCCATGAACAACCTACCGATGACCCTGTCACTGACCCTGCTGCGCAGTGCGGCGACCCGCTACAGGCCGATAGCCGCCAGCATCCATCGCTTGAGTACCCACTTGATGTGCCAGAGGTCAAACATAGCCTGCTCTTCACTTGCATTCGTGCTATTGGCAAGGCTGCTCTCCGCGGCACACGGGGCATTGTCTCAGTGCTTACTCAGCCGTGGTCGCATCATACCCATCAGCATTAGCCGAGAGAGTCAGCGGCACAGAGCCGAGCCTTCGGCCAGCACGTCCTGGGTGATATAATAGAGGCATGTCGACTACTCGCCTCAACAAACATATTGCGCTCGTGCTGGGCCTGTCGCGCCGCCAAGCGGATGACCTGATCGCCGCTGGAGATGTCGTGGTTGATGGCGAGGTAGCCGTGCTCGGTGCCCGCCTCCAGCCGGGTAGCTTGGTAGCGGTACAGGGCACACCACTGCCCAAGCAGGTTGCCTACCGTACTATCATGCTCAACAAGCCAGTAGGCTACGTCTGCTCGCGCAAGCAACAGGGGTCTCAGCCCACCATCTACAGCCTTTTGCCGCCAGAATTGCACACGCTCAAGCCCGTTGGCCGGCTCGATGCCGATAGCTCGGGCCTGCTTTTGCTCAGCAACAATGGCGACTTTGCCTACCGCATGACCCACCCGCAGTTTGCCAAGGTCAAAGAATACCGCGTTCGGCTCGACCACCCACTCGAACCCCTCCACCAGCAGATGATCAGCGACTACGGCATCCAGCTGGCCGATGGCACCAGCAGGCTCATCCTCACCCGTCTCCGACCCGATAGCCGCACCGAGTGGCACATTAGCATGAGTGAGGGCCGCAACCGCCAGATCCGCCGCACCTTCGCCGCTCTGGGATACACCGTCACGCGCTTGCACCGCACGCACTTTGGTAGCTATAGCCTAGGCAAATTACCGCGAGGTAAGTGGGAAGACGTCGCTGCGCAATAGAGCAGCACCTTCTTGCACTCTCAGCAAAAAATAATATACAATAGCAATATATGTGTATGCCTATTCTTAAAGACCCAACCCCACGGTACAGGCTCCGTTATGTGACGGATGACACCGTCACCTGGCTGCTTAGTCCACTCCACGAGCGCACGCTCTGTTTCGACCCCAAGGATGATCACTTCTGGAGCGAGACACCCACCCCGCCGCGCATGATACCTTTTGGTGATCACGCCCGCTATGGTCTCGACCTTTACGCCTTAGCTATCGAGATTATCATTATCGCTGCCTGTGTTGGCGCGTGGTGGCTGGTCTGGCGGCCATGGCACAAGAAAAAAGACAAAGATGCTCAAGACGCTCCAGAGAAAAAGCGGCCTCTCCCGCTGTGGCTCTATGTTGTGAGCTTAGCTATTCTCATCATTGGCATTGCATTTTTGCTCACCGTTATTATCTTTACCGTGCGTCGCTATATCATTCTCAATAGCTAACCTCTACTCATCGTGGCCCCATCCGCCAGAGGACGCCAGCCGCGCCAAGTGCCTGGATGATAGTGGGGTTTTTGTCAAAGGGCTGTTCTGGGCGGTTGATGCGTGCCCGGATCGTCTCGATCTGCTGCACAGCCGATAAGTCACGGCACGGTGGTATATTATGCTGACGCAGGAACCGTGCTTGTAATGTGTACGCCTTAAGCTCAGAAGAGAACAGTGCATATGGTGGCTCACCCCAGGGTGTACAAGGAGCGGTAATGGCGTCATTAGCGTGACTTAACTCATGGAGGAGTGCACCGGCTGTGATGATGCGCGCTCTCTCGCTATCATCATGGAGAGGTAGTCTGGTCTGATTCATCACAATATTCGGCCGAGCATGCATGGGAGTGCGCCCAACCCGCCCCATATCAACAATGCATGCAGCATATGTGCCACGTATTCTGATTAGTGCCGCCTGGGCCGACATGTGTGGTGCGGCAAGAATTCGGCTTGGCGCATAGTACCACTTGGCCGCGCCAAGCCGCCACGGGGCATCATGCGCTACGCCAGCCTGCTGCCGCTGCAGCGGCATAGGGTCGGTCATATCCGTCCAGACATCGCGCGTCTCTGGCGCAATTGCAAGAGGAATGATGTCGCGCCGATGCCAACCATCAAGCGATTGCACCTGGTGATCACGCTGGAAGAGGCGCGGCTCTGCACCATCATGGTCATCGAGTTCTCGCTGCGTGGCATCTGTGCGGACATCGGCAACCGTCAGCATCGCCGCCCGCTGCTGAAGCGCTGCTGCCGAGACGCCCAGCGCACCCAGGCTGTCAATCAGCTGCGGCTGACCTAAGCTCTCATCCAAATATTCTATCGACTGGCGCAATAGGGTAGCATAGGCTGGCTGTGGTATCTCATTGGTCATTACACACTTCCTTATATTTCAGTCCTTATCAATGAGAGTGAGCCCGTTGCCGCACTCGTTCTTTTATTGTACAAGAGGGGAGAGGGCGCTGCAAATCCGCTCGCGCGCTTTCATGATATAATGAGAGCATTATGGCTACCAAACTTCCTACCGTTGCAATCATCGGGCGTGCCAATGCCGGCAAGAGCTCGCTGTTTAATCGTATGATGCGCTCGCAGCAGGCTATCGTGGCGCGCGAGGCCGGCACGACGCGCGATCGGGTGGTGGGTAAGGCAGCCTACCATGGGCATGAGTTTTGGCTCGTCGACACCGCTGGCCTTAAGCCAGCCGAAGACGAGTTTGAGGCAAGTATTCAAGAGCAAATCACCGATGCATCCGACGCAGCCGATGTCATTCTCGTCGTGGTGGATAGCACCGAATACCCCAGTGACGAAGACCGGCGTGTCGCCAAGACCGCCCTCAAGAGTCGCAAACCCGTCATTCTCATTGCCAACAAAACCGACCTGCGGGGCAGCTTGCCCACCAGTGAATTCCTCCGCCTTGGCATCAAGAGTATCATTCGCACCAGTGCCGAGCACAACAGTGGCATTAGCGATGCGCTGGATGAGATCTGCCAGCACATCCCAGAGAAGCGCCAAGCCGAGCCGAGCGATGTACTCAAGATCGCTTTGATCGGCCGGCCCAATGTCGGCAAATCCAGCCTCTTCAATACCTTAGCGGGCAAGCAGCAAGCCATCGTGGCCGGGGTGGCGGGCACCACGCGCGATGTCAATCGCATCCGCTTGCGCTACCAGGGGCAAACCATCGAGCTGATCGACACCGCTGGTATTCGCCGCCAAGGCAAGCAAGAGGTGGGCATCGAGAAGTTCAGCGTCTTGCGCACCCTGGCTGCCATCGAGGAGGCCGATATTTGCTTCCTCCTGATGGACGTGAATGAGCTCAACACCGCTCTCGACCAACGGCTTGCTGGCATCATTGCCGAGGCAGGCAAGGGTATGGCCATCGTCGTGAGCAAATGGGACGCTGTGGAGGGCAAAGATGCCTACACGCGCGATGCACTCGCCCCGCAGATCTCCGCCCAGTTCGACTTCACACCGTGGGCACCACTCATCTTCACCAGTGCCGTTACGGGCCAGAATGTGACAAAATTATTCGACCTCGCTCTTGGCATCGCTGCTCATCGCCAGCAAAAGACCACCACGCGCACCCTCAACGACCTCCTGCAGCGCTCTGTGCAGAAGCACCCACCAGCTGGCCTCAAGAATACCCACCCCAAGCTGCGCTACATCGTCCAGACAGACACCAACCCACCGTGGTTTGTCATCTACGGCAGCAACCTCAAGTTCGTCCACTGGAGCTACAAGCGCTACCTCGAGCGGCGCATCCGCGACACCTACGACTACACCGGCACCCCCATCAAACTCTCCTTCCGCGACGAGAAGCAACTCAAAGCCAACCGCGAGCGCGTTAAGCGTGGTCTCGAACCTGTTACCAAAGCATATAAGCAAGCCAAAGACGCCGGAAGATCCACCAAGCGATAATTATAAGCCTACAAGCGTGTACTACGAACTACTACATACAGAAAGAAGTTGACGGCGTGATCAATTATTGATATATATATATTAGCTTTTGTTGACAAACCTATCGTGTTTGGCCAAAAGTGTTTTTTGACAAGCAGGAGAATAGCTAGCAAGGTGAGATTCTCTGGTGTTAGTGTCTGAGCCAATGGCAATACAGGCAAAGATAGCGCCAGATAACCTCATCTTGCTGGCCGTCATCCGGACGTCCGAGCAGTGTTTTCTCGAGAGGAGACACGGGCACTCCGCCTGGATGAGGAGAAAGAAGTGTCATGGGCACATATTACAACCCCGGTGTTAGTGTAAGCCAAGGACGCGTCGGGCGTAAGCTCAACACGTTCATGTACGACGCTGCTATCGGTGCTCTCCGCCCAGGAGAACACCTATACGCCTGTATTGAGCTCGCAACACACACTGTAGCAGTGTGTGTTGATGAATTCACTGAGTTCAGACAAATGTCTGAACTCCTCTGCTCATACACATTGCATGCCCTGAGCGAGTTCGAACATGCTCGCTCAGTATAGACTCCGAGCTGACAAGCCGCCAGAATTATCAGCGGCTACTCTGCTGCGCATATTCTTCTGCTTGTCAGTTCGCTCTATAGACCCACTATACTGATGGGTCAAAAAGATAAAAGCGAATAAATTCTATCTCGAAATTATCCATAAAGCACTCCACTAGCAGCCAGCGCCAAGAAAGTGGCAGCCTCTATCGCTAAGCACACCAAGCCACAGGCATAATACGACACAGGGAAATAAGAGGTTTTCTCACTCAAGCTGGCAATTAATCACCTTACCCAAACATCATCAGCTGTGCCACCAGCCCATCGCGGGTGATGCTGCTGGCGTGGGTGCCAATGCAGACCAGCTTGGGCGCTTCGCTAGGTTGGCCAGTGGTGATCTGAATCTGCTCGGGTGTAGCCTCGATGTGCCGGCGCGCGCCGTGCTCATCAATAAAGCACCCCTTGAGCCGGCGCAGCCCATACGTCGCAAAGAGCTGCAGCCACAGCGCCTCAAAGGCTGCCTCGGTAGTAGTGAGCTGCGACATATCGATGACGCTATAGGTCGGGTTATCTGGCACGGCAAGCTCGCCATCATAGGTGTCGAAGAAAGTGAGTAGACTCGACGACGTTGTGATCTTGCTAAGGTCAAAATGCCCATGCGGCGCAGACAGCACCCGCGCGTAGGGCAGGGCGCGGCGCTTAGTATCATAGGTGGTGCGATCATCGCCGCGCAGGAGATCTTCTTTGGTAATAAGGACTGTATCGGCAGCTTGCAGCTCCACCTCGTGAGCTGGCTCAATACCGTGCAAAATCTCGTGCGCCGTGATGACATAATAGCTCTGCAGCAGCTCGTATTTGTCGAAGATCCGGGCATTGATGAGCTTCTCTACCAAGTTCATCGTCCGTGCTACCCCTGTTGCCTCGATAAAAACTGGGGCAGGGGACGACTGGCAAAAATCCAACAGCATGCGCGTCAAGGCATGCTTAGACGAGCAGCACACGCAGTCGCCCGCCAGCGTCGTCACAAGCTCCGCCAGGCCTTCCAGCCGGTAGCCATCGACATTCTCGTTGGCATATTCATTCTCGATCACGCGCGAGCCAGCAAACTCTGGCTGGCGCAAAAGATACTCCAACACGCTCGTCTTGCCCGCCCCGAGCGAGCCATTAATGAGGTAGAGCGGCACCAGGCCAGGCTGGGTGCGCTGCTCGTCGAAGGCGGCATTAAGGCTAAATTCAAGATCATTATCGCGCCGGGCCATGGGTTTAGTATAGCATGGCTCAGTATCCATCCATGTTATACTAATACGTATGAAATTGCTCCTGGCTCTCGGCAACCCTGGCCCGCGCTATGCTGCCACCCGGCACAACGCTGGTTTCATCATCCTCGACGCTTATGCAGCAGAGCAGGGGGTGCAGTTTATCCCAAAGAGCCGATTTAATGCTGAGCTGGCCGAGTCTTCACACGGCGGTGAGAAGGTCATCCTCGCCAAACCAACCACATTTTATAACGAAACAGGGGTCGCAGCGCGGGCAATCATGGATTTTTATAAATTATCGCTCGACGATGTGCTCGTTATTCACGATGATGTGGCCCTCGATTTTGGCAAAATTCGCGTTAGGCGAGGCGGAGAGAGCGCAGGCAACAATGGACTTAAGTCGCTCCACCGGCATATTGGGCAAAACTTTTGGCACCTTCGCCTTGGCACAGACAATAAAATGCGGCAGCAAGTCGGTGATGTTGACTTCGTCTTGAGTAACTTTACCTCAGATGAGCGAGCCCTTTTGCAACAGTGGGCAGCTGAGCAGTCAGCCTCTCTCATTGCGCAATTCCTTGCGGGAGACATAGCAGCGACGAGTGTGACGTACCAGCCGTCAGTATAGTACATTATTTCGAGTGTATTTTATCTCTCGACGGACGACATGTCTCAGTGGTGAGTTTGTGGCTTTTGTTTATAGCAACATCTCGTACTTTATCTACCCAAAACATGCGAACTAGCAGCTCATTTCAATCCTTGCAAGAAAATTGACAACAGAGAAGAAGAGATTAGTGTCAAGAAGGTAGGATTTTTATATTTAGCTATTCTACCGCTTCACAATCTTCTTCACCCCACGCTTGAGGTGTTGCTCGGCGTGGTGGACAGTGTTTGCGGTTGCGGTCTGGAGGTTAATGGCGCGAGCCTCGAGGATGCTGCTGCCGACTGCTAAGCTAATAAAAACAAGGCCCAGCCCACCGGTCGCCCATTCAGGCAGTTCCACGTGGAAGAGCTTGGCGATCATCATCACACCCAGCGCCATAATGGCCCAGTGCGCACCATTCTCAAGATACTTATATTTACCCAGTGCACCAGTCCGTAGTAGATAGACCGTAAGCGAACGCACCCAGATGGCACCCGCCCCAAGGCCCGCTACAATCAAGACAATACTACTGGTGATAGCAAATGCTCCAATCACCCCATCAAAGCTAAAGCTCGCGTCCAGCACCTCCAAGTACATCAGGCTCGCAAAAGCCGCCCAGCCTGTTTTTGCCTTGAGAGACTGCGCCGTGTCGTCATGAAAGAACGAGCCAAAGAGTTCCAGTCCAATATGCAGCAAGATTCCTAAGATAGATGAGATCAGCACCACCGACTCATACTGCCGCTCCACCGTGAAGTACAGCACCGCTGCCACCGCCAGCATCACACACACTTTGAGGTTCTCAAAACGCCCCGCTTTGGCTAGCCATGGCTCAACGTGCCGCATCCAGTGTACCCGCTTGTTGTAGTCCATAAAGTAACTTAGGCCAATCATGATCAAAAACGCCCCACCAAAGGCATCGATCATTGGCGACGCAGCGTGGAGGATGTGCCCATACTCTGCTGGCTTATGCAGCGCGAGATCGACCACTGTTAAGAAGTCGTGCCCACTTGCCACCATCACAATGACGATCGGCAGCACAAAACGCACCACAAACACTGCAATAAAGATCCCCACCGTCAGGAAAATCTTTTGCCACAGTGGGCTCAGGCTTGCTAAGACGCGGCTATTAATGACGGCATTATCGAAGCTAAAGGTCACCTCTAGTAGTACCAGGATGGTAAACAGCCACAAGCCGCTCACCCCCAAATGGCCAAAAATTGCCCCGCCCAGCAGCACCGTCAACAGCGCCGAAAACCAAAAAATACGAAAAGGGTGATGAGAATGCCAGAGATGTTTCATAGTGGTTTAGTATAGCACATGCATCAATGTATCAGGAAGACTGCACTATGTCTGCGGCGAATGTCACAGCTCGCCACAGCGGTTGCTGCTTATCTATTGCAGCAAGCGGCCCCATCATCTCACTCACACTCCCAAGATATGTCAGACGCGGCTTGTATGTTGCTGTCTCTTTCTTATCAGCAATAATGCCATAGCTCTTCAGGGTATCTGTATCAGCCACAACTGTATTACTTGCCTGCGTCACACCAACGATCTTCACTTCAGCGCCTGTTGCTGTCTCGACTTGCGCTACGACAATGCCACCAGACATACCAGGCAAGACAGAATCCTCGCGCGCAGGATCATATGGTTCGTTCTCATCCACCGCTTTCTCCATTCCCGCCACCACAGTTATTTTACCCTCAGGGCCATCTTGCGCTACCGGGAAAAGGACGTTGAGACGCGGCTGGTTGGCCGGCTGGCGCGTGACCTGCACCAGGCTATTATTATTGCTATTGATGGGGAAGCCAAGCGCATACATTGGCCGGCCTTGTTGGATAATTGCCTTTGTTTCATCGGGAGTAGCAAATTGCAGTGCAGGAGCAGGCGTATAATTCTGGTGACGCAATGTTAATGCTGCGACATCTGGCACTGTTGGCCTGTGTGGCCCGTCTGCTTTGCCAGTATAGCAACCACTCTGGACGGCATAGCGATGGCCATTGGTCGTTTCTACCGCAATATTACCTCTCTGGCGCTCAGACGACACAACATGCCCAGCCGTCAACACCGCAGACCAACCACCCGGCGTTTCAACAATAAACCCACTTCCACCATAGTCTCCACCAGAGTCTGTCGCTTCACTGCCATAGACATTAATCTTAACGACCGAAGGCTGCACCGCCTGCAACACTTCTTGCTTATGCCGCTCCAGGGCTGCATGATCACCAAGCGCCTCAGCAATCGCGACTGAGGGGCGGCGTGCAATCTCTGTTGGCTGCCCCAGATGCGGCTTCAGCATTGACTCATCCAGTGTCGTACAGGCTGGCAATGGCTCCTTCGCCTGAAGTGCCTCGAGTCGAGCACCTACGAACGACCACGTCCCCGCAAGCGTAGCGCCAAGCATCGCACACGATGCTCGCCAACCAATTGCTCGCCACAATCGCTGACGCCGCTCTGCCCGCTCGTGTTGTTGCCGCTCCATCCGCGTCTCTAGCCGAGAATGCGAGCCAGAACTACGTTCTCGAACTGCCATTCCTGTCATGGTTTGGCCATTATAGCGCTTTGCGGGGGTAAATACAAATTTATATGGTGAATGACAGGGGAGCAACAGGGAACATAATACCACTGTATATATTGTAATATTTGTCATGTAATGCAAAATGTACTACTATAGTAGTTATTATGGCTAAGAACAATCGCGAACTACCACCCCCACAAGAACTACAAGAACCACAAGAACCAGAACAACCATCGCCAAATGAACAGCAGTCTCGCCGCCGAAAGCGCGGGGCGGTAATTGCTAGTCTTGCACTGACAACTCCTCTGATACTACACGGTATCTACAGTGGTCTCCCGGACTTCTACCCAGGCAACGACCCACTCCCGGCCTGTAGCGACACTGAGCTAGACGATGGCACCGACCTCGGCCACGACAAACCAGCTGTCGACCATACACGCACACTGAGCGACCTTCCGTTCAGTTCTCAAGATGAAGCGTGGGAGCATGCCTTCCGTGATAGTGGTATTGACACAGCCGGCTACTCTGAGGGTGCACCAGCTCTTACTGCTACTAAGGTGAGGATATCAGGAGGGGAGACAGATGTGCTCTACTCTGGTGTTATAACCTACTCTGCAAATGACCGTGATCAGGGCCATCCCATCGTTCTCACCGTTGTCAATACAGAGGATCTCGAGAATCTCACCCCGGATAATACTGGCATCATTACAATAGGTTCCAACGAATCAGAATTTCACCCCAATGGTGGCTGCACCATGCCGATGCCTGGCCCTTATGATACCTCTCACAAGCATATTGTCGCTCTGACTCTTGCTGAAAAGAATGAGAACCACGCCTATCGCCGAACAAGCCGCCAGATGTCGCTCGAGGTGAAGAATGGCATCATTACGACAATTGCTCAAGACAACCTCCTCGAGCAGCCACTCACTGTCGTCAATTATGGTAGCCAAAGTAACGAACGCAAGATTGGCAAACCAATCGTTGCGTCTGGTTTTGTTGTTGGATACAACGATGCTACTCATACCAAGACACTACTCGTCTCGTCAGAAGACGGTTTTAATGATCGCACAGGGCAGGGCTCGCCACTCTTTGTGCAAACTAGCTCAGACGACCCATATAAATTCCAGCTAGCTGGCCTCGTCGTAGAGGGTAGTATCGCTAGTCCAACACCAGAGTATCTTAAGAAGGTTTATAATGTCGATGTGAGCTATGAAGGTATTGACACACATCATCTCAAGCTCATCACTGTCACCGACCCAGCAATCACTAAAGATATCGTCACCCATCCAGATGTCACAGAGAAGGCCGCTCAAGACGAAGCACAGCAAAACACAACCTCAAACACAAGTAGAAGCAATCTATATGCATTCGATAAGCCACGCCCATACTGGAAAGAGCCAGAAAACCAGGCTCATAGCATTCCCAAGTACTATGTTGATCCAAACGCTACTTCAGACAAGCAACCAGCACGTAGCAACACAGCTCAGCTCTAATGCTCACTAGCGTATAACGGCGTTTTCTTGCATATCTCTCACTTGAATAAATAATCAGTTCACTGCGCAATAACAGAGAAAAACATGGTAAAAAGTATTGTTCGGCCATCGATTTTGTACGCGCTAAGCTATACAGTAATATCCGATAAGAGCGCGTGTCAATTGCACGAACTCTTGGCATGTGGCTCTTATTTATCTGTGTCTTACCTCCCACATACCCCGACACCGCTATAGCAGCTTCCTTCTTAAGAAGTTAGCTCATTCTCATTACAATGTTCTGTCTGGAATTAAAACTCATCGGTGCAAGGGTGTTTTGTGCCGCACCAGAGGGTACGACAACGCAAAGGAAGGGCTACTTGTCAAACTCTTTGCTCTATAGACAAACAAAGAACACCGGGACGCCGAGATCTTAGCTACTGCCAGAGATAATAGCTATCTTTGCCTTGGTAGCGCATGTCACAAACCAGAGCAACTCATAGCGTCTTCACACACCAAAGTAACTCAGCTTAAAATAGCCCCTGCTTGGGGTAGACCATCACTAGACCATCACCAACTCACCCCAACAAAAAAGCGCTCATAGTAAGGGTGGGCATCACTATGAGCGCTTGGTTTGCCCTTCGTCCCACCCAATCAGGGTATACGTGATCTACTCACACATACGAGATCCGCTGGACAAAGGGGTTAGTAAGCACACAACCCTGTCTAACGGTGCTGCAGTGGAGGGTAGATAACTACAGCACAGATTGTGTGCAACCTAACACGTTACCTTCGTGAAAACACTGGGGTAACTATGTTAAAATAGGGGGTATAAGGTACTTGAACGAGCTTGCGCTCAATCAATCACTTATGATACTAGCACCCGCTTGACAAAATGTCAACACTTTTCAGCACAAATCATGCAACAGATCAATCACACCACACCACAAGCCCACCAATACCTCAATCCACTCTGCCATATTGCCAAACCACCACAGCAGATTCACTACCTCGGTACACTGCCCGAGGAGCGTCGCCCGAGCGTGGCGATCGTTGGGTCGCGCCGGCCCACGCGCTATGGCCGGGAAGTGACGGAGCAATTCGCCCGCGAGCTGACCCGCCAAGGGGTAATTATCATCAGTGGGCTAGCCCTCGGGATTGACAGCATTGCACACCAGGCCTGCGTGGCAGTGGGCGGCACGACGATCGCTGTGCTGGGTAATGGCTTGCCACGGATCTATCCGGCCAACCATACTGCACTTGCGGGTGAAATCGTGGCCAAGGGTGGGGCAGTGGTGTCAGAGCACCTGGCGGGGGATGGCTACCGCTTTGGCAGCTGGAGCTTCCTCGAGCGCAACCGCCTCGTGGCTGGCCTGGCTGATGTCGTCGTCATCACCGAGGCGGCCGAGCGCAGTGGCACGCTCAACACTACTGCCCATACACTCGAGCAAGGCAAGGACGTCTTTGTGGTGCCAGGCAATATCACCAGCCCACTCTCGCAGGGTTGCAACAACCTTCTCAAGCAAGGTGCGTTGCCCGCCACCAGCCCAGCTGACATCCTCGCTGTCATGACCATCACACCACCCCAGCGTCAGCAGAGCGAGAATGCCACCCTGCCACTGGGTAGCACACCGCTCGAGGCTGCCATCATCAAGCTGCTGCGCCAAGGTCTGCGCGATGGCGAAGAAATGCAGCGCCGCCTAGGCACACCCATCAGCGAGTTTACCATTGCACTGACGATGCTGGAGATTAACGGCGTTATCCGCTCACTTGGTGCCAACCAGTGGACATTGGCTTAGTATTATGGTACAGTACCATATACTATGGTGACAGCAGAGCAAAACCCAAGACAACGCAAGCGCGAATATCACGTGAGAGATATCTTTACTGTGCCAAATGCCATCTCGGTTGCTGGGCTAGGGTTAGTAGTCGGTGGTGCTAAGAAATTTGACACTGCAACAAAGGAGAACGACAAAGCTGGCCAGGTCATTGGCGCACTCATGATACTTGGTGGTCGTATATGCGACTTAGCAGATGGTCCAGCGGCGCGATTCTTTGGCCAAGAAAGTGACTTTGGTGCAGAGGTTGACGCTGTATGCGACAAAGCAGCTATGGGTATTATTACTACACTGCTCGCTAAGCACAACATCATGCCCAAGCCGGTTTTGGCAACAATTGTCACCAAGAATGCTATCAATGCTGGCGCGACCGTCTATCATGGCCTCACAAATGACGAAGCCTTTCGTACGCCAAAATCAGGCAAACTTAGCATGGCGGCAGATAATGTCACAGTTGCCGCCTATTTTCTTAAGGCTCTTGCCCCTGAGGGTAGCAAGCTTGAGCATTATGCTCATGTGGCAGAACTAGGGTCGTTTGCTACGGGTGCCATCCTTGGCGGCGTCGCTGCCGAACGTTATGTTGCTGGTAATTACGCCGAGGCCAAAGACTACAGCAAATCTACCAAATCCACCCCAGCAGCAAACACCCCACCACGGCAACCTCGCACCCGTATGCGTCGCAAACGCCGCGTGCGTGGGTAACGCGATTGATGATTCGTGCAGCATTCTTTATCGACAGCCAGACTTCTTATATATTTTCCACACTATCAACAATACCCCTGCCTATAGGCCAGGGAGGGGGAGAGGGTATTCTTAATGTATCCAATTTGCATTCCACTCTACTTTGCGGTATCATAGGCGCTTGATTAGATAGATTAACAGCAAGCATATAACTATAACAAGCGAGTAGATAATCAATGAGCAAACACACACAACTAGTCATCGTCGAGAGTCCAGCCAAGGCCAAGACAATTGAGCGCTACCTGGGCGAGGAATATCAGGTGCTCTCGAGCGTGGGGCACATCCGCGCCATCCCCAAGAAGACCAAGGATGGACAGCCGCCGATTGATATCAAGAATGACTTCAAGACCGTCTACGAGATCGATCCAGACAAGAAGAAGGTCATTACCGAGCTCAAGAAGGCCGTGAAGGCAGTTGGAGCGGATAATGTGTGGCTCGCAACCGATGAAGACCGCGAAGGGGAGGCGATTGCCTGGCACCTATGCGAAGTGCTTGGTCTAGACCTGCAGCGCACCAAGCGCATCACGTTCCATGAGATCACCAAGCCCGCCATCGAGGCAGCTATCAAACAACCTCGCACCGTAGATATGCAGCTCGTGGAGGCTCAGCAGGCACGGCAGATCCTCGACCGCATCGTAGGCTTCGAGCTGAGCCCTGTGGTGTGGCGCAAGGTACCGGGTGGCAAATCAGCTGGCCGTGTGCAAAGCCCAGCGGTCCGCCTGCTTGTGGAGCGTGAGCGTGAGATTCGCGACTTTGCGAGTAGTGCACAGTTCCGCGTAACGGCGCATTTTGTCGTAGATGGCGAGGAGCTCAAGGCTGAGCTCAAGCAGCGCTTCGACAGCGAGCAAGCCGCCCACGACTTCTTGACGGGGCTGAGTGGCGCTCGTTTCACCGTCAGCAGCATTACCAAGACACCTAGCACGCGCAACCCCGCTGCACCATTTACCACCAGTACCCTCCAGCAGGAGGCCAATAGTAAGCTCGGCATGGGCAGTCGCGCTACCATGGCGAGTGCTCAGAAACTCTACCAAGAGGGGCTCATCACCTATATGCGTACTGATAGCGTCAATCTCAGCCGCCAGGCCATTGCCGCCAGCCGCACATACATCACCCAGCAGTTTGGCGCCGACTATTCACACAATCGCACCTTCACCACGAAGTCAGCTGGTGCCCAAGAGGCTCACGAAGCTATCCGTCCGACCGACATCGCCCGCGAATCCGTCGCTGGCAGTAGCTACGACCAAAAACTCTACGACCTCATCCGCCGGCGCACCCTGGCCAGTCAAATGGCCGCTGCAAAGCTAGAGAACACCACCATTACCATCAGCATCGACAGCACGCAGCTGAGGGCCGAGAAAGCGCTCGTTTTTGAGGCAAAGGGCCAGACGGTGCTATTTGACGGCTTTTTGCGCGTCTATGGCGGTAAGGATTCGACCATCCTGCCATCAGTCAGCCAGCACACCACCCTTGAGCTTACACAGGCCGAGGCGCGGCAGGTCTTTGCCCGCCCACCAGCCCGCTATACCGAGGGAACGCTCGTCAAGAAGCTTGAAGAGCTTGGCATTGGCCGGCCTAGCACGTACGCCACCATCATGAATACCATCCAGACTCGTGGCTATGCCGAGCGAGGCGAGAGCGAGGGCGAACCACGTGATGTCATCGTCCTGGAGCGCAGCGGTGAGACACCGAGCGACAATACCCCTGTTGTCACTCGCCGCATCGTCCAAGAAAAAACTGGTGCTACCCGTGGCAAGTTACTGCCCACTCCAGCGGGCGAGCTAATCGCTGGCTTCTTGACGAACCATTTCGACCCCATTATTGACTATGGCTTCACCGCCCGCGTCGAGACCGATTTCGATGACATCGCTGCCAGCAAGCTTGCGCGCAATGCCATGCTGCGCCAATTTTACGAGCCCTTCCACGAGCTCATCAAAAAATCCGGCGACATCGACCGCAGCACCGTTGGTGCTCACCGCGAGGTTGGTACCCACCCCAAGACTGGCAAGCCAATCTTTGCCCGCTTTGGACGTTTTGGGCCAATGCTACAGCTAGGCAGTAGCGAGGATAAGACGACCAAGCCGCAGTTTGCGCCACTCCCCAAGGGTGAGCGCATCGAGACCGTCACGCTCGAGCAAGCCCTCAAGGCCTTCGAACTACCACGCACTGTTGGCACCACTGAGGATGGTCAGACTATCAAGGCAAACGTCGGGCGTTTTGGGCCGTACATTCAGGTAGGTAAGCTCTACGTCAGCCTGAAGGAGCACGACCCGCGCGACATTACCGAAGCCGAGGCCCGCGTGCTCTACGCCGCCAAGCTCAAGGCCGAGGCAGAGAAGCACATCGCTGATTTTGGCGCTATCAAAATCCTCAAGGGACGCTGGGGGCCATATGTGACTGACGGCAAGACCAACGCACGTATACCCAAGGATACTGATCCAACAACTCTGGATGAGGCGCAAGCCCGCGAAATCTTGGCCGCCGCACCACCCAAACGAAGCCGGCGCAAGACCGCAGCCCGCACCACCACCACACGCAAGAAGCGCACCGCCTAGCCCGGCGACCTCTCATATACCAGCGGCTCCTCTGTACTGGCCGCTGGTTTTTCTATGCCATCCCGCATTGCTGCGAGCCCGTCAACTGCCCCGTCATGCTCGCCACATCACTTGCAAATGAAAAGCCTCAAAAAATTGTTTACCATAAGCGTAAAGTGTGTGCTATAATAGTTCTATGATGAAACGATTGACTTATATCACCTATTATTCTATAATCAAATGTAAGAAGTGCGAGTGGGCATTCGCAAACAACTGAGAAGGAAATGGAGAACCGAATCATGAACCAAACAACCAAACAACCAACCGAAATTTTTGCCGCGTCGATCGCTACTATCCTTGATGCAGTCGGCGAAGAACACGACCGCGAGCGCGAGATCATCGTGCGTCGCTTTGGCCTCAAAGAGCGCCGCGAAACGCTCGAGCAGATCGGCGAGCTACTCGGTATTACGCGCGAGCGCGTCCGCCAGCTCGAGAAAGCCATCGTGGTGCGCCTCAAACTTGCCGCCGAAGCAGGCGAGCTAGAGGGTCTACACGACGCCGAGCGCCTCATCATCCGCGACCTCTCCGAGAATGGCCGCGTTGGGCGCGTCTCAGACATCACACAGCGTCTGCTAGACGTCGAGACACCCACAGTGCAGCAGCGTGCCCACATTGCCTTCATCGGCGAAGTCTCAGCCCGCCTCACCCCCATCAACGAGACCGACAAATACCACCAAGGCCTGGCCATTGCCGAATACGGCGATGAGAAGGCAGTGCGAAGCCGTGTGGATGAGATCGTTGCCGCCATTAAGCAGCATGGTGCACCTATCAGCCTCGAAGCGCTGCATGACCAACTCACCTACGAGAACCCCAACCAAGTGCGCGGCCTCGCCAGCCTCTCTACCCAGTTGGCCCACCTCAAAGATATGTGGGGCCTGAGCAAGTGGCCAACCGTTAATCCCAAGAATATCCGCGACAAGATCTACGTCGTCCTATTAGACGAAGGCAAACCGCTGCACTTTAGCGAGATTGCTCAGCGCATCAAGGAAAGCACTTTCAAGCGCCGTAACGTCACCAAGCAAGCCATCCACAACGAGCTCATCAAAGACAAGCGCTTCATCCTCATCGGCCGCGGCATTTATGCGCTCGACATCTGGGGCTATAGCCAAGGCACCGTGGCTGATATCATTGCCGGTATCTTGCGCGACGAGGGTGGCCCATTGCACCGCGACGAGATCGTTAAGCGCGTCCTCAAGAGCCGCCAGGTCAAGGAGACCACCATCCTTCTTAATCTCCAAAGTAAACCACTCTTCAAGCGCGTCGCTAAAGCCACTTACGCCCTCGAACCACCCAAGGAGCAAGCAGAGGCGGTCGCAGCAGCGTAGAATTGCAAGCTGCTCTTAATAAGATTGTATGTGAGTGATATAATGCTCACATACAATTTTTTAGGAGGGGATTAAAATGAGCAAAAAGAAGGTATCATCACACCACCCTAAGCTAATTGGCATGTCCATTATCATAGCAACACTTACTATACTTACTTTACCATTGCTAATTAGCCTATATACGAACAACGCTGCAGAGCTCAAACAAAAGCAAGCTAGCCAAGCGCATTGTCTTAACGCTGCATATACAAACTATGACACGACATGGAAGACAGCAGACAAAGATGGTGATGGCAAGGTTTCGTATAAAGACGGAGCTTCCGACATTATTACATCGTACTTTGATAGTGTGTTAACTTGCTATCGGACATACAAGACACCTGAAAGTAATGTATTGATTGCTGATTATACGAAGAGACGCCAAGAAGAAACTGATAAATATACTACTTGGCTCGCATCAGTGCAAAATCAAGAAACAATCCAGCCGCAAAATGAGAATAATCGCAGCATGGTGTGCATAAGCAATTCGGCTGGATCATCAACCTATACATACTGCCAATAATCTGTATAACGGTAGGGAAGTAGCCTCCCCTTTCGCCCCGAACACTACATATACTCAGCTATAACAGAGGTAATTTGCCGCGTGGACAACTATCGTGTACACATGATGGCTGCGGATCTCTGCGTGTAATTTGCCGCTCATAGGCTTATGTATCGGCCGTTTGTATGCAAGATAATTCCATCGCAGCTACAATTTGCTCATATATACCTCTTGCATCTATTCCTTTTGCAGAGAGCATCTCAAGTACACAGCAAAAGCAAACAAAAAGGGCAGGGCAAGGTAGGGGAGTCTGCCACCCTTTCGCCAAAAAATCCCCGGCAACCGCCCTACCCCTGTTTCTGCCTCATTTCACTAACACCTACCACTGATAAGCTCATATTCGAGAGCTGTGTTCTCGTGACATACCTCACCTGAGCTGTAGCTCTCTGCTCACCGTCAGGCCATCTCTCTGCCTATATCTCTTAGGCCAGTCAGAGAGTCATACTTGTCCTGGCAGCAGCACACAGCATATAGGTTTCGGCTTAGATGAAAGCTATTAAGCTAGCAATCAATAACAACCTAAAGCCGCATAGAAATATACCCAGAAAGCTCACAATCTTACCGCGCTGATTAACTATACTACACAATATAGCAAGCAACCATGCACAGCAAAAGTAGCAGCTAGCAGCAAAGCATAAGCATAAGCATAAACATCAGCGCCCATAGACAAGGGAATGATGAGTCGCCATGTATCGCAATCAACGCGTACACAATAATTCACATCCACGCAGCAGTAGGGTAGACGCAAAAGATGTATCATTGATCATCTTTAGGAGTGTAATATAACTTCGCACAATAATCCTTTTACGATGCATATGTTAATTTCGACCCCAGCTATGGCTGGAATTGAGCTGGGTTTGGCACTATGTGGGCTTTATGGGCATACGACGTATTTCAAGAGCGCATGTCTTCGATTATTGATCGATCTTACTTCTCGTTCAGTAGGTTCACTTATGATATATGCGCCATCCAATGGAGAGAGTAAGGATAGAGCCGCGGGCACTTATATGTCCTGCAAAAGTAAAAGCAGACGCTTGTTCTATTGGAGGGAACACACTGCGCATATGTTCATACGTACGCAAAGCTACGTATGTTTATGTTTGTTCGCGTGTGAATGTGTTTGCGCGCAGTCTTTGTGACTGTATGCGCATTGGCTTGATATCGAACAAATAAGCTGACTGCAAAACCTGAGCACATACATGCTCCGGTCTCGTGCTTGCCTGGTATCATGCTGGGTGTTGGTACGAGCCCCTCAGTCTATTAGCCATGGTTGCTTTGTTTGACATTTTATTTGCTTGGTATTTTTGTTATGTTTTCTACCCTGCTTGGGTTGACCGAGATTAAAAACTATACGATATCATGATTTGACTTTTTCGCAAAAAACATCTCCCCTACTCTTTTTGCATTTTTTGGTTTTTATAGTATAGATATAGTATTTGCATTTTTTATGCTTTGTTATATAAAATGTTGTAAATTTGTTCTTGTTTTACAGAGTAGCTCCCCTGCCCTTTGCTGGATGCGCTAATACCCACACTATTTACAAGGCTAGCACTTTTGTTATCAACAGTTCCTTACCGATACGCTGCTCGGCCACTGACGCGGACATCGAGATATTTGGGAGTGATGTGGTGCTGCGCTAGGTAGCGAATGGCTCGGGCGGCATCCTCGCTCTGCAGGCCAGCCGAGCGATCGACCGAGAACTTAACAGGATACTCCACCCCTGTAAACCAAACGTAGATTTGACGCGTCGTGCCAGCAGGCAGCGTAATCTTTTGGACGGTAAGCTGGTGGCGGCGGACAGCGCCGACGACTTTGCCGATGAAGCCGAGAAATTGGTTGCTCGCGACGACTTGGTTATTGCGCGTACCGATACCACTGTCGTCCACTACCTCGATGCTTGGCCGTGACCCATAAGCGCGGCGGAAGGCATGGCCCTCAGTGTCAACAAAGAGTTGCTGGCGATTAACCGTCCAGACCACTGCCGCTTGGCGCATAGCGAGAGTGATAGTGCTGCGCCCCAAGCCAGCTTGCTGCGTAGCTGGGAGCACTGCGGCCACCTCGGGGCAATCATGCGTCTGGAGATAGGCTGCCAGCCGACTAGTATTGAGCGCAAAGCGAAAGCGTTCTAGCGGATGGGTAGTGAGATAGTCGTTGATCTTGGCTTGGTAGAGCTGATGGTTGCTGGTGAGATTACCTGCAATAACTGGTGTCGCAATGACGTTATCAAGCGCAAACCACACTGCAGCCAGCAGCCCCACTACCACTCCAAGCGACAATGCCACATGGCGGCGCATCCGGCGCAAATCATGTGCATGCATACGTGGCGACCGCAGCTGCGCCTTAGACTCGCCCGCACTTGGGACACGGCTCACCAAGCTACCGGTCAGCGTACGGTTACGCCGGTAGGTGTAGGCGGTGCGCTGGAGCTGCTCTTCCCTCTTGTTTTTGGCAGCTCGGCGGCGCGCTGGTGGTGGTGTTTGTTTTGTGCGAAAGCCCATGATGCTACAGGCCATTATACCGTAGATGACTAGTTGTTGGCAAAAGCATCTAGGTATTAAACGATGTCTTCTTGGTACTATCCCCTGCCCTTCAGCACTAGGTAACTACCCGATTAACACCTTCCCTGCAATATAATTTGACATTTCTTGCTCCCCACTCCATACTGGGAGCACTACAGTTAAGCGGAGAAATCGACATATGAAGACAGTCCATGCAACAAAAGAAGGAGCAACAATAGAGCTCACAAGAGACGAGATTCGTCTGATCGCAGCACTCGGCACCGAAGTGTTTCATGGGGCCTTTCGACAAGAGTGTGAAGACCTCTGGAATACTGTCGCTATGCCAATCTCTTTCAAGCGGTCTGGCGAGATACTACACCAATTTTATGACACTCTCATTACAATCAGCGAGCTACCTCCCTCTAAAGAGCGGCAGGAAATCGATGCACACTATCGGCCATTTGAGTTTGGGAGTTAATAGCTTTTACCAGTGAGGGTGAGGCTTGTCTTACCTTGGCGCAGTGTTTTCTACTGAAAATAATGTAGCATGGATTAACATGCTACATTATTTACTAGTACTTTATGATGAGACCTTAAATACACTCTTACTCTTACTCTTCTCCTTTTTCTATAAGAAGAGTCGGGTCACTTTTATCCTTTTCTAGTACGCTGAGCCACCTTCACCACCATTTGCGCTACATCGCGGGCGGCGTGGGGGCGTGCATAGGTATGGAGGCGCTGAGCGAGCTGCTGACGCTGCGCAGGGTCGCGCACGAGGGTAAGAATGGCCTGGCTAAGGGCATCGCTCTGCTCTAAGGCGTCGTCTTGTAAAACAAGAGCAGCCTTGGCTTCAGCATAGATGGCGGCATTTTTGCGCTGGTCACCCAGGTGATGAGCCGGTACCAAGATAGCCGCCTGCGCGAGGCCAGCGAGCTCTTGTGTGAAGGTAGCACTAGCGCGTGATACTACTACATCGGCTGCGCCGAGCAATTGCGCCATATGCTCGAAAACGAAGGGTACGCAGTGAAAATCGGGGTGCTGCGGCGCTTTGGTTTGGGCAGCATCGTAATTGCCTTTGCCCGCCACCAGATAAACCTGCATGCCAGCAGCTAGCAAGTTATCGGCAGCGCGCAGCACCGCGTGATTGATAATGGCCGAGCCAAGACCACCACCGGTAGCAACGACTAATGGCTTGTGTGGATCGAGCGAGAAGGTCTGCCGTGCCTGCTGCCGCTGAGCCGCAGTGAGCGGACGAAAATCAGCGCCAATCGGCACCCCCACGTAGCGGCTACGCGATGCTGGATAGTGATAATGCTTGAGTGGCCAGCCTGTAGCAATCGCTGCTGCCCAACGTGCCATCACACGATTGGTCAGGCCGGGGCGAGCATCGGAGTCGTGAATCACTACTGGTACGCGTAGGCAGCGTGCTGCAATACCGACCGGCAAACACACAAACCCCCCCTTGGCAAAGATCACATCTGGCCGCACGCGCAGCACCAGCCAGAGGCTCTGACATACGCCAGCCAGGATCTTAAAGATATCTAGTATATTAGCCAGGACGATACTTGGCATAAGCAACTGGCGCACCACACTGAGGTGCTGATAGCGCCGGAACTTGCCCGCAGCGATTGTCCGCACCTGCACTGGCACCGCAGCGTGCTGCATAAGCCCGCGCGATTGGCTAGCGAAGGCCTTATCACAGACGAAGGTCACCTGCACATCGGGCTGGAGGGCTGCGATTTCATTAATGACGGCGACGACCGGCGTAACGTGCCCGCCCGATCCACCGCCGACTGCCAGTAGCTTCATGAGAGGTCTCCTTTTCGTTGATTGGTTGGTAAGCTGCCTGGCGTGATAATTGGAAGGCCAGGCCAAGCGCACCAGCAATAAATACCATACTGGTGCCACCAAAGCTCAGCAATGGCAGCGTAATACCCGTCAGCGGGAAGACTCCAATCATCGACGCTACATTTAGCATAACATGTGCACCCAGCCAGCCAAAGACTCCAGCTACCACCAGGCACATTGTCGTATCAGGCAAGCGCTCGGCAATCTTCAGTAGGCGTAGCAGTAGTGCTGCAAATAGCGCCAGCACAACCACCGCCCCCACAAAGCCAAACGTTTCACCAATGATAGCAAAGACTGAATCGTTAATCGCCTCAGGGAGGTAGCCCGTCGCTTGGATACTGTTACCAATGCCCAGGCCAAATAGCCCGCCTGTACCCAGCGCAATCTTGGCATTCTTGATGTGGTAGTCATCATCATTGCTACTAGTGGCATGATCATCCCCCTGGAAGAAGGTCGCCACCCGCTCCATGCGGTGCGGTGCGATGACGATGAGCAGCAGCACCAGTGCCACACAACCCGCCGCCAGGTAACCCAGCCAGCGCCAGCTCATGCCACTCATCACTACCATGCATGCTACCATGGCAGTAAGTGCCAGACCCGTGCCCATATCCTTTTGCAAAAATATCACGAAAAAGAGCGCTGCGCACATCATAATTACCATGGGGATGATCGTCTGGTGGAGGTCGTTTATCACCCCCTGACGCATTCGTGTGCCAAGGAAGAGTGCCATATAGATAAGCATGCCAAACTTCAGCATCTCGGCTGGCTGGAAGCTCCCTAGTGGCCCCAGCGAGAACCAGCGGCACGCCCCAAGGCTACACTGAGCAATCGCCGAGACATGTAGCATATTGCCAAGAACAAACAGCAGTGCACACAGCACAAAACCGCTCGCTAGCAGCGTACCCGCCTTCTGGCGCAGCCATGCAAAGGGTACGAGCGACAACCCCACAAAAGCGCTAATTGACAGGAGCAAGCTCACCGTCTGCTTAATGGCGAAATAGCCATCGGTGTAGTAGTTGGTGTTGTGCGCAGAGTTGAGCACATTGGCACGCTGCGGGCCAATGGCATACATTACCACCAGGCCAAGCAGCATGAGTAGCCCCACCCAGAGGATAATCTGATAATCCGGCCGGTGCAAACGTGGCACGGCGACAGATGGAGCGGAGGTAGCATTACGTTGCTCGCGGCGCACTGGCTGAACCGACCGAGCCGAAGCCGATCGGCGCGCAGCACGGGTGCGGCGAGCAGCAGCCATTCTAGATATGTCCCCCACCCAGCGCCATCATCAGGCCAATAAAACCTGTCACGCAAGAGATTACCCAGAAACGCATCGTCACCTTTACCTCCGGCCAACCGACTGCTTGGAAGTGCTGGTGAATTGGTGCCGAGATAAACACCTTGCGGTGGAAGAACTTCTTGCTGAGGATTTGAATAAGGCTCGAGCCCGCCTCTACCACAAACAGCACACCAATGACCGGCAGCAAAAACAGGGTATTCGTCAGCATCGCCACGACGCCCAGGCTCGTCCCAAAGGCAAAGCTCCCCACATCGCCCATAAAGAACCGTGCTGGATAGATATTAAACCACAGGTAGCTCAGCAGCACTCCCACTACAGTGAAGCAAAAACCCGCCAGCTGCAAATGCCCCTGCAGCAAAGCAATCACCCCGAAGATGCAATAGCTCACCGCCAGCAGTCCACCAGCCAGACCATCCAGGCCATCGCTAATGTTCACTGCGTTGCCAGTTGCCACCACCGCAAAGATAAAGAGTGGGACGATCCACGGGCCGAGTTGCCAGTCGCCCAAGTACGGCACGTGCACTGTTGTATAACCCAGCTTAACGTAAAAGAACCAGGCCAGTACCGCCGCCATCACCGCGATCATTGAGAACTTCAGCCAGGCGCGCAGGCCCGCCGAGCCCGAGCCATCACTATTGATATTGATCACATCGTCCAGCAGCCCCACTGCCCCACCACCAAGCAATGCCGCCAGTGGGAGCCAGGTCTGGGCTCGGTCGAGATTAAACCCCAGCGTCACCACAGCAATGGCCACAATGCCAACCATCCCGGCCATAGTGGGGATATCACGCGTAAATTTATCGGCATGCAGCTTGGTAAAGACCGTCAATTCCTCGCCCGTTGTGCTCGCAGCGCGCTGTTTTTTCCAGAACTTATAGCGGTAGGCAAAGTAGGTGTAGAGCGGCGTGAGGGCCATCGCTAGCAAAAAAGCCGCAACGCTGAGGAGAAATGTCGCGTTGAGCTCGCGAACGAGTGTGGTGAGGTTCATTATGGTGTGTGTCCTTTCGGCTCGAGCTTCATGTAGTCGAGCAACCAATTAGATATATCCGTGAAAATCGGGTGAGCGTCTTGACCCCCCTGCATATTCAGCCCTTTGCCCGAAACCTCCACCATAATAACATACGCTGGCGTTTTGCCAACCTCCCCACCAAAACCGAGGTAGGTGCCAATAGTTTGGTTCGAAATATACTTGCCATCCTTGATGGTTTGCGATGTACCCGTCTTGCCGCCAATGTAGAACCCCGCACGATCGCCACCCGCATAAAAGGCCTGGCGCGCTTGGTGTACCATTTCGCGCACAGTGGTAGATGATTGCGGCTTGATAACATGAGCATACGAAGCTTTGCGCGCAGCCTTGGCAAAGGTACCATTGTCGTCAATCGTCCCCGCAATGACGGTGGGGCTATAGTACGTCCCACCATTAATAATCGCACTAAAGCCAGCCGAGACCTGTAGCATCGTCGCATCCATCCCCTGGCCAAAGGACATATTAGAGTAGCGCACTGCATTGCCCTGCTGCTGGGTGGGCGATACGATATTACCCTTAGCCTCACCAGCCAGTTCCACTCCCGTCAGCTGCCCAAGACGAAAGCGCTTATGGAAGTAGTCATACATCGTGTCGCGCGCCTGGCGCGTGATGTAGCTGCCATTGCCCAAGCGCTGTGCAACGGTGACCATACCAGTGTTGAGCGACCAATTAAGGGCGTGCTGCATGGTAATGTTGCCCGTCTGGCCCTTGCTGGCATTGCCGATAGTGATGTCGTCTACCTTGATGCTATCGGTATTATTGTACGTCGTTTGCGGCGTGATAACCCCTTTGTCGATGCCCGTTGCTACTGTGAATGTCTTGATATCAGAGCCCGGTTCGTATGGCGTGGTGATGGTGTTGTTGTTGAGCGCGGCGACGCTTTTGATCGTCTTCAGGTTGGACGGGTCGTAGGTGGGGAGGTTGGCCATGGCTAAGACTTGGCCATTCTGTGGGTTCATCACGACGGCACTAACATCGGTCGCGCCACTGCGCTTGGCTCCATCGACGAGCGCTTGCTCGACCCTCGTCTGGATGTTGCGATCGATCGTCAGCACCATGTTGGTCCCATTCTTGGCGGGCTGGTTGATATTCGTCCGGCCAATGGTTAGCGGTACTGAGCGGATATCTGTCACTGTCTTAAGCACCCCATCCGTGCCGCGCAGTTTATCATCATTGGCCTGTTCGAAGCCGTACTTCCCCTTACCCTCGGCATCGACAAAGCCCAGCACCTGGCTGGCCAATTGCCCTTCTGGGTAGACGCGCTGGCTCATCGCATCAAAGCCCACCCCAGCGAGATTCTCCTTCTTGATAAGTTCAGCCTGCTTACGGCTCACTTTGGTGGCAAGCACTTGGTAGCGGCTTGGCTTGCGCGTAATGTACTGGCGAAAATTCTCACGCACATTACCACCAGCGACCTGGTTGAGGACCGTCACGATCTTATCTACATCTGTCACGGCCATCGGGTCGGCCCACACGGTATAGACCGTCTCATTCATGACAAGTTTGGCGGGAGTAGTACCATCCATGGTGTATATCTCACCGCGCTGGGCGCGCAGACGAAATTGCTTGACTTGCTCGCTATCAGCCTGCGATACATAGTAATCATGCTGCAGCAACTGCACATACCCCAGGCGCAACACAAACACCACAAGTAGCCCGCCGAGCACAGCGGCGAGCGCCTGAGCGCGTGGCGTAGCAAGATGGCGCTGCAGCATGGGCTACTCGCTGGCGTACGCTGTATTGGCTGGTGTTGTCATCGTTTTGGCCACACTACTACCCTGCACTTCCTTAAGGGCGGTCAGACGGGCGTTATCGACCTCCAGGTCTTTCTTTTGCTCGCTGAGAGAGGAGATCTTGTCGTCGATCTTGCTGGCCTCGTAGCCATAGCTGACCGTATGCGTTGCCTGTGCCAGATATATCAAGCCAAGGATGGTGATAAGGAGGGCAATCAGCACTGTGTGGGTGATTGGCCCAAGTTTGATAGCCGAAGCAAAAGCAACGGTGTTGCGGTTGCGCTTCCAGGTGCTCTGGCGTCGACTATTAAATTGCATTGTCCGTGTGTAGGTTGTCATTGTGGTGGTGTTTGTGTTGTTTAGCGTTGGTATGGGGTCGTTTCTAGGTCTAGGTGGGGCGGATTAGCGCGCCGCCCCAGCGCGAGGTCTTAGGCCAAGGGCTATTTGCCGTGGCGGACCAATACGGTTGTCGTGATTGATTGATTTTGTACGGGGATACGAACTGGCATGTCCCTACTCCTTTTTTTTGTTTTTTTATATTTTTGCGGCGGCTCGCAGCTTGGCGCTGCGGGCACGCGGATTGTAAGCATCGTCATGGCTGCCCGCGATCGGCTTCTTGGTGAGGATGCGGAGCTCGGCCTCGTAGCCTGCCTGGCGCTGCTCCGCGAAGAAGCGCTTGACGAGCCGATCCTCGAGGCTATGAAAGCTGATCACTCCCACACGTCCACCAGTGCGCAGCAAGGCTGGCACCAGCTGGAGCGTCTGCTCTACCTGCGTCAATTCATCATTGACGGCGATGCGGACTGCCTGAAAGGTACGCGTGGCCGGGTGGGTTTTGCCCCGCTTGCCACGGGTAGCGTGCTCGATGACGCTAGCGAGTTCTCCAGTACTCGACAGTGGCCGGGCCGCGCAAATAGCTGCAGCATAGCGCCGTGCCTTTGCCGGCGGTTCTTCGCCGTAGCGGGCGATCAGTCGGGCGAGCTCTGCCTCTGCCATGTGGTTGACAATCTGCTCGGCAGTCATCGCCTGGCGTTGATCCATCCGCATATCAAGCGGGCCAGTGTGTGTAAAGGAAAACCCTCGATCAGCTCGATCGAGCTGCGGTGACGACACCCCCAAATCCAGTAGCAATAAATCAAATTGCTCGCCCTCGCGAACCAACTGCTGTGCTGCATGCAAAAAATCACAATGCATCAGCCGTGCGCCCTGCTCTGCCAAGCTACCAAGCTGCGACAAAGCATACTGGTCGCGATCGACCAAACACGCCGTGGTATACGTCTGGGTCTGCTCGAGAATCGCTGTGGCATGGCCGCCATACCCCGCCGTCAGGTCGAGATAGCGCTCACCTGGGCGTGGCTGGAGCTGGGCTAACACTGCCTCCAGCAATACCGGAACATGAAGTGGTGGATGTGCTTTGATACTCATACGTTTCTTATGGTAGCATAGCGCGCAATAATATTCTTGCCTCGTGGCATTCTATTATTATGCTCATGTCTACAAAGATACGTCTCCGCTCAGGCTACTGCGAGATAGTCCGATGCGGGTTCGAGATCACCCACCTGGTAGCGAAACCTGTTTGTTTTCGCATAAAATGTGTTTGTTTTTGTTGACGATCTTTGCTTGTACCAGGCCGAGAGAGACCGCCAAAGATCGTTTGAGAGACTTATGTGTATAATTGCCGCAGCAATTATGTGAGGTGGAGTTTTTTTGGGAGGTGTTTGTGAGGAAGGTGCGCCCGACAAGGTTTTGCGTGGGTCGGGTGCCCACATGGCTCACTACCAGATGGTTGATCTCGAGGATATCAGTTACACGTACTTGTTAAAGAGCGTCACAAAAACCGCCTTGCTACTCGGCCTGCTCCGGTGCCATGAGGCGCCAATACTGGCCGGCGCGCACCGCCACAACCTCGCGCGAGATCCCGGCATAATCCAGCAGATGCTGCTCTACTGTTACCCTGCCCTGCTTTTGGTCTAGGGTGGCAGCAGTCTTGCCGCGCCGGAACTTGACATTGAGGTCGGCGACATGTTCATCCAGGATGCTGCCTGTCAGCGCTGGCTCTACCTGGCTATCCCACACATCCTGCGCATACAGGTGGAGATAGTTGCCAAAGCCGCGCGTTAGGACTACGCCGCTGGCAAACTCCGCCCGAAGCTCCGTCGGTATGGTGAGCCGACGCTTGTCATCTAGCTTGCGTTCGAAGTAATCCATGGGGTGTGGCGATCCTTACAGATGAATTATTTTGTTTTTGTGCAGTGGTGTTTGTTTTTCTCGTGGTTACCCACTTTCTTCCACTACTCCCACTATACTACCCACTCTCACCCACACGCAACCCCTTTTACCCACGGCGTTCCCCGCCGCGCTGGCGCTTATCCACAAATCTGTGGAAAAGCTCAACCAGTATCAGGGGTCAGTTGCTTTCCACAGCTCCTATGGTGTGGATAAGAATAAGCGAGATTGGTGAGTGTTTTGATCTGATCTAAGCGCGTCTATAGTAGATATATCTTGCCATTTTATACGCACAAAAGTAGAAAATACGCTGATTTTATGGCATTATAGGCAAAATAGCTTGACGCAGCTCTCATATATTGATATATATATATTAGCTTTTTAGCTCAGAGGCTTCCTCAAAGAGCGAAAAGCAGCTCTTTGGCCTCTGGACCTCAAGAAGGAGATCATTATGGTGTGTACAGTCGAAGTCTACACAACTGACGACAGGTCTTTCCTGTTGGATCAAGCTTTCAAGAGTCGAGATTACGCCGCTACTTTTTTGCAAGGAGCGGCGTCACGCGGGGATTTTCTCCCTGTAGCCTTTGACACTTATGTCAACGCGAAGTTCATCGTATCATTCACATACCGTGAACGTCGAACCGAGGCTCAATAAAGCCCACCAACACAGCCCGCCAATCGCCACGCCTGATTGAGTACTCTCGAGTATTCTCGGGCCTGGAAACCCGATTTGGCCGTGGCAGTTGGTGGGCTGTGTTTTTTGCCAAGAAAAAACCGGCTGGTATGAGCCGGTTTTTTATTATTTCTCCCCTACCCCTGATGCTCGAGTAGCCAGTTGTTGGCTGCTACCCAGGTCTCGAGCGTGCCAGTGTCGAGGTAGTGGCCCTTGGTAGGGACGACGGCCATGTGGCCACCAGCGGCGAGGTAGTCGTTGAAGGGGTCGGTGATGTAGTATTCACCCGCGACGTCGTCACGGTCGGCGTGGGCGGCAATGCGCTGCAAGAGGTCGTAGCTGAGGACGTATTTGCTGACATTAATCATCTCGCTGGGCGCTTCACCCGGCGCTGGCTTCTCTACCACGCCGCGCAGACGGCCATCATCGGCAACATCCAGCACGCCATAGCGGCTGAGCTGGTCGGGTGGCATGTGTACGCCCAGGATAGCCGAGCGGTCCTCCCCTGCCGCCTCAATGAGGCGCGCCACCTCTGATGTACCATCGGCGTTATACACACAGTCATCACCCATCAGCACGACCACTGGCTCACCAGGGTCGAGCTGCGGCACCACGAGGCTGACCGGGATGGCTGTACCATACTTACCATAGCTCGATTGCACCATGTAGTGTAGGTTGACCTTCGGTGGAGCGATGAGGGGCAAGAGATCTGCCTTACCATTGCGTCGCAGATAGTTGTTGAGATCGACGTTAGAGCGATAGAAGTCGCGAATCTGCGTACTCTGCTCGCTCACCACGAAGTAGATATCGCGGATGCCCGCCGCGATGCAGTCTTGCACGGCGTAGTCTACTACCGGGCGGTTACCCAGCGGCAGCATGCATTTTTCGATCGTCTTGGTGACGGGCAGGCGCCGTGTCCCCCAGCCTGCTACGGGGATGATTGCTTTGGTGCATTGCATACTCGATGTCTCCTTGTATAATATTAGTTGCTTGAGCTAACGTATGACAAATGGGCCAATCTCCCGAGCGCCAATTGATGGAGCGCGGTGTGAGCTGGCCGGTGTGGTCGATCTGCACACAGCGGATGGGTGGGTCTGGCTCGGGCGCAAAGGCGACGGCAACGGGCTTATCGTCGATCAGGTAGATTGTTTGGCCGGGGTTTGCAGCGGCAGCACGGCGCAGCCACTGAGCTTTGTCTTGCAAGGTAGTAATGATCACCTGCCCATCCTGCTGAGCCACGAGCGCACGCACTGCTGGACACAAGCGGGCTTTGCAGTGCGGGGTAATGGGATCACCATAGGTCAGTATCTGCACCGTGCCATAGTGACTCAGCGCGCGCAGCATCGATGTGACGCCTGGGTATTGGAGGTGACCATCACCCAGAGCCGTCTGCTCGAGCTGCTCTATAACAGATGCCGCATCCAGGCCCAGCGCCGCAAGCTGCGCCGCCAAGACGTAGGTCGGGGCGGTAGGATTCGTCCTTGGCCGGAGCATGTAGCGAGGCTGCGCCGCCAAAAACTCCTTGGCAGTCACCTGCGCTGGGTAGAGTTGGGCTAGTGTTTCCGCTATCTCACGCAGCCACTGCGTGGTGTTGATGATCGTCCGGTCAAGGTCAACGTAGATGTGATAATGGCCCGTTATATGCTCCATGATCTTTACAGTATAGCTAGTCCTTGGTGTTTATGCAAAGTATATCCGCATCAGCTGGCGCGCCACGACATCAGGGTCGTGCCGGATGAAGCTGCGCGTGCTAGCCAATGGGTCGCTAGCCTGGGCACCATCCCACACGTCTTGCGCGAGGACTGGTGCGGCGCGGTAGCGGTAGTGCTGGCGATGCATCTCGTCCATGTCGTACTCGACCATCAGCTCACCATCGTGAGCGTACTTGTCCATCAGCTCAGGGCTGGGACGCGTGTTGTTGAAGACGACATAGTCGAGGAACTGACTACCCGCTAAGCGCTCGATTTCACTTGCGAAGTCACTCACCGAGAAGCCGTCCGTCGGACCAGGCTTGGTGACGAGGTTGCAGACAAAGACGCAGCGTGCCTTGGTGGCAGCAAGCGCCTCTTGGATCTCGCGAATGACCAAGACAGGTGCCAAGCTGCCATAGAGGTTGCCGGGAGCCACGACGACCATATCTGCCGCATGAATCGCCGCGACCGCGGCGGGGTTAGCTTGAGCTTCTGGCTCGAGCCAAATCTTAGGCCGACGCGCCAGCGCCTGCTGTGAGATGAGATATTCACCTTTGATAGGCTGACCATCCTCGCCTTCTGCGCAAAGCGTCACATTGCTGAGTGTAGCAGGCACAACGCACCCATCGATATTAAGCACCTGGCTGGCTAGTGCCACCGCCTCGGCAAAGCTGCCGGTCATTTTCTCAAGTGCTGTAAGGAAGAGATTACCAAAGGCGTGCCCCTTGAAGCTCCCTTCGTCGAAACGATAATTAAAGAGGTCGCGCACCTTGGGGCTATTGCTCAGCGCCACGAGGCACTGCCGCACATCGCCTGGCGGCAAAACACCAAGCTCATCGCGCAGTTGGCCCGTCGAGCCACCATCATCTGCCATATTGACGAGTGCCGTGACCTGCGAGGCATACTGCCTGAGGCCCGTCAGGAGCGTAAAGCTCCCCGTCCCGCCGCCGATGACGACGACGCGTGCTCCACCATTGCTCTGTGCCATGTGTTATTCCTCCCGATTATTATGACTACGTGAACGACTGCGTGATGCAACAGCTGGCCGGCGCGGCGGTGTAATCACCCCACTCGAACGTGCCGCTGACCCTGGCGTAGATGGTGGCATTTGGGGCGTTTGGGGTGGCGTTGGCGGCGTGGGTTTGGGTGGCACTGCTGGCGTAGAGCGCGCAGAGCGCGGCGATGACGATGTAGCTTGCGCCTGCACGGTAGCTGGCTTAGCACTCGGCTTCTTGCGCGCTGGTACAGACGGCAATGGCTCGATGGGCCGCTCTGCCTGTTTCTTCTGCTGCTGCAATACGCGAGCAAACCATAGCGCACTGGGGCGCGGTGTCCGCTTATACGTCTTGTAGTCGACCGCAAAGAGGCCAAAGCGCGGCCAAAATCCTTTATCCCACTCGAAGTTATCGAGGAAGCTCCAGTGCATATACCCCAGCAGCTCTACCCCACTACCAAGAGCGCGCTGCATGGCGAGGATAGACTGAGTGAGCCATTGCTTACGGAACTGGTCGCGCTCGTCGGCTACGCCGTTCTCCGTCACGAGCAAAGGCAGCTTGTAGCGGCCCCAGAGACGCTCCAGTGCAAGCTCGAGATGATCGGGCTGCATTGTCCAGCCGAGATCATTTGGCGTTGTCTCGGGGTTGTGTATGCGGTAGCCATAGATGCGATTACTAAAGTAATAGTTAACGGCAATGTAGTCGCTCTGCCGCACCACCTTGCACAGGAAATAATCATCCTGGAAGAACTGCACTATTCGTGCCGTCGCTCGGCTCAGCCAGGCATCGTCGCCCGGGTAGGTGTAGGCCGAATTCTTGGCCACCGCCACCTTGAAGCGTCGACTCTTGGCATGGAGGACTTTGGCTACTTGGTTGTGCGCGTAGGCAAGGTTGCTTAGCACGCGGTAGGTCTGCCACTTGCTGCGGACGTTGGGTGGCCAAGTGCCATTGTAGTAGCTCTCTGTCACGTAGACGCAGGGTTCGTTAATGGTAATGACATAGCGCACTGTGGCACCTATCTCATCCATCAGCTTATCGACAAAGCGTACGAAGTACTTCACATTATCGCGCTTCGCAAAGCCCCCACGGGCGGCAAACCACACTGGCAGCGTGAAGTGAAACAACGTCACGACGGGCTCCAGCCCAGCATCGGCCAGCGCGGCCAAGTACGCCTTGTAATATTTGATCGCCTCGGCATTCCACGCGCCCTCTTCTGGCTCGATGCGCGACCACTCCACACTAAAGCGCCACGAGGTTAGGCCCATCTTCTTGGCCAGAGCGAAGTCTTGCGTGTAGAGCTCGGCGTGGTTGGCAGCTTTGCCCGAGATATAATTGTTTGGATCTTTGGCGGCACTAGCAATGTGCGGCCAGTTGGGCAAGTCGCCATATTGATATTGGCTCTGAGCAGCGAGGGTCTTGGCCTGAGCTTTCTCCCACTCCGACCACTGGTTGTGCATACCACCCTCGACCTGATGCGCGCTCGTGGCAGCGCCCCAGAGGAAATGTTTTGGAAATTGCACCGTAGATTGTTGCTTAGCCATAATGCTTATTGTACCATCAGCCGAGGATTAAGAAAAATAGAATTATTGGGTGGATGCATCGTCTCTCTTTCTTTGCGCACGCTCCACCTCCTCACGCTTCATCTGATGGAGTGTAAAAACAGATTGCAATAATCTGTTTTCAGCCCAGCACAAGAGGTCGACATCCAGCGAATGTTGACCCTTATAGCGTTCCTGAGGAGAGAGTGTGGAGAGGTAGAGCGTAAAAATAAGTGGGAGTTTTGAGATGAACGCTCCATTCCGCGACGAAATACCGCTCCCCTACTCCGGCAGTTGCTCATTCTCGCGCAAGATTTTCTTGCCGCGCATTTCGTATTTGACACCGGTCAGGTCGCTCGTGACGTAGTCGTCGTTGAGGAGATTGACGAAGACGGCCGCATCCTTGGCATCCATGATAATGATACTCCCTGCCGCATCGTCCGTCATCAGGCCCAGGCCCATTTCGTCGGCGTGGTCGATGAGTTGGTCTTGTGTCACTTGGGCGGGATCGAGCTTTTGCAGTTTGGTCACCAGCGCTGGTGTGTCGCGCACCAGGCGGTCGAGCGTGAGCCCCTCAGGCAAGGTAAGCTTAAACTGCTGAGTGATGGCAGCGATCTTCTCCTCCGCCACAGCGTGCTTCTTGGCATCGTAGCCAAAGAGCCGGACGAATTTACTCTCGCTAAAGGCAAAGATATCGTTGCCGACGATCAGCACCTGATTATCCGGCGTGATGCGTAGGCCAGCATCAGCCACAAATGGCTGGAACGACCCACCACTGTACATCCAGGCGGTTGCCCCCTTGAGTACCTGCGACTGGGGCAGCAGCTTGGCCACAAAGAATGGTTCGCCATTTGTGCCCATCCGGAAGCGCGCAATGATGCCCTTAACCTTCTTAAACTCATGGTCGCCTTCGTTGAAGGTCTCAAGATCTGCCTCGCTGTAGGTAATCTGTTCGATGACTTCCTGAGCATGCACTACCCGATCGAGTGTGGTGCGCTCGAGGACATTCTCCTCTGCCTTGGCCGCCTCAAAGTCGCGCACCATCAGGCCAGTCGCTGCACCCGTCTGTACCGCTGTGATCATATCGTAGAGGAAGAGCACCTTGAGCTGTGCCTTGAGCTCAGCTGCATAGTTGGTGGCATATACCGTATAACCTTTGGTAAAGAGAAAGAGATCCACCTCCAGCTGGTCTTTGTCGCGGTCGGCTTGATTAGCCCAGAGGAAGATGTCGGTAGCGTCAGTAGACGTGTCAGCCGTAGGCTGTGTGGTAGTATCTGTTGGCTGAGCCTCGGCATGGGCGGCCACGTCTGCATCACTCTGCGGTGTAGCAGCTAGCTCTGGTGGCATTACTGGGGTGGTATCGGTAGTGGGGGTTTGTGTGTTTGGTTCGTTATGCATGGTTTCTAGTGTACTATATTTGGGGTGTAAAGCCTATTGCCCGACGGCGTGCTTTTCACCGACGTCGGGATGCTGGCTCAGCCAATAGTAGAGCGTAAAGCAACTCGGGACGAAACCATGGATCTGCTTGAACTGATCGGCATAGGCCACAATCTCACTGCTCGTGGGAGGCTCATCGCCGAGGAGTGTTTGGACGTCTTTTATACGTTCTTCTACTTTATCTCTCAACCTTTCGTCACCTTCAGGATCCATCTGCCATTGCGGCCTGAGCATTTCTCTATATACAGCGTCATCATCACAACCCTTAATTATATCGGTCTCTGTTATCTTATTAGTAATCTCAGATAGTTTTATTGCACGATCACCACCTTCACCTTCATTAAGACAACTATCTATGGCACCTCTCAAGAGTGATGTCTGGTGTACATTGTCCAAAATATACGCATGTTGATCAAGTTGCCAGCAAAGCACCTTAAGTAGTGGGCTGAAACGATCTGCATTCAGTCTCGTAAGCAACAAATCACCACCCCACTCGATAGCATCTTCAAGACTATACTTTATTAGCCTGAATTCAGAGACGCCAAATTCCACATCCACCGGCGGCGTAAACCACTCACTGTCATCGAGCTGATCAGGATTCTGTGGCTGCTGCTCTTCTTCGCCTAGATTACGGCTACCGCCCTTATCATGCTGTAATGAATGATCGTCAAGGTTAGGTATTTCTGCTAATTGACACCCGTCAGTGCTGCAGCGTTTGTCAGTGACGATAATATCACCAATCATTGTTGCAGCCACACCAAGGCCCGGTACAAGCAACCCAGATTTTCGCTCCTGCCAACCTTCTCTATATCGCCCCTGTTTCGTCTCACCCGGCGTTTGCTCAGCACTGTGTGCTCGGTTGCGGGCTTGCCATGCTTTCTCACTCATATCTTGGCTCCATTGTTATTAATTAGGTAGAAACTCATAATACATCACATCTCTCTACACTGTCAAATAACCCACAGGCACGCCCGCTAGGTGCATCATACTCACTGCACAAGAATTACTACGCGCAGCAAACAATATCGTAAGGATAGCACGCCTCAAAAAAGCCTAATTAGCGTTCTCTGTCTACTGGCTCGTGCCCCAGCGTCTCCAGTGTGCGGTCAACCACCTTTTGGGCAAAGCGCTGCATGTCATCATCGCTCCTAAGGTCGAGCCCCTCACCTTGGTCGATGAGAAAGCTGTGTGGCGGGAGATCTGAGGCCATGCGGGTTGGTTCGCCATAGCCTCCACCCACCATATACCCCATAGCGTAGCGTATGTCATTTGGCTCATGTTCATTGAGGGCAAATACCCCGCGACGCAAGAATGCTGGGTGTGCCAAGCAAAATGCCGCTGTGTCGATATCCAGATATTCCCCTGGCTGCACCACCGGTATCTGGTATTCAACACCACGGATATGGTAATCTCTTTCTTTTGTCGATTCCACCATCGTGAGGCCAAGCGAATACCCCTCAGTACGCAGTGCCTCAATCGCTGCATACAGCGCCCCACCACGCTGCATAATCCGCTCGGACGAGACATGACTCTCCATTGATGCATTAACGTACATCATTGCCTGCTTCCCGTGAGTATCCTGGCGGACTTGGTAGTCCACCATATGCTCGGGCTCACCGTGTAGGTAGGCACCAATATCTACCTCATCACCAGCGAAATCTAGCCGAGATTCCACAACTGGTCGCCGCCCCACTAGCTGGTCAAGAGCGATACGCCCCACTGTCTGGCGCAAATGCTGGCGGCCCTCTTCCCAGCCATAGCACGCTAACTCGAGCGCCTCATCCATCGTACTCGTGCCCGACCACTGCCACTCATCTATCTTCAAGCTCGACGCTCTGAGACCAGATTGCTCTTGCTGCTCGGGCGCATGCTGCATCGCATCAATCATCTCACCAATGCTATCGAGCTGGCGAAAGTGCATCGTACGACCGTCATATTCTTGCTCAGAGCGACGCATCTAGCGGCTCCCTTGCTGCTTGCCGCCCACGTCGGGGTGCTGCCTCAGCCAATTACACAGGGTGAATCGCCCAGGAACAAAGCCATGGCAGGCTTCGAACTGCTTGGCGTACGCTTGGACGTCATGACGGTTCAATTGTGAAAAGTGGTCTTTCACAAACTCTATTCGGTTATGTACTTCCACCTTGATGTTGTCATTATCATCATCCTCTGTTTCCCATTGTGTAATGTACCCCTGGTCGCGCTGCCAACGCCGATCCTCTATATTGACTGCAGCAACTATATCTGACACAAGGATCTTTTTTGTCGTCCAAATTTCGGGGTCTCCAAAGACCCGTCCTACTGCGCTGGATATTGTTGGCGTTTGTAATATGTCCGTTAGCTCACGCGAATGCATCGATTCCAAGTCCCAACACACTCGGACAAATATACTAGCCTCGTAGTCGCTCGTATCTAATCTATCGATATTATAACGGTCTGGTAAGAAACGACGTATAGAACTATCAAGAGAGTTCTCAAGCCATCGTGTATTCGTTCTATCGACGGTAATTTCTTTATCCTCCGGCGGTGTAAACCACTCGCTATCATCTCTCTTTTCAGCGTCTTTTGGCTGAGTTTCTCGAGATGACTTGCTGTGAGATTCATCAAGCGCTTTGTCTTTAGTGGCTTCGCGAGTCTTATAATCAAGCGCCTCCTGCACCTTCGGCATCAACCGCTTGGCATTCTCAGCTAGCTTCTCGCGGTCATGCTCCTTCATACCCTTGTAGAGGAGCATCTCGCCCAGCCAGTCCTTGCCAACGCCTTGCTCGGCCAGGCGCACACCATACAGGCTAGCACGCTGGCTAATGATAGCGCGGATACCAAGCTCACCCAGTGCCTGGCGATGTGCTCGCACTATAGCCAGCCACTCTTTGGAGCTAGGTACCTCACCAGCCGAGATGTCGAGTGGTGAGCGGTTTATCTCCGTGCCAAGTATCAGCGCGTCCTCCAAATCTTCATCAGTGTCCATTGGGATGAAGGCAAAGCGGTCGATGGTGGCGGCATCGATCGGTGCCCGGCCCACATACTCACTCGTTGCTCCGCAGCCAATCGTGTTGGCACTGGCGATGAAGCGCGCCGTCTCGTGGCGTGGCACTCTGCTATCCGGAAACTCACCATGGCCATTGGCAAGCGCACTGTTGAGGATAGTCAAAATACTTGCGCTACCATTATCGATCTCATCAAACATAAAGACACCACCATTCTCATACACCTCACGGTAGGCTGTGTTATGGTAGTTACCCGTTGCATCGCGGTAGCCCATGAGGTCGGACTTGGATGTCGTTGGCCCGAGCGATATAGAGCGAAATGGCAAGCCGAGGCTATTTGCCGCTTGCTCACCGGCAGTCGACTTGCCACTCCCCGCCTCGCCATGCAGCCAGATGGGTACATCCGCCTGCAAGGCTGCGCGCACGAGAGGTGTGTGGTAGTGCGACGGTTTGGCTCTGTCGACAAACTGCTGCAATGCAGGGTATTCCTGCTGCCGTGTTGTATGATCTAGCGCGAGGATCGTCCGCAGTGCGTTTACAACCTCCTCGCTCGTCCCTTGGTGTAGTTGCTCGACAACCTGGCGTGCTTCGCTCAAGTCTGCAGTCACCCCCTGGTGTACTGCTTCGATATCGCGCAGTGTTTTGCCGCTCATCAGGTTACTCAGTGACTGGAGCGAAATCTCACCACTCCCTGCCGTATCTGCAGCAGTTTGCTCAGCACTGCCTGTTAAGGCTCTCTCTCTCTCTGGATTTGCCATATTTTCTCCTTATTGTCTAGATTACTTTATTGTAAGAGATATCTAGGAGGTTTGTCAATTAGTAAACTACAGGAGGGAGGTACTGAGAGGTTTGCAACGCTCGTATAGGAGCTGAGCGCGTTACAAGAACATTCATTTTTGTTTACTGTAATCTGTTGAGAAGCATGAGACGATCCCAGACTTTGGGATAGCAATGCGCTACTGCACCGCATCCTCGCCAAAATGCTTTTGCAGTCGCATTTTTATCGAGCCTTCGTGCCGGCCGAGAGTGCGGCTGAGCTGGCCGATGCTCACGCCTTGGACGAAGGCCTGCTTGAGCGTCTCATCGTCAACCTTTGTCCATGGTTTGTAGGCATTGGGGTGGGTCTGGCGCATTGTGGCGATCTTGGCCGCCCAGCTAGTGCTGCTAGTTTTACTCGTCGGCTTCTTCTGCTGCGTTGTAGCACGCTGAGCAGCCTGTTCGCGCAGATGTGCAAAGCGCTCGGCATCTTGGGTAGCTCGGGTGCGCAGCTGCGTGTCGATGATGTATGCTTCATCGCTCATGGTAAGTGCCATGCGGTTGATGCCGGTGAGGTATATAGTATCGAGGCTCTTAACGCGGCTCAGTGCTACATAGCCCATACCCGGAACAAAGGCTTTGCGTAGGTCGATGCGTGCGCCATCGAGCGTCATCCCCTGGCTCTTGTGTACAGTAATCGCCCAAGCCAGGCGCAGTGGCAGCTGCGAGATGCTGGCCCGTTTGCGCGTACCATCGCGCAGCTCCCAAGTATCGGGCTGCATCGTCACCACATGGCCATTACGAAACTCCACCACCGGGTAGTCTGTGCCTGGCTCGAAGCCTGTTACCCGGCCAATACTCCCATTGGCAAAGCGCCGGGCTTGGTCGTTCTTGATGGCCATCACTAGTGCACCCCGCTTGAGCACTAGCACTTCTGGCGCAAGAATGCTCCGCTGCAAGGTATCGACGTAATTTTGCCCACCAGTGCTGCTGCGCTGGTACGATACTTCGTCGCCAGGCAGCTCAGCGAGGCGAGCTTGGTTGATCCGATCGACGTCGATATTAACAGTATGAAGCTCAGTCAGGTCGCTCTCGTGAGGTGGCTCTACCTCTGTGCGGGCCAGTAATTGCTCGGCATGGCGTCGGCGCAGATCACCAGCTCGCATAGCCGTTAGGATATCGAGCAGAGCGTCGCCCTTTTGCTGGCGGTATTGCTGGTCGAGGTACAGAATGGCTGGGTCGAGCTGGTGCCAGGCTTGCGACTGTACCACAAAGCTCCCCTGCCGCCCGCCATCGCGATTAACTGGCGGTAGCTGGAAGAAGTCCCCACTCATCACTACCTGCAGCCCACCAAAAGGCTGATTCGGTACCTCGCGCACGCGGCGGCACACTTCGTCGATCATATCGAGGCGGTAGTCGTGCAACATACTAATCTCATCGATGATAAGTACATCTGTCTTGGCAATAATATCGCGCCGCGTCTTCGACAGGTGATCAAAAAAATTGTTCGGCAAGCTATCGTGGATGCCAATCCCTGCCCATGCGTGAATCGTGCTGCCGCCCAGGTGCGTCGCCGCAAGCCCCGTCGTGGCAGTAACGGACACATACTTGCCATCCGCCTTACACTGGCGAATGAACTGCCCCAACACATGCGTCTTGCCCGTCCCCGCTGGGCCAGTCAGCAGCGCACTCTGGCTGCTGAGCAAAATCTCCTGTGCAAGTGTCTGATCCATAGATTCTAGTATACAAGGTTGTGGGGTGAGAGGCAAAAGAGGGTTATTTGGTCAAGCCAAACATCTGCATAACACGCCTACCAAGCAATGCAAGTCGACTCTTCGGCTTCATAGCAACCTCTTGTGCTGCAACAAACTTTTCTAACTCCATCATGATTTGCTCTGCATCTTTGCTCGATGGGTCAATCTCGGCAACTGTAGGATACGATGATCCGGCTTCAGCAGGATCACTATGTGTCAGCTCAACAAACCGTATACTATCACCTGCCACCAGCGCTCCCATTGCATAGTTGTCATCCCAGGCAAAATCTGCAAATGTTGGATCTGGAGCCTTCTCTCCATCAGCAACAACCGATGCCTTAATAAGCATCATATATCCATCGGCTACTGGCTCTTTGCCAATCGTCCCCTGGTATTCTCCATAGGTAGGAAGCGCAACGACTGAACTATATATACCTTTAGAGTCATAGGCTACATAATCATGTGGCGTGTAGCAATGCGGGGTAATTGTTACCGGTTGGCATATTTCTGTTCGTGGGAAAATCTCGGTATCGAAGTGTACGCCCGTCACAACTCTTAGTTGATCCATCCATGCGATATCATGATCCATGTATTCTTCTACTGTATCTGGATGATCTAAAGCCAATGTAAGTCTATGCGCAAGCTCTGCTCTATATTTTTTCTCTTTTTCATCCAACGGATTTTTGTCAATCCCCCGATATCGCTTCATCATTGACGACTGTTCGCTTGGACGCATATATCCCTACCTCTTACTCTATTCGATTTGTTTAATGTAACATAGAGTACTCTCCCTTTCTGAGTTTGTCAATGACAAATGACATATTATTGCTGCTTTAGCAAAGGGCGCATCGCTGAATACTTAAACCATGCAAAACGAGTACGATTGGTTTTGCAATTACCTGTCTTTCTTCTACCGATCCCACACAAACCCCTCGCCAAAGTGCCCCCAGCGAGCGGTTGGCTCGTAGATGGGCTGAGTGAGCTGGAGCGTGGTGATGATGCCGTGCGGGCTGAGGTCGTAGCCTGTGATGGGCTGCTCTGCTCCATCGATGATGGCGGTTGCCTCGACGGGCTGGTCGTGGCCGATTGCATACGCCAGGCGCACCAGTACCTCCTGCGCATGATGCTGCCGTAGATAATCCACCGCAATGCGCCGCGCCATATACGCCGCCGAGCGATCCACCTTGGTGGCGTCCTTGCCGCTAAAGGCCCCACCACCGATCGGCACGCGTGGCCCATAATTATCGACGATGAGTTTGCGCCCCGTCAGGCCAGCATCGGCCGCAAAGCCACCAATCTGCCAATCCCCTGCTGGGTTGCAGTGTAGCACTGGCGCGTCATATTGCTTATCCTTAAAAAATGTGTTCACATACGTTTGCTGCTGAAGCCACTCCTCTACCGCCTCTGTTAATTCGTCTTTTGGTGCGTGTTGGAAGCTTGCAACAATTGCCGTTATCTGCCCACCACGCAGTGTTACTTGCGTTTTGCCATCGTAGGGCCAACGTTGATACAAAAATTGGTTCAATCGCCGCGCCAGCACTGTTTCTAGTGGGAGCAGCTCGGGTGTTTCGTTGCAGGCGTAGCCGATCATCACGCCTTGGTCGCCCGCCCCGCCATCATCCACACCGCGCGCAATCTCTGGACTCTGCTGAGCAATATGCTCAATTATCTCTACCTCACTCCCAGCTAGGCGCTGCACAATCGGCGCTACTGCCACCGTCGCCTGCGACGTCACTTCGCCCGTCACAAACACCGTGCCGTGGCCGCCGCACACTTCCACCGCCACACGGGCCTGTGGGTCGTGGGCTAGGTACGCATCGAGGATGGCATCGCTCATTTGGTCGCACAGCTTGTCGGGGTGGCCTGGGCTCACGTTCTCGGCAGTGCGAAACTGCGCTGATGCTATAGTCGTTGCTGTCATAAAAAACTCCCTTCTCTTATCCTGCACTGCCAGGCGAGAAAGGAGCTGCCTTCTTACGCGTCTCATATCTTCCCTGCGCACAGGCTGGAATTAGCACCTTGCTCGCTTCTTGGGCAGGTTGCTGGCGAGTCATCGGGCCAGTCCCTCGTCGCACTCTGGATATTAGTGATATTGGTAATAGTATAACATATATTTATGCTAGGAATATCTACCTCGTTGATGTAGCACAACGCGACGAGAAAGATGCTGCTGCCCAAGCTATCGCTCAAGCAGCAGCCAGCTCTAAGTTAGAAGAAGAACGAGCTATTCAGCTGCTTGGCTACGATCCAAGACTATTCAACGAGCTTGAGCCTGGTACATAGAGTATACATTCTTTTATACAGAGTAAGCACTCCGCAGCCAGATTTTCTATAACTAAGAAACCGGTTGCTATGACCGGTTTCTCGCTGCTCATTCTCCTCCAAGCCGCTCCCCGGCTCGTGCTCGGTTAGCCCATTGGTCGGCGAGCTCGTTTTGCTCATGGCCGTTGTGGCCACGCACCCAGATAAGCTTCGGCTGCACGGTGGTATAAAGCGCATAGGCTTCTTGCACAAGCTCGAGATTCTTGATGGGCCCGCTGCTCTTGCGCCAGCCCTTGGCTGCCCAGCCAGGTGCCCACTTGGTGAGGACATTAACCCAAAATTCGCTATCGGTATGAATCTCACATTCCTCAGCCCCAGCTAACTGCATGGCTGCGATGAGGGCCATCCCCTCCATACGGATGTTCGTCGTGTTGCCTGGCTCACTGCCCAGCGCCACGGGCTTGCCCTGCTCGATGACGGCATAGCCGCCCGGGCCAGGGTTGGGGCTAGCACTGCCATCAGTGTAGAAGATGCGTGGAGTGGCTGCCATGCTAGTTACCGCGGTCCACGCGCTGGAACTCCATCCAGTCTGATGGCCGATACCACTTGGCGTCATTATTGTAGCGTTCGTCAAACTTCGCCTGGTGCCGCGCCAAGAAGTAATGCCTGCCACCATCATGCTCGGCTTCGTAGCGGATATACATTTGGTCTGGGTAGTTCTTGGGCGCACCACTGTAGAGCATCACATCCACTGTGTTGCCCGGGTTGAGCGTGTGCGACTCATTACGTATATTCCCCAGATACTCCCAACTTACAACCTTCACCTGCCGGTCGGACTCATTCTTGATGCGTGCCCACACGTCAATTTTCGACGCGCTCTCATTCCGCACATCAACACGCTCGACGCGCACTACCGGAAAATTACTCATCTGCTTGTCTCCTTGTTTATGGGGTTATCGAGGTAATTATACCATATGGTGCGCAGGGTACGCGCTATATACGGCATTGTGCTGGTGCTGCGTGCCATCACTACCTCTGTTACTGCCAAGGGTCTTACCTCACACACGCTATATGTAGTGTGCCCATATCTAGTGTCTGCAGGGATGTGGAAAAGTCGTGGAGATTTTTTACCGACACTAGACCACTGTGAGGTAGTCATTTTCTTCGCTTTTGCATTGCTGTATAGCTATCCACGCCACTATTCATTCCACTGCGTGTGATAGTGAGAGGTGAAAATAATACCCATACCCCTATCACCTACCTGTGCTTATCTATCATTTCACCTTACGAAGCCATTGCCTCTGTCATCATTTGTGGCGTATACTGGGAGACAACATACTAAGCGGTATATCACAAGGAGGTACCTCATGATCGACCACTTCGGCATCATCGTCAACGATATTGAAGCAAGTAAGGTTTTTTATGAAGCAGTGTTGGCACCGCTAGGTTATGCCAAAACAATCGATGAATCATATGGCGTAGGCTTTAGCAGCCCAGACCAAACAAAACATACGGGGATATTTTGGCTTGGGCAAGGCGAACCATCATCACCACTGCACTTTGCTTTTGCTGCACCGTCGCGGGCAGCAGTTGATGCATTCTATGCAGCTGGCCTAGCAGCAGGAGCACAGGACAATGGCGCACCAGGCGTGCGAGCGATCTATCATCCAGACTATTACGGTGCCTTCCTCATCGACCCAAACGGGCATAATATTGAGGCGGTATGTCACGCTGCTGTATAGGGATAGCCCTATCTCTATTAGTGGGTGGTGGGGTATCTATGTATAGATCATTTTCGATCAATAGTAGCCAAGCACGGCTGTTTGATCACTCGGCAAGTAGCGATTCTCTAGCCACCGTCAAAAGCAAAGAAGCTCGTGTATAAAGACCGAGCTTCTTATGTTTTCATAAGCTTGTATATAGCGTAGCTATGCCCTTTACAAGGTATGAACTTACGGCAGGAGTATTGCTACGTCACCACGCTTACTGTGCTTGCTCATCGTTTTTCGCAGTGTTTTAGTGTCAAAGGTCATCTGCTCACCAGCCTGATCACCAAGGAGCAAGTGCTGTGCCATCGCCCAGGCAGCAAGCTTACCAATGTATCGTGCGCGCACCACCTCTGGGCTATGCCGCTCGTCGGCTACACCTCTCTCTGTCGTATCATCCGGCCGAAAAAGCGCGAGAACACTCACTGCTCCGCCATCTCCTCCTTCATCCACCCAGCCACGCATCTCACCCGTCACGCCAGGTAGCGCTGCTGTTGTAAAGTTATATCCTGATACGACACCTCAATCAATAAAATCCTTGTGACTCCCCTGCGTCGTATGGACAACATCCACCGCCAGTTGCTGCTTGCGCCCCTCACCTTCTAGACGCATGTCAGTTGCCAGGCTAACCGGTGTGGTATACGCACCATCGTAGCGCTTGATCGATGGCGGAACGACAGAACGAGCATGAATCTGCACGCTAGGAGGTATTGAATATTCTCCAAATAATTTCATAATGCTCCTTATCATATATGATATATCGATATTTTGCAAGGCATATTACCTCTGTTCTTACCAATACCCTATAGGGCACCTCCTATATGGGTTAATAGATGGATTAAATATGATTGCACTCAGGCAAGATACAGCCATCATCTAGCTCTGACTATCACCTAAAGATTGTGCTATAGCCTACTGCCTATATGGGTGAGGGGGTATATTTTTACACAAGAAGTAAACGAATAATACGCGTTCTTACATCAAAACCATTTTTGCCTGTGCGACCCTCTTCCCTACCATCTTATTTGGTAAATAATACGTGTGCCACATGAGCTAACTTTCCTCCAACTCTTAGCGGTCGATATAACGAATATGTCGGCCATTCATAGCTTGATGGAAGTATAAGTATAGCAAGCGGAAGATGAGTAAAATCGAGCCTAGGGCTCTTACTGCTGGTAGCGCTGCACAAACTGGCGCAGGATTTTAACTGGCTCGGTGACAGTTTGCTGGCGGGCATTGGCAATGAGAGTATCAGCTTCGTCCGGAGCACAGTAGCCAGCATGGCGATAGATATCGATGCGCAAGGCAAGACTCTCAGGGTCGAGCTCGGGATGGAACTGCGTGGCATACACGTTGCGCCCCACTCGCAACATCTGCACGCAGGTACGCGAGCGTGCTAAGACGGTGCAGGCAGCTGGTGGCTCAAGCACCCCTTCTTTGTGTCCAACGAAGCCGTCGAAGGTAGTGGGTAAGTCAGCGAGGAGTGGGTCATCCGCAGCCGCTGGTGTGAGGGTGATGGGCACAGCACCAATCGCCTCACCATAAGCAAAGCTGGGCGCACTGCCCAGTGCCGAGACCAGTGCGCCAACCCCTAGGCAAGCGCCAAGAAATGGTATATCATGGGTAATAATCTCGCGCAGGAGCGGCATCATCACAGCCTCGAACTGGCGCTGCTCGGCTGATTTCTCCTCTGGCCGGTAGGCAAAGTTGGCTGGCCCACCGCCCATCAAGACGCCACTATAGGCCTCAAGTGGCTGCCTGGGGCGCTGCTCTGCCTCAATACGCACTCGCTCAAGCTCTGCTGGTGTAAGGCCGCCAAACTGCAAAAATGCCTGATATTCGTTATCCGACGCCTCATCCTCAGGGCGCGATTGGAGTAGTAGAAATGGTTTCGTCATACCCTCAGTGTAGCATGTGCACACTCATGGCAATACCCCCTGGAGAGATATGCTTATGCTATGGGTGCGGGGTATTATGAGACGCTATGCACTCTCTGGATAGACATAATCTTTGAAGAAATCTGGGTCACCATCGCTATCCAGCCAGAGCTCGAGCCAACCAAGGAAGTCCTGGCGCTCGCAGCAGGGGCCTGCTCCTACATCACAGAAGTTCCACACCTCACCAGTTGGCTTGCCCGCTGTGATGAGCTGGTAAGTATCACCGCAGCCTTGGTCCAGCAAGAGCACGCCTTGGTTGCCCAGCCGCTGATCGAACACCTCGTCGGTGAGCATGGCTTTGTCTTCTTCGGCCTCCCATAGCCAGTATTCGTCGATGGTGACGGGGCGCGATAGATCCTTCACTTCTGTATCAGCTAACCGTTTGAGGCCATACACGCTCATACCATTGGGCCGATTGATGTCCTCACAGCCATCACCCACCTGCTGAAGAAACAGGCGGTAGGCCTCGGGCAAGCGCGTATTGCAGGCTGTCTCGAAGGCAACAATCTCTGCCTCACTCAAGACGGGACCCATGACAATCTGCTTCTCGGCGATCTTCGCCTTGAGTCGGTCGATGATGGCTTGGTACTCACGTGGATGATAGATAGGCATAGTTCCTCCTTGTATTTTTCTTATCATACCATGCATGCTATCGCCTCGCAAACGTGCACTCAACACCAAAAGAGCTGCTCCTATATATGGAGCAGCTCTGGTGGCCATAAAAGACGCAGGATTTATTGATCCATTTTGCCCTTTACATAGCCCTTAGTCTCGTGAGCTTTATTCTCGAGGTCATTCGCCTTTTCCTTTGCAGTATCAACGGCGTCTTCTGCAGCGCTTTTGACGTTCTCAGCCACGTCCTTAGCTTTTTCTTTTACATCCTCGGCTTTGGCTTTGATGTCGTCAGTAAGTCCCATGTGAGGTCCTCCATGGTTAGTGTTGGTACAGTTCTATTATAGCAATGTTGGGCGATAATAGCGAGCCACCGCATGAGCGGCTCACATTTTACGGAGTGTTAACCTAATACATAGCAGCCCCTGATGTCACTCTAGCAAGGAGCGTAATGGCCGAGATTATCACGAGAAATATCGCGCTTCTCACGCCCCTATTGATACACCGAGCTCGGCTATTTACTTGCCGTATCGCTCGGGCCGCTCAGATATTCCTCCGCGTCGTGGATAAGGAAGAGGCTCACGTCGTCGCGCGTTTTGCCGGCCTTGTGGAAGGGTGTGCCGATGACATGAATGAGGATGATCATATACACCAAGATGAAGCTAATCAGCCCCACCACCGTCAGGCTGGCGACAAATGGGTCGATATTAGTAATGAGCAAGAGGCCAAGCAACGCCATCACAATGGAGCGCGCCAAGATAGATGCCGAGGGGATAAAGCGAATCCGCTGGATGTAATCCACCCGGTGGCGATGGCGGAGCAGCACCATCTGCTGCTGCTTGAGCTTGACGATGAAGTTGAGCGGCACATTGCCCTGCTCCATCGTGGCAAAATACGGCGTTAAGCCCCGGATATCCTGCCGGGCATCATAGGCTGAGTGACGCACATCGTCCGAGAACCCTTGGGCCACAGCATGCAGCTGGCGGCGAAAACCATCGAGATCAAACACTGGATAGCTCTGATGAATCGCCGCGGCATCATCATACATATCCTCCAGCAGCGCTGCAAACTCCGCCGGAATCCGCTCCGACTCTTTGTAATCGGCAATCGTAGCCGAGAGCAAAAAACCAATCACAAAGGTCACGCTAGATATGACGCTATTGTGCAGCGAGCTCTGCTCGATCGGCTCCCACCCCAGGCGGTGTAGGACGAACTTCACACTCACCACCACTGTCGCCACTGCCAGCGCTTGCCAAAAAATCCGCAGGAGTTTGCCCTGCTGCTTGATCTGTTTTATCTGCTTAATGGGTCGATTCATAATTTCTCTATTATACCGTATGAAGCGCAAAAGGCAATTGTCTTGCCCTGTTGTGTATGCAATCAACTAGGTTGAGCCGTATCGCTGGGCGAGGAATATGCTATACCCACACCCCTACTCCCCCTATAGGTCACCCCTATGGTGCAGCGCAAGTTCCTCCACCGAGGCAACATCGCGCAGCCACGGGAAGTGTCGCAGCAGCACCGCTGATTGCACAAGCTCGTGCCAGGAGATTGCTCGAGTGGTAATCCGCTCACCTGCATCGCAGTGTGGTGGCATGTGGCGCACGGGTTGCTGCGCTAGTATGAGATATTCAAACCATTCCATCTTTGTTTCGGGCTGCACTACCTCCAGCAGCTGCCAGTCGGCAAACTCCCAGCCTGTTTCCTCGCGCAGTTCGCGCTGGGCTGCTGCAATGATGGTCGCATCCTCGGGGTCAACCCGCCCGGCTGGCAAATGGCCACGCCGCACAATGCCGCCTGGCTGCTCCTCGTCATTCACCAGTACGTTGCCCGCATCATCCACTGCAATAACGAACACTGTATCGGGCCGGCGCACCATCTCGAAGGTCGCCACCGAGCCATCATACAGTCGCTGTGGCCACTGATAAACACTAAATATCTCGCCCACAAAGACACACTGTGCCTCGGGCGGAATCATTCGAGCATGGGGTGGAATGGTACGTTGTGTCATGATGGTATTGTAGCATTGTTCGCGCTTCCACGCATTTCTCACTTACACCCATCTTCCAAAAATTCGCCCCCGCACCCCATATCTGCTACAATAATCCTTATGCATAATGATATCGAAACAATCCTCTTTACCAACGATGACATTGCGCGAGCGGTGGCGCGCCTGGGCCAGCAGCTGAGCCAAGAGTACGCCAGTAAAAACCCGCTGGTAGTGGGTATTTTGCGCGGGGCGGCGCCCTTTATGATCGACCTGGTGCGGGCAATGGATTGCATGCTGGAAATCGACTTTATGGATGTTTCGAGCTATGGCGACGAGCTGACCTCCACCGGCAATGTGCGCATCCTCAAAGACCTCGACACGGACGTGGCTGGCCGGCATGTGCTGCTGGTGGAAGACATTGTGGATACGGGCCACACCGCCCAGGCGCTGTTTGATTTATTTGCAGAGCGCCACACCGCCAGTACTAAGCTCTGCACCTTGCTGGATAAACCCGAGCGCCGCACAGTGGATGTGCAGGCAGACTACATTGGCATCCCTACCCCTAATGAATTCGTGGTGGGCTACGGCCTAGACTACCGCCAGCAATATCGTAATCTGCCGTATATTGGTGTGCTGAAGCCTGAGGTGTATCAGTAGTGTTTGAAATTATATTGGGCAGCCGTGGTGGTCGATATCTAATTGGTAATATATTTGCAAAAATACAAAAAAGGCGTGTTCCCTAAACACGCCACAGATGCATATTGCCAGGTAATGTTCTATGGAAAATTATTTCTTGCACTACTTCACTTACCGGTAAATAAGCTGACAATATGACTGACTCCACCGTCTAGTATAGACTACTCACTACCTCTATACAATAGACTTAATTTATCAGAGAAAGGAGCAGTGTTTAACGTATTATTCAAAGCCGTGCGCCAAATCACACACGGTAATCAACTCACCATTGACAATACGGAGCTTGGCAATACTAAGATTATGTAGCGCCTCCTTTTGCGGTGGGCGTCGATACTGAATGGGTTTAGTATAGGTCTGGTTGATGAGTCGAGCAATATAGTCTATCATCTGGATGCCGTAGTGACTCTGCGGTTCAACCGGTACGATTTCTATTTTGTGACGAAACTGAGCCATTGGGCATCGCTGCTCATTGCTGAGTTGTGTGTGTAGATATTTTTCTATCTCACGAGCAGCCACTGCCTTCATTGTCTTATTGCTCACCACAATGCGCACATCGTCGTCATATTGCAAAGCCCACTGCCTAATAAGACGGCATAAGATCCTCTGTCGTATCTTATGCCGCACATGTCGATTGTATTGATAGACTGATGACCATACCGTCTTATCGACAACTGTATAAGCAAGCCGATGATCTGCCCGTGCCGATAAGCTTGTAACAATGTGCCGCTGAGCGCGCTGCTTTATAAGAGATGGAATGCTATCATAAAATGAAGGATTCCTAGGGTTTTTATCTATATGCAGATAATTCCTATACTGCGTTTGGTTTGCTAATTGAAGTTGATGCATTGCAGATGCATTTACCCGCCGAATCAAATTCTTCATCCGCTTGAGCGCTCTGTCGTCATCAATCATAAGTGCTGCCATGACGAAGTAGGGCTCGTGGGAGCCAAAGCCTAGCGTACCGGATTCGTCAATGCAGATTGTTTTCATCTCGTATAGTCCCTGTTGGTGTTATTCTTTTGTATAATAATACACATCTGCCGCGTGAGCAAATATCTCACGTATATCATCGTTTGATGTTCTATGCGGTATTGAGACGGGCTCATACACCACTCGCTAGGAGAGGGTGCATGACAAATTGCAAACCCCACACGATTTCTGTGTGGGGTTTGCTGTCGCTTGTATGTGTTCGATTATTTACGGCGCAGCAGCCGCTTCTTTCGCATCAACCACACTCCAGCACCACCCAGGGTGGCTGCGCCAAGAACAATGAGGAGGATGCTCTGGCCAGTGTCGGCAAGGAGTGACGTGTGCTGGCCATGCGGTTTGTTGGCCTGATTGGCTGTAGGTGACGACTCTGCTTCGTACACCGCAATTGGGTCGCTAATAGTGCCGTTGGCAGCGCCATCTTCGTCACCAAAGCCACCGTCGGTCACATCATAGGTTATCGTCGTGTATTTACCGTCTGCTGTCGTGCCAAAGTTCATCCGGTTGGTGATATCCTCGGTAATAGCGCCATTAACAACCTTCGCAACAGTCACACGGCTCGTGTCGTCATAGCGGCGGCTCAGTGTGAGTGCAACGTGCGTAGTATACCCGACCTTGGGCGGCTGGTAGTCGCAGGTGATGGTGAAGCTAGCGACATCATGCAGCGTACGACCGTGATAGTGGCTAGGAGCCGTTGCCGCCTTTGCGGTGGCGATGTGATAACACTGATCCCCAGCAGTCGATACCGTCACAGTACCGCCATGCGGCTGGGTGACCACAGCAGCGTTCGTTGGCTTTTTTGGTGCTGGTGTGGCAACAATTGCAGCCAGGCGCGCCTGGAGAGCGGCTTTTTTGGCAGGGTCTCGCACAGCATCGACCAGCGCTTTGGCAGCGTCGATTGCAGCACTAGTCCTGCTCTGCTCAGCTTGAGCTACGGCAGCCTCAGCAGCAGCGATTCGTTGCTCATCTGGAGTTGCGTGGCCAACTGTATAGATTGCGCCGCCATACGCTACTGCAGCTACTATCGTACCATCCGCTGAGCTCACGACCGACGCCCAGTTTGGTGTGCCAGCAGACGTTTGTGCCACCCAGCTAACACCACCATCGCTGGAGGTAAAGATGTAGCCACCGCCGCCTGCGGTTGCGGTTAGTTTACTTCCATCATCAGAGATGGTAGCAGATGTCCAGTTGTGCCGACCATCGGCAGCTCGCTCCGTCCAGGTGACACCACCGTCGGTTGAGACGAAGAGGTTGCCGCCCGCTGTTGTAGCCACGAGCTTGGTGCCGTCGGCGGAGCTGGCGATGGCTGTCCAAGCGCGTGTACCCGCCGCTGGACGTTCCGTCCAGGTAACTCCGGCGTTGGTAGAGGTGTAGACCGCACCATTCTCAACCAGAGCAACAAGTTTATTCCCATCAGCCGAGCTAGCGACTGCTTGCCATTTGCGGCTGCCTGAGCTTGGCTGCATCGTCCAGGTAGTACCCGAGTCAGAAGATGTGTAGATTGTTTTGTCTTTTGCGACGGCAACAAGCTTGGTGCCGTCAGCCGAGCTAGCGATCGATGTCCAGTTTGGTGCCCCTTCGACTGCATGTTTCGTCCATGTTGCACCGCCATCACGCGAGGTAACGATATAGCCACCCCAGTCATACAGTGCAGCAAGTTTGGTGCCGTCGGCGGAGCTGGCGACACTTATCCAATTGCGCGCCTCAGAGCCCTGCTGTTCTGTCCAGGTAGCACCAGCATCGTGCGAGGTATACACCTTGCTCCCCTTGGCGACAGCGACCATCGTCTTGCCATCGGCCGAACTAGCGATCGATGTCCAATTCTTTGCATCAGCCGTCGGGCGCTTGGTCCATTTCGCACCTGTTGCTGGGACTGGTGTCTCGGGCGGCTGCGTGCCCACACCCTTTTGGAAGACGCGCACGTAGTCGATCAGCATCGTCTGCATAGGAAATGAGTCGGATGGGTCGATAGGGCTGAGGTTTTTGCTTATCTCTACATAGTCATTGAGGATAAATTGCCAGCCACGGTGGAATGCGGCGTTGATATTCTCTTGGCTGGCGATCTTCGTGAGCGGCTCGGCATCCTTCTTGGGAGTAATGGTGCCATTATTGGTGGGGCTCACATGGTAGCGATATACTTTGATGGGCTGGTCATCTACAAAATATTTAACCGTTGTGCCATCATACTCGACCGCCCAGGTGTGCCATTCATAGGCAAATGAGCCAGGCTGTGCACCAGCATAGTGCTCACCACTATGTGAGAATGATCGCGTCCTCCAGCCGGTCTTCCAGGTGGCGTCGACACCGTGGTGATAACATGACATATGCGTCGTCGACCACGCGTAGTTAGGCGTGTATGAGTACCACTCGATGATATCGAGCTCACCATAGGGATCATTCGCACCAGGTGTGTCGTCACAATTTTGTAGCGTGTTGCCGCTCACCATCCATAGCGATGGCCGTGTCCCACGCTTGCCGTTCCAGTTAAACTTCGCCCGAATCTCCGCCCGGAATGGCTTCGTGCCATCTACTACTTTATTTCGGTTCCTGACTCGCCCACTGAGATAGCGCGTTGTCTTGCCGCTTGGGCATGGTTGCTCGCTTGCATTGGCATCGGTGAGTGGCTCACTGAGGCTACTCACGCAGTGACGCTGAGTTGTAATTTGCAAATGGTCGTTGCCGACGATTTTGATATTGTTTGCGCTATAGGCTAGGTGGGTGTTTTGCAAATTATCTTTGTTCTGTTGGAGTATATCCCACGCGTTTGACACTGCCGCACCTTTAAATTCATCGTTCCACACCATACCCCATTGATTAGCCGTCGTCTTTCCGTTGGTTAAAATAACCAATGCTAACATACTGCCCGTCATGAGTAGCAGCGTGATTATAGCTCGTTTTACCACCCGTTTCTCCCCTATTTTATGTATAAAACTCTAATCATATTATAACGCTTACGCTTTTTAAATCAAGGTTTTTACATTGTAACGCGCTGCTTTCGCAGCGTCTGGCATCATTGTAGCGTGGTAAAATCCTCAGCTTCGAGCAAAAAAGAGAAAGGCGGTAATCGCCCTTCTCTCTTCGCGTAAGGAAATCCTCAGCGGTTAGCTCTTGCGGCTCTTAACGAACCAGAAGCTTCCGGCACCAAGACCACTGGCTGCGAGTGCAGCGACAAGCCATACACTGTCACCAGTATCGGCTAGTGTTGGTTCTTCGTGCTTGGCAGGAGCAGCAGACTCTGCCGCTGGTGCAGCAGCTGGTGCTGGTTCTGTGGCAGGTGCCGGTTCCGGTGTGGGAGTAGGCGCAGGAGTTGGTGATGGTGTCGGTGCAGGAGCAGGTGGCGTAACTGGCTTATCTTTGGCCGTTGCGGTGCGAATATTCCCACCGTTCAGTGCTGCAGCAAGTTTATCCCCAGTGGCAGACATTGCAATAGCCGTCCACGCATTTGGTCCAGTATTCTCACTCTCTGTCCAGGTGGCACCACCATCGTCTGAGGTGTAGATCGAGCCGTCGGTTACTGTTGCGGCGAGTTTGGTGCCGTCAGCTGAGCTGGCAACGGCTGTCCAGGCGCGGTCTGCAGTATCTTGCTCTTTCCAGGTCGCACCACTGTCTGTTGAGGTGTAAACACGACCACCATTCACGGTTGCAACAAGCTTTGCACCATCGGCCGAGCTAGCAATCGCCGACCATTTCTTCGTACCAGAACTAGTTTGTTCTTTCCAGGTTACACCACTGTCTGTTGAGGTGTAGATCGAGCCGTCGGTTACTGTTGCGGCGAGTTTGGTGCCGTCATCCGAACTTGCGATGGACGACCAGTTCTTTGCACCTGGGTTGGCTTGCTCCTTCCAGGTTGCACCAGAGTTTTCAGAGGTAAAAACCTTACTGCCACGCCCAACAACAGCGAGCTTGGTGCCATCGGCCGAGCTCGTGGCAGACACCCAGTCTCCAGCAGCTCCTGGGAGACCATTTTTCATCCAGGTAGCACCTGAGTCATTCGAAGTGTACATGTAGCCACCCCACTGGTAGAAGGCGGCGAGTTTGGTGCCGTCAGCTGAGCTGGCAACAGCTGTCCACTTCTGTGGACCAGCAAGCCCGGCTACTGTTTGCTCTTTCCAGGTCACACCGCTGTCGGCCGAGGTGTAGATACTCCCTGAATTCACTGCTGCGACGAGCTTGGTACCATCATTCGAGCTGGCGAGTGTCGACCAGTTCTTTGCGCCAGAACCAGCTTGTTCCTTCCAGGCTACGTCTTGGGCAGCGTGTGTGGGCTGGCCAAACAATGCTACCACAGCGGCCACTGCCACCAGGCACCCAGCCTGAGACACGCGAGTCAGTGCTCTCCATTTATTATGTTTTGCTTGCCTGAGTTCCCTCATGCAATAACCCTCCTTTTTTGTTGTGAAACACAACACCTTAATATAACGTTCGCATTATAGCATTATTGTGCTTATGGTAACAAGGGGTAATCAAGTGGTGATCGGCAGTAATATTTCGCTACGTGCTACGAGTGGCGGTATTTGTCGTTGTTGCTGGAGCTGTATTGGGTAGAAACCCACCGCGCTATATGGTATGCCGCAAACCCTAACACAAGTAGCAACGATAGATACACTAGTATGAATTTTGCCCTAGTCGCTACTGTTGTACTAGCCACCAGTGCTGGGTTCGCAAGCACCGGAAATTGGCTCAGCACGAACGCAAAAGCTATATTTTCCCACCAGTCACAGACAGCAGCCATCACGGGAAGTAAGATTACCCACCGAGCCGAGCCCAGCTTCCACCGCCGCAACGGGAGACGCCCGAGAAAAAATGCCAAAGCGCAGGCATAAAACACCGCATAGATGGCTGCATAGCAGGTGTCGATTGGCAAAAAGACATGCAAATAGGCACTTCTACCAGCCTCACCCAGAGCAGTTAATGTATGATTGATGTGGGCGGTCTTGTTGCCAAAGTTAAGGTCAAGGATTGCCGCACCACCAGACACCTGCGACACATACCAAGCTGCCTGCCGCATCGCAGCCATACCAAGGAGAAAAATTACCAGCAGTCCCCCAATATGGCGAAGCTTTACCGCTTGAATACGACGAGTTATATGCATGATTTTATTATACCTCTATAATAGTTTAGCGGAATCGACCCTCCTGGATGAGACAGTCCGCTTATGCTCGCTCCGTGACAGATGCAAAAGCAGTGCTTATATAGCAACCCACAAACACTACTAGCCACGCCACAAGCGAGACAACGCCTACTGCTGAGCTAGCCAACAGCGAACTCCCACCAACGACCAGAAGCAACATAACTTGCGAGAAGCCATTAAACGTCCCATGCAGCACGGCAGCAAGCCACACGCTTCTGGTTCGCTCAACGACAAAACCAAGCACAAGCGACATCACCACACAAAATCCAATGAACAACACCGACCCCGGAAGCGCATTCGCTGTGCCGTAGTTATACCCTAGAGCAATCAGTGGAATATGCCACAGTCCCCACAGCACACCAATCGTCACATATTTCTTGCAAAATGGCTGTCCAGCGAATGCCTGCGCAAGGTAACCACGCCACATTATCTCCTCTGTCATCGCAAAAATCGCATTTACCGTTAGCCCAGCCATCAATGCACCAAAGATACCAAGCGGCAGCATGGCAAGCGGTGTTGGTGGCATATTCATCGCGCTAGTATTAACCGATGTGCCGATGAGCTTCTCAAGGTTGTGCACCAAGTGTCCATTAGTCGTTGCCAGGTGCCCAAACATCTCTGGCCACAGCCAGCCAAGAACCGCAACGGAGCCAATCATCAATACTGCCCAGGCCAAGAATAGTCCAGCGACCAGTGCATACTTCTTCACGGTAATGTGCTTTAATGACAACAACGCACGAAATGGTATTGGTATGCCAAGCATAAATCGACTCAGTAAGAGCGTATACAGTGGTACCGGCATATACAAAACCGCGATGTACGCCAAGCGCAATGCTAGCGCTACCGACGGCGCGCTACTGCTTGTCGCAGCTATAACCGCCCAGTAACCGCCTCCGGCGAGTGTCGTCACGAGAAAGAGGGTGATGAGTACTTTGTTGCGATGCTCTTTTTTAATGAGAGAGAGTGAATTAGATGTTTTTTCTGTCGTGTTACTCATATGTATACACCTAGCCTTTTGTGATTTTGTTCGTATGAGGTGATTATACCACCTTGAGGCTTTTTTCGCTATTTACTTATATAGATAATTGTCCACCCTAACTAGATTAGCTCATTTGCTTTATTCTTCTACCGTCGCTACAATAGAGCTATTAAGACGAAAAAGGTTCCGAACGGTTAATTGTCTAAGGACCCTTTTTCTATTTAGTGCCAGACAGCTAACTTACTGCCTCAAGCTATACAACCGCCATCTCCTCCCCCATCGCCTGCACCTGCCACTGGCGCTCGTGGGTGGTGGCGGCTCGGTCGCCAGGGTGAAGGAGGTTGATGACCTTGACGGCGTAGTCGCTAGCCACCATGGCGTGCTCCGTCATGTGACCAGTGCCAATGTGATTCACTTACTGTAGTATATCTATCGAATGCTCAATGCTCTCCTGGCCACTCATTACTTTACTGATCTCAGCGGCTTTATATAAGAAGTTTTGGCAATCAATAATTATACCAGACGAACCCAAGTCAAGACACTATAAAGTCACGTTAGTAAAGAAACACATCTCAATCAAGATTTATTGTGCAACTTTACTATACAGTTGTTGCCACTGCGTATGCGCCGCATATGCCCGATCGGTCGCGTCGTAGCCAGTGCCTTGCAGATTATCAGGGTTGATGAACATCACATCATCACCCTCCTCTCCTGGCGCAAAGTCGAAATTTTCGGGCCAAACGCGGCAATAAAAACAGATTTGATACGCATCAAGCCGCTCAATATATATCTGATCCGATGCGTCAAAAATTTGATAGCGCACATTGCCCTGGTAGCCGACCTCTTCATGCAGCTCGCGCTTTAGTGATGACTCAATCGTCTCATCATAATCCATTCCGCCACCAGGCAAATCCCAAAACGGCCGATCAATTTCTTTGACAACCAAGATCTGCCCAGCGTCGTTATATATTAATGCTTTGAGGGAGATGCGGTAGAGATAATCGTGGCGAACTATTCCGTCTGCATTTTGCGTAGTGAGGTGTCCGTTGGTATTTTTTGGCATGAGAGTAATTATAGCATACTTATTTCTTTCTCGCTATTTGCTTCTTTAATCAGTTTATTTGTCTTCTTTCTATCTTTTTGTTACAATAGAGATATTAAGACGAAAAGGTTCCGAACGGTTAATTGCCTAAGGACCCTTTTCTTTTTCTATTTTGCGCCTGACAGCTGGTTCATCCAAGCTTGCGTAATAGTTTGCCGAAATATCCTTGTATAGCGATGAGCGGTATCGTGCATTCGGGAATAATATTTTAGCAAACCTCCCATGCTCAATCAGAAAATCAACCAACATCTTATAATCACCATCACCAGAGATAAGTATAACCTTTTCGAACGGCTCACCTTTATAGAGCCGCTTCATGATACTAAAAATGATATCTGAATCAACATTACCCTTTTTGTGACTCAACATTGCAGAATTATGCTGACGAAACACAAGAATAAATCCAGCTGACTGAATCTCTTCATATAATTTTTCTGCTTGCGGACCATCTATAGTATAGCCAAGATAATAAAATGCTTTTTCGACATGATATTTTTCGTGTAAATAAATGCGAAAGCGTGTTAAATCAATCTGCCATGCCGGCTGGGTTTTTGCCGTGCCGCGATACAAATTCTGTCCATCAATAAAAGCATAATTACCCGTTTTACATTGACTCATGGCACTATTATAGCAAATAATCACTCTACTTATTTTTGCTACGACCAATCATCCACACTAAACACATAATCCACGTTAATGTGATCAATAGTGACCCATTGACTATAAGAATATGCCACCACTCTTTCTCTTGTGACAAAGCTTGGACATTCGAAAGGATGAGCGCGATTATTGCTGTAAACAGCGCCATTAATTCAATCGTTCTCTGTTTCTCCTGGATCATATCACGCTTTATCTGCTGTATATCTTTTTCCATTTCACTATGAGCCTGTTGTACTCCATCATACAGAGCTCGGCTATACATAAGACTTTTGATATCACTCTGCAAACTAGCCATCTCCATACGAGTCTTAGTTTTATTCTCAAACCAATATTTTAGTGAATCGACATTACGCACTATGCCATCAATATTCTCATTACTACTTTCCTGGTTATATAGACGAATAGCCTCGCTTATAGATGAGAGTGCTGTTTCAAGATCATTTTTACTACTACCAGTTTCAAGGACTAACTCAGCATGTTGCTTATATAACCCAGAAAAGGGGTGGGGATACTGGATACCCTTATTTGCAATTTTGTACGCCTCCTCGGCAGGTTTGCCCATTTGAGTATATATGTCAACTATAAGATATGAGACAAACTGCTTTATGCTAGTTATTTCTAGTAATTCTTCTAGCTTTTTTAGAGCTAGAGGGAGGTTTTTCGTTTTATAATAGGCATCTTGATATTCTTGAAAGAGACGATTTTGTATATCAAGGCTCTTCTCTGCTGCGTGATTAGTCATTCTTCTTACAGTTCTTTAACAATCACCCGCTTTTGCTCCGTGGTGTTGCGGTCGCGCACCGTCACCGTGCCGTCCTCCAGCGTCTGGAAGTCGATGACCACGCAGTAGGGCGTGCCGATTTCGTCCTGGCGGCGGTAGCGTTTGCCGATGTTGCCGTTGTCGTCCCACATTACTCGGCCGGGGTTGGCTTTGGCGAGGTTCGCGTAAACGTCGCGGGCTTTTTCTACCAATTCTGGCTTATTTTTGAGTAGCGGTGAAACGGCAAATTTGACTGGCGCCAAATGCTCTGGCAACGCCAAATACACCCGCTTTTCACCATTTTGCTCGTCCTCGCGGTAGCTACTGGCCAGCACTGCCATCAGCGCCCGCTCCACACCAAAGCTTGGCTCAATCACATGCGGCACAAATTTTGTGTTCGTTCCCTTGACGGTGTACTCCATGCTCTTACCACTGACCCGCTGGATGTTCATCAAGTCAAAATCGGTGCGATACGCGATGCCCATCAACTCTTCACGACCAATCGGATAATCATACTCAATGTCGATCGTCTTTTTGCTATAGTGCGCCCGATCCTCTGCCGGCACGTCCAGCTCGTGGATGTGCTCTGGTTTCAAGCCCAATTCTGCCAAAAATACATGTGTCGCCGCCAGCAGCTCATCAAACGCCTCCTGCCAGTGCTCAGGATCAACGAAATATTCAATCTCCATCTGCTCAAACTCACGGGAGCGAAAGACGAAGTCGCGCGGTGCAATTTCATTACGAAAGGCCTTGCCCTGCTGAGCGATACCAAATGGCAAATTAGGATAGAAACTATCGACGATGTTTTTGAAATTGGTGAAGATGCCTTGAGCGGTTTCCGGACGAAGATAAGAGATACTATCCTCACTTTCGGTCGCACCAACGTGCGTTTTGAACATCATATTAAACGTCCGTGATTTGCTCAGTGGATTACCATCCGGGCTTTTGATGCCTTGTTCGGCAATCGCCGCATCCATCTGCTCCATGGTCATACCGTCCGCATCAACACCATTATCTTTGAGGATATGATCAGTACGGTAGCGGCGGTGATTAACCATGTCTTCACATAGCGGATCGACGAAGGTATCCACATGCCCACTCGCCTTCCACACCTTCTGATTCATCAAAATTGCTGCATCGACGCCGTACATGTCGTCACGCTCGTCGACGAATCTGCGCCACCACAGGTTCATAATATTGCGTTTGAGCGCCACGCCTAGCGGGCCGTAGTCCCACGTGCCACTCAGGCCACCGTACACGTCCGACCCCTGATAAATAAAGCCGCGGCGCTTGCACAGGCTAATAATTGCTTCCATTGTTACGTTGCTCGTTGCGCTACTCACACGCGTCCTTTCTCCGCGTTGGCAACGCGGTAGCTTCATGATTGGTTCTTTGGTATTATTATAGCATTTCTTAAGTAGAGTATGTCTTATGGCTATACGCAGCATTAATGCCTCCATCTCAATAACCTCACGCTCTACCCCAAGCAATTCACCGAACAAGAAAATATATGGAGGCCAGCGATCAAACAGACGGAAGAGCTCTGCTGTATGTTCTGGCCGGAACATTTTCGGTGCGGTGAGTTGCTAGGGGGTGGCAGAGAGGATCTTGCAATCCAAGCTATAGCATTACACCCCAGCATGCTGCCGTGCCACCAGCCAGCATTCGGGCAGAATGGTCAGCACGCCACCGACCTGTGCTACTACTGTGGGTGGGCGCGTGGCGAGCAGGCGGAGCAGCTTGATGTGCGCTGCGGTGATGTCGCCTTGGTCGCTCAGGCGCAGGCCACGTTCTGACCCGTCATACATATACCGCCGCTCGGGCTGGAGGGGCTGGCCTACGACGTCGCGCAGCAGATTAAGCTCGTAGCCCTGCAATGCCGCATAGTGGATGGCTAGCCAGGCTTGGGTAAGCATGATGGGTACGCTGGGCTGATTGAGCCCCTCATATACCAAGCGCAGTACCTCATACCACGCCGGCTCGTCTAGCATACGGCTGGCCTGCGCTACCAGCTGGATGGCGGCATAGCCAGCTTGCAGGCGATCATAATCGGCCACGATTGTTTGATAATACTTCGTCAGGCGAGCCTGCGTTAGGACACCAAGCTCACTGCGCCCCTGGCGGATGACGACATCGCTGATCGCAAAGAGTTCAACCGCCCCAGCCAGCCGACTCTTCTCGCGCCGGACGCCCTTGGCAATTACCGCTCGCTGCCCTTCTGGCGTGATCAATTGCAGCACGCGGTCAGCCTCGCCATAGTTGGTGCGGCGCAGGACGATCGCTGTGGTGCGCTGCATGCTCATGCGATTACCTCGCTTGGGGTGTACCTGCGTAGTAAGTTCGTCACGTCGCTCGGGTGCATCGTTGTTTTGTCTAGCAAGACCACCACGCCGTAGGGTGCGAGATCGGCCAAGGTCATATCACTCGCATTATTACTACAGATGATGATGGGAATGCGCGCTGTGTCGCTATACGATTGTAGTTCGTGGAGCAGCACCAGGCCATTACCCCCGGGCATGAACATATCGAGGATGATTACCGCTGGGAGTGCCTCGTCGAGCGCTGCCATGCCAGCCAGCACATCGGCCGCATAGACGGGCGCCATACCAGCCCGCCGCACTGCCGCAAGCTGCAGCTCAGCAAACCATTGATCATCGTCGATGACCAACACCCGCGGTGGTGATTGTGTCATAATAACCTCTGTTGATACACCGCTTGGAGATCGATGTAGAAGGTAGCGCCATCGCGGTGCCGAACTGCTCCAATTTGCGCCTCCATCGCGCTGGCAAACTGCCCTGCAATGTAGAGCCCCAGGCCGCTGCTGCCGGGCCGGCTGTGCAGTGGCTGCGCGCTGACGCCAAGGCGTTGCTCCAATTGCTGCCAGAGTGATGGCGGAATGGCTGGGCCGTAGTCGCGCACCGCTAGGCGGATTACCTGGCCACCAGCTCGCCGGGAGAGTCGTACTACAACGGGTGCATCGCCTTCGCCACTGTAGTGAAGTGCATTGTCGGCGAAGTTGCACAGGACGCGCCGCAGGAGGTCGCAGTTGCCGAGACCTACCACTGCCCGCCGCGGCACACGTACCGTCAGGCGACGCCCCTTGGCTGCGTAGAGTGACTGGAGCTCGGCCACGACGTCGCGCGCCACCAGAGCCAAGTTGAGCGGCTCGATGCCAAATAACTCCTCGTGGAGACGGGTGGATTGCGTTAAGTCGGTAGTGAGGCGCAAGGCCCGCTCGCTGGTGAGTGCCATCCGCCGGGCTAGCTCGGCCACCTCGACAGGCGACAGGCCCCCAGCCTCCAAGCTCAGCGCCAATTGCCGCAGCAGCGCCAGTGGCGACTTGAGGTCGTGTGCCGCCGCAACAAAGAGCGACGCCTCCCCCCAGGAAGCGCCGCTCATCATAACCGCATTCCCCTCCGTGCTCATACCAGCTGCATTGTAGCACAGATCGTCGCAATGTTCTATATTTATTCGTTAAATTTAATGGTTTTTATCAGGGCTTCGTAGTCGTTATTAAATACGTCGGCATCCGTCCGCACCGTGAGCGTCCGGTCGCGCATCTTGATCACCACCGCGGTACCACGGATATCCTTGCTAAAGTTCCCTTCCAGGCGCGTGCCTGTCAGGCCTTTGTCATTGCTCCAGGCGCTCGATTTCAGCTCACCTTTTTTGATCTGGTTATCGTAGTCGTTCACTGCTTTGTCGTAGATCTTCTGCTCAATGCTAATCCGAATGGCAATCTTCTGCGTGTCTGTCACTGGTGGCACGACACGGGGGTTGAGGTACGCCTCATATGTCTTACCACCACCCTCACTCACATCAGTGGCTTGGTAGGCACTCCAGGTCTTGGGATAATCAAAGGTCAGGCGGCCATAGTCATCTGGCCCAACGAATTGCAGCATCGGCTGCTTTTCGCGCTCGGCAAATTTCTTCTCATCTTCGTCTGCTTGCGTCTTCTTGGCCTCAGCTTGCGCTGCGGTAATCTTGCTATCGAGGTTGCTCTTGGCCTCAGTATAGTTAGTGTAGGCCCAGGCCGAAAACCCACCAAAGAGCACCACCAGCAGTGCTAGTCCGATAATGGCAAAGGTGCTGCCACTAAGAAAACTTCGTCGTTTGTAAGATTGCTTCGTCATATCCCTATTATACTTATGCCTGGGGCGATAGACAAGAGCGGGATGCTATTTGTGCTGTTCTGCTCGCACCCGATACAGCTTATGCGCGCCTTGCTCGCGCACTGGTGCCCAGCCAGGCACGGCAAAGGCGTAGGAAATAAACCACAGGTCTGTGCCCAGGCGGGTGGCTTGCTGTTGTACATGGGCAGCCATCCGAGCGATGTCGCGTGAGTCGCCAAAGGTGTAAACTACTGTAGTGCCAGCTGGAAAGTTCGTGCGGTAGAGGTTGCCACACACCACCATCGCTTTGGTATCACCACGCAAACGCCAGCGCGAGAGCAGGACGAGGAGCGGGTTGAGTTCCACACCAAAGGCCTGTGCGCCTTGCTGGCGGGCGACCTTCAAGACCACGCCATCGCCCGAGCCCATATCCACCAAGCAGTCCTCCGGTCCGAGGCTATAGAGCTTGGTCAGCGCCTGCTGCACATCGCAGCGGTGCGACGGCACATAGGGTGCCCCCGTCAGCGCCGTCACGCAAAACAGTAGGATGATGACGAGGAGTGCCCACCACATCATCAGGCAGCTGCGTCCTCTGTGATGATGGTTACTTTGTTTTTAATCTCTGTCAAGCGCTGGTCGATCTGCTCGGCGACGCGTGCGGCCCGCTGGTAGCGCTCTACCGCCGCCTCGAGCTCAAACTCATCACTGTCAAACCACGCCAAGATCTCCTCCAGCTGCTCCATTTGTTCACGCAGCGAAGGGTTATCTGCGTTGCTCTGCTGGTCGGGTTGCGACGCTGATGGGCCGGTCGATGCACCACTGGCTTGGCTGTAGTCTGGCGTGATCCCCTCTGCTGCAAGGGCCATCGCCAGTTGGTCGTCATCGCTGAGAGCGATGCGCTTAGCCCGAGGAGCTGATGACGTGCGCCGGGCGCTGGCATTGGGCGTGGTGGCCGTTTTAGCTGGTTTTGGTGGTTGTTTTGCGTTCGACATGGGTTACCTCCGCTGTTATCATATCGCTATATCGCTCAATGGTGATCGTCTGGCCGACGGCGGCTTGGCCGCGCACTAGGGCGTAGCCACGCGCTAGGGTTGCTGCAGGGTTATACAGCCGGAGCCGGGCCTGCAATGCCGCGCATTGCTGCTCGAGCATCTGCTGCCGCCTAGCTAACCTTACCCGAGCCTCAGCCAGCTGATACTGCACCGCTAGCTGCTCATCATCCGCCGTGGTGATAATCGTTCGCTTCATTGCCTGTAACTGTTCGGTTAGCCGCGTTCGCACTGCCGTAGCATCAGGCGTGATGAGCTGAGCCGCGTTGGTCGGCGTGACCGCCCGGACGTCGGCAGCGAGGTCGGCCAATGTCTCATCGGTGTCGTGCCCCACCCCAACCACTGTTGGTACCCGGCTTGCAGCGATTGCCCGCACCAGCGCTTCGTCATTAAAGACCTGCAAATCATCGGCGCTGCCACCACCACGCACAATCGCCAGCACCTGCGGCACCACCGCTTGGCGGTTGCAGCGCTCGATGGCACGGATGATCCGGTCGGCCGCGCCAGCACCCTGCACCGGCACCGCATAGACATCGACCTGCATGCCACCCCAGCGCTGGCCAATGATCGTCATAAAATCTGCATACCCCGCTGCCTGAGGGCTGCTCACCACAGCAATGTGCTCAGGCCACTCGGGCACCGGCCGCTTGCGCTCTGGAGCAAAGAGCCCTTCTGCACTCAGGCGCTGGCGCAGCAGCTCGAAGTTTTTCTTAATACTCCCCTGCCCGACTGGTCGCACCTGCTGCACGGTCAGGCTAAACTTGCCGCGCGCCGTGAGCTTGGGCACGGCTTGCACTGCCACTTGCATGCCATCCTCGAGCGCCACCCGGAGCTGCCACACCATCATAAAGCAGCTCACACTGCCCATCTCGTCCTTGAGGTCAAAAAAGACAAACTTCCCCTGGCGCACCGCCATACTGGCTACCTCGCCCTCGACCGTTAGTACCGGAAATGCTCCCTCCAGTACCTGGCTCGCACAGGCAAGGAAATCGCTAACGCTCAGTGGTGGGAGGTTTGTCGCGTCCATAGCGCATGATGGTTAGTTGATAAAATGCATAGCCAAACACCAGTGTAGTCACGATGGCAATCACGCGGTAGAGCATCGTCCCAGCGATGGCTTGGCCCTGGCTCACACCTGAAAGCGCCAAGATCCCCACCATGACCGCCTCATACGCACCAGCTCCACCAGGAGTAGCAACAACCACCGCCATGGTCGTGGCCACGCCATAGGCGATGAGAATTGATGCAGGGTTAACCGATACCCCCAGCGATTGGAAGGTCATCCAGAAGGGCAAGATCTCCATAATCGTAAAGATAATACTCCAGACAAAGGGTTGCCATAGCAGCTTCTTGTCGCGCCGTAGCTCGAGGAAGTCGGTGTGGAGGTCGTCGCAGTAGCGCCGCACCGCAGCTTCGTCCATCACTGGCTTTGTGCGCCGCAGGATACGCCGCGCGAAGCTGTTGATCGTCAGCGTGACCTGATGCGCCGCCTTGTGGAGCCGCCGCTGGCTCGTCAGTAAGTATACTCCCAGTAGCGTGATCATCGTCAAGCAAAATACCAGTCCCCCACTCATTAGGATGATCCAGCGGTTCACGCCGCTATCGATCGTCACTATTACCACCGCCACTGCAAGGAACAGCACCACTGCCACAAAGCCCATGACATAGCGCACCATTTGGGCCATTGTCGCACGCCCTGTCGAGACACCGTATTTGCGTAAGCGCCAGTTGGCGTATGATATACCGCTCAGGCCACCACTGGGAAAAGCGTGGTTGACGAAGTTTAGCTCCAGCGACAAGCGCATCAGGGCAAAGGGGCTCACATCGCGCACGAAGCCCTTTTGCCGCAGATATGAGAAGATCATCTCACCCGCTGCTAAATACCCCAACGCCGCCACCGGAAAGACGGCAATCAAGACCCATATATTGACCTGCTGCAGCAAGTGCCACGCCTGGAGAAGCTCGTGCCGTGACAAGAATAGAATCAAGGCAATCAGCACAAACGTCATAATACTCAGCCAGGTGCGGAAGGACAGCTGTTTTATTTTTTTGATATATTTCTTCATAGCTACGGTATATTATACCACGAGGCAGCGAGGCGAACCTTTTCTAACGCTTTAATCAGACTGAGTACGAAAGCTTGTCGTACAAGCTCGAGAGTGGTCGGCTACCTATATCTAACATACCGTTCGTGCCGCCACCCCTCCATTCTCACTCACTTTTGCGCTATACTAGGCATATGTATATTGCAATTCTTGGCCGGCAGCCGGCCCTCGGCGTGGCGGAGCTGGAGTGTTTGTATGGCGGGGCGGCGGTGCGTTGGTTTGGAGCGCAGGCCGCTACTATTACCTCCGATACTTTCGCCTTTGAGCGCCTGGGTGGCAGCCAAAAGGCGGGCCGGGTGGTGCTAGAGCTGCGTGGTAACTGGCTGGCGGTGAGCCGGCAGATTGTCCGCCGCTATAGCGCGCAGTGGCAGGGCGCGTCGCACAAGATTACGCTGGGCATGAGTGCTTATGGCTTCTCTGCCACCGCCCGCGAGGTGCAAAAGACTGGCCTTATTCTCAAGGCAAAGCTGCGTGCTTCTGGCACGAGCCTACGCCTCATCCCCAACGCCGCTCCAGCGCTCAATACTGCCACGAGCCACCACAACAAGCTTGGTCGCTCACCGCATCATATCGAATTGCTGGTGGTGCGAGCCCAGGATGGGCGGGTTATTGTGGCGGAGAGTGTTGGCGCGCAAAACATTTCTGCTCTGGCCGCACGCGACCAAGCCCGTCCGCGCACTGATGCCTTCGTCGGTATGCTGCCGCCTAAGCTTGCCCGCATGATGGTTAATATGGCTGGGCCACTGGTGCAGCCTTCACCTACTACCGAGCACTCAGCGCCGCGCCCCATGCTGCTCGACCCCTTTTGCGGCACTGGCACTGTCTTGCAAGAGGCGCTCCTCCTGGGCTACGATGTGTGCGGCAGCGATCTGAGTCCTAAGATGGTCAGCTATACCAGCGAGAACCTCGCCTGGCTGCAGCGCCGCTCTGTTGCGGCTACTCCTGGCGCAGTGCAGGACATTACTCAGGCTGATGCCACTACTCATCAGTGGGCAGACGCCCAGCAGCTCAGCGCTATCGTCTGCGAGACATACCTTGGCCAGCCCTTCTCTGCCCCGCCTGCTCCCACTAAGCTCAGCGCTGTGCGCACCACATGCAACCATATCATCAGCCATTTTCTCACTAATCTTCACCCCCAGCTACGCCCCGGCACGCCACTGGTCATCGCCGTGCCCGCTTGGCATAGCAGCGACGGGCAGTTTACTCACCTGCCACTCATCGCCCAGCTCGAACAGCTGGGCTACCAGCGCCGTCCACTCCAGCACGTTCGCCCCGCCGACCTCTGTTATTACCGCGAGAACCAGGTAGTTGCGCGGGAGTTGTTGGTGATGGAAGTAGCGAGATAATCTTGGCAAAATCTCATTCTCATTATTCAGTGACGCATACATCTCCCCATTACAATGCCAGCAACCGAGCAAAGCAAAGAACCTCAGCACGGTATAGCTGAGGTTCTTTATATCGCTCCAGTAGCAAGTATTATTGGCGGTTGTTTTTCTTTACATCCATTGCGCGGGCAGTTGTCCCCACCTGTTGCCGAGCAACATCAAGATCATGAAGGTTAATGCCACGCAAACGTTCCACTATAGAACCCAAACGAGGTACAACACTTGCTGGTACGATGCCGTCTGCAATGATACTCTCTAACTCATCTGCTGCAGCAACCAACACCTCTGGAGTGTTGCGGAGTGTCCCTTCTGCGCTCCAAAGGGCTTCTCTGTATTGATCTGCCCGTATTTCTTCTACTGCCTGAGGAGCTGGTGCTTCGTGAGCGTTCATCCCACCATGAAGCGCTGCACGTATGTCCTCTGGAGTTGGTGGCGCAGCTGGCGCTGTCGGTTTACGAGGATCAGCCACTTCTCTTAGGCTTGCTCGAAGCGCACCTGCAGCAGACGCACGATCGCCTTGTGGAGTGCCGCCCTCCCCTTGCTCTGATACATCAACATATCGAAGCGCCTCAAGCCGTGCCAAACCTGCCTCAGTGTCCGAGCTGCCACTCGGCCCGCTGCCCGGATACGGCCACTCACCCTGCGCTCCGGGCTTATCATATCGTCCTGCCATCATCACTCCTTTTTTATATCATTATTGCAATCTATAGTATAGCTAATTATACCACCATAGCGCCAGCTGGCCAATATCTGCCTGGCTGGAGCGGCCGCCGCACAGCGAGACGTTGCTATTCAACCCACACCGCTTGACTTCGCCCACGCCCTCACGTATAATCGTATAGATTGTTTATATTAGCTAAAGGAGTGATATGTCAAAAGTCAAAGCAGGTGGCTCAAGCAAGAATGTCCACAATAACGCTGGGGCGCGTCTTGGCGTCAAGCGCTTCGGTGGCCAGCAGGTCAATGCTGGTGAGGTCCTCGTTCGCCAGACAGGCGCTACGAAGATTGCTGGCCCTGGCACGTACATGAGCCGCAACTACACCATCCACGCCGCTCACAGTGGTGTCGTCAGCTTCAAGAAGGTCAAGAAGTCTACCTTCACCGGCAAGACCCAGCCACGCACCCAAGTGTGTGTCAGCGCAGCGTAAGTGTTTTATAGTGCACATGCAAAACCACCTCATAGCCGAGGTGGTTTTCTTGTTTTTGATAATACCCCTAGTAGGCTTGGTGTATGCTATCGATAAGTATGCTATGCTCATACTATTCAGTATTCAGCAATAACACGCTCTGTCCTAAAAGATAGCCTTATTACTCTACGCGTCCGAGTACCCGCTCCACGAGTGGGCTATTTCCACCTCTGTATCACTCGCTTTTGCTGCCACGCTCCCGACTAGTTGGCGCGCACTATCCTCACTGAGATGCTCATATGTATCGTCTCCTTGAGCAGGCATTACCTCTGTTTCTTGCTCATCAGTTGAGTCATTCTGGTGAGTAGTATGAGTGGTATCAGCAACGGGCTGCAGCTTGCCATCCTTCACCATCACGCCATAGGCTCTTTGCAGGTATGCATTGGTGAAGTCAATGTTTTGCTCCTGCAGCACCGCGAGTGGCACACACTTCTCGAGCTGGTGGATGTTGCTTCGGTGGACTGGCTTAGTCATCCGCACTAGCACCGTGCCATCCTCGTCGATAATCTCTCTATCAATCCACCCTTCGTCGAGCTGGCCACTGCTGCGCAGCACATTCCATAGATACTGCGGCACATTTTCGTGCTTGGGAATGATGTATGCATCGGGATGAGTTGCACGCTCTTTTGGCGTGCCGTCCGTTGTAATTGGCTGCGTCAAGAGGTGCTCGGGCTGTCGTGGTGGGAGTGATGCCGAATATTTTTCCGTCATCTTTTTATCATACCATGAAACAATGCTGAGGAAAAATCACTCAGAAGCAAGGGCTCGCTGCACGCTTTGTTCGACAGTCCTCTAGCCTCTGTTATTCTTGGCTCATGCCTAGGTGATACTTAATACGGGCCACTACGTCACCGATCATCACTTGCGACTTGACGAGGTAGTCATCCACTCCTAGCTGCTTAGCCCGCTCTTTGTCCTTGGGCTGACTCAGTGCTGTCAGCATGATAACGCGGACGTTGGTAGTGTCTGGGGTGTTACGCAAGATGTCGAGTACGTCGAAGCCGCTGATCTTAGGGATCATCACATCAAGCAATATCAGATCAGGCCGAACATCGACCACCGCCGAGAGCGCATCTTCGCCATTGTGCACTTCGCTCACCGCAAAACCCTCCAGTTCGAGCCGCGAGCGATACACTGCCAGCAGCGCGGTGTCGTCTTCTACTAAGAGAATTTTCTTTCGTCTGTCCATATGCCTTTATGGTAGCGTAGATGCGAGGCAAATACAATACTTTTGGCGAACAATTGTTTGCATTTTGTTGGATATATGTCTACTCTGCGAACTTTTGTAGTGCGCTATCGAGCTGTGGGTCACGGCCAGCGTTGCGATCATCGGTGCTCATTTTGACCTCAGTATCTGGCGCAATGCCGCCCTGTGAGATATTGCGGCCACTTGGGGTATACCAACGCGCCACGGTGATTTTGAGCTTGCGGCCGTCAGGTAGATCAAATAGCTTCTGCACGGTACCCTTGCCGAAGGTCTTTTCGCCGAGTAATGTCGCCGCTTTGTGGTCGTGTAGTGCCCCCGCTACGATCTCACTGGCACTAGCGCTATTGCCGTTGACGAGGACAGTCGTCTTCACCCCCTTGAGCAGTGCCTGGCCGCTACTGTGCACCGTGTCTCGCACAACGTCGCCAGACTTTTCTACTACCACGACTTTGTTCTCAAGCCACAGGCTTGCGACCTCGCGAGCAGCCGTTACATAGCCGCCACCGTTGTCGCGTAGGTCGAGCACCACAGCCCGCACCCCCTGCTGGACGAACTGCTCTGCCGCTTGGCGCGCGAGTCGGCCAGTTTGGTCATCGAACCGGGTAATGGTGAGGATCCCTATGCCATCGCGAATCTGGCTACGCACACTGGCGTCACTTACCTTGGCCCGGACGATGGTATATTCCTCAGTCGATTCCTCACGCTGCATCACGAGCTTGACGGTTGTGCCAGCCTCGCCCCGCACTTTACTGGCCACTACCTCAGGGTTCTGCCCTTCCACCGATTGGCCATTAATACTGCGGAAGATATCGCCAGCTCGCAGGCCTGCTTTGGCTGCTGGTGAATCATCGACGACACGCACTACTGTTGGATGGTTGCCCCGTGATGCAATCTCCACGCCAATACCGCTTACTTCGCCACTAAGGCTGCGGTCAAACTGCTCGGTCTCTTGCTTGTCCATGTAGGTAGTGTAAGGGTCACCAGTAGCTGCAGCTAGACCACGATTAGCGCCATCGATCAACTTGGTGTCGTCCAGTTTACCATCATACTCTGCTTTAAGCTTGCGATAGGTCTGCTGCACGCTGCTCAGGTCGATGCTATCGGCTGACACTTTGAGGCCAAAGACTGGCGCAATCGCCGCATAGAGCTTATCGGCGTACATCCCTGCCACAAAGCCAGCCCCCAGCAGCAGCACCGCCACGAGCAAAGCCGTTAGCTGCGAGATAGTCAGCTTTTTTGGTTCATCATAGTCATATTTCGAGCGGCTCGCGCTCGCCGTGTCACTCTGTACCATACTATGGTATTATACTACGCCAGGCGACGCGGCAAAAGAGCACGAAGATAACCATCTACCCTCCATGCTCCATCGCTCTCTGTTTCACCCTTCACATTCAGCTATTTAGCTATTTCTTTTGTATTCTCCTTTTCTATCTCTATCTTTCTCTATTTACCTCTATTTCTATAACTTTCTCTAATATTTATCTATCTTTATATATCTTTCTCTATTTCTCTACTTATCTCTATCTATACCTATCTTTATTTACTCTCTCTTCTCTCTATTTCTTTATCTTCTCTTTATCTTTTCTCTCTTTATCTCTATTCTCTATCTTTACCTATATCTCCATACATCTATATACCTATATATCCATATATCAAACCATATCGATTTCTCTCCTATTATATATAAATATATAAAAGAAGAGAAAAAGGATCGACCGTAATAGAGAAAAAACAGGGTAACTATAGTACAAATCGATTTGTACTATATGTTGGGAGGAATAAGAGGAGGATAGGGAGAAAAAGTAATAGAACAAATAATAAACAGAAGAGCTTATGCTTTTACTGGTAATGATAGTGCGATACTTCGAACCCCTTGCATTTTTGCCTCATCCTCGTATAATAGACAATTACTATTCTTTTAATAAAACGAGTGAGGTTATCTAATGTCTCTTGCCGTTGTCAGCTCAGAAGCAGCGCCTGTTTGCCCATTACCATCCACTGTTGAAGGTAGCTCACAGCTGCTTACTAAGCCTACCCCTCAGGCTCACCAGGTGGTTGGGCGTCTTGCGCTTGTTGCCGAATTGCCGACTGCTCTGTGCCATAGCAATGAGGAGCTCGATGCGAGACGTATCATCGACGACGAACGCCATCAGCGCGAGCAAGCCCTCCACAGCGTCATCGATAGCCTCACACGCATCATTGCCAAGATGAAAGGTGGCGCTCGTGGTGACCAGCCGCCCATCACCATCACACATGGCGAGATTACCTACGCGGTGCATTATTTCTATGAGCGCTGTCTCGATTGCCGCGATTGTAGCCACGGTTTTGATCAAGACCTCTTAGCGCAGGAACAGCACGGCTTTACTTACGGTGGTGAGAAGCCGCCCAGCACAAGCGAAGCAATCAGCAACGTCAAAGAGCTCTTTGTCCTGCTAGCCCAAATGGCTCAGGCCGATGCACGCGCCGCCTTTAGCAACAGCTACATCGCCCAGCTGCCCACTGATACCCAGCCCCTCCGGCGCTGCGAGAGGGATGATCCAATTGGCACAGAGTACAACCAGTATGGTTACCGAGTTAGCCCGCCCGAGACGCACAATACCACTTATATAGGCACTACCCAGACCGACACACCACATCAGCCTACCCTATCTGCAGCATAGGCCCCGAGAGTTCCACCCATCAAAAAAACGACCACCGCTACCTGGGTGGTCGTTTGTGCTATGTATTCTCTCTTATAAATAGATATACGTATCATACGTACTGGCGGGTACTGTCATTTCGCTGTAATGACCCCAGCCAGAACCGCCTGCATTGAAGTAATTGAACTGGCTAATGCGGACAGTATTACTACCAGCATCGTAGCCTTCAATGTAGACGATATGCCCATACTGCCCTGCTGAGATAACACCAAGAGCATTGGCTCGTGGAGTGCGGCCCGTCGAGAAACCAGCATTGCGAGCGGCATTTGGCCACATATTGGCGTTGCCCCAGTAGCGTGGTGCGTAACCAGTCTTTTGGTAGGTCTTCCAGGCGGCGTAGCTCACACACTGGCGACAGCCATAGCCAAGTGGATCTTCACCACCACCAGTTGCACCACCATGCGACATTGCATTAGCATCAACGGTACAGCCACTAGCCCAAGGGTAGCCACCCATCGAGCCATCACCAGATGAGGTTGATATTGCACCACCCGCTTTCTGAATAGTTCGCTGGATTTCATCCTGCTGTGCCTTCTGAACGCGGGCTTTCTCACTCTCGCGGTCGGCGGTGAGCTTTTGGTAGTTTGCTTCTTCATTTTGCGTGCGGGCAAGGAGGTCAGCTTGCTCGCGCTCCTTGGCGGCGAGGGCTTCGCGGGCGTTCTTTTGGTCGGCCAAGACACGCTCGACTTCCTTCTTTTGCTCTTCTAGCTGCTTTTTGAGCTTATTGACGCGGGTGATCGTCTCGCTCAGCGTGGTCTGGATGCTATCGCGGCGATCTTGTTCCACCACATAGTCGCCAAGACTCCGGCTACTCGCCAGCATCTCCAGCGGGCTAATGGTGCGGTCGACATACATATCGGCCAGCGTGTCGCCCAAGGCGTCTTGGTTAGCCTTGATGTCACGCTTGGTCTGGGTAATCTTCTCTTGCAGTTGGTCGTGTTTCTTCTGGCTGATATCAATCTGCGCTTGGATCATTGCCTTCTGCTTCGACAAAACCTCGAGTTCATTTTGCAAGCTCTTTGCCTTCTCGTTCAGCTCCTTGGCCTGCGACTGATACTGCCCAATCTCTTTGTTGAGCGCATCAATCTGCTTTTGGTACTCTTCCTGCGACACGGCCGAGGCAGTCCCGGTGGTCACCCCGAGGTAGGTGCTGACTGGCGTACTGAGCGCCATAATCACAGCAGCCGCCACGATGACCGACTTGGTGGCAAGCCCCTTGGTTCTTTTGGGTGCGGCCACAACAGTGCGGGCACGCGAAACAGATGTGGTGGATTGTTTCATATTTCTTATGGTAACAAGCGGTGTGTGCTTTGTCAACACAGGGCCTCCTTTGTATCAATGCTAAATCTTTAGGTAGCGGCGGGTGGCCACCAGCGATGAGACGACGCCGATGCACGCGCCCAGTGCCATCATTGCCAGGGCGATAAGCCACCAGTAGGATGCTGCCATATCAATCGTGGGCTGGAGAGCCACGCCCCACTTCTTGAGCGAATCGCCCGAGAGGAAGAGCGTAATGATACCCAGAGTAGTCGCAATCACTGCGGCAATTACTCCATACACCACTGCCTCCACAAGGAATGGCCCACGAATAAAGCCCCGGTCGGCACCAATCAGCTTCATCATCTCGATTTCATCGCGCCGGTTGAAGATCGCCATACGGATGGTGTTGAAGATAATCAAGAACGAGATAGCAATAAAGAGGACGCTGGCCGCTACTCCCGCCTTTTGCGACATCTGTGTCCACTCTGCGATGCGCGTCGTGCCGTTGCGCCGCTGGCTCATGAAGGTTGGCGTCTGGGTGGCGCTAATCAGTGGTTTGAGCGCAGAATTGGTATTGACGAAGTCTATCAGCTGCGATGTGTCGTTGTTGTCGTGCAGCGTGATGCGGATCGTTGCGGGCAGCAAGTTTGTCGCTTCGTTAAGAGCGTGCAATTTGGCCTCGTCGTCCTTGTTGGCCTTGGCAAACTGCTCCTTGGCTTCCTCAGTACTAATAAAGCGGACTGACTCGACGTTGCTGAGGCGGCGCAAGCTCACCAGCACTGGCTGAGCGCGCTCCTCCGAGACATCCGGGCGGAGGTAGATCGAGCGATCAATATCCTTGTTGATAGCCTGAGCCGTATCAGCCAGTGAACGCTGGGCGACAAAGGTCGTAAAGACGATCAGCAGCGTAATCGTCATCACAAGCGTGGCAGCAACGGTCAGCCACGCGTTGCGGCTAAAGTTATTAACGCCATAGCGGCACATCCGGACGAACGTCAGCCACTGGCGACGGCGGCGCTTTTGCTGCATCAGGGCGCGGGCGGTATCTTTGCGGCGGCTCATTGGCGGTAACTCCCTCTGGCTTGGTCGTGCGTGATCTTGCCATGCTCAATGGTGATGACGCGGCGCTTGAGCCGGTTAACGATCTCGACATTGTGGGTGGTCAGCAGCACGGTCGTGCCGTATTTATTAATCTTCTCGAGCAAACGAACGATATCCCAGCTGTGCTTAGGGTCAAGGTTACCAGTGGGCTCATCAGCGATAAGAATCTTGGGCTGGCGCACGACGGCACGGGCAATCGCCACGCGCTGGCGCTCACCACCACTGAGCTGGTGCGGAAATTGCTTCTCTTTACCCCGGAGGCCGACGAGATCGATCACCTTAGGTACTGTGTTCTTGATCTCGCGATTGCTCATACCTGCAATCTCCAACGCAAAGGCAACGTTCTCAAAGACGGTGCGCTGCGGCAATAGCTTAAAATCCTGAAACACCACGCCAATCTTGCGGCGCAGCAGTGGAATATGCTTATCCTTAAGGGTGTCGTAGTCGATACCACCGACCACAATCTTACCCGTTGTGGGCTTCTCTTCGCGAGTAAGGAGCTTGAGTAGCGTGCTCTTGCCCGCCCCGCTCGTGCCAATAATAACGACAAACTCATTGGGCTCGACATGCAAACTTACCCGATCGAGCGCCGGCTTGGCGTCCTTATCATACCGTTTGGTTACTCTGTCTAACAATATCACTATACCAGTATAGCATATGGCTGAGGGATGGAGCGAGAAAGGAATAGTTGATCAAACAAAATATAGCCAAGCACCATCCCTTATCTTACTCTCGAAACTCAACAACTCTATCCCGACGGTATCGATATGGGCGATCTACCCCTTGCTTTGCAGCATATAGATACGTCGCATCGTATTTGTATAGCCTTAGCTCTCGAAATGCGCGAGCACTTCCTGAGCGTGTTGATTGGTATCGAATCCTGATCGTCTGCCCAATACGAGAAGATAGATACCAATCGAATCGATTCTGGTTTACTTCCCTATCTCCAACAGTGAAGGTGTGCTTGTCGTGTGCATCAGGTGTATTAGGGCTAACTGTTTCTTGTTGCACCTTTTCCGCGTTAGTGTATTGATGCGATTGCTTTATATGTGTTTTGTAGGTGTTTTGTCTTTTGCCTGATAGGAGGGTACATTTTTGTTGTAGATCGTAAATAATTGGCATGTCTTGGCGATCAATATCACCTACGAAGTAGTCAGCAATATACCGTACAAGATCTTGATGTGCATTATCTTTCGTGTTGTACCAATCAAAAAATGATATCCTATAAAAATTCCAGCCAGCCGTCTCAAGTACACCCTGCCTCTCCCAGTCACTCTGGACATATACTTGACCATCTCCATGCTCGAAATGAGTTGGTCCATCACACTCAATTGCAAGCTTCTTGCCACTTCTTATATCGGTAATTACTTGATCAATTTTAAATCCGCAGCTTTCGACTTGTGTTTGGATAAGATAGTCTTCTGGCGATAACTTATTCATAAGATAGTCGTACACATCTTCTTCAAACTTTGAATCAAATTGTAGCTCGCTCTTTTCGTGGCGTCTTACAAAACCATGCGCATCTACATATGCGAGATACTTCTTGATCCATACACCATCCGGCCAACTTATTGGTGGTATACATGTCACGCAGTGGACTTGTTGGCGCGCACGACTAAACGCCACATTCACTCGCCCTTCGTTTGCGCTCTTCTTGATTTCACCACCCTCGCCAGTGAGCGCTTGGTAGCGCCTCTTGCCACTGGTCGGATCAGTAATAACAAACGAGTAGATGATAATATCCCGCTCATCTCCTTGGATGCCTTCAATCGTTGATATCTTTATCGAATCATCATCAATCTCTCGAGCTAGTAGCTCTGCCTGTTCATTAAAAAAGGTGAGAACCGCTATCGATTTGTTTTTTAATCGCTTATCATTGCGGATATCTTGGATAAGTCGACGAATATAGTTTGCCTCTGAGTGGTTTGTCTTTGCCGAGTCCTCCAGCCGTGGATCAACGTCTATTACATGATTAAGCAAGACACAGTTTGTATCTTGGTAGGTCAATATATTATCATTAATGACATCCAATGTACGACCAACTTTTTCATAAAAATTCTGATTCGAAAACCCAATAAGCTCTTTGGGTGATCGATAGTGGTTCTTCAGTACTGCCGTCTTAAACCCTGCGAGCCCTGCAATGTCCATAATCGACTTGATTGTATCTTCTTCTGCTTTTATCTGAAATTGCTCAGGAACCGCATGCTTCTTGGCAATTGCAGTGAGTTGTTCATTCGACTTAAAGAGCGTATTTGTATCGCGCATTTGGAGGCTATCGCCAAAGAATATAACATGCTTCGCACGGAACATTACTGGGAGTGCGTATGCGAGATTACACTGCGATGCTTCATCGATAACAACATAATCAAAAGCTCCAGCCTGCAGAGGAATAATGCGGCTCACATCGTCAAGTGACATCATCCAAATTGGTAATACATCCGACATCACATCAAAGTTGCGTTGATCATGTTTGAGCTTGTCAAATGTCCGGTATGCTTTTTTGCTTTTTGTCAAAGAACGCGCTATTTGCTTTAGTTTAGACCGAGTTTCTTTTGATTGCTTTAGCTCATCCAGATTAGCAAGCACCCTATTGCGCACAAAACCAATCGTGTCTTCTCGATAAAACTTTTGTAAGTCACAGATCGCTTTGCGTATATCATTGACCGCCCCGTATCCATGCTGTGTACTAGAGTCAGTCGAGCGCCGCAAACCATCAAGTTCTTGCTGCAGCTGGCGATAAGATGCAATATGATCAAATACCTGCTCTTTACCCTCCGCTTTGATGAGTTTGTTAAGTGCAGCAAGGATGCCTCGATTCTTCAAGAAGCTGTCTTTGCCCATCGACATGAGATCGTCTTTTTGTGCAACAAGGTTGCTATACACAAAATAGTCCCTCAGAAGGCGCAATTGTTTTAGTTTTTGCGTTTTTGTCAGACTATCATCAAACAAAACTGCTTCAATATCTCGATATATCTCCTGCGCAAGATCCCTAGCAGTAGTCTTGAGCATTGCTGCGAGCTTAATGTTAATGATCGCTTTGTTAATAAAACCTGATCGCTCTGGTAAAATTTCCTCGCACTTTTTGATAATAGCTGCAATTGTCTCGATTTCAGCATCTAGTGTAATTTCTAGATCTTGGTATGCTATATCTTTCTGCTCAACATATGTCTGGTGGTCTTGCTCGAACTGGTTAGTTTGCTGCGCGATAGTAATCAGCTTTTTTATATAGCCTACCTGCTCGTCGTATTGTTCTTCTGTTATCGAGCAATCAGCAAAATCCTTATATTTTGCTAAGGCATTCATTTCATTTGTAATGGCAAATATTTTGCGTTCTATTGCGGTGTGGTCGTTAAATTTTTCTTTAAAATCACTAATCAAGGTTAGTGGGACTTTTTGGTCGGGCAACAGTGCTTTCTTTTCAAACTCTCTATCGAGCGATACCAGTGTATTTGCCGCACTATCTCTCTCGTCGTTTTCTGAATGAAGGCGCGATTCTCTGTCTGGAATATAGCCAAACAAAAACGGTATTGCGAGCTCCTTCAGCTTGTCTTTTACACCACGAACTGCTTGGTCTTTTTGGCTAGCGAAGAGGACTTTATTGCCAGTTGCTGCTAGATGTACAAGCAAATTTGCAATTGTTTGCGACTTACCAGTACCAGGAGGGCCCTCAACAATAACTGCTTTATTCTTGACGATACCAAGCGTCTTCAACTGCCACTTATCGTACGAAAATGGAAAGAATATCTCTGTCTCACCTTTATCATCAACTACTTCTTCGATATCCATCTGGTCGCTCGATACAAAGCTACTTATCGCTGTATCCATAAGGGCTTGTTCGTCCAGCTTTGTCATTACATCAAGATCCTCTGACAAAAAGTAGTTTGCCTTACTCACTAGCATAATACGGCATTCTGTATAGTTTGGCACCTCAGCCAGCGCTTCTGCACCAATCCTATGAAGAATAGCAAAAAATCTACTCCAGACTTGTTCGATAAACTGCTTTTTTAGCGGTAAATAATGCTTCTCCTCTGCCTCCAGCTCAGCAATATATGAAAATAGCTCATCGAAGTCTTCCTGTGGGATACAATCTCGAAACTGGTTAACAAGAATAGAGACGCTTTCATCCAATAGTGTAATATTGACTCTGGTGCTGTATTGGCCGGGCTTTACTGAGAGCTGAATAGGGATTCGTATCAGTGCACGAGAGAACTTTTCAAGCTCATCCCCTTCTTCCTCTTCTGTGTTATTTGCAAAAAATGCTCGTTTAATCTTCTTAGCTCGAAAGTCAACAAAGCCAGTTTCGAGCACGACCTGCTTTGTATAACCATTGACACGAAATTTTCTATCAATCTTAGCGATTGCCTCAGCAAATGGTGTATCCCGTGCAATGACCTGTTGGAGCGCTTCAATCTCTCCTTCCTCTAGGCTGCTTTGTTCTTTCTGACTGATTGCCGTACGCAAATCAAAAGAGTATCCGTCTGTATTGCTAAAAATAATACGGTCAAGATCGATTAGCTCCCTTGGAATTAGATGCGTACTGACTGGCTGTGTTAACGTTGGCGATGCTGTTAAATTTGCATAATCAAGGCAATATGCCACCAATTGCTTGATGGAAAAATCAGTTTCTCTCATATGCCCTTATTGTACCACTTATTACCACAGATAGATGCTATTTTTGATCTATTTTTGTCGTACATTACAAAATGGTCTAGTATACGAATACAGGTACTGCTCTTACCTGTATATCTATTACTTCTCCCCCACCCCCATCGCCAGATATGCCTCGATAAAGCCGTCGATGGCGCCGTCGAGGACAGCTTGGGCGTCGTGGGCTTCGTGTTTGGTGCGGGTGTCTTTGACGAGGGTATAGGGGTGGAGCACATAGTTGCGGATCTGCGCACCCCAGCTGGCAGACTCACCGGTGCGGAGGTCAGCAAGGCTGGCGACTTGCTGCTCGTGCTGGAGCTGAGCGAGGCGTGAGCGCAGGATGGTAAGAGCGGTCTCGCGATTTTGGATCTGGCTGCGTTCGTTTTGGATGGCAACGACGATGCCGGTGGGTAGATGGGTAACGCGCACCGCCGAGTCGGTCGTATTAACGCCCTGCCCGCCTTTGCCACCACTGCGGTAGACGTCGATCCGGAGGTCTTTGTCCTCAAGCTGCACCTGCTCAGGCTCAGCGATCTCGGGCATCACCTCCACCAGGGCAAAGCTTGTCTGGCGCAAATGGTCGGCATTAAACGGGCTGAGCCGCACCAGGCGGTGCACGCCATGCTCGCTGCGCAGCTGGCCATAGGCATACGCACCATGGAGGCTGTATGTCGCACTCTTGATGCCAGCTTCTTCGCCCGTCGAGCGCTCGAGGAGCTCCGCTTGGAGGCTATGCTGCTCAGCAAAGCGTAGATACATCCGCTCGAGCATCGCTGCCCAATCCTGCGCATCAGTGCCACCGGCCCCAGCGCTAATCTTAATAATAGCCGGTTGGTCATCGTGCTCACCACTGTAGAGGAGGTCGCGGTGGCGCGCTTGATAGTCATGCTCGAGGGCGGCAAGCTGCTGCTCAAACTCTGGTATCATCGAATCGTCGCCAAGGTCCATGAGCTCTACAATGTCGCTCGCCTGGGCCTGCAGCACCTGCCACGGTTCTATCTGCCCCCGCAGCGCTGCTGCCTGGCGCGACACCTGCTGAGCGTGGGCTGGATTGGCCCAAATTTGCGAGTCGGCCAGCTGCGCCTCGAGCTGAGTGAGCTGAGTAGCTTTGTCCGTAATTTGCAAACGACGAATCGCATCGAGAATATCGGCGAGGAGCTGTGCGGCGCGCTTTTTGAGTGGTTGCATAGGTCTATTATACCGCACTCTTGGAGGGCTCGCTCTACTATGTGACGCAAAGTATTGGGCATCAATTTTACAGAGAGGTTCATCACTCTGAGAAGAGGAACAACAAAAGGAAAAGGCACAAGTGATCGATGAACCTTTACGGTCGAAGTGTGCACTATCGTAGGTATAGAGCAAAACCAAGAGGCCGCCATCGCACGGATAGTGGCCTCTGTATACACAGCGATTTATCGCCTTGCACTCCCTTACTGCGGTTGGATTGGTGTCGTGGGCTGGACTGGTGCACCTGGCGCTTGAGGTGCGAGGAGCTTGGCAGCCATTTCGTCGATGTGGTCAAGCCGGCGCACGAGATATGGGTGGTCGCTCAAAGTCTGAGCAAAGCGGTTCATTGGCCGGTTGGCGGTGTAGCGCTGCCACTGGCGAGCAGTTTCGTTCATGCCCTCCGCCACGTCAGGGCCAATGTGCACCTTGACAAGCGCATTCTTGACGAGCTCTGGATCTTCGGTATAGGTAAGCGCCAAGCGGTCGGCCGTATACTCGGTGCGGCGCTGCCAAAAGCCCGCTAGCCAGCCAGATACTGAGGAGACAAACGGCAGCATCAAGAATGGCTGCAGATACAGCATAGCTATGGTGTGCTTGTACTTAATGTGCCCCATCTCGTGAATAACGATCGCCTTAAGTTCATCAGGCGTGAGATAGCGAATCGAACCAGAATGCAGCACAATACAGTATGGATTCATAAAGCCAAAGGCATAGGCATTGATGACCGGATTCTGCGTGACGAAGATCTCTACCCGCGGCAAACCGAGGTCGGCCGCTGTGACGTTGGCCCAGTCGCGCAGCCAAGCATAATCGCTATACTCCACCTGCATAGCATTACCCAACATCTTCTGCCGCTCCATCCGGATGAAAAACATCCCAATAAGGAGAATGATGCCAAAGAGAAAAGCGCCGCTAAATAGATCCATGATCAAATGAAGCCACAGCGGAAGTGTATCAGTCTCTACATAGGTAGGCTTATCTCTTCCGTAATTTATCAATGTTGTGACAATAAAGTAGAGTGACGTCATAAAAAAGAAGCTAATAAAGGTGACTGCCAGTACAGTATTATCACTGGGCATAGTGGCGCGGGCCACGGCGAGCTGCCCCTTGCTATACTGCGGCGCAGCTGCGGGCTGCGGTGAGTTGGTGTGCGGTTGTTGATCCATTGGATTATCGATTCCTTATCTTGTATTGCTTACACAATTGTTTGTAATCTATTATAGTATATTCTGCTCAATCGCAAAATAGCACTCTACTTCGCCAGTTCCATAAACGGAAACTGCTCATCATAGCTGCGAACGATTCCTATGCAGGAAATGAACATACTGGAGAGATATTTACCCTTATACCGATTGGTCATGGAAAGCGCGAGGATAAAGCGGCTTATGCTTCACTGCCCTGCACCGCTGCAATAAATTGCTCACCACGGTCGGCATAGCTATGGTATTGGTCAAAGCTAGCGGCAGCGGGGCTTAGGATGACGACATCACCAGGCTTAGCCTGCTGCTTAGCGGTATCCACGACCTCTGTCATAGGCACACTACCAAGCGTTATGATAGGTGCAGCAACATCATAGTTTTGTAATACCGCTGCAATCGCCGAAGCATTCGCTCCCATAGTAATGACAGCACGGACAGACTCACCCTGATCATACACCTCTTGTGCCAGTGGCTCGTAATCACCACCTTTGTCTGCCCCACCAACGATGAGCACTTTGGGCTCTGCAAAGGCACGCAGCGCTGCAATGGCACTGCCCGGTGTGGTAGCAATACTGTCGTCATAATACCGTACCTCATCCTGCTCTGCCACGAAGGCCAAGCGATGCGGCAAGCCAGCAAAGCTCGCCAGCCCCTCCGCCAGGCGCTGCGGCACAGCCTGTGGGTCGAAGGCCAGCACTGCGCTCAGCGCGGCACAAGCATTCTCAATATTGTGCGCACCGGGCAGCTGCAGGCGATCCGTTGCGCAAAGCCGCCGCTCACCCTGCCAAAAGGCATCATCTTTCACATACACCATGCCATCGTCTGGCGTGCCATAGCGATACGCCGGTGGTGGCGTACCCAGGCTGCCACGCGCAACGTCCGTGTCGAGCGACTCAGCAATCTGCGCGGCATATGGATTGCTTGGATGATAAATACACACATCGCCTGGCCGCTGGTGCCGCCGAATATTAGCCTTAGCATCGACATACTCGGCAAAATTAACGTGTTTGTCGAGATGATCGGGCTCAATCATCAGCACCACCGCGATCTGCGGTGAGCGCTCGGCATCCCACAGCTGAAAACTACTCAGCTCATATACTACCACATCATCAGGGCTAATCTGCCCCAGCTGCGCCAAGGCTGGCTGGCCAATATTGCCCACCACATGGACGGTGCGCCCAAGGGCTTGCAGCATAGCAGCGATGAGGCTCACCGTTGTACCCTTGCCCTTTGTACCTGTCACGCCAATGATCGGCGCAGGGCAGCGTGCGAAGAACTCATTCGTAGCCGACCACACTGTGCCGTCCGTCTCGATCCGCCACGGTGCCAATCCAGGGGTGCGCATGACGATATCGGCATCACCCAGCTGAGCAAAGACATCTGGGCCTGTCAATACATCCACCACCCCAGGCGGCACATCAGCAATGCGCCGCTCATCGGCTATCACAATCTCCGCCGCAGGCCACACCTGCCGCGCATAATCATATGTTGCACGACCCTCAACGTCGTACCCAGCAATCGCAACTTTCATACCGTTATTATAGCATACATAGCCTATCTCATGTGGATCCATCAGAGGTGAGAATAAGGGTTATTGTTATTAATCCGCTCAAACCACAAAAATCTACTAGCCCAAGCTGCTCTTCCTTATTACTTTGTTAAATAAGCAAAGTGTGGTCTTGTGTGATATGTCCCGATCCTCCTCAGGGTTGAAGCCATATCGCTCAACGTCCATCTGAGCTTCGGTGCTCATAAGCTCACCTAACGGAACGTAAGACAAATGCAACTAACCTAATCGTTCGTACTCTGACGAGGAGTCACTTGAGCACGACGCAGGTATGCATTGTCACTGTGATTCAAAAGTCAAGTATTTCGGAATGCTACTTGGACGACCTAAGGTCGCCCTCTTGGAAATCATCAACCTTATCGAATAGTGCCATCAAACTTTCGCGCGTAGGCATACCCATGACATCCTCCATCCATTGCCATTCTTTTTCAGAAGGTGCATACGGGCCTGCGGTGAGCTCATTCATGGCTGTCAATAAATCTGAGCATTCCCGTTTTGTGAGGACAATCGTGACAAGGTCGTTGTAACCTTTTCGTTCGTCCCCAGGACGGTAACTTTTACTGTTGGTTGGATTGACGTCACTCATACATTGTTCTCCTATGCTATTACTTCAATAATACGACAAAATTCAATGAATGCAAGTATCTCTCCTTGCCTTCACTAAAAAATAGTAAAAATAATTTGATCAAATTATATAAGCAGATAGGCCAAGCATCGCCACAAAAACTTCGACTCTTATGGCACAAAGGGGGCAACTATACTAAGCTGAGGTGCTTCTACCTCTGTGTAAACAGCCCTTCCAGCTGCTCACCTAGCCGCACGATGTCGCTGCGCTCGCCGCTGCTCACACCAGCGAGTGCCCAGGTGTTGGCAGCGATGAATTCACGTGCTACAGCGTTCATTTGCTCGAGGGTTGTGCCTTTGATCTCTTGTGGCACCTTGGCATAGTCCTTCACATAGCCATCCCAGAAGAAGCGGCCAGTGTAGAATCCACTAATTTGTGCTACTGTTTGCGCCCCCATTTGGTAGCGCCCCAGGCCATAGGATTTGGCTGCCTCCAGCTCGGCCTCGGTAATTTCACCACGCAGCACCGCTTGGAGCTCACTGACAATCAAAGCAAAGAGCCGCTCTGCCTTGTCGCACTCTACCTCACCACCAAAGTCCCAGCTGCTCTCATACTTGCCCACCGAGCCATCACTAAACATCCCATAGGCCATGCCCTGCTTGCGCGCCTTGCCAAAGATGCGCGAGTGCATAGTGCCAGTGAGAATATGGTTGAGGCAATCGAGTGCAGCGTCTTCTTTATCGCTAAGCTCGCGCGGGATCTCCATCGACCAACCAAAGGTGAGGTTGCTGGCCTCTTTGCGGCGGATGAGGGTAGGCTTACCACTGTGAAGTTCGTCGTGCGGCACCGCAAAGCGCTCACCACGCGGCAGTTGCCAGCTCTCGAGCATACGCTTGATTTGCGCCTTGCGCCCCGCCATTTTGCCAGCAATGACAAAACGAAGGTTATCGCTGGTGTGGGTACGTCGGTAGTGCTCCTGGATATCGCTCAACTGCACCCGTGCAATGGTACGTACTCGCTGGTGGTAGGTGTAGATGTCATTCCCCAGTAGCTGCTGGATCTTGGGCCATAGTACTCGATTGTGGTTGTTAAGATAGCCGACAAGCTCGCTGCGCACATTGCCCTTCTCGGCTTCAAGCTCCATCTGGTTGAACTTTGGCTGGGTGATAGCCACCTGCTGCAACTGCAAAATACGCTCCCACTCAAAATCCGCACAGTCCGCCACATACACCATAGACAAATCACTCGTCCAGGCATTGTGGTAGGCACCGTTTTTAATAAACTCTGCCTCGTACTCATGCTCGCTCGCAAACTGAGCATTAGCACCAAAGGCCATATGCTCCATAATGTGCGCTGTCTCGTAGATGTCCTTGCTCGCAACATAGCGGTTGCCCGCCCGAAATTGGAACTGGAAGCTCATCACGGTTGCGCCAGGCACGTCGATGAGAAGGCCACGAGCACCATTCTTTAGCCTGACCTCTGTTACTGTGTGTTGCATCTAGCGGTTCTTTTTGCGATTCTGCCGCTGGGCTTTCTTTTTCTTGCGGGCGGCGTTACGTTTGCGGTTGACGTCGGCAGTGGTTGGTGCCGCTTTTGTTTTGGTAAAGTCCTGATCGCGATTCGCTTCCCCACTCGTGATTTCATTCACACCGCGCTCCACCGAGGTTTCGGCCAGGCGAGTGAGCTCGGTGTCGTGCTCGTTGTCGGTTGCCTCCCGAGTGATGGCATCTGTCTTGCGTACTTGGTAGATTGCATGGAGGACCTCCGCCCGGAGATTAGCCTGCAGGCTGTCGAACAGCTTTTGCGATTCGGCGCGGTACTCCACCAGCGGGTCGCGTTGGCCCACGCTGCGCCAGTGAATCCCCTCGCGCAGGTGCTGCATATTCTCTAGGTGCTGCATCCACAGTGTGTCGAGCACCTGCAAGTACACCTCGCGCTCGATGCCACGCAGTAGCTCGCTACCCAGCTCGTCTTCTTTGTCTTGATACAATTTTTTCGCCGCATCGAGTGCCATCTTGGTCCGGACGCGGTCGCGCTTCTCGGCACCGATTTTCTTAATCTCGTCTTTGTCCAGTGGGAAGATCGCGCCAAACTCCTCAACAAACTTTGGGTTTTGCTTGGCTGGTACCTCTGTGAGGCTCTCTACTGCAGTGCGCAGCAGGCGCTGAATTTCTGGCTTGATGTTGTCGCCATCGAGGATCTTGCGCCGCACAGTGTAGACCACTTTGCGGTGGCGGTTGATGACGTTGTCGTACTGAACAACATTCTTGCGCGCATCGAAGTTAAAGCCCTCAACCCGCTTTTGCGCCGCCTCAAGTGTCTTACTGACTGCTTTGTTTTGAATAGCCATGTCTTCTTCTACTCCAAGGCGCTCCATCAGGCCAGCAATACGCTCACCCTGGAAGATCCGCATCAGATCGTCTTCGGTCGAGACATAGAATTGGGTGTCACCCGGGTCACCCTGGCGGCCACCACGGCCACGCAGCTGGTTGTCGATCCGGCGCGACTCATGCCGCTCGCTGCCGATCACCACCAGACCGCCAAGCTCCTTCACGCCCGGCCCAAGCTTGATGTCTGTGCCACGCCCCGCGATGTTTGTCGCTAGCGTCACGGCACCCTTCTCACCAGCGTGTGCTACAATCTCGGCCTCACGCTCATTATTCTTAGCATTGAGGATCTCATATGTAATGCCTGCTTTGTCGAGCCACTGGGCGATCAGCTCATTCTTAGCGATCGAGCCCGACCCCACCAGCACCGGCCGGCCTTGCTCATGGTACTTCTTGATGGCAGCCGCCACAGCTTTGAGCTTAGCCTTCTCGGTTTTGTAGATAAGATCTTGGTGATCTTTGCGGGTAATTGGCTTATTGGGCGGCACTACCACCACATCCAGGCTATAGATCTGCTGGAACTCCTCTGCCTCAGTAAAGGCCGTACCGGTCATACCACTGAGCTTCTTATACAGGCGGAAGAAATTCTGGAAGGAAATAGTCGCCAGCGTCATACTCTCTTGCTGGACGGGTACGCCTTCTTTCGCTTCGATCGCCTGGTGGAGGCCTTCGTTGTAGCGGTTGCCAATCTTGAGACGGCCAGTGTGTTCATCGACAATGATTACCTCGCCATCATTGGTCACTACGTAGTTTTTGTCACGATGGAAGAGTGTCTGGGCGCGCAGCGCTTGGTTGATGTGGTAAACGCTGCGGACATACTCAGGGGTGTACAAATTTTTTATACCAAGGAGTTTTTGCACCTTATCGATGCCGCTATCCGTCAGCGCTACACTGGTGTGCTTCTCATCGAGACGGTAGTCCTCCGGCACAAGCTTGGCAGCAATCTTGGCAAATTGGTAGTAGCTATCAGGGTTCTCAGCCGCGGGCGCACTAATAATGAGTGGGGTACGCGCTTCGTCGATCAAGATGGAATCCACCTCGTCTACAATGGCAAAGTTGAGCTCGCGCTGGCGCACCAGGCTAATCTCATTGACCATATTGTCGCGCAGGTAGTCGAAGCCAAACTCGTTGTTTGTCCCATAGGTAATGTCTGCCTCATAGGCCTCGCGCCGTGTACAGGGGCGGAGCTTTTGCATACGTGGGTCAGTATGGTTCTCGTTGGTATACGCACCATCGTAGAGGAAGGACGCTTCGTTAATGATCACACCAGTACTAATGCCCAGAGCGCTGTAGATCTGCCCCATCCAGCCAGCGTCACGCTGCGCCAAGTAGTCATTGACGGTCACGATATGCACACCCTTGCCCTCGAGCGCATTGAGGTATGCTGCCAGAGTGGACATCAGGGTTTTACCTTCACCAGTCTTGAGTTCGGCCACGTTGCCTTCGTGTAGCACCATCGAGCCAATCAGCTGCACATCATAGTGTCGCTCGCCAATCACCCGATCGGCCATCTCGCGCACCACTGCAAAGGCATCAGGCAGGATAGTATCAAGCGTCGTACCTTTCTTGTGTAGGCGCTGCTTAAGGACCCCTGTTTGCTTGGCTAATTCCTCATCCGAGAGTGCCTTGTATTTAGGCCCGAGCTTGTTGATTTCGTCTACCTTCTTTTGTAGACGCTTCAAGATCCGCTTCTGCGGATCGCCAAAAATCTTCGTCAGTGCTTTTTGCTGTGTTGTTGCCATGGTGTCAAACTTCCCTCGCTTTCCTCTCTAAGCGGCCATTCAATTCAAAAAACTCCCCTCATTATACCGGGTTTGCGGCCGTTTGGGAAGGGTGGCCCGCACAAAGTATGAGCAAGAGGCCGATGCCCAACCGATATCAGCCTCTTAACTCTTGCATACCTATCGCCTACTCCGTAGGGTGATCCTGCTCGCGCTCGAAGCTGCGCTTGAAGCGAGCGAGAAGGCCACGGCGACCAAGGTGCGGCAGCTGGTTTTGCTTATATTTGCGCAGCTGGCCAGCCAGTTTGCGCTCGACGATGTCGGTAGCAGCCAGGACGTTAAGTGTGGAGTCTTTGGCCTTGATGGTTTGGTCTGGCACGGTAATGACCACCTCTACCTCATACTTATTGCCATGCTCGCCATTAATCTCCTCGATGCGTACCATAGCGCTCACGGTCTTGCGAGCGTGGCGCGACACCATGCGGTCGAGCGCACCGATCTTCTTGCGGATGTATTTTTTGGTTGGCTCGTCTGGCGAGTATTTGCCAATACCGGTAATGTCGATGTTTGCGATCATGCTGACCCCTTTCGTGTTAGCAACTTGTGCTTATAGTATAGCATGGTTGAGGAGAAAACAGGGGTTGTTGTGGGCAAATTATCAGCGCAGGTAGAGACGTTTGGCTAGCGAGCTTAGCTGATAGGCCGCCTCTTTTCGCAGCTTTTTAATCTAGTCGAGCAAGGCTTCAGTCTCTTTGCTCTTAGGTGGTGTCTCTGTGCGGCAGTGTGACGTATCTATCAACTTCATCAGGTCTCTCAGCTCTTGTGCGTCGGCATCCTTGTGCGAGGGATGCTGCTGGCTATCGCCCTCTATGGGCTGGAAGAAGGTGTATTCTTCTCCACCGTTGTACTGCTCGGTGCCTGCGCCGTGGATGCGCACGACCTGCCATTTATCGTTGGCATCCGCCCCACAGCGATACACTACCCAATCATTACTATCAGGCGCCATAATAGCGACAGTCGGGCCCGAAACAACTGGTAGACTATCGGGCACAACGCCAAATACCGCTATACGCTCGCGCTCGCGGCCTGTCAAGAATATAGTACGCTCGGTGGCGTTGGTTTCACCATCTTTGCTGAGTTCTGGGTTGGTTTGGATACGACGCTCCTGCAATGCACTCTGCCTCCACCATGCATACTCGAAGGGTCTTTCCGTTAAGATACAGCTGAGCTCTTCTTGCAGCTGATCTGCCAGCCCTGATGGGTCTTGCCGTTCTCCGCTTCCTGGATCTCTTGCTGGCTGATGTTCGTTCGTTCTTGCTCCTTTGTTGCAATATCCTCGTCCTATGATGCAGCATATTATGGGTAATGTCAAATGGCTGCGAGCTTAATTTCACAGCTCCACTCCTTAGCACCAGTCCCCCTTCTTTCTACTTTATTCAAATAGAGTAACGAATCGATTGTTATAATCGACTTCAGCTCTAGCGCTGGAGGAGACGCGAAAAGAAACAAAGCGCTTTAATCTCGCAAGCCGTTTGCTTCGGACACCACTGGCGCTTCCCTACTTACGGTGTGCTGCACCGATTGCTTCGCTAATAGAGACATAGTCGTCTCGGTCGAGCAGCTCCACCAAGCCTTCGTTGATATCGCCCACGACCTGTGGTCCTTCAAACATCAGCGCCGTCACCAGCGCAACTAGGCTCGCGCCAGCCCGAATCTTTTCGTACGCATCTTCCGCTGTAAAGACACCGCCCACACCAATGATGACAAAACGGTCACCATACAGTGCATACGTCTTGTGGATAAGCCGCGTGGTAATGGCCTGAGCTGGCCGACCACTAAGGCTACCAGGAGTATCGTCAGGCAAGACACTTGGGTCGGTGAGCTTACTGCGATCTTTGACGAGGTTGCCGATCGTCAGACCCGCGACATTATGCTTATCGATAATGGAGAGTAGTTTGGCAAACTGCGTCCACGTCTTATCCGTTGGCATTTTGATAAAGACTGGGCGCGAGAGCTTCAGCTCATCCACCGCAGTGAGGAGTTTCTTGAGGCGAGCGGGCGTGGTGAAAGGCTCGCCGCCATAAGCATTAGGGCACGAGATATTGATCTCGTACAGTGGTGCACAACCAGCTGCTTCAAGCTGGCGAAGGCTGTCGCAGTAGTCGGCAATTGCTTGCTTGGGGCGGACTTGCTTAGGGCTGTTCGTCTTGGCTACGGATACGCTGAGCGGAAAGTCGCGCCAAACCCGTGGTGAGTAGCTACGAATCTGCTCGATCGCCTTAGCGACGCCGCGATTGGCCAGGCCAACATTGACGACAATCGACTGCTCACTAGCCAAGCGACGAAACCACGGCTTGGGGTTACCCTCACAAGGCATGGCTGTTACTGAGCCACCAATCTCAAAGCCGCAACCAATTTTCTTTGCCACAGGGGGCAGATCAAAATCTTTATCCAGCCCAGCAGACAGACCGATGGGATTAACAAAGTTAAGGCCAAGAATAGTCTGCTCGAGGCGAGGATTCTTATAGCGCCAACCACTGAGGAGCTGCTCACCCCGGATGGCATGCAGTGCCCGTGCCGTCCAGAGCATCGACTGGTGCGCTGCATCGGGCTGCCGCCGGAAGAGAAATGGCTTGGCAACTTTGGCATAGCCTTTGCGGCTCATTTTTCTGATTGTGCGCCCCATCTAGAGTACCTCCCTGTTGTTCAGATATGGCTGCAGCACCGCCGGCACACGGAGCTTACCATCTGCTGTTTGATAATTCTCGATAATTGCTACCAGTGCGCGAGCCAAGCTTACTGCGGTGCCATTGAGGGTGTGCACTACCTGGAGTGATCCATTGGCCCGGTAGACACAAATACTGAGGTTGCGCGCCTGGAAGTCAGTGCAGTTGCTGCAGCTGGTGAGCTCGCGGTAGGCGCCATCAACGGGCGACCAGTACTCGATGTCGTACTTCTTGGCAGCTGGCGCACCAAGATCCCCCGCCGCAATATTCACCACGCGGTACGGCACACCGAGGCTCTGCCAAATCTCCTCCTCCAGCGCAAGGATTTTCTCATGCATCTGAGCCGATTGCTCGGGCAGGCAATAGATATACATCTCTAATTTGTTAAACTGATGAACCCGAAACAGCCCGCGGCTAAACTTCCCGGCAGCGCCAGCCTCTTTGCGGTAGCAGGGGCTGTAGCCAGTGTAGAGGAGCGGCAAGTCCTTCTCCTTCAGGATCTCGTTGGTATGGAAGCCCGTCAGTGGTGCCTCGGCCGTGCCGATCAGCATCGTGTCTTTGCCTTCGATAAAGTACTCGTTACTCTCCTTGTCGCTCTTGGGCGCAAAGCCCGAACCACGTGCCACGCGGCCATTCACCATGTGCGGCACCGTCATGGGGCGGAAGCCTTTGCCCACAAGGAAATTGAGGGCGTATTGGTAAATGGCATTCTCGAGCAGCATGAGGTCGCCCAGCACATAGTAAAATTTCGTGCCAGCCACCTTGGCACCACGCTCGAAGTCGAGCCAGCCTCGGCTTGTGGCGAAGTCGAGGTGATCTTGCGCCGATGAGCGCCGCTCTCCCCATCGCTTAATCTCCACACTGTTGTCTTCGCCACCCAGCGGCACATCTGGCAGGGTGATATTTGGCACCGCTCTTAGCTGAGCTAAATAGTTTTTCTCTATGGTGTACATCTCTTCTCTCAGCGCCGCGATCTCAGCTTTGAGCGCCTTACCCTGCGCCACCAGTTCTGGGCTAGGCTTACCACCCTTCATTTGGGCGGCTATCTTGTTGCGCTGCGTGCGCACGGCATCGACCTGCTGCTGAAGCTCACGACGCTGATCATCCAACGCCAGCAGCTCGGCGATGGACACCTTATAGCCCTTATGGCGCGCCGCTGCCTGCACCTCGTCGGCATGCGCGCGAATATAACGAATATCTAACATAACTATATTATATCAGATACCACGCCAAGCGTAATGGCAATTTGTTCGTGTTTGAATCCTCTATACTACCACGAACTTTTGAGATAATTCGTATTTTAAGATCCAGCTAAGCACAGCACATAAAACCCGCTTTACCTATCCAGCAAAGCGGGTTTTGGCTCTTTGTATCTACCCAGATTACTCGGTACGCAGCGCTTCGATTGGGTCAAGCTTAGTAGCCTTGCGGCTTGGCAGCCAGCCAGCAATGATCGCCACCAGCATCAGGCCAATCACTACCGCAGCAGCATGCTCTGGCACAAAGACAAGGAGTTTGTGATCACCAAAGCGGAGCTTCTCCGAGATAACTGGGTTGAGCGCTACACCAGCGCCCCACGCGCCCAGCACGCCCAGCGCACCGCCCAGCAGGCCGACCCAGGCTGCCTCGTAGCGGAACAAGCGGCCAATATCGCGCCGACTTGCTCCCAGCGCCTTCATTAGGCCAATTTGCTGCGTCCGCTCCAGCACCGAGATGTACTGCGTGTTGACGATGCCAAAAATACTCACTATTAGCGCCAGCGCACCAAAGCACAGCACAATCGCCTGTAAGATATCAACAAAGCGAAAGAGTGTCTGCTGCAGATCCTTGGCAGTAGCTGCAGCGTAACCATCCTGCTCGAGAGATTTCTTGGCAGCCTCGGCATCCTGCTTGGCAACCGCGGTGGCAGACATGTACTTTTGGTATTGGCTCGTACCCTTGGTACTGTAGTCACTCAGCTCGCGGGCTACTTTGGCATTAATCCCAATGCCGCGCATTGCTTGGGTTTGGTCAGCCGATTTGCGCGTCACGGCCGCAATGGTGAAGGTCTTATGCAATTCCTTGCCATTAATCAGCTCATTCACCCCAGCCTGCCCCTTCTCAGCAAAGACCTGGCCAAGCGTTGCTTCGTCGATCTTCTGTGGCATTTGCACCACTGTGACAGTCAGCTGCTTACCCACCACCTGGGCAGGCGATTGCCCTAGTGTCTCGGCATAGCTCTCGGGGATGACGGCTTCGCCAGGCGCGAGCTCAGTGCCCTTGCCTAGCTGCTTGCCTGCCACCACTTCGGCCGCGAGCGCACCATCAAAGACGCTCACATCACTGCTGTATTTCTTGTCCTTCTTAGTAGCAAAGCTCACGTACTTGGGCTGGAGCTGATAGACTGGTCTCACCTTCTCGAGGTCGGTGCGTGCCGCGAGCTTGTCGATGTCTTTTTGGGTCAGGGCTTTGTAGTCATTGCCGTAGCGGTTGATACTATCAGGGTTATACTCGCGCAGATCAGCCTGCTGGCCCGATTGTGCCCCGATGAGTCGCTTATCTTTAACGACAAACACCGCCTTGGCATCAATATTACTGCTAATCAGCCGGTCAATATACTGGCGCGCACCCTCGCCCGCCATCAAGCTCGCCATAATGGCAAAGCCGCCCACCGCAATGGCGATACTGGTAAGCAGGGTGCGCATCTTGGCGCGGCGCAGGTTGCGGCCAGCGCGGCGAATAATATCGGTCGTCTTCATGGTTAGTCTGCCCTCCTTGGTGTTGGCTTGGTGGTTGTGGATTTGGCTTTTGTGGTGGTGCTCGTGGCTTTTTTCGTTGTTTTCTTGGGCCGCATGGCAGGTGCTACGGCTTTGGCTCGGCGACGAGTTGGTGTTTTTTTAGCCTTGGGAGAGGCTGTTGTTGCCTTATCATCCATAGCGCTGTCATGATCAATCACCCCATCTTTGATGCGAATAATACGCTGGCAGCGCTGCGCGAGATCCTCGTCGTGTGTAACGATGATGAGCGTCGCACCATGCTCCTTGGCGTAACGAAAGAGCAGGTCTTCCACCACTGCAGAAGTTGCTGAGTCGAGATTGCCCGTCGGCTCGTCGGCAAAGAGAATCTGCGGCTCGGCAGCAATTGCTCGAGCGATCGCTAGGCGCTGCTTTTGCCCACCACTGAGGTCCTTGGCCCGCGCTTTGATCTTGTCCTCTAGACCAACTGCCTCGAGCGCCGCCACGATACGCCGCCTGCGCTGACTGCGCGGCACACCTGCGGTCTCGAGCGACAGACTCACATTGTCATAGCAACTCTCGCCGCCCTCCACAAAGAAACTCTGGAAAATGAAACCCATCGTCCGCGCTCGAAAGCGGTCGGTCGCCTTGGGTTTGAGTCGTAAGATATCCTCACCGTTGATGATCACCTCACCCTGCTGCGGCTTATCCAGGCCAGAGATGGCATGCATCAGCGTGGACTTGCCCGAGCCCGACTTGCCTAGCACTGCCACGCTCGACCCCTCCTCGATTGCAAGACTTACGTCCTTGAGGGCGGTGAAGGTATTTTTCTTCTTGCCGTAGACTTTTGTAATGTTTTTTATTTCGATCATTGCGCCTCCATAAGCTGCTAATGTTAATAGCAATTATACCGCAATCACTCAGCGAGAGCAAACGAAGTGAACAACATTGCAATGTTTTTTCTAGCGCTTCAGAAGCAAAATTATAACAAGACTGAATCTAGAAACCTTGCATATATGAACTAATACTCCCCCTACTTCATCTGGGTGGAGTACAAAAACGCGTCACCATAAAAACACCGCTATACTCATTCAAACGAAACGCCAAACGATCTTGAGCATGATCTCTAGAAGGCCGATGTCTTCAAAAAAGATTCACTCCCCTGCTCAATAGGACGTGAGGTAAGTCTGAAAACAAGCATGGAGAAATTACACCGGTGCCAACGCACCCACTGCAAGTAGGATAATGAGTAGTGTACTCAGCGCCAAGCGGTAAGCGACGAACTTATCAAATGAATTGCTCGAAACAAAGCGCAGCAGCCACGAGATCGCCACATACCCCACCACAAAGGATATGATAATCCCCAGTATCATCTGTGGCCAGCCAATCAAGCGGCCAATCTGCTGCGACTGCGTCACGGCCTCCAGCCCACCAGCTGCCATCAATGCCGGAATCCCCAGGAAGAAGCTCATCCGTGTGGCAGTCGTGCGGTCGATATCGCGGAATAGCCCCGAGGCAATCGTCGCCCCCGAACGCGACACTCCCGGGATGAGTGACAAGCACTGCATCAGGCCCATTGCCATAGCATCGCGCCAGGTAAGGTTGCGCTCATGGCGTGTCTCACGTCCCCGGCGGTCGGCCAAAAACAGTACAATACTCCAAATCATCAGCCCAGCCGCGACAAACCACAGGCCGCGCAGCACCGTCTCGATCGTGTCCTTCAGGAGCAGCCCCACCACCGCAATCGGCAGCGAACCAATGATGACATACCACCCCATTCGGTAGTGAAACGTCCGCGCCCGCGGGTTCACCACGCCAGCACACCACGCCGAGGCAATGCGCCAAATGTCCTGCCAGAAATAAACAATCGCCGCAGCAATCGCCCCAATCTGCACCACCGCCGTAAAGGCAACAAGCCCCGGGTCGCTCACCGAGTAGCCCAGCAGCTTCTCGGCCAGCATCAAGTGGCCCGTACTCGAGATGGGCAAAAACTCAGTAATCCCCTCGACAATGCCAAGAATAATAATATGAAGCCAATCCATGATGTTCGTTCCTTATGTCTTGTACCAAGTATACCAAGTTCGCCACAAAGCACCAAGCCGGAAATGAAAAATGGTGAGTGCGCCAGTTTGTATCTAAAATCCACGCACGATTGTTGACAGTGATATTTTGGGACTGGAGCTGGCAAAAATTTGACACAGAGTTCATATATTGATATATATATTAACCTTTGCTCGAAGTTTGGCTTAGGGCAAGAGTTGCCCTTTGCTTCGAGCGATTCTCTACGAAAGGAGAGAATCATGACTCTGTCGGTAGCATTCTTTGTGTCAATCTTCTGCACCATCTTGTTGATGATCTCCGCCCTTGTAAGGCGTGTGGGTCTGGGTGTAGTATCTTTCTTGATGCTCATTCTCTTTTCATTCATTGCTGGTGGTGTTGACCTACTCACCACGAACCTAATGTTCGCGCTTGGCCTAGGGTTCTTTGCATTCCTGTGCGGCGCAGCAGAGAGTGATGGTGATTGATGACCGCTCGGGGCTTCCAGCCCATCAACATAGCTCACTAAACCATGTCTCGACCTGATTGTAGTGCCTTAAGTGCACTCTCGGGTTGAGCAATTAATCCGGGTTCAGTTTGAGCATGGTTGGTGGGCTATGTTTGTGGCAAATTTGCTTTTCTGTTCTTGTATCAAGAAGCGACCACTATGCAGAGCGTGGCCGCTTGTTTGTTGTTGCAAAAGAAGGGTTGAGATATACCTGCGCGCTGGGGCGAGTGGGCTCTACCACCCGCCGCCACCTCCGCCGCCTCCGCCGCCGCCAGAGAAGCCACCACCAGTCGAGCCTCCACTCGACGACGAGAAGTCGCTAGAGCCAACAGAAGTAGAATCGGACAAGCTACTCATACTCGAGACAAACATTGCTGCATTGAAAGCACCTTGGCCAGTATACCAATCGGGCTGAGTACCTACTTCCTCATAGTACTGCCCCAGCTGCTGGCTCCACTGCTTCTCTTGACCAAAGAGCACAGCATAAGGCAAGACCCGCTCGTAGAGTTTGACAAGCTGAGCGTGGTCACCAATATCAACCTTCTCAGCAGTCTCAGGGCTCTGCAGCAGGCGTAGACGGTCAGCCTCGGCGTAGCGGATATACATCTTGAGCCCCAGTAGGTAGCGGCGCAATGCCAGCCCTTTGTCCGATAGTGGCTTAGCAAAGCCCAGCTTACCAATGATAATCACAATAAAGACCCCTGGGAAGAAGAGGAATTGCAGCCCGCTGAGGAACGGCACAAACATCGTGGCTGCACACAGCACCAGCACTAAGACACCTAGCACACCTGCAAAGATGCGGAAACCCCGTGTACCCTTCCGGCTTGTGTCGCGCAGCTTGTATGTGTGGTCGATGAGATTATCGAGCTTCTTGGCATTATCCCTCAGGCGGAAGGCATAGGAGGTATTGTTGCGCAGCGTCTTGAGGTTGATGCGCTCGCCCACTGCAGGCAGGTGACCAAAGATATCGCCCAGGATCTCTTGTTCCTCAGGATGAAGACTGCTGACATCCTTAACAACTTCAAGCTCGTACTGTGCCCGCGAGAAGAACGTCTTGGGCTTGACCTCAATCAAACGAATGTAGTGCCGCACCGCCCAGTCAATCATCTGCGCTGCCATAGCTGAGCCCTTCACCATCCGGAATGGCCGCACGATCTCTGCCGCTGTTGTTACACTCGTGCTCGGCGGTGGCAGGTATTCTGGCACAATCGTCCCTAGCTCCTTGCTCCGGCCAATCGCCCGCCGATACAGATAATACATCAAGCTTGAGAGAAGCCCTAATACCAACATACTAGCAAAGAATATCTGCGCTAAGAATACTGCTAATCGTTCCTCAAACCGCTCCTGCGCGGTCTTTTGGTACGCCGCAAAAGTACCCTGCGGGAAGCCTAGCGCCAACGTCACGCCATTGTTTGGCTCAAGCGAGCTCACCGTTGCTGTCATGATTTTATCACCCATTGTATTGACGGTGCAGGCAGTCGTGCTACCCTGCTGGCCTGTGTAGCAGCGTGGCTCGGGCAGTTTGGCTGCGGCAAGCTCTGGGCTCAGGGTGAGGTTGATGGTGGCGCTGCGAATCGGCACACGCCACTCCGTACCTACCACATCCCAATAGAATTCATCTCGCCCAACATTCGCATAATATCGCGTCACGTCGCGTTGGGTATACGTGATGACGTATGTCTTGCTACCCGAGACATATGTGTCTTTGTTGCCAATGCGTAGGGCATTACCCGACCTACTATATTCATAGTCCTTACCCTGCTCGTCTTGGACAGACTGAATAGCAAAGCTTGTACTGTGCCCATTATATTGTGTGACGAACTCCGGTGCGAGGCCGTGGTTCTGCTCTGGTGGGAAGTTTGCTGTAATGGTGAGCTTGGTCTTGAGGGTGGAGCGCTGCTCGCTGTCGCGCCCGAGCTCCATATCGACCGCATATTTGGTAATGGTGAAATTATCTTTACTACTGCTCGATGATGAATAGGCTCGTACCGACGTATCGGCCTGCATTGGCACTGCCCCGAGCGCGGTGCCCAGCAGCACCAAGCAGACACCAATCGCAGATATCACGCGTGTCGTTCTCATACATCGATTGTGCGCCATGCGGCGAGGAATGTCAAACGCGAGCATCGCTCAAAAATCGCCGATCCGTTTGACAACATCTGAATCTCTCAGCTTACCACAGCCTGTCATACTCTCTTGATTGAGCACAGCTCAGACTACTCACCAAATCGCTCTCGTGCACCATCAAATATCCTCACCAATCACTTCCTTCCACCCCTGTTAATCTCTGTTTAAGTTATACCGCTTATGCTGTGATATTGCAAATGGTTATGCTATACTCACAGGCAATACCCAACGGCTAATCGGCGAGGTGAGGAGTATAGCAGAAGTGAGACGATATTGGACGGATTTTCGGTTTGCAGGTGTGGCAGCAGTGGTAGTACTGGCAGTTGGCTTTGTGCAGCTGCACCAGGTGGCAGTGGCCGAGCCCGCCACGAATTCCGGCTCCAATTCGTCCACCAAAAAAGATAATAAGCCCGACATCTGCGATCCTAATACGATGCGCTTTAAGACCACAGCGCTGAGTTCCCCGACCGACAAAGCCCGCGCCGCTAAGGCCCTCGCCAACCTTCGCGGCCTCATGCAGCCCATCCGCAACGCTGGCGATGGCAGCACCATCACCGCCGCCAAGCAGTACGGCACTGACTACACTGGCGAGATAAAGGGCTCATTCCAGCTCAAGAACAGTGGCAGCTATGCCACTGGCAACCCCACGCCTCTCTCTGTCACCTCACCATCATCTGTGCCGAGTAACTACCGTGGCAAAGTCTCGGGCAAGGCACCCACCGGTGGCAGCCGCGTCGTCAAGGCCTTTCGCGCTACAGATGCCGAGTATGAGCAAGGCAAGGTTACCCCTGCCCAGGTGCAGGGCGATGGCAGCTGGACACTCGACCTCTCACCAGTCGATGGTAGTATTGGTGGTGAGTGGCGCTTCCGTCTCTATGATGCCAGTAGCGGCCAACCTCTCGGCGAGAGCTGGCCACGCGTCACTGAGTACCAAAATGTCGAGATCCAATCCTACGTCATTACCGACCAAACCTACCTCGTTGCCAAGCAAGCCGCCAACACCAACCGCACCTTTAGCTTCCCCGGCACTGAGAAGGGTCACAAGATGCTGCGCCTGGTGGATACGCGCAGCAATAAGATCCTCGCCGAGTACTTCCAGCCACAGCTGGCAGGACTAATCCGCTCGTACGAGTTCTCGCCTGGCCAGGATGGTTACGGCACTCATCGCGTGCACTATTCATTTATGTACGATCAATCGCTGGCACTGCTCGTGGCGGTTGGTGCGGGCGACAAAGCGATGGCAGACCAGCTCGTCAATGGCTTCAAAACCATCCAGATCAAATCCGGCAGGTCACGCGGAGCCTTCCCTTCCAGCGCCCATCAGCTCGACCCTAGCAACCAACAGGCGCGCTATTATACTGGTGGTGTCGCCTTCGTCCTCTACGCACTCATCCGTTACCAAGAGAAATTTGGCGATATCAATGGCGTTAGCAGCATGGTGCGCTCTGCCCTGGCCTGGGTCAAGACTAAGAAAAGCACATCCGGCCCCGGTGCTGGCCTCTACCGCGGTGGCACAAATATCAATGACGATGACAACAACAAGCAGTTTGAGATCGCCTGGCACTCCACTGAGCACAATACCGACCTCTGGCATGTGTACGAGCGAGCCTCGCAAGTCTACGGCGATGCCAGCTACCGCCAAGAGGCCGACAGCCTGGCCAAAGTCATTATGGAGAAACTGTGGAATAAAGCCGAGAATCGCTTCGACCAAGGACTTGACGACCATGCCAAAGCGCTGGACACCTCCAGCTGGGGCTCTATTTTCCTCAACGCAATCGGCGAGTACGACAAAGCCAAGGTCTCGCTGGCCTACACCCGCAACTTTGCCATGAGCCGCGCCGGGTCTCAGGGCTACACGCCATACCTCACTGGCACGTACACTCCCACCGTCTGGTTCGAAGGGACATTCGGCGTCACGCAGGCCTACAACGTCGCAGGCAATAAAGACGAAGTCGCTGCCAGTGCCCAGCGAACGTACCGCTCCCAAGGGGCTAATGGTGCCTGGCCCTACGTCACCAATGTCGACGAAGCCAACCAAATGACGAATGCTTACTCCGTCGCCTCGACCGCATGGTACTTGCTAGCCACTGCTTACCCCGACGCCATTTGGTCGGAATGCCGCACCGACAAAAAGCCCGACGAGAAGAAGCAGCCGCCAATGGTGCGCCACATCGGCAAGGTCACCCTAGACAAGTTCCTCGCTGGCGAAGACAAGCCACTGTGGGTCTTCATCCTTATCTCGCTACTTGCTCTCTTAGTTGGTATTGCCGCGCTTATCCTCTACTTCATCCGGCGTCATTATGCCAAGAATGCTGCCGCCACGCAGCTGGGTAGCAAAAAAGATAATAACACCCCTCCAGGTGGACCACCAAGCCCGAGTGGTGGTAGCAGTACACCTCCTCCAAGCAACCCACCACCCCCAAGTGGCTCATCAGCCAGCAGTGGCCTGGGCGGCCTCGCGATGAGCACTCCGCCACGCACCACCGCTCCACCGCCATACCGCCCTAGCATAGCACCTAGCCGTGGTACTTCCATCGCCGTCCAGAGTGGTGCCTCGCACCCCACATCACCACGACCCGCGCCAAGCAACCCACCACCACGGCCACCCAGCATATCGGGCTAGCTCACTGCAAGAAACCACCAGTAAGCACTGGTGGTTCTGTTTGTGTAAAAGGCTTCTGTTATTTATACCGCGCTGCAGCCTCTATCTCTTCGGAGTTCTGCAGATGAGCGTTTAGCGTTTTTTGGAGGATCATCTTTACGCCGAGGCACAAAATCATAAGCATAGCAAATGAGCTTGTACTCTTGCCGGGAAGGGAGTAACTCTACGCCGCTATCTTCATTGCTTCCGCTGGTGGATCAACTGGCTGCTCCACTACCTCGTACTCACCAGAAAATTCGTGGTATACTGTAGAGAATTGCTTTGTCTCAGCACCAAGCCAGGCTTTATTATCCTCTACAATAACATCTATTTTCCTTACTGGCGCTGGTGAAGCATATACCACGCCGGCCGTGTCGCTTCGGGCCACCGCCATGGTGTGCGCTATCGAAGCCGCAACTGGCTCATAATGGTCACTGCCAGACCCTTGAGAGCATGAGTGAAGCACTACGCGGCACAGCCCCTGGCTATCCGGCTTCATGAGGGCAAAGAGCTCTGTAAATGCCGGATTGGAGGCAATATCGATTGTCGATATACCCGGCATATCCATTGCCTCATCAAGCGACCAGTCAGCCCCCACAAGTGCACTGTCATTCCCCTGTTCTGGGTCCATTCCCATCTTTATGACACCTGGCGAGCCATGCCCTGCCAGAATAACAGTCGAGGGCTGGATGCCACGCTCTTGCAAAAATGCAACGTAGTATGGTATATCATACTCCACAAAGCCAACCTCGAAGTGTAGTATTGCGGATGTATCACGATCACCATGCTGTCGATTGATATTGAAGAATGCACCATTATGATCATCCAGCGGCGTATTGCCCAGCACAACAGTCACTGGCTTATTTTGTAGTATCTCAAGTGTCTGGGGGTCTTTATCAATCACATGCTTCATCAAGTCTATCTGCTTTGAGTCAAGGTCCCCAAGCATACTAATGCCAGTGTGCTCATACACATCCATCAGTGTACGAACACCACAGCGCTCTATAAGCCGCACTGTCTTGATGAGGTCTCGTTTGTGATTCTTGTAGTAGCCCTCGAGCTTGAACTTCTCACTCACCGAGTGGAAGCGATTATGGAGCCCTGTCGCCATCCGCAGCGGCAGCGTTGAGTTTTCATTATAGCCGCGCCATGCCTGCTCTAGTATGTCCACCGCAAAAAGTGTCTGACTTTGGTAGAGCTCATCTTGGCTGTAGCGTTTCGTTGGGTACAGCCGCTCTGTTAGCTCATGCAGCCAGCATACCCGCATACCATGTAGCCTATCCTTAGGTATGATCTCTTCTGCAGCTGATGAATGAAGCGTCTTGACGACTGATGAGTGTCCCGCCATGATAGTATAGAGATTGAGCAAGTCAACTGCATGTTCATGATCATCCGACTTCTCGATACGAGCCGCCTGCCATAAGGTATGCATAGCGCGCTCGTCATCATGCTGACTATCTTTCCACAAATGCATGATCGTTTCGCGCGGCAAATAGCGACAGGCAAACCGAAGCGTCTCGGTTGCTGCAGCACTATAGGCCTGATCCGTTAGCTTATCTTCGTCCGTTTTTTTATGACGATAGGTCTCTGCAATGAAGAATATTTTCAGTGCTGATTCTATCTCACCAGGATTATCCAGCTCATGTTGCTTCGCAAACTCCGCCGCCAACGACTGCCGCGCTGTTTCTTCTTTAATCCAGTAGCGCCATGCAGCATTCACGTTACCGCCAGCAGGTCCTTCATCCTATTAACCCGAGCTAGCTGGTGCACTGCTTGCATCAAATCACTTGGTTCTGTTGTTTGCTCAAAGCGTTTCGCATCATGCATGGCAGCATCGCGTGCGCGCGGGTCATTCTCGTGTTGTGGCATTGTCTTTCCTCTTTTTGGTGTCATTATTATGTAGGGTCTCGTCTTATATGTCAAGGGTATACTACCGAGACATCAAGTTCACATCAATCCTAGCAATTGCTCTACTCATGGCCAGATTCTCTTCTCGCTCTTTATCTATTAGGGTATAGGCTGCAAAGTCACCCTAATCCAGCTTCACCCCTGGGTATACCGCCCGCGTCGTCTCGTCGATGTCGCTTTTGAGCTGTGGGAATGGCACGCCTTCGCGCGCTGTGACGCCTTCAAAAATCCAGAAGACGCGCTCGCTAAAGCCCCAGCCGCAGGCCGGCGGCATGCCGTATTCTAGCATCTCCACAAAGTCGATATCCAGCATCATCGCTTCCTCGTCGCCAGCGTCGCGCATCTGCTGCTGCTCCACAAAGCGGTTCAGCTGGTCGATCGGGTCATTCAGCTCACTAAAACCATTGCCAAGCTCGCTGCCGGCAATCACCGGCTGGAAACGCTCCACCGTCTGCGGGTTATCCGGGTTGGTTTTAGAGAGCGGGCTGATAAACTTGGGCGTATTAACCAGCCAGACCGGCCCAGCCACCGTCTTGCGGATATTCTTCCACAGCTTATCGATGCCGCGCGGGATGGAATCAGTCTTCTCTACCTCCAGGCCATGTTCTTTCAGCTTAGCAGCGACTTCCTCAATCGTGGTATTATACACATCAATCCCGTAGTGCTTGTGAATCACCTCGGCATAATCCCACACCTGCCACTGGCCACTCATATCCACCTCAAACTCGCCCAGGGTAAACTGCAGCGTGCCAAAGGTTCGCTCCAGCACATACTTGTACATGTCTTCCATAAAGCGCATGCCTCGCTGCCAGTCCCAATAGGCGGCGTACCACTCCATGGCGATATGCTCGGGCAGGTGCTCATCAGAATAATTCTCGTTGCGAAAGCGCGGGCCAATATCGTAGACCTTCTCGAACCCCGCGCCCAGCAGGCGCTTGAGCGGCAGCTCGTGGCTAATCCGCAGGTAAAACTGCTGGCCGTCCAGCGCGTCCATGTGGGTCACAAACGGGTTGGCATCCGCCCCACCGGTGGTGTGCTCCAGCACCGGCACGTTGACCTCAGTAAAGCCGTGTTGGTTGAGGTAATCGCGCGTCGCCTGCCAAAACACGCTGCGGCGATAAAAGCGCTGACGCACCGCTGGGTTAACATTCATATCCACATAGCGGCGGCGAAAACGCTCTTCTTTATTCTCGAGCTTTTCTGGCAGTGGCCGCAGGGCTTTGGTGAGCAGCCGCAGCTCACGTACCCCAACCGAAATCTCACCCGTCTTCGTCCGCAGCACCGTGCCAGTCGCCTCTACAAAGTCGCCTGTATCAAGCAGCTTGAGCTGCTTCATGCCGAGAATACCGCGCGGAGCGTCGAGCTCGGCCATTGTGTCGCGCTGCAGATAGAGCTGCACTTCGCCGCTCGCGTCTTGCAGCTTGATAAAGGCCAATTTGCCAAAACTGCGGATAGACACCACACGCCCAGCCACCGCCACCTCCTGGCCAGCCAGTTCGTCGTACTGCGCCACCACTGTCGCACAGTCGTGTGTCCGCTCAGTGTGTGCTGGGTAAGGGTCGATGCCGAGCTCGCGCAGCGCTGCTAATTTTCGTAATCGTTCGTTTCGGTAATCTTGTAATGTCGCCATAATTGCTTGCTATTATAGCGGAGAATGGGATGGTTGTCGACTAGGACGATGAGGTTGCTTATCTACTTGGCGGTGTTGGCTGAGGTTTGTGCGGTGGGAGGCAAGCTACCGCTTCTCTGCCTATGCCAGTTGTATCTTCTGATATTCTCACTGCCGAGCCGGTATAGCCAATAGTGTCCGCCTCTGTTGTGGTGTTTATGTGCCCACCATCTACCTTGATCGCAAACGGTATCTGGCCTGCTTCTCTTCGTTCTTTCTCGGTATAATCCTTTCGAGGAGGGTACTCAACAGTTACTATAGTGCGCTTTTGGCTGCCTTGGTTGGTTGTATAAGAATACAATGAAGCTCGTGTCACTGTACCATCAGGATTAGCAATCTCCACTGGTGAGTTCTCTACCGCAACCTTCACCTCCTGACTTTGTGGGTTAGCGCAGTGAAGTTCGCCCGTCTTGGGGTCAATCGTGAAGGGATCAACTTCTGTATACTCTGCCAACTCACCAGAGGTTGGCTGTGCTGCAATTGCCGAGCTTCTCTCGCGAGACTGGTAGTGATGATAGCCAAGATAGCCACCACCAATCAGCGCCGCCGCAGCTGCCGTCAGCGCGGTGAGCCGCCGCACTGCTGAGGTTTTATCGTGCTGAGATTTTGGCTGATCATACTCATAGGCTGGCCTCTTATGTGCATGCCCCTTGCTAGGGCGACGTGCGTGTCGTGCTGTATATCGAGTCATCGTCGGTCTCCTTGGGCTGTTATGGTTGATTGTCTATCATAGCATAACATCGACAACGACGCAATGATAGTGAATTGCTTATGGTTTGGTATGGTTCTTCTGCATTCCCAGCAAATCAAGATTTTTCATATATTTAGCCTTTAGCATCAATACTAAAAGATTACTAACTACCAAAGAGCCAGATACATGCGCCATGCGTATAACTACATCCCTACTCTGCTGCTTTAATACTCACAACAAAAGCCGAGCAGTTCATGCTGCTCGGTCTATTATTTTGAGATATACTTATTGCACCTGCTGAATAGTGTAGGTGATCTCGCCCTTGGGGGTGGTGATCGTCACCTGCTCACCCGCACGGTGGCCCAGCAAGGCTTGGCCAAGAGGCGATTCGTCGCTAATCTTGTTCTCCAGTGGATCGGCCTCAACTGGGCCTACCACTGTGTAGGTCTTCTCTAGCCCAGCGTCTGAGGCGAGGGAGACGGTGCTGCCCAGGTGGATGGCGCCGGTGCTTGGGGCAGTAATCTGCTCAGCATTAAGCAAGATCTCCTCGATTTCGGCAATGCGCGTCTCTACCACGCCTTGCTCTTCGCGAGCGCTGTCGTACTCGGCGTTTTCACTCAGGTCGCCGTAGTCGCGAGCCTCAGCAATCTTCTCGGCAATCTCGCCGCGACGGCCCTTCAGCTCCTCCAGCTCTGCCTCGAGCTCTTGGCGGCCAGTATCAGTAATCTGGTAGGTTTTTTTCATTATCTTCATACTCCTTTCTTGCAAAGTCGGTGAGGCATGCCAGGGGCATGGCTATACCGTGCGACAAGCTCCGCAATGGTTACCCAGTGTAGCAAGCAATTGGCTTGTCGTCAAGCGCTGCTGCTTGCCCGTCCGGCGATCTACGACCTCCCACTCCTCTGTCTCAAGCAGTCGGTCGCTCACCGTGACGCGGGTTGGCATGCCGAGTAGCTCTGCATCGGCAAATTTTTCCCCGGGACGAGCGGCGCGGTCGTCGTATAGCACTGTAATGCCAGCGTGCTGTAGTGTATCATAAAGCTTATCTGCCGCCGCTACCGATTCCTTGCCAATCTGCACCAAGTGTACGCGGGCTGGAGCTATTTCCTCAGGCCACACTAGGCCTTTGTCGTCAGCGAGTTTCTCCACAATCACACCCATCACGCGGGTAATACCAATACCGTAGCTGCCCATGTAGGCGTGATGCTGGCGGCCATCCTCGCCGGTAAAAACAAGGCCCATCTCCTCTGATTTTTGGGTACCAAAGTTGAAGATATTGCCCACCTCGGCCGTGCGACGTTTTTGGTAGACTTCGCCAGTCTCAGGCGAAATATCACCTTTTTTCGCAAGTTTAATCTCGACGAACTCGCTTGGTCGCGGTATATCACGGCCCCAGTTAGCGTTATAGGCATGCTGACCAGTTTTATTGGCACCAGTTTCAAAGTTCACCATATCTTCACATGAATCATCGACAAACAGCCGCACATTCTCTGGTAGATTATATAGCCCAGCAAAGCCTAGCTTCGCCCCTGTCGTTGCCTCAATCTGTTCACCATCCGCCAAGCGCAGCCACGATACGTTCGCCACCGCCTTAAGCTTATCTTCGTTAATTTCATAGTCACTCCGTACTACCGCCAGCAACATACCATCTGGCGAATCATACAACATCGACTTAGTACTAGCTGTGCGCGGAATGTCCAGCGTTTTCGTCAGCGCTTCCGCACCGATGATATTTTCGTCATCTAACATGCCTAATGGTTTCATGGCAGCACCAGCATCTGGGTTCGGCGTTGCACGCACTGGTGCAACTTCAGCGTTATAGGCAACATTCGTACTTGGCACGATGAAAATATCGTCCTCACCCGCCTCACAAATCGTCTGGAATTCGTGGCTAAACTTGGTAAAAGCTCCGCCGCTGGCAAACGTCACGTAGGTGTCATCCCCCAGGCCAAAACGGTTGTAGCAGCGCTTATAGGCCTCGATAACCTCTTGGTAGTAGGCGTCCAAATCTTCCTTACTGGCGTGGATGCTATACATGTCCTTCATGATAAACTCACGCCCGCGCATGATGCCGCTCTTGGCGCGCAGCTCGTTGCGGAGTTTGTTCTGGAATTGGTAGACGCTGATAGGCAGGTCTTTGTAACTCTTAAGGTAGCTGCGCAGCAGTTCGATAATCGGCTCCTCGTGCGTCCAGCCAAAGCCGACCTCAGTGCCATCCTGCAGGTGCGACTTGAACCACACATCCACCAGCTCATCGCTCCAGCGGCCAGTCTCCTGCCAGAGCTCCTGGCGCTGCAGGGTACTCATCAGCAGTTCTTGGCTGCTGATGCGGTTCATTTCTTCGCGGACGATTTGCTTGATATTCTCGAGCACGGCCAGGCCCAGCGGCGTATAGGAATAGACGCCGGCCATCGTCTTGTGCACGTAGCCAGCGCGAATCAGCAGCTGGGCATTGTGCGCCACCTCATCGGCGGGGGCTTGTTTGCGGGTACGGGTGAAGGTGTGTGATAATCGCATAATCTCTCTTATAGTAACACAATATTGGCAAAAGCGGCATGAGACAGCTAGGTTGAATGCTCATAATTTCATCTCAAAAACCATCGCTGGCGCAGAAGCTCACCAAACCGAAAATGTTCCGGCCAGATAGAATGGTGGTGCTTTTCCGTATATTTGGTTGCTGGCCTCCAGATATTTTCTTGTTCGATGAGCTCCTGCGCCAGTAGAGAGATACCAAGAAAGAGGGGTTCTAGGATTGATACGGGGGAAAAGATATCGACACAAAATAAGATTTCTGAGTTAAGCTCGCTAGTCGGCTCATTCTTCCCTACCCCACCATAAAGACAAACATCGCCAAAAATGCAATCGCATTCTTGACCATATGAATGAGAATGCCGGGCCATATTGTGCCAGTCGTATGACGCAGCGCCACCAGCACGACGCTGAGCATCGCCACATCAATGCCAACGTTGAGCTGGCCATGTACATAACCAAAGAGTCCACTCACCACCACCGTAATAAGCCACAGTGGCATGTGCGCGGCATGGAGCTTGCTATACAAATAACCACGAAACACCAGCTCCTCGGCCACTGGTGCTACCACCACCAACATCGCAAAGGCGAGCAAGCGCTCTGTGCCATAGAGCTGCTGGTAGCCGAGGTTCTGTGCCTGAGTCGCATCAAAGCCGGGCAGCCACTGCTTGGCCGCCGCCAGCGCAATCATCGACAGCACAATGTAGATAATGAAGCCCACCAGCGCCCAACCAAAGTCGCGCCACTGCAGCGAGCGCCGCCACCCAAGCTGGCACCAGGTGGTGCGAAAGCTCGCTGGTGCCTTGGGTCGTGCGCGCTGCACCAGCCATGGTAGGCCAATCAGCAGCGCCAGCGCCACCACATAAACCGCTGTTTGCATCATGATAAGCGGCAAGACCGGCACCGACTCTTGGCCATGAAAGAGAAGGTAGAGTACCACACTACAGAGTAACCCCACCCCCATAAAGCTCAGCCAGACCCACAGCGGCCAACCGAGCCACGAGGCACCACGCAGCAGGCTCTGGCGTGGCGTGAGCGGTGTCTTGGGCCGGGAGGAGTGAGCAGCTTTGGGTCGGAGAGTAATACGTATCATGAAGTGAGTTCCTTATGTATTACCATGACGCGATTGAGCAACCATATCTCCCCGCGCTGCAAACCTCCACGATAACACTCTGCCCTGCTACACTGCTTAACCTGCATCAGTGCACCAACTTCCCGATATCAGCAATCGTCACGAGCACAATTAAGCCCAGCAAACACAAGAAGCCAGCTGCTTGGATATTCTCTTCCATCTGCTTGCTAAGTGGCTTGCGCAGCAGGCGGAAGATCGCCATCACTGTCCAGCGGCCACCATCGAGCGCCGGAATAGGCAAGATATTCATCACTGCCAGCGATAACGCAATGATCGCCGTCAGCAGCAACACATGCACCACGCCAGCCTGCCCCGCCGCTGGGAAGATAATGGCAAAGATCCCCACCGGGCCAGCCACAGCATTACCCACTTGCGAGAGATTTTGCTTGGCCTGCTGGCTCGTCGCGCTGTCGCTACTAAACTGCTGCACCAAACTAGTGGCGAGATTTACCACCATATCACCCAAGCCCTGGAGCGTCACTCTAGTAAGCTGCGCCGTTGTCACGACACCCACAATCGGTGCCGACCAGGTGGCACGGATTGTATCTTGCTGCTTGGTGAGCTCTGCCCCTAGGTAGCCTTTGCGGTCAGGGTTATCTTTGCGCAGCGCCACCATGGCAGTGGCTTGCTTATCACCGCGGGTGTACACTACGGGTACGGTTTCGCCCTTATGCTGGCTGGCAAAGTGCGCTAAGTCAGATGTGCTACGCACCGTTTGCCCAGCCAGCTGGTTAATTGCATCACCCTGGCGGAGGCCTGCCTTGGCGGCGGGCAAGCCAGAAGTAAGCGTGCCAAGCTGCACTGGGTGGTTACTCACCACTGCGTCGCTTGGTAGGTAAAATTGGTTGTCGATCATCTTGGGTAAGCCCACCCAGGCGAGGCCAGTGAGGAGCACCACTGCAGTTAACCAGTTGACAGTCACGCCAGCCAGCAAGATCTTGGTCTTTTGCCAAAAGGTCGCTGCGCCATAATCACCAGGCTGATCAGCCGCATCGTGCTCGCCCTGCAGCTTAACAAAGCCACCCAGCGGCAGCCAGTTGAGCGAGAAGCGAACATTCTCGCCCAGAATACTTTTTTTGATCACCTTGCTATAGGCCCGTGGCGGAAAGCCAATGCCAAATTCCTCCACCACCACACCATTGCGCCGCGCCACAATGCCGTGGCCCAGCTCGTGCGTTGCCACCAGCAGCGTCAGTGCGATCACTCCAATGATAATACCAATCACTATTTCCATATTCCTCCTTCGTTATCCTCCAAAGCGTCGCTGTCGCCGGGCATACTCGGCCAGCAAAGCATCGACGTCGGCGTGTGTCATATCTGGCCATGGCTTATCCAAGAACAGCAGCTCGCTATAGGCGCTGCGCCACAACATGAAGTTGCTCAGCCGCTGCTCACCACTGGTGCGAACAATCAAATCACACGGTGGCACATCTGGTGTATACAAAAATTGCTCAAAGATCTGTGCTGTTACCTTCTTGTGAACCGAGAGCGTTTTGCGCAAGCGATTGACCGCGTCGATAATCTCCTGCTGCCCACCATAATTAAATGACAGCACCATCGTACCCTGCCGCAAATCCTTAGTGGCAGCCTCAGCAGCATCGATCGCCTTCTTGACCCGCCGGCTTAGGCGCAGGCGCGTCCCTGCCACGCGGATGCGCACCTCATGCTCGATGAAGATCGGCAGATCGCGCTCTAACATCGTTACCAGCAGATTCATTAAGTGCTTGACCTCTGGGCCACTACGATGCCAGTTCTCGGTGCTAAAGATATAGGCGCTGACATAGGGCACACCACGCTCGATGGTGGTAAGGGCAATATCGCGCAGCTTCTCGTAGCCCGCGCTGTGCCCCTCTTGGGCCGAGAGGCCACGCTGCTTGGCCCAGCGCCGGTTGCCATCGACAATATAGCCAACATGCTGCGGCAAGTGCGTGATAGCACTCATGCCTGGCTCCATGATGGGCGGTTGGTTGCGTACGTCAGCAGAGAGCGCATCATTAAATCGTCAAAATATCCTTCTCTTTAGCGGCAAAGGCGGCTTCTATCGTGGCTTGGTGCTGCGCCATGAGGCGATCGATCTCCTTCTCCACCGCCTTCACGTCATCTTCACTCAGTTCCTTGGCTTCTTTGCGGCGCTTGGCATCCTTCAAGGCGTCTTGGCGTACCCCACGCAGCGCAATGCGTGCTTCTTCTACCTTCTCGCTGGCTTGCTTAACCAGTTGCTTGCGGCGCTCCTCTGTCAGTGGCGGCACTGGCACACGGACGACGTGGCCATCATCGCTGGGGTTGAGGCCAAGGGCTTGATCGGCTCGGATGGCGCTGGTGATCTTTTGCAAATTAGCTGGGTCAAATGGCGTGATCTGCAGCAGTGTTGCCTCTGGTGCCGTCACGTTAGCCACCTGGTTGAGCGGCATGCTGGTGCCATACGCCTCGACCATAATGCCATCAAGCATACTCGCGTGAGCTCGGCCTGTGCGGATCTTCCCCAGGCGCTCCTCCAGGTGCTCTAGCACATGGTTCATCTTTTCTTCGTAGGGGGTGGTATCAAACATCGCGATCTCCTTCTTGGTTTTCCTTTATTGTACCATTATTTGCTGGGGTGTGAGGAGAGTTTACATAAAAAACGAGTGGCACATTTCTCGTGCCACTCGCTACACAAAAGCTTATTCTCTCGTGACTACTCCGTCACGCCCAGCTCAATCCGCTTGAATTGGCTGACGCGGACATTCTCACCGCGCAGTGCCACCTGCTCTTTGATGAGCTGGCCAACCGTCTTGCTGTCGTCGAGCACAAAGGCTTGCTCGGCCAAGACCTGCTCGGCAAAGTGCTTCTTGAGCTGCCCTTCGACGATTTGGTCGCGCATTGCCTCGGGCTTGCTAGCCAAGGCATCGCTGGCGAGGAATTCCTGCTTCTTGGCGTCGTACACCTCAGCTGGGATGTCGTCCATCGTAGCATAGCGTGGGTTCATCGCAGCAACCTGCATAGCAATCTGGTGCGCAAACTCCTTAAACTCAGGCAGGCGGGCCACAAAATCTGTCTCGCAGTTGACCTCGACCACCACACCAATACGACCACTATGGACATAGCTCTCGATCAACCCTTCGCGGGTCTCGCGGTCACCCTTTTTCTCCGCCTTGGTCAGGCCCTTTTTGCGCAAAGCATTGAGTGCTGAGTCGAAGTCACCCTCGGCCTCCACCAGCGCCTTCTTGGCATCGGTCAGGCCAATGCCAGTTAGCTCCTTGAGCTTCTTGATGTCATCAATCGTCACAGCCATGGTTAGTTCTCCTCCTTCGTTGCCTTGCCCTCGTTGACTGCTGCACTGAAGTAATCGAGCATCAGCTGCAGGCTCTTAATCGCATCATCGTTGGCGGGAATAGGATAATCCACCAGGTCCGGGTTTGCGTTGGTGTCAACAATACCGATCACTGGCACACCCAGCGTCTTCGCCTCACGCAAAGCATTGTTGTCAGCCAAGATATCAAGCACCAATACTAGGCCAGGCTTGCCATTGAGATCTTTGATACCACCGTATTTGAAGTTGAGGCTGTCGATCTCTTCTTGGTAGCGCTGGACTTCCAGCTTGTTGTAGCGCTTCTCGAGGTCGCCACTCGCCATGCGGCGCTCCAAGTCTTTGAGCTTCTTGATCTGCGCAGTGGTAGTCGTCACATTGGTGAGCATCCCACCGACCCAGCGGTTGGTGACATATGGCTGGCCAACTGCCTCGGCAGCTTGGCGCGTGATGTCCTTCGCCTGCTTCTTGGTGCCGACGAAGAGGACTTGCTTGCCGCTTGCCACTGTCTTGCTAATGATAGGCAGCGCCACATTCAGCGCCTCAACCGTCTTCGCGAGGTCGATGATGTGACTATCTTGCCGCTTGCTATGAATATATGGTGCCATCTTCGGATGCCACCGGCTGGTCTTGTGCCCAAAATGAGCACCGGCTTCAAACAAAGCCTTGATATCTGCCTGCACGGCCATATCGCATTACTCCTTTTTGCCTTGCTCCACACGGTATGGAGTGGTGTGGAGCTGTGTCGTTATGGTTGGTTACGAGATAATTATAGCACACTATGCGTCATTCTCATAGGTATGGCTGCATTTTCTCATACAAGAAAGCTGTTAATATTCTAGACCGCTATTGATGCGCGCATCTGCTTCTGTATGTGCTTTGGCAATATCGACTGCTGGTAAATAACCAGCCCATACCGCAGTACGCATTGCATCAAGCGATGGCAGCTTACCATTTTGGAACATTGAGAAGTGTAGTGTTGGATTATCATGCCAATCACTCTCCTGCGAAAAACCTTGCACTGCACGCTCCATCGCATAATCAGCCGAGTTCATATGACTAATCATACCGACGCCCAAAGACTCTGCAAGAGCAGCATAACGCTGTGCAAATGCATCATTCATTGCATAATTCTGCCCAATTGTTGTATACTCGCGCACGCCAAGACGTTCTTCTGTCATGCGGAGTGCTGCTTCGCGGACAATCGCCTCATCGCTATATCCATCAGGGGTGATCCCATATTCAACAACGAGCTGAGCAATCACTTGCTTCTGCTTGTCAGTATAGTCATCTCGCGCGACATATTTACACCCCTCGCTGTCCTCAGCAATAATACTACCATCTTCTATATTTTCAACTGGTTCGACAACAAGTGCGCCAGGTAACACGAGAACTTCGCCAGGGCTACGCGTAAAGTATGTATCTGAACTATTCATCGATACAGGCAAGCCATTTCTATCAATCATCTCTTGCATATTGGTCACAATAAGCTTATTGCTCTGATCCCATACCCCATACGAATGCGATGCAACCTGCCCGTTTGGCGTAAAGTGCAGCGAAGAACGTGCATAAGGCTGCGCGCTATCAGTGTGTGCAGCAAGTGGTCGCAAAATGACATTACCCTCATCATCACGCTCAACCCTATGTGATGTTGAGTGGACAAGTGCAACTTCGCTTGCACCCAGCATCTCAGAACCCTCAAAGGCTCGACTCTCCTGACGTGTCGCCCATCCTCGAGCAAGCGCGATCTCCACTTCTCGTTGCTGGGCTTCGAGTGTTTGATATAACATATTTAGCTTTTGATCAAGCAACTGCATAGCCGTCATATCGCCACAATACGCCGCAACCACCAATGCCAATCCATCAGTATTAGATGATTCTTCTGCTGGGTCGTTATTCTCATCGAAGGCAACCGCAGCAATCATCTCATCTGTCAAGCGTTGTATGCGTGGTGTACTGATGTCGCCTCGGCGCAAATCGTCCTCATATCGACCAATCAAGAACTGCTCATCAATGTCACCAATGATCCTCTCACACAGTCTCATTACTCCCTCTGGTGTTGTCGTTGCAACTAAGCAACTGTCTCTATCGAGCTTCCGTGTAGAATACTGCTCAATCTGTTGCGCGACAGCTTCTTGATTGGCAGATGGCAGTGGATTCTTATACGTTTGGTCGGCATACACTGCGTGCGGCAACTGTGGTGCCTCGCCACTATTGCGAAAGCAGAATCGCAGCCCATCTACCTCATACGTTGGCCGAATACCATCACCAGGATATTCTTTACTAAGTTTAGTCTGTATATAGATTTCTTCGCTGAGGATGTGTTTTTGCTCACTCTGCTCATTATAGGCGAGTACTTTTTTTGGCTCACTCTGCTCGTGATGGTCTGGTAATGTTATATGTTCTGAGGCATGTGACATATACTATATTCTCCTTATCTGATACTGATATAATACCACTTTCTCAACAGAATAGCTTAGTTTTATGGCTATCAAGGCATTGCTTTGACAATCCCCCATCCTCTCTGCTACAATATAGCGGTTATGAAAAGCAGTATTCACCCACAAACCTACCGCCCTGTCGTATTTAGCGATGATCAGGCGGGCTTTGCGTTTTTGACGCAGTCGACGGTCGCGACCGACGACACTATCACCTGGGAGGATGGCAACGAGTATCCACTCGTCAAGGTCCATATCTCCAGCAAGTCTCACCCATTCTTCACCGGCGAGGAGAAGATTATCGACACCGAGGGCCGGGTCGACCGCTTCGAGGCACGCCGCAAAGCTGCCGAGGCACGCCGCGCCGCTCTGGCCAACAAAGCCAAGAAGCAAAACGCCAAAAAAGCCGCCAAAGCTGCTCAAGCCAGCGCCAGCAAAGAGGATTTCGCTAAGGCTGCGTAACAGCCTATACGCAGGCTCAGCATACAGCACCTTCTCTAGAGAAGGTGCTTTTTATTTCATCTTTTCTCCGCTGTTATTAGATTAACAAACAGAAATAAGCCCCCAAGCTAATCCTCTACATATCAAGCGTAGTTGTCTATCTGTAGGAGTATCACGATGAAATAGCGAATATAAAAGGCAGCTCGCACGCAATCAATGACGACGCTTCTTCACAGGATACCGGTGCGGCAAGCGTAGAGAACTTAAGTTAGGCTCTAGGTTTTCCCAAGGATCTGCCAATTCATCAACCCCCCCAATAGCTCTTGAGAGCCTATTATAATCACCCCTCATGAACATCCTACTGCCACCCAAAGCACAAGCACCAACTTTTTGCACAGACTCATGAACATTTCTTCGGCCAATTTCCTGCTTCTGCTCCTCCGTCCAGCCATAAACATCAAGAGTTTTGTTTGCTCTTGCAAAAACAAGCTGTATCACCTCTCCTACGGTCGGCTCCAAACCTAACTGCTCCAAACATTGCGAGTAATAATTCATAAACATTGCTTGGATAGCATCATTCTGCTCACAAGAAAAAGGCTTTCCATCACGAGACAATTCGATAGCTTCTTGCAAATACGCTTGGTCTGCCTCGCCTATCGTTGCACCCAAGGCTTGCACATGTCTTGCCGTACGACGAATATAGCTCTCTGCTTGCTGGGGTTTCCTGGGCTCACTCTGGGTTGTCATATCTACAAGTGGTTGGCTCAGCGCTTGGTCTGGCAACATAATTCCAGCAATTTTATCTGGCTGCACATGGCTCACCCTTATCTCGTCCAAAAAGCCGCCATAGTCGCCCGTTGGGCGTTTATGCCCTGTATCAATTGCAAGGCTAATCCCATTCCGCAGTGTGTAAATATAAAACGAATTAGCTGGTCTATCAGCCAACCACGCTGCTACGGGCGCAGTAGACAAACAGACGCAATGATTTTGCTGGTTATCAGCAGGCTCTAAGCCGTACTGGAGGATCGATTCGAGCCCGGCAAAGTCATAGCCGCGCAGGGCATGCCATGATATCTCGTGAGTACGTATTATCTCTTGAGATGGTTTTTGCTGTAGCTGCTCACGTCTATTGCTAATTTTTTCTGTCATATCGCTAAAGTTCCGCTTGAGTTGACTCAATATACTAGCTAATGTACTCTCTCTCTCTTGATTTGTCAATGTATTATGAAATGTTCTTCTCTATAGGCAAGTTTCTAAAACTGATGGGAGATCAGAAGCCAAAAGTAATACACTTAAGTGGTCTGGCGGCCACTTCTCGTGGTATAATCACTACTATATGCCCAAAATTTCTCTCGATATCGCCACCCTGACGGCTGAGCGTGCTGCGCTAGAGCAGTTTCTTGCTCAGCCTGATGCGTATAGTGCACCCGATTTTACCGCCAAGAATAAGCGCTTTGCGGAGCTTGAGACCATCATTGCTACCGCTACCAAGCGTGCTACCGTGGAGCAGCAGCTGGCTGAGGCGCGTCAGCTCGCTCAGGGCAACGATGAGCTCGCCGAGCTCGCTAAGCTCGAGATTCCCGAAGACGAAGCCACCATTGCCCAGCTAGACGACAAGCTCTTCGTCCTCCTCACCCCCAAAGACCCCAATGACGAGAAGAATATCATCATGGAGATCCGGGCTGGCGCTGGCGGCGACGAAGCCTCGCTCTTTGCGGCCGAGCTCTACCGCATGTATCTGCGCTGGTGCGAGGCGCATGGTTACCGCACTGAGCTGCTGAGCGAGTCCGCCAATGACTCTGGTGGGTACAAAGAAGTCATCTTCAAGATTTCGGGTGATGCACCCTATGCCAAGCTCAAGTTCGAGGGTGGCGTGCACCGCGTGCAGCGCGTGCCCGTTACCGAGAGCCAGGGGCGCATCCACACCAGCACCGCCACAGTAGCAGTCTTACCCGAGGCAGAAGAGACAGACATCACCATCAATCCCAATGACCTCCGCATCGACATCTACCGCTCGAGCGGCCACGGTGGGCAGAGCGTCAATACGACCGACTCAGCCGTGCGCATTACCCACCTCCCCACTGGTATGATCGTCACCAATCAAGACGAAAAATCGCAGATCAAAAACCGCGAGAAGGCTATGAGCGTCCTGCGCTCCCGCCTCCTCCAGCGCAAGATTGATGAAGAAAACGCCAAGCTTACCGCCGAACGCCGCGCTCTGGTGGGCACCGGCGACCGCAGCGAGAAGATCCGCACCTACAACTTCCCCCAAGATCGCATCACCGACCACCGCATCCGCTACAGCCGCAGCAACATCCCCGCTGCCCTCGGTGGCGACATCGACGACATCATCGAGCGTCTCCAAAGCTACGAACGCGAACTAAAGGCACGAGGAGCGGAGCAGTAACACTTCGCTCTACCATCTTCCCTCTCATCCTCGTCTCTTTTTATCTCCTTTTTCCTCCCAACTATAGTACAAATCGATTTGTACTATAGTTACCCTGTTTTTTCTCTGTTAGTGTGGGTTCTTTTTCTCTTCTCTTTATATATTTATATATAATAGGAGAGAAATCGATATGGTTGGATATATAGGTATATAGATGTATAGGGAGATATAGGTAAAGATAGAGAAAATAAATAAAGATAAAGATAAGGAGATAAATAGAGAAATATAAAGATAAGGAAATAGAGAGAAAGATAAATAGAGAAATAGAGATATAGAGATATAGAGAGAAGAGAGTAAATAAAGATAGGTATAGATAGAGATAAGTAGAGAAATAGATAAAGGAATAGAGAAAGATAGAGATAGATAAGCAATAGCTACTATAGAGACTAAGACAAAACTTAGTCACAAAGGAGTTACTGTTATATTGGCATTAGCTTTTTAGTATGTTCTGTTTCTATACGCTTATTTACTACTTTGTGTTTTCGTATTATCTATTCTCAATAGGTAAATCATAGGAGAGATAAAGCCATCTCTATATAACCTCTTTGTCTCGTAATTTGCCACACCCTACCCTGTCTGTTATAATGTGTAGTATTCATTAACTTTAGATTATTATGGAGTAGTATGGACTACGATTATTCTTCGAGTTATTATTCAACCCCCTCATATACCACAGCAGCCAGCAGCCCCGCTGATCCACTGGTGTGGGTTATGGTTATCATTATGCTCATCCTAAGCTTTGCTGTGATGGCCGTCGTGCTTGCCTCGCTGTGGCGAATATTTACTAAAGCTGGCAAGCCAGGCTGGGCTGCCCTTATCCCCATCTATAACACTGTTGTCCTGATGCAGGTCATCGGCCGACCTGAGTGGTGGGTGTTGCTGTTGTTTGTGCCCTTTGTCAATATCTACGTTGCTATTGTGTCGGCACTCGAGCTTGCTAAGTCCTTTGGTAAATCAACTGGCTTTGGTGTATTGACGATCTTCTTCCCGGTCATTATGTACCCAATGCTCGGCTTTGGCTCTAGCCAGTATATTGGGCCGGTTGCGCCGCAGCCTGCACCATACTATCCACCACAGCAACCACAGACGCCGCAACAACCACAACCACCACAGCAGCCACCGCAAGCCTAAAGTACTAGCGCTGCTAAACCAAAAGAGCCAGCATAGCGCTGGTTCTTTTGTGACCCCTGTTTTTTGTACGAAGTTTGCAGTGCAAGCAAATTATTGCTACACTAGGATTAGAAAGGAGGAAATATACCATGCCAACAGGAAAAGCAGCTGTATGTTATGACGATAGCGCCAGGTGGTGGCGGTGGGTTATCGTACCCTGTTAGTAAACGACGCTAGGCTACCGTTAGCTTAATAGCGTTATTTGTAACAGCATCTTACTATAAAGTCTAAAGTGCTAGCGCTGCTAAGCCAAAAGAGCCAGCATAACGCTGGCTCTTTTTTGTGACCTCTGTTTATTGTACGAAGTTTGCACTGCAAGCAAATTATTGCTACACTATAAGCAGAAAGGAGGTATTATACTATGCCAACAGGGAAATATCTTTTGTGCGGCAAGGGCTGGTGGCCTATTTTGCCCTGCTAATAAACGACGATAAGACTCTAAGCTTATCAACTTAACACATCATTTATAGCAGTATTGCTATAACAAAAACACATTATATAAGGAGACTAGGATGGGCAAGTATAATCGTTGGTGTTGCGCTAATCCAGTACAGTACTGGCACATGCGTCACGATGTTTCTTGCCTGGCTACAATCAGCTACACCGAGACGTGTAGTTATTTTTTTGGCGAATCCTATGGCGTATAGATAAATTTTTGAGCGCGCGTCTATACGAAGCGTCTCCTCAGGAACAAAGCACCTCTTGGACGAGAGGTGCTTTGTCGTTGTGTCGGCAAAAATGCTTCTTATGCAGCGTCCTCTGCCTCGGCTTGTTTGCGTGAGGTTTGGCGCGGCGTGGTGGTCTTTTCGAATGAGCCACCAGCTGCCTCAAGTGCAGCCACCACACTCTTCGACGCACCTTGTGTCTGGAGCACGAGCTTGGCAGTCAGTTCACCACGAGTGATCACCTTCACGCTGTGGAACGGCGTCTCAATCAGCCCAGCCTCGTACAGCGCAAAGTTATCAACGGTGCCCGACAAGTTATTGAGATGGTCGCTATACACCACCTGGGCAGGAGTACGTAGACTCTTAAAGCCACGTGCCTTTGGCACTGCTGTTGCAATACCATTCTGCCCACCTTGGAACATCGGGCGCAGCTTCTTACCAGTACGGGCGTTTTGCCCCTTGGTACCACGGCCAGCGGTCTTACCACCACCAGCGGCAATGCCACGACCAACGCGCTTGCGATCTTTATTGGCTGCGATGTGGAGTTCGTTGTATTTCATCTACTTGCCCTCCTTTGCGGGTTGCTTCTTGGCACCAACCCACTGCTCACGGGGAACCATACTGCGCAGGGCTTCTACTGTAGCATAGGCGATGTTCACCTTGTTGGTGCTGCCCAGGCTCTTCGAGAGCAGGTTGCGAATACCCGTCACGCCAATGACGGCACGCACCACACCACCAGCGATGATACCCGTACCAGGCGCAGCTGGCTTGATAAGCACGCGCGCACCACTAAGCTTGACTTCCATCTCGTGCGGGATGGTCTCATTTACCACTGGAATAACAACGAGATGCTTCTTGGCGACCGAGGTTGCCTTGGCAATGGCAGTCTGCACATCGGCACCCTTCGCCACACCAACACCAACCTTGTTCTTGCGGTTGCCCACCACCACCAACGCCTTAAAGCGGAAGCGGCGGCCACCCTTAACGACGCGCGCCACGCGGTCGATGTTGACAACAACTTCTTCAAATTCCTTTGGCGTGTCATCACGCTGGTTGCGCCGGTCATCGCGGCGACCACCTCCACCTCGGCCCCGACCACGCTGGTTGCGCCGGTCATTTGGACGAGGTGTAGTATTTGCAGGTCTGTCTGCCATACTAAAACTCCAATCCTTCCTTGCGGGCAGCATCTGCGAGTGCGCTCAAGCGGCCAGCATACTGGCGACCATTGCGATCGAAGACAACTGCACTTATCTTTGCTTTCTTGGCCTTCTTGGCAATATCCGTGCCCACCTTGGCGGCCTTCTCTGTCATGGTGCCGGTTGCTTTGGTACCAACAGTAGTGGCAGCAGCCAATGTTGCGTGAGCATCATCATCGATAAGCTGCGCGCTCACGTGCAGGTTGCTAATCGTCACACTCAAACGTGGGCGCTGAGCCGTGCCGTGCACGCGGGCCCGAACGCGGCGCTTGCGCAGGTCACGATTCAGGAGTTTTTTTGCTAATGCGTGTGCCATTATTTCTTACCTGCCTTCCCTGCTTTGCGCAAAATTTGCTCGCCAACGTACATAATACCCTTACCCTTGTATGGCTCTGGCTTCTTGAGAGCGCGGATCTCGGCGGCGACTTGGCCGACCTTTTGCTTGTCGATACCCGTCACGACGATCACCATTCGCTCGTTCGTTACATTGACCCCCTCTGGGGCTTTGTAGTGGACTTCGTGGCTAAAGCCCAGGCTCATCGTCAGCTCGTTATTGCTCGACGAAACCCGAAAGCCTACACCTTTGACCTCGAGGCGCTTCTCGTACCCCTGGGTCACGCCAATCACCATGTTGTTGATGAGGGCGCGCATCAGCCCATGCTGGGCCCGAGCAGCCTTGGACTCATCCTTGGGATGAACCGTCACCTGTCCGTCCTCGACCTTCACCTCGACCGCTGGCGTAATGAACTGCGAGAGCTCACCTTTGGGGCCCTTGACGACCACATCACCAGAGTCAACCGTGATTGTCACACCCGATGGAATCGCCACCGGCAGTTTTCCGATTCGACTCAGACTCATTGCTTACCTTTCGTTAGTCGCGCGCAAAATGTTTGTCTCGTGCTGCCGGCCGCTCTCCATAGGCGAACAACCAGAACGCAAAACTCCCGTTTCACTCGCAAAGTTAATATCTTGCTAATTGTACCACAGATGACGGAGAGAACGCAAGGGCGGAAGACGCCAGCGGTAGAACCGTAGTATAGTCCGGATAAGAAGCTACTTAGAAGTTTGCGGCCAATACCGACCAAGCTAGATGTATAACCCGGGGGTATTTTCATTATGATTATCAATACACACCTTCTCACTCGCATTCTCAGCAAATAAAGCCATGGAAATAGAAATAAAGGCTGATGCAAGCAAGACGAGCCGTACTATCCACACCAAAAACACGAGAGACTTCACAGTCTCATTAGCCAGTATAAGCTGCTTAATAGGTATGCAGGGTTATTGCTGCGCGCTGCTCTGGCGGTGGACATGCACTACCACTGCTACCGCAATAATCGCGCCAATCACTATCAATCCCACCAGCCCGGCGAGTGCCCACAGCGGGCTCCCTGGCTGCCACTGGCAATCGAGCCAGCCGATTATTTTGTCGCTACAGGCAAAGAATGTCAGCATAATACTCCCCCATCGCGAGAATATGTCATCTGCGTTGTCATAAGCAACCTCCTTGCTGCATATTGGTTCTCTTCTTTATAGTATACACCTACCCCCGAGCAGCATCAAACTGCTCAGGCGTCAAGAGGAGCTCACCCGTCGATTGCTGGTAGAGCGGGATATAGCGACCACTCTGGGGGATAATATGCCGCACGTGCTCGATTGCATCGGCAACTTCCCCCTCCGTCCAATCTGCGCTCTGATCGCGAATCACAATACTCTTGACCCCTGTTGTCGCCATACTCGCGAAGCTCTGGTACTGCTGAGTATGCTCGCGCGACAAGTACACCTGACCAGGCTCTGGCTGGGCCAGAATGAGATTGACGAGGCCATAGGGATCATTGCGAGGTAGTGGTATATCGCTCCCAGGCTGCACCGTGTGACGAGCGGCGAAGAAGCTCACCGTCAGCGGAAAAACCGGGTCGAGCCCCTGCCGGTGAGTGGCCTCGCTGCAGCGCAGGCCAAGCACCAACGCCTCGGCCACGTGGGCCGGCTGCATAGCGTGGATCATATCGCCCTGCTCGATCAGCGGCTGGCCGGTCTCGTACTGCTGACGGTTGCGCCGATCAGCCTGCTGCCACTGCTCGGGTGAGCTCGACTGCGCCATTGTCTCAAAGAGGCGCTGCCGCATCACATCATGTTGAGCCTGAGGCACGAGCTCAGGCAGCAAAGCAGCACCACGCGCCATCACCATCCCAATCTTATCTGGCGCACAGTAACCTGCTAGCTCTTCATAGCTCATCTGAGTAATTGGCACATGCGCTACCGAGTCAATCACATCATCGTAGTGCTCACGACTCCGCAGCGGCAGAGCAATCGGCAACGTCGCAAGCGGCGTCGGCCACTTAAGGTCGGCGCACTGCAGATCATGCGTATTCAGCAGCTCCACAGCCCGCTGGCTTGCACGATACCACAAAGCATCGGCTAATTGATCCTTGGGCGACATTACTTCGCAGGGTGATGGAAGTGATACTTCGTATGATGGCATGACGTTCTATAACTTATAAGATACTTCGCTTCGTTTTTTTACTTTCGTTCTGAGTGCTTGCGCATTAGTATGCGGTATTTTTGATGGAAAAGCAATATTGAGGGTTCGTTACAAACTCCGCCGAGATATGAGTCGGCTCAACGCCCCTATCTTGGCGACAGTATCTTCGGATGGGTTAGTAATTTCAAGGCTATACTTCTCTGGCATCTTTATACGATATGTCGTTGTTACATTATTGTTGCCTTCTCCATCGTCTGCTTCACTATGCAAGGTTTCTCTTACTTCTCGTACGAGCGCAAAACCAAAATTTCTCTGCAGATCAGAGCCTCGTTCTCCCGTAATATGGTCTACTTCTACACCATACGTTCGGAGGATCTCCATCAGCTCCGTGTGTGTCTCCTCAGGAAACGACCACTGTATTATGCTCTTTCTGGTAGTCTCAGTGTCGTAGGTGAACTCAGTTGGCTCAATGCCATCGCGCTCTGCTTGCTGCCGCATTTGGTCAAACTCATCCTGGGTGAGAGGGTCGTTTATATGAGTCATCAAGCGCAATTCTTCATATGGTATAAGCATCGGCTTCAGACTAATATGCGCTACATCGCCACCAGTGCTTGATTTGCCACAATAGACAGCAAATCGATCGGTATCCGCCTGAGAGGATAATTCTACCTGATAGATATAGCTATCGTCTTCGTGCGTACCAGCTTTAATCACGCTCCAGCGCTTAATCTCTTCTAGCCAGGGGCACTCGTATTCATAGCCATTTGTCTGTCGAAATTGCTCGTACTGTCGGACTGCAAGCGCTGGAATACTATGTTTTTTTAGTGGATCAAGAATGACCTGCTGCAGAACTTCCTCGTCCATCTCGCTACCAAATGGCATATAGAACTGACGTAAATCAGCCGCAAGCTCCTCAAGGCTACCGTATAAGAAGCACTGGCGACATAACACGCTTTGTTCCATATCTTGCCGACGGAATGTATCAAGCTGCCGAGCTTGCTCATCTGTATTACTCTTTGCGGCACCAATCGCCTCTGCGATACCGTCTTTCGTCTGCCATTGTTCAGCAAAATCGATACGATCCACCCCAGCTACCCGGAGCGCACGAGCAAGCTCTCGGCCAGCCGGGAATACTTCTGCATCGGCCTGTCGCAAGCGCATATCGCAATATGCATCTCGCCACGAAGTAAATATATCATTTAGTTGCCCTTGATCCTCACCGATCTGCGGGTGGTTACGTATAAACTTAGCAAAATCCTCCTTCGTTGACAAGACAAACCCCAGCTGTTCTTGGTAGTGCAGCACATCTGGATGCGACGACGTATGATCATCAAACCAGTCGTCCAACACTGTCCTCATTGTTGTTCGCGCTTGGTCAACCACCGCTGGATCGGCCACTTCACTTTGCTCTGCAATCAGTGCAGAGAGGTCCCATTGGTATACTTGTTTTGTTGTTGTACTGTCAGTAAAATCGAAGGTATCTAGCTGATCAAGTGCAGTATCATAATGCGATGGGTCATTTGCTACATAATCCTTCAATGCCCTGAATATCTGCTGAAAATCACTTGGTGGCTTTGGTGTATATGGGTCTTTTGGCTCTTGTAGCCTACGTGGGATTGATGCCTCGCGTGTCATAATGCGCCTATATCTGTATTATTTACTATTGGTCTATACCATACTCTCTATTTCGCTCAATGTCAACTGATTACATATTTGTATACACAGCTCCCAAATCCACACAACCATATAAATGCGCCCTCCACCACAGGAATAGCACTTATCCATGTACTGCGTTATGAACTTCTTGGTCTAGCAGACCTTCAACAGTCCTTATTCCTACTACGCTACAAACTCTGCTAAGAGATAGCTTGCAAGCTTATTGAAATAAATAGAAAGGGATGCCACTATATGCTATGATGTTGCCATGGATAAGGATTCTTTACAAACGCCACCACCATCTCACGATGCTATATCGCAGCGTCACGATGGCACATCACACCCTCAGCATGAGACAGTACATCAGCAAAACAGCTCGACGCAGCTACCACACCCCTCGCGCTTTGATCATATGACGTGGCCACAATTGATAGGCTGGCTAGGTGGTATCTATGTATCAGCGATGGTGATTGAGTGGGGTTTAGCGTTCAGCTTAAGCTATATTAAGGGATCGTTCCATACCTATCATAATTCACCTATTTCGGCCGTCTCGGTCATTAATATGCTTATGTTCATAGTTACAATCTTCCTCGTGACATTCCCACTCTGTGCACTGGCTATCATTATACACTTCTCTGTCAGGCAAGATCTCTTAAAACGTGCAGCCTCCCAAAGCACAGCAGAGCAACCTCACGATGACGCACCAAAGCACCAAACTGTGGCAACAAAGAATACACCAATCGACCCCCTCCCTCGGTTTGTCGACCGTTTGACGTGGCTGCAAGCAGTTGGGGCGGCGGCTGGTGTATTTGTTATATCTGTGATAGTGTTCAGTGTTCTCGTTAAACTATCTGGCGCACACCCTTTGGATGGACTTATGGGGTCTACTCGTCATAATTCAAGCACTCAAGACTTTATTCTTGGAATATCATATTTTCAACCTGTAGCAAACGTACTGCTGTTTGCTCTATACTTTGCCGTGAGGCGAAAAGATGTGCCCATCTTATTGCGTGCAGCACTTATTGTGCTACCACCTCTGCCTCTAGGGTACATTAGTATGGTAGCGATGATGATAGCTGCTGCCCCCTCTTATTAAATTGGGACATCAGCGTGAGATACTATAAACCTCACAGCCTCTCTCCCAACACTTCATCTGCTGGAGCGTGAGAATCTATCATGACGATTGATTCTCAGCCCTGGCGTCGAGAGGTCGATATTTGAGAACTATCGACCCTTTGAGCGTTCCTGAGAAGAGAGTATGAAGAGAGACCCGTGAGTAATGAGCAAGGCTTTTGAGGTTCATCGTATGCACCACCGCGATAATGCCGCGTGCTGTCTATCACAAAAAGCGCCCAGGATTTTCTCCTGGGCGCTTTCATTTTACTGGCAATGTACGGATTAGTAGATCTTCATCAGCACTTCGCCACCAAGCTTGTGCTTGGCTGCTTCGCCACCAGTCATGACACCCTTGCTGGTGCTGACGAGGACGATGCCGCGGCCTTGCTTGACCTTAGGAATGTCGGCAGCAGCCACGTACACACGGCGACCTGGCTTAGACACCCGGGCCAGCTCGGTAAAGGCTGGGCTCTCGCCAGCGCGGTTGATGGTAACAACCAATGTACCGCGTGGCTTACCAGCCTCGACGGTAGCATCTGCTAGGTAGTGATTCTTGACCAATTGCTCGGCTACAACTTGCTTGAGCTTGCTGGTGGGCACACGGACTTCTGTCTTGCCGACCATCGCAGCGTTGCGGATTCGGGTGAGGAGATCCGCGATTGGGTCAGTTGATTGTAAACTCATAACTCTATCTCCTTTCCGTTACCAACTGCTCTTTGTAATGCCTGGGATTTCGCCCTTCGATGCCTTCTCGCGGAAGTTGATGCGGCTCAGGCCAAAGCGACGCATATAACCACGTGGCCGGCCACTGAGGGCGTCGCGGTTCTTCCAGCGGGTTGGGCTGGAGTTGCGCGGCAGCTTTTGCAGGCCATCGAGGTCGCCCGCTGCCTTGAGCTCAGCGCGCTTGGCAGCGAATTTCTCGATCATCTTTTGGCGTTTGCGATCGCGTGCGATCATTGATTTCTTAGCCATACGCTATTTCCCCTCCTTCTCAAACGGCAGACCAAACTTCTCCAGCAGTGCCCGGCTCGCGGCTGGGCTACCCTGCTCGATGGCAATCGTCACCTGGAGGCCATGAACGATCTGCGTCTCCTCAAAGGTGAGCTCGGGGAAAATACTCTGGTCGGTAATACCAAGGTTGTAGTTGCCACCCTTGTCAAACTTGCTCCCCACGCCGTGGAAGTCGCGTACTCGCGGCAGGCTGACATTGACTAGCCGGTCGAGGAATTCGTACATCCGAGCGCCGCGCAGCGTCACACTCACACCAATTGATGCACCCATGCCAGCACGGATCTTAAAGCCGGCGATCGACTTCTTAGCCAAGCGATCGACTGGCGCTTGACCAGTGATCTTAGTAATGGTATTGCGTACCAGTTGGTGGTAGCGCTTGTCTTCTTTGTGCTTGCCGATTCCTGCGCTGACCACAATCTTCTCGAGCCTGGGTACTTGGTGTACATTGCTCAAGGCTAATTCGGCCTGGAGTTCCTTGCGGTATTGATCCAGATACAAGGCTTTCAAGCGAGGAGTCGGAGCGGCGGATGCAGTTGCCTTCGCCATTAGTTGACCTCCTTGTTATTCAGTTGCCGAGCGACGCGTACCTTAGCGCCTTCAGCATTAATAGTATAGCCAATGCGACTCGTCGTGCCAGCTGCTTCGTCGACGACGAGAGCGAGCTTGCTCAGCGGCACAGGCACGTGAATTTCTTTGGTGCCACCACGTGGGTTGAGCTGGCTTGGCTTGACATGGCGGTGGCGCAGCCCCACGCCCTCGACCAATGCGGTCTGCTGAGCGGGGTTGACGGCCAGCACCTTACCCGTCGTGCCCTTGTCGTCACCACTGATGATCTTGACGATATCGTCTTTTTTGATGCGCTGTGCCATTAGAGTACCTCCGGTGCCAAGCTAATGATCTTACTGTAGCCAAGGTCGCGCAATTCGCGTGGCACAGGGCCAAAGACACGAGTTGCCTTGGGCGTCTTATCGTCGTTAATAATAACGGCAGCGTTGTCATCAAAGCAGATGGTGCTGCCATCTTTGCGGCGGATTTGGTCGCGAGTGCGTACCACCACCGCCTTAACGATAGACTTCTTCTTGACGTTGCCGGTTGGGCTGGCGTCTTTGACGCTAGCGACAATCACATCGCCCACCCGGGCATAACGGCGCCGAGTGCCACCCAGCACGCGGATGCACAGAATAGACTTTGCACCACTGTTGTCTGTTACCTTAAGGCGAGATTCTTGCTGGATCATGCTGCCTCCTCTTCGCCTGCGTCATCGTTTTTGAGCTCAATCGAGCCCTGCGAGCGCTTGAGCACGGCATCGAGCCGAAATGCTTTGCGCTTGCTGATCGGGCGTGTCTCAATGACCCGCACCGTATCACCAACATTGGCATCGTTTGTCTCGTCGTGAGCAGCATACTTACGGGTGACGGTGTATTGCTTGCCGTAAATAGGGTGTGTTTCGCGGCTGGTCACGGTCACCGTGATGGTCTTGTTGCCCGCGGCCGAGGAAACAACGCCGGTCAATGTCTTGGCCATTAGTTTGTTCCTTTCCGCTGATTAATTTCCGTTAGTATCTGCGCAATCTCTCGGCGATACACGCCAAGGATCCGCGGATTGGCGAGCTCACCTGTCCGGTGGCCACGCTGGGCCTCGAGCAGGTCGGCGCGCTTGGCGGCCAGCTCTTGCTGGAGTGTCTCGAGGCTCTTGACCTCTGTTGCAGGGACTGCATTCTCTGCCATCGCTAGGCCTCCTCTTTCTTAATAAAGCGTGTCTTGACGGGCAGCTTGTGGCTCGCCAGGCGCATTGCCTCGCGGGCGACATCCTCTGGCACACCCTTCATCTCAAACATCACCGTGCCATTCTTGACCTTCGCAACAAAGAACTCAGGGTTACCCTTACCGCCGCCCATCTTGAGGCCAAGTGGCTTGCGGCTCACTGGGGTGTGTGGGAATATCCGAATCCAGATCTTGCCACCACGCTTGACATAGCGGGTCATCGCCTGGCGAGCTGCCTCGATCTGGCGGCTTGTGACGCGCTCGTTGCTCAGGCTCTGCAGGCCGTAGTCACCAAAGGCAATGTAGTTACCCCGTGTGGCGTTGCCTCGGTTCTTACCAATGCGGACTTTGCGAAATTTTGTTTTCTTTGGTAGCAACATTACTTCGCACTCCTTTCACCCTTATAGATCCAGACCTTGACGCCGACGATACCCACGCCAGGGCAGTTGGCCCGTGCGGTGTGGAAGTCGATATCGGCCCGCAAGGTGTGCAGTGGCACCGAGCCCTCGATCACCTTCTCGCGGCGCGCCATCTCGGCGTTGTTAAGCCGGCCGGCTACCTCGATGCGGATACCCTTGGCACCACTATTCATGGTGTTTTGGGCAGCCATCTTGACGGCGCGGCGGAAGTTGGCGCGGCGCTCGAGCTGGCGAGCAATATTCTCCGACACCAGTTTGGCGCTGAGCTCTGGCCGACGAACCTCCTCAATATTGATGCGGACTGGCAAGCTAGCGATCTTCTCGATCTGCCGCTTGAGCTCTGTCACGCCAGCCCCACCGCGGCCAATCACCACACCAGCCTTGGCAGTGTGAATTGCGATGGTAATCTGGTTTGGGCTGCGCTCAATCTCGATCCGGTCAATCGTTGGCCGGCTTGCATAGCGAGCTTCAATCAGCTCACGGATTTTGATGTCTTCTGCCAACCAAGCCGCAAAGTCGCGCTTGTTTTGGCCAAACCAACGCGAGCTCCAGTTTTTGTGGACTTGGAGGCGGAAACTGACTGGGTTTACTTTTTGGCCCATTTAGTTGTCTCCTTTCTTGGCTGTATCGGTTGCTTTGGCGGGTGCCTTCTTGACCTGCTTCTCCACACCACTCACCTCAACCAAGATATGGCTCGAGCGCTTCTGGAATGGCTGAGCCCGGCCGCGGCTGGCCGGCTTGTAGCGACGCAGGCGTGGGCCAGCAGTCACGCTAAGGCTGTGGATGTGCAAACTGCGCGGGTCGAGGCCATGGTTGTTGATGGCATTGGCTTGGGCACTGGCGATTGCCTTCTTGACGGGCAATGCCGCGCGGCGCGGGGTGTGATCAAGAATGACCAGTGCATCGGCCACACTGCGGCCACGCACCAGGCTAGCAACAATGCTTACCTTGCGCGGGGTCTGGTCTATACCCTTGATGTGCGCCCGAACGATGGCTGGTGCATCGCTCGACCCCTGTTGTGTCTGTGATGCGGCCATTACTTCTTATCCTTTCCACCGTGCTTGCGGAACTTACGGGTTGGGCTAAACTCACCGAGCTTATGGCCAACCATGTTTTCTGTAATCAGCACCGGCACATGCACCCGACCATTGTGCACTGCAAAGGTGAACCCCACCATCTCTGGCGTGATCGTGCTGCTGCGGGCCCAGGTCTTTATCACGGTGCGGTCGCCAACTTTCAGCGCTGCCACTTTTTTGGCAAGCTTCGCGTCGACGAATGGGCCTTTTTTGAGTGAACGACTCATAGACTACCTCTTCCTCTTAGCTTCGTGACGACTGCGGACAATCATCTTATTGGTTGATTTGCGGCGGCGGGTCTTGAAGCCAATTGCTGGCTTACCCCATGGCGTCTTCGGAATGCGGCCAGGACCCGTCTTGCCTTCACCACCACCCATTGGGTGATCGGCTGGGTTCATAGCCTTACCATGGACGCTTGGACGCCATCCCATACGGCGACGGCGACCGGCCGAGCCAAGCTTAACATTCTGATGCTGGACGTTGCCCACTACACCAATGCTAGCTTCGCACTCGAGGCGGAACTTGCGCACCTCACCACTGGGCATCCGCACCATGGCATAGCCGTCTTCTTTAGCCATAAGCTGCGCTTTAGTACCAGCGCTACGCACCATCTGAGCACCCTTACCGTGGTTGATCTCGATGGCGTAGATCTGGCTACCAACCGGGATGCTAGCCAATGGCATACGGTTGCTGGCCTCGATTGGCGCATCGGCACCAGTCTGGAGCACCTTGCCCTTGGTCATTTGGGTGTCAGCCAAGATGTAGTGGTAGAGACCATGCTGATCCTTCACGCGAGCAATGCGTGCACTGCGGTTTGGATCGTACTCGATCTCCTCCACCGTCAGCGTCAAGCCAGCGGCCAAGCGATGGTCGAGCAAGCGGTAGTGCCGCTTGACGCCACCACCACGGTGCCGGACAGTGATCTTACCAGTGTTGTTGCGGCCAGCCTTTTGCTTGCCAGCCTTGACGAGGCTCTTGAGCGGCTTGCGCGTCGTCACATCGCTCAAATCCTGCGATGTCATGCCGCGGCGGGCGGGAGTGGTTGGGTTGTACTGCTTAATCGGCATTACTTATCCTCCTTCTGCTCTGTTTGCGGCTGTTGTTCTTCTGTTTCAAACACCTTGATCTCGCCTTCACTCAGGTGGACATACGCCTTTTTGCTGTCGTGGCGGTGTGTGGTGCCTGGGTAGCGGCGCTTGCCCCGGCTGTAGCGAATGGCCTTGCCGCTTTGCACAGCGGTGGTAACATTAGCTACCTTAGTGCCATCGTACTGTGCCTCAACGGCTGCAGCGATCTGCTGCTTGTTAGCCGACAGCGGCACATCAAAGATGTAGGTGTTTTGGCTCGTGATGAGCCGGTAGGATTTTTCGGTGGCGCGGGGAGTGACTAATACGAGTTGCATTTATTTGTCCTCCTGTGCGAGCCACGCCGTAATAACATCCAGCGCCTGAGGCGACAGGACGATATGGTCGGCATTAAGAATGTAATAGACATTGAGATACATCGCACTCACAGCCAGCACCTGCTGGAGGTTGGCCGTGGAGCGAATCAGCTCGGGCGACTTCTCGCCAGCGACGAGCAGCACTTTGCGCTCGAGCTTGAACTGGCGGAGGAACGCCGCAGCGTCTTTGGTCTTGCCAGTTACCTTGTCCTCAAAAGGCAAGACCTGGATCTTGCCAGCCTGGTGAGCCAGTGTGAGAGCTTGGCGGATAGCGACACGTTTGCTAGTCTTAGACAACTTCTTGCGGTAGTTCTCGTTGCCGCGTGGGCCAAAGACCACACCACCACCCCGCCAAATTGGGTTGCGGATACTGCCGAAGCGAGCTCGGCCAGTGCCCTTCTGCCGCCATGGCTTCTTGCCACCACCGCGGACTTCGCCCCGCTGCAAGGTGGTTGCACTTGCCTGGCGGGCATTTGCCAAGAATGCGTCGTAAGCGAGCTTGAGCAGCTCGTGATTCGGCACATTGACGCCGAAGACGCTGGTTGGCAAGGTTGCTTTTGCTGGCTTGGTAGATTCAGCCATTACTTAGCACCTCCTAGGATAATTAAGCCCTTCTTGGGGCCTGGGACAGCGCCTTTGACACCGATCAAGTTATCCTCAGCCGAGATAAACTCAACCGTCAGATTCTTGACAGTGACGCGCTCGTGGCCCATCTGGCCTGCCATGCGCTTCCCTTTGAAAATCTTTTGTGGGTACATGCTACCGATCGAACCGACCTTACGCGTGTTGCCCTTACCACCGTGGGTTTTGCGGTGGCGCTTGAAGTTGTGCCGCTTAATCGTACCGGCCCAACCTTTACCCTTGCTGATGCCCGTGACATCCACGACATCGCCGAGCGCAAACTCCGTAACGCTCCATGTGTCGCCCACCTTGACATCGCCAAGGTCGTCAACACGAAATTCCCGAATATGCTTCGGGGTGACACCGGCTGGCTTCACATGCCCAGCCACGGCCTTGCTCAGGTTCTTACCCGCACCATACGCCACCTGCACTGCGTTGTAGCCGTCTGTCTCGACGGACTTGACCTGAGTCGCAGCGACAGGCCCAGCCTGGATAAGCGTGACAGGAATCGTCGTGCCATCCTGGCTGATGATTTGGGTCATACCAATCTTGGTACCGAGAAGTGCTTTCATTGCCCTCTTGCTCCCATGTAAAATCCCCGGCGACTAGCAGTATCTTGGTACCAACACTGCGTGGCTACACACTTTGCTGGCCAAGACTTACCAATTCGTCCTGGGATGAGTTGCTATTACGTAATAAATTACAGCTACCATAGTACCATAGAATGGGGCGAGAAAGCAAGAGACCAACACACTAGAGTGCTGGTCTCTTACAGTATGCTGATAAGTGACAAAAATAAGAGAACGTAAGCGTTACTGAGGCTTGACGTAAATTCATTGTAGGCTACAGCAGGACACACCATTCTCAGCCAAAGCTATTGCGACAAACTATAGATCCCTTAGCGTCATCACTATTAACCTAATCCGTTAAGCTTGTCATTCGCTTCCTTTGCAGCGTTAAGGCCACCATCATCATATCTCTTTGCAACATAAGACGCTCGTGAGGTGCCGTTTTGCTGCGAAAAAATTGCCTGTGACGGAACATCTCCTTTCGTATAGCCATCTACGCCTGGTTGATATTGTACACATTCCGCTTCTGTAGAAAACTTTGTAATATCGATCTTTGTACCATTTGTGAATACCTGATAGTGTCGATCTTCGTCTGGTACTTCAGAGACAGCCTTGCTCTCTGGATCGACGGTGTATAGTTCGACATCATCTTTCGATACTTGTATACTTTCACCAATGCGAGAACCATCGCACGCAGGCATACCATTTACCGTTACGAGTGGAAGAGTGGCTGCAGAGCCACTATTTGGATCCGCCTTTTCTGTAATGATACCTGGGGCAACCCAGACTGCATGCTCACCAATAACTTCCCCCCAGGCATCATAGCTCGTTTGATCAAATAAATCACTCGTCTCCGGATAGTAAGGATCAACGCTCGTAGGGGTGACTGCTGCTGCAGGCTTTTCGGTCGCACCGCTATCCTCATGAGCTGCGCCACAGCCAGACAATCCAGCCGTCAAAGCCAACACTGCAGTCGTACCAACTATCCGATGAAACCGTGACAGACCTTTATCTTTCATTTCTTGCGTTGCTATTGCTGCTGATTCGTGAGACATAGGCTGCTCCTTTGGTCACTATTATTGTATAGTTATCTATTGTAGTATCCTCCCAGGCGAATTGCAAATGGGCGTCGGTTCGCGCCATGGAGCTTTGCTGCCTGCCGCCGCCTCTATAGCGCCCACTATGCTACAATATAATGCGTTAATGCGTCACTCAATCTCCTCACCTACCTCTGTCGATACGTGGCTGGCTGCGGCGGCTGCCCAGCTGCGAGCGGCTGGTATTGCCAGCAGCCGGCTCGATAGTGAGCTCTTGCTGAACCATGTGTTGCAGCGGCCTCGACACTGGCTGCACGCCCACGGCGACAGCACACTCCTGCACGAGCAACAGGCGCAGGCAGAGCAGCTCCTCACTCGGCGCCTCCAGCATAAGCCGCTGGCCTATCTGGTGGGGCACAAGGAATTCTATGGGCGCGATTTCGTCGTTTCGCCTGCGGTGCTGGTGCCTCGGCCCGAGACAGAGCAGATGATTGCCCTCCTGCTGCAGCTCATTCAGCCCACCCAGCGCACCATTGCCGATGTTGGTACTGGCAGTGGCATCCTCGCCATCACAGCCCAGCTCGAGCTCCCACCGTGCCAAGTTGATGCGTACGACGTCAGCCCAGAGGCCCTCGCCATCGCTCAGCGCAACGCGCAGCAGCATGGTGTTACCTCTGTTAAATTCATCCAGAGCGACCTCCTCGCAGCAGCGCAGCAGCGCTATGATGTCATTCTTGCCAATCTCCCCTACGTCAGCCCCACCTGGCAGCGCGACGACCGCGAGACGGCGCACGAGCCCACCCTAGCGCTCTTTGCCGAGGGTGATGGGCTCGCGCTCATTTCTACCCTCCTTGCCCAGACGGAGCGATGGCTCGCGCCTGGTGGTCTACTCATCCTCGAGGCCGACCCCTGCCAGCACTCACGCATCATCGCTTGCGCTGCCACGCACCAGCTCACTCATATGCGGAGCGAGGGGTATGCGCTGGCCTTTGCTAAGCAAAAAATCCTTCACTCGACTGTCTAAGTCCACGTTATCCGAGCTTCGTCTTTATCTGTGCGGTATCAACTAAGGCCATAACCTTCTTGATTTCATCACTATCGACAGGCAAGTCATTCAATCCAAGCTGACGTTCTTCTTCACGGTTCTGGCGTTCGATCACATGAATAGACTTTTTATTTGGACGCTTAATACCAAGGAGTAATTCCTCAAAGTCATTCTGCTCATAAGATATGCGATCATAATAATCTCTCGTTGCCTCCATATCGGGCAAATGATAACGCAACACCTCTGTTGGCTCACATCCAATTGGTGCTTCTGCACGATATTCATAACGCTGTTCACCATCATTAAGGAATATCTGTTTTTTTGTTATAGGCGATACACTCTTGATTGTTGCTGAACGAACAGTAATCGAGACATACGACCCATCATCATACCGAACCACTAGTGGAAGCATGGCAACATCCTCTGCATCTTGGTCGTCTTCTTCCTCAAAATGTATTGTCTTTGCTTGGTCAGCATACCTAAGGAATAGCTCATTAACACCACGGTGGAACTGTTGGGCTGCACGACGCTGTTCACTTTCCTGCACTGCTTCTTGTTGTGAAAGAGTGTCCATTGCTGCGTGGGCTTGACTGTACTCCATAATGCTCCTTTTTAGTTATTCTATGTAGTTAGTCTACTATAACACCATACCGCGAAAATTGTAAACTCATACACTTCACCTCCTCGTAGAGCAACAAGAGGCAACTCTTTTCGTCATAACACCAGCTGCAGCGCACGCTGACCCATCTGCCCTACCGTATCCACAGCTATTCGCGGCCAACGCTCGGGCTGCAACATACGATCTACTTTGTCGAGTTCTTGGTGGGTGTAATAGTCTGGTGATTGGATTGTTGCCCGCTGGAGTAGCGCATATACATCGGCCAGCTCTTGGTCATCTACCTCTGCTGGCTGCACCTCATCTTGTGATATAAAGGTATCATCCAGCTTGGTATAATCATACTCATAGCAAAATAGCTGCAGCTCAGCTAGCGATGCATCGCTATGGCTAGGCGTGTCGAGGTAGTACGACCGCACTGCGCCAGCATACGCGCCATATTTATCCACCTCGTAGATAACAATATGCGGGTCGTACACCCGGCCATCTTTATCCAAAGCAGCCCAAGCGCCCAGGGTGAGGCGCTGCCCATCGTCAGTTTTGTGGCCAAGGTATACACTGCGCACCTCACCACCGTCGTAGCGCTGCCGGTCAGCCGCACCACGTCGGCGCGCACTTCTATACTGGGTAGTAATAATATCCTGGACGACTGCGGTGAGCTGCTCAGCCAATAAGCCCGGCTGCTCGTGCTGGCCTGGCGGTGCACACTCAGCGTCAGTATTGGCTGTATATGGCGTGCGACGCAAAGCATCGCCCGCGCGGGGTGGTGTGTTGTATGTCATGTTGTTCCCTCTGTGTGTTAGATATACTTCTCTTTTAGCATACTATACAAGCATAGCCCAAGGCAAATAACAGAGGTGAACAAATGAACAATTTTATACCATATTCAGAATAATTCTAATACCGCTCCCTATACTCTGCTGTGGCGATCAGTTCGCGTAGCTGGGCTACCTCATGCGTGTCGACTGGTTGGTCGTTGATGCCCATTTGGCGCTCGAGTTTCTGGTTTGCTAGTTCGTTCTTGAGATGATCTACCGTTGCAAGCGTGCGCTCGTATGCTTCCTCTGGTGGCAGATTCCTACCAATGGTCAATTCTTTTGGTATTTTACGCTGAGATTCGCTCCCCTGCGGTGTATCAAATCGCCGCACCACACCATCCTCAAGATGATAGCGAAAACTGTCGCCACCCCGCTCCCTAAGACTAATCATTCGGTCTTGTGTGCCATCATCTAGTGTTGCCGATTCGGTCAGGATCGTGACCGTTCGCTCACCCTGGGTTGCATACAGCAAGACACTCGACTTCACGCGGTCAGTGAGAACCGTGTGATCGTATGTATTCGCTTCACCAGCAAATTGCAGCAGCGTCTCCTGCACTAAGTCGTCAAAATCTGCCGCTGCCTGTGCCTTCTCCTCCTTGGAGAGCCGCTCAGCAAACTGCCCTACTGTAGCGATTTTCTCTTGATTGTTTGTTCCGGGCTGCTCGTGTGCCATGGTATACCTCTGTTGTGTTATATACTATGACACCTATAATGCTCTCTCTCTCTCTCTGAAAGTCAATCGATCAAACCAAGAACAGGCCTTTGCTACGCCAAAAACCACCCATCACATGGGTGGTTTTGTAGTGTTACATATACACTGCAGCTATTTGATCGATGTAATCATAATGCGGCTGTATTGCTGGCGGTGGCCACGCTCTTTGTGGACGCGCTTCTTGGCTTTGTAGCGAATGACGCGGATTTTGTCGCCCTTAACAAGCGCTTCTACGACCTCGGCCTTGACCTTGACGCCTGCAACGTGCGGCGTACCAACAGTGGTCGTCTCGCCATCGATGGTCAGGAGTGCATCGGCTTCGAGCGCTTTTGTGCCGTCCGGGAGGCGGTCCACCAGGAGGGTCTCTTTTTCGGCGACGAGATACTGCTTGCCGCCAAGCTGAATGACTGCTTTCATCTGATTCCTTATAATTATTAATACTTCCGACTGATTGTAGCAGAGACGGCGGCGGATGTCAAAGTTAGTATACCTCACTATCATTACTCACCAGCCGCTGCACCACCACTGGCAGCTCCGCCTCACTGCGCCATACCTCCGTCCGCGTGGCGATGAGCTGGTCACTCAGGTAGCTCTGCTGGCCCACGCTGTGGTGCTGCGCCAGGGCGATTGGCTTGCCCAGCGCCAGCGCCGCACCCACCTCCATAAGCATCCCCTCGCTGCGCCGCGGCGACGCTTGGACCACGAGTACCATATCGTACTGGGGTAACACGCTCAGCGCACGACGGATGAACTCACCTGGCGTATGGTAGCTAGGCCATGCTGGGTCGAAAAGATTGCAATACACCGCGCAGCCCGCCTGCCTGAGCGCTGCCACCACTGTGCGCATCCGAGCGCGCACCACTGCTTCGTCCTCACCGGTAAAGGCGTAGGAGCAAAAAACGGCGGGCGGGGTGGCTGGTGGAGTGGAGTTCATATATTAGTAGTATACGCTACTAATAGCGCTGCAGTATATCTCTGAGCAACTTTCTCTACTACTTTGCCATTAGGCGGCTAGTCTCACGTCTTGACGAGCCGCTCATATATTGATATATATATATTAACCTTTTGCAATCCCGCAAAGGGTTCGGACTTTTTCAGGAGAGGAAGAACGATGTTTTTCAACATCTTCGTGATCGCTATTTCGATGACAGCACTTGCTCTCGCGCGAGTACGTTTGCTGGAATATATCAAAAAGTGCCGTTGGGGTAGTGTTATCTTCTTCGGCTTTATATGTGCAGTGAACATCGCCAATATTGCGTTCAACCTTGACAAAATTGTCGTGGCTCACATAAACTTCAGCATCTCTCATAGAATTACATTGGTGTGTTGTATCATTGCAGCTCTCACTGCAATTACCATACTGCGCACTATACGAGACCTCAGAAGGAGGAATGACACAGAGGAAGTAATCATTGTAGTCACATCTCAATAAAAGTCCACCCTCACCACTCACCGTCGAGTGCGCTGCATTCCGGTGAGTGGTGAGCTAACCTTGTTTATACATAATATATGGCGCTTTGGCGCTATTTTTCTTATTTTTCTCACGATTTTTACCTCTGTTGCGGGCCGATTTTTCACAAATCTTATTTCACATCCTGTCATATCTATGCTACGCTGGGTAGTATGAGTATGAAGAGACTCGTGTATGGCATAGCTGGTACAATGATCGTCTTCGCAGGCGCGGGCGTCATCGTAGCAGCCCAGCCAAAGAGTGGTTCGTCAGCGCCTGCATACAATACAACAAGTGCAACAACCGGTGGACATATGGCCAAGGCATTAGCGCCGTCCGACCAGCCATCTGCCCAAACACTCGCACAGCGCAACCAAGCTATCAAAATAATCATCGCTTCTAACGCTTCTCCCAAGGCTATCAAGCCAGCGTCGAAGCCCAGTGAGACACCAACGCCAACGCCAGCAGCTGAGCAAAAGCCAGCCGCAACCAATGGCGCTTCGTCTGGTTCGAATACGCGCTCAAATAACAACGCTCAAAAGAGCAACCCATCGAACAATAAGTCAAACTCCAACTCCAACACGCCATCGCCGGAGTTTGTCGACCGCGTCTTTGCGACGGTCAACAAGGAGCGGGCAGCCCGTTCGCTCGGCACAGTGCAGCGTATCGAGCAGATCGATACCAGCTCGCGCGCCCAGTCGGCCTACAATGCGCAGATCAATCAACTCAGTCACGAGGGCGGGACAGATCGCCTCAAGCAAAATTATACCTGCCGCGCCAGTGGTGAGATTCTCGAGCTCGTGCCGATCTCGTACAATGAGCAACAAGCTACCAATGTCTGGATCAATTCCCCGCCACACAACAAGATTATGTTCTCGGGCGATTACGACAAAGCTGGCATTGGCCTGACGCAAAAAGGCGACCAATATTACATTGCCATGCAGTTCTGCCGCTAGGAAAGGATAAGCAAGAATATCTGAGAGAAACACTTACTCAGACAGAGAAAAACCAGTCATGATGGCTGGTTTTTACTTTTCAGAAGAACGTCGACCTTAGTTGAACCTCAAAGTCCTCCTCGGTAATTTCACAGGTTTTATCATTCCTTTCTCTTAGAGCTAAGGATTGACAATACCCCCAAGAGCGACCCAGCATCAAAACAAATACTAGTTTGCAATCAGTTCTTAATTCTGCCTGCCTGAAGAGGTAGAAGGGCGGTTGAAGCTCAATCACTGCGGCTCATCATCAAGCGGCTCTGCCCTACTCAAGGTCTGCCAGAGCCGCTGCACTTCGGCTTCGCCCACTATTTGGTCACCTCGGCTAATTCGCTGGATATCACCAATCGTGCGCGTGGCAGACTGACCACTACAGGCTGAGTCGGCCAGCGAACGCACCACCCGCTGGCGATAGCCTTCTGTAATAATGCGGTAGCGCAGCTGCTTTGAGCCACTCACCAGGCTTACCTCGTGTGTTGTCGCAGCTATCGCATTGTCGCTTAGGCTCGGCTGTAGCGGCTCACGCCAAAATGTTGCCGTCTCAACATCCGCCTGCAATCGTGAGCCATCGGCATATGGTGCTATGAGCCTGAGGATCGCACGGCTCTGGCCTGGCAGCAGAGGTGAATCGGCCCCTTCTGTTAGCATTGTCTCATCCACACGGCTGCCGCGTATGTTTACCCGATCAGCAAATTTTGTCATCATATGCAAGGCAATCCGGCTTAGCTGCGCCACTGCCGCTGCTTGGTCGGCTGCTGTCACTCGTTCGCGCGGGGTGTCTTCCAGTGCGCAAAATGTTTCTTGGGCTCGAGTTTGTGTCATTTGGCTGCCTTTCTGTCGCAGTACACGGCGTATTATATTAGTAATAAAACAAAGGCTGTCTTGGCAATCGAATAATCTCACACCCCCTCTCTCATACATCCTCTTCTAAGCTGCTGCAGAAATTGCCATCATAGATTGAACATTATAGCGCTAGCAGTAATCAGCAGCTGGCCCTGCACTACCAGATAAGGAATAGTTGGTACATGAGAGAGGAGAAGTGTGCAGCTTAACCTACGCTATTCAATCGTCTTCTCAAACACCGTCGTGTTATAGATCGTTGCGCCCTTGTGGAGATAAAAGCGATGAGCTGCCTGGCGCTTGGGGTTGGAGGTGAAGGTGAGTTTGGCGGCACCGTGCTGCCGGCCCCAGCTCAGCATCGCATCCCACAGCCGTGAGCCAACCCCCTTGCCCTGCACCGATGGGTCAGTCACAAAATCATCGAGGTAGATCTTGCGCCCAGCGATCGGCCCCACCAGCAACGCGAGCGTTGCCATGCCCACCACCTTGCCGTCAAGACGAGCCAGGAGCAGCGTTTGATTCTCAGCAGCGATCACTGCTTCTAGCGCCTGGCGCAAAGCGTCCATCGCCGCTGCATCAGAGGCGGTTGGAGTAGTTGGCGCGGTTGTTCCGGCTTGGTGCAGCACATCGCCCAGTGCTGCGATTGCCGCCACATCAGCCTGGCTGACGGCGGTTGCCTGTTCGATTATGAGTTCTTCCATATATTGATTATACTATATGTATGAACCAGCGTATACTCACCCTCCGTGATGCGCTCGCCACTCACCCGCCGCGCATCGCCTACCCAGAAGGCACCAACCCCATTATCCTCAGCGCCGTACGCCAGCTGGCCGATTGGCACGCCGCTCGGCCTGTGCTTGTGGCGGACAGCCCAGCTGCCATCAAGCAAGCTGCCGCCGATGCAGGCATCTCGCTCGATGGTATAGAGATTATGACGGTGCCGCACCAGCACGATACTTCGTCTCCACAAACGACCCTCGCCCCACTCACCTATGCCGCTCAGCTGCTCCACGATGGCGTGTGTGATGCTATGGTGGCCGGCATTGACCACCCCACCGCTGCGGTGCTGCGCGCTGCGCTGAAGGTCGTTGGCCTGGCACCAGGGGTGCGCTATGCATCGAGCTTCTTCGTGATGGATCTGCCTCACTTCGCTGGCGGGGAGGATGGCTTGCTTATCTTTGCCGACTGTGGGATGAACATTGCACCAGACGCCGCTGGCCTAGCTGCCATTGCCGAGGCTAGCGCCTTGAGCGCCACCCGGCTTGGCTGGCAGCCCTGCGTTGCGCTGCTTTCTTACTCGACGCTCGGCAGTGCTGGTGGCCAGAGTGTCGAGACGGTTCGCCGCGCACTCGCAGAGGTGCAAGCCCACCAGCCAGAGCTCCTCATCGATGGTGAGCTCCAGCTTGACGCCGCTCTCGTCCCCGCCATTGGCCACAAAAAAGCCCCTATCAGCCCCGTCGCTGGCCAAGCCAACATCCTTATCTTCCCTGATCTCAACTCCGGCAACATTGCCTACAAGCTCGCCGAGCACCTGGCTGGTGGCCATGCCTACGGCCCTATATTGCAAGGCTTTGCGCGGCCAATCAGCGACCTCTCGCGTGGCTCGAGTGTGGATGATGTGATTGGCGCAAGCTTGATTGTTGGTAGCATGGCGGCTGAATAGATTATGGGGTTGATTCACGCAGGCTGGTGATTTTTTGCTTGCTTTTTGCAACTGTGTGTCGTGCCACGCTCCCCTCTCACCCTCTCTTTGTAGCAATTGTTTTGGCCTGCATATTGCCCTCACGCGACACAAAAAACACCCTTCTACTGCTTACTTTTTCCACCGTCTCACAGCATAATGACCGATCTTTTTTGCTTTCATATTGCAAGCAATATATCTCCCTTTTTGTAAGATTCATACCCATACATGCCTTACTATCAAGCAGTGCACAGCACTATTCTCTCCGCACAATATACAATTATATTGAATATAAATAAAAAGTATTCAACAGTATATTGTATAATCGATCCAGACTCTTATACCTGCCACACCATCAATATACTGCTACATATTAATTTCCATGAATAAAATTGGTGTTCGATTCATGAATATAACAGTGGTAGAAGTTGCAAAAAATCTTATCTATGAAATTGCAAAAATTCGCGCAGTGCTGCAATTGGTTTGATGGATTGGTATGTCGCTGCATCTTCTTCTGGCGATAGCTCAGCGCGCGTCCGGCCATCGTAGCCATCTGGGCAAAATATTTTGTCCCAACCAAAGCCACCATCGCCACGCGGATGCGCTGCGATACTACCAGGTAGCTCACCGCGAAAAATGTGCATCTCGTGGCCATCATAGTAACCAAATACACCTACCGCCAGTGCCGATCGATCATCAAATCCATCAAGCATACGGCATAATTTTTCTAGCCCATCTGGTGCCTCAACGAAGAACTTAATGAATGGGCCAGGTAACCCATTCAGCGCCGCAAACCCCAGCGACACATCTTCCACAAGGACTGGCCGCTGGGCAATTTCGTACGCTTCACGCACTTTGTGCCGAACGACCTCCTCGGGCGAAGATGATTGAATCTCTACCAAATCAATTTTGCGATGTTCTAGCGGCATACCAAGCATGCGTGCGAGATAGTCAGCTTTATGCTGGTTGCCCGTGATGAATAGTGGTTGCTGCATCATTTATCTCCTTTGTACTTCTCTTCTCGATATTTCTCTGGCTGCGCCCGAAAAACCTCGACCCATTTGCTATCCTCCGCTAGATCGTTGTACGCAATATAGTAGCGCTTTTGGAAGCCGCCAGCGTGTGCAGCTTTGCGCGCCACTGCGTCTTGTACCTGCTGAGGCGAAAAGCCAAAATCATCGCGCAGTGCATCGAGAACAGCCTGCACATCCGCCAGCTCCTGCAGCGCCTCTTCTAGCCTATCATCGCCCAGCGGAATTTCGTTTGCCTCCTCATGAATTTTGCGCTGCAGCTCACGGCGATACGCCGCGCGATCCAGTTGATGATACTCCGTATGGAGCACCTGTGGGTCGGCCTTGCATTTCTCGACAACCTTGTCGCGTACGAGCTTTTCGAGATAGAATCGCACCATTGCCTTGTCCTCCTTATCTGTTGGTTGTTGGGTTCCTTTTGGGGTTATATAGCCTACTATCAAGAGTTTTGTTATTATCTCACAAGTATTTCGTCATGAATTTTGTTCATCACCATTCATGGTATTATTCTCACTTGCATTTTGCAATTCATCGCGTAGACGCATCCAGATTTTGCCGAGTTCATTGCGCCCTTGGCGGTCGCTACCCCAACCCCAAAAGCTATCATCGTCATTCATCTCCACAATATATCGGTCGCCCGATGCAATGAGTGTCTCACGCACAAGATCCTGCTGAGCAAGCTTGCAGCGTACAATTTCTTCCATAATTGCCACCTTTTTATCGTCCCAATTAGGGTCTTCTTCAGCCTTATGCTGGTTGGCAAAATCAGACGCTAAGCGCGGCGAGCGGCACAAGCGCACCTGTTCAGCCCGAGCTGGATTGGTGTCAAAAAAATGCGCTGCTTGGTAGGCATGTTCGCTCGTAGGGTACAGCACGCCGCGCCACTCAACCTGGCATGGCGCGAAGTTATCAAAGACATACCAGCCATCTAGGAAGAAGCCAGCCATGGTTGATTTGTTGTGTGTGTTGTCTGTCATATTCATGATAGTACCTCTGTTATAGACTGATATTTGCTGTGATTTTGTTCTTGTTACTGTTACCTCTATTATTCGCTATTTCTCCTCTTTTCTGTCTTATTTTTGAATCATTTTGCTATATATTCAGATGTTTCTGTGATCTTTCTTTTACTTGCTTTTTGCAATCTAATTGATTCGATGTCACGTTATCTACATACTTCCTGGATTCTATACATAAACCGCTAGTTGGCTACATCTATATATTAATCACGCTCGACTCCATTTCCTATTTTTTGCCATTAGTAGCCTCCGTATGTCTTTTCTCCTACTGGATGAGTGTTAAGAATTGTGCTTCGTCGATAATCGCCGTACCATACTTCTCCGCCTTGGCTCGCTTGCTCGTACCAACTTTACCACCAGCAACAAGGTAGGTGGTGTCTTTGCTGACACTGCTTTGGAAGGTGCCACCCAGAGCACGGATTTTTTCAGCCGCTTGGTCGCGGCTCATTGCTTGCAATGTGCCAGTGATAACGAATTTTTGACCAGCGAGCTGCTGTGACGATTGCGTATGTTGCGGCACGACACCACATTGAGCAAACTTATCCAGTAAAGCAACATTGTCTGCATCACTGAACCACGCGACGATCGATTCAGCCACTACCACGCCAATGCCGTCAATCGCCTGCAGCTCGTCAAGCGTGGCAGAGCGCAGAAAACCGAGCAATGGCTTGTCATTTGCAAGTGTATCGACGGGTGCTTGCGATCCATCATGCAGTGGATTCTTTTCTGAATTATTACGATTATTGTTCACACTACCCTGCTGATGTACATCGTGTTTTGAATTATCTGCAAAATGTTTCACGATATCGATCGCCGTCTGCGCACCCACATGGCGAATGCCCAAGCCGTAGAGGAAACGCTCAAGTGCTGGACGCTTTGCAGCAGCAATGGCATCGATAAGCTTCTGCGCCGAGACCTCAGCGAAGCGATCAAGCCGAAGAAGATCCTCCTTCCCTAGCGTATAAATATCGGCTAGGTCATGTACCAAGCCAGCCTCGACCAATGCAGCGACATTCTTCTCACCAAGTGTGTCGATATCCAGTGCCCCTTTGGATGCAAAGTGCGTGAGGGCGCGTGTGAGGATGAGCGAGCTACTGGCACCACACACCCGGTACACTGCCTCGCCAGCAGGCCGCTCAAACTGCAGCTCGGGATATTGGCGCTGAAGCTCAGCTGGGTAATCAATCGGCTCGGTATTAGCTGGGCGCAGCTCTGGCAGCACTCGCTCGACCTGCGGGATGATATCCCCCGCCTTGAATATGACCACTGTGTCGCCGCGCCGCACATCAAGCCGGGCAATCTCGTCGGCATTGTGCAGGCTGGCGTGCTGCACCGTCGTGCCAGCCACGACGACTGGGTCGAACACCGCCACTGGTGTGGCAGCACCTGTCCGGCCAATGCTAATGACGATATCGCGCACGATGGTAGTGGCTTGCTCGGCCGCATATTTGTAGGCCACCGCACCACGTGGATTCTTGCCCACCATGCCCAGGCGGTCGTAGAGAGCGCGATCGTTAATCTTGATCACGAGGCCATCGGTATTAAACGGCAAATCGTGGCGCTGCTCGCCCCACTGCTGGACGAAGTTCATCACTTCGGCCAGGCTCGTAAAGACCGCGGCGTGCTGGTTGCGTGTGATACCCAGCGCCGTCAAGGCATCATAAGCATAGCTATTGGTCGGCACCTCGGCCACATCATCACGGATGACATCGTAACCCCGAAAATGGAGTGGGCGCTGTGCCACGAGTGCTGGGTCGAGTTGGCGGATAGTGCCAGCCGCAAGGTTACGCGGATTGGCAAAGGCGGGCTGGCCAGCAGCTTGCTGCCGCTGGTTAAGCGCCGCAAAGTCGCGCTTGAGCATGACGATCTCTCCACGGATCTCCGTCCTGCCCTGCAGCAGGTGCTCAAAGCCAGGTGCTTCGCGCAGGCGCAGCGGCACATTGCGAATCGTCCGCACATTATTCGTCACATCTTCGCCAACGTAGCTATCGCCCCGTGTGACGGCTTGCACGAGCACGCCATCATTGTATATGAGCGCGCAGGCCAAGCCATCCATCTTGATATCGGCAAAAAATTCGTGCCTGTGGCCCGGCAAGAGCTTATCCATGCGCTGCACCCACGCCTCGACCTCTGCCGTGTCAAAGACGTCATTGAGGCTAACCATCCGCCGGCGATGCTGCACCTTGACGAAGCCACCTTTGAGGACGTTGCCAACCCGCTGGGTAGGCGAATCGGGCGTGATGAGCGCAGGGTGCGCAGCTTCGAGCTGCTTGAGCTCGGCAAAAAGGCTATCGTACACCGCGTCGCTCACGCTGGGCGCATCAAGCACATGGTATTCGTAGCTATAGCGATTGAGTAGCTGACGCAGCTCAGCACTGCGCTGAGCTAGCGACAGGTTGGGTGATGTTAGATGTTTGTCTTGTGTCATAGTGATTCCTTACTGCTTTAGTATAGCGGAATTTAGCGATGAGTGCAGTGTTTTATCGGACGAAGTGTGGGCTGTCACCAAGAGAGTAAAGATTTTTAAGACTTACGTTTGATATTGCCCTGCTAAAGAATGCTGTGTACAATTACAATTTATCTCGCTATTTAGCTCTAGGGCGCATGGCAGTAATCATCAGACAAAAACCACTGCACAGCTAAGTGAAGACTCTCTCATTACACACATTGTTTGTCCAGCAACAGACTTCAAACTACACTATTTATTAAGGGCACGCCACCCTACGCTGGCGCTGCCGTATCATCGACGATCTTGCGATAGAGGAGGTAGATATACGCTGCGCACCACACTACCGTCACCGAGCTAATGAAGCCCGCGAGGACGGGCATCGCTGGCACAGAGGCGTACCATTGCCAGAGATGCTTGAGCCAAGCATCAAGGAGAATGGCGGGGATCATCACCACGCACCACAGCACTGCCACACTGCCAAATAGCCACAGCAGCCGGTACAAAACCCGCAACCGTCGCCCTACCACCAAATCACCCGCCGCTGCCAGCGCCCGCATAGGGTACATACCAGGCAGCGTCACCACCACAAGTGCAATGAAGGTGCTTGTGCCCCAATAAAGCGTCAGCACTGCCACAGTAGCTAGTAGCACATAGAAGAGCATCGAGCCAAAGCCTTCGCTAATTACCCCATTGCTCGACAGACCGATATACACCAGCGCCATCGCTCCCAACGGAATAAGCTGCACGAGGAAGACGAGGACGACCATCAGCGTGGCCACCAGCGGCGCACAGGCATTATACAACCCATCGCGCAGGCGTGGCGCTCGCCCTGCCTTGTACTCACGCAGCAGCCACACTGTGGTGAGCCACACTAGCAAAAAGCCCAGCACCACATAGAGCTGTTGCTCGGCGCTGAGGTTGCCGCTACCCGTGCCAAAGGCCGTCACCATAAGGAGCCCTGCCTCGCCTAGCTTACCCCAGGCACCGGTGAGAATATCTTTGCCCGACTCGGCCAGCATACTCTGCAGGCGGTCGTACATCGCTTGGTTGGTAATTGCCCCAAGCGCCAAGAGGAGCACGGCATAAAACACCGCCAAGAGGCACAACGTCCGCCAGTGTGCCCGCACCATCCGCATCACTTGCGCAGTGAAAGCGATATAGCCTGGCAATTGCAGCGAGCGCGCATAATCACGCCGGCGCGTGCGACGGAAGCTCCGATGCGGCCGGCGCTGTTGTAAATTATGCAACCATCGGCGGCTACCCGCCACTGCCCTACCACCGCGAGCTCGCCAGGTACGCCAATGGAGGTTGGCACGCCAGCTGGGTCGCGCTGGTGGAGCATCATCCGCGTGCGGCGAGCGAGCCTTTGCAGGAGCAGCATCACGAGAGGATGGTGTTGCCTTTTTTGCAACATCATGACGTTTTACCTCTGTTTTTGAGCGATGTTGGTTCGTAGCAACCGTTGGAGCGGTGTGTGATGCTGAGCGGCGAGTTGACTTCGTTGTTTTTTTTGCCACAGGCACGGCCCTACCATTTGTTCATATCTTCGTTGAGGCGCTTGATGCGGTCTTCGAGCGGCGGGTGGGTGCTAAACAACCGGCTAAAGAACCCCGGCTTGAGCGGGTTCACCATAAACATATTAGCACTTGAGCTGACCTGCTTCTCCATCGGGCGAGTATACATCTGCAGCTTGCCCAGTGCGCTCGCCAGGCCAGCTGGGTCGCGAGTGGTGAGTGCACCAGTCGCATCGGCCAGGTACTCACGCTGGCGGCTCACCGCCATTTGCATAATGGCCGCCACGATGGGCGCAAGGATAATAGCCACAATGCCAAGCACCAGTAGCACCGGATTAGTCTCGCGGTTGTCATTATCGCGGAACCACAGCATGCGCAGCGCAATATCTGACACGAGGCCGATCGCACTCACTAGGCCAAAGGTAATCATACTCACCCGAATATCGTAGTTTTGGACGTGCCCCATCTCGTGGGCCAGCACAGCGGTCAGCTCGCGGTCATCCATAATCTCCAGCAAGCCCGTCGTCACGCCCACAATGGCATGCTTGGGGTCGCGGCCAGTGGCAAAGGCATTCGGTGCTGGATCGTCGATAATATACACCTGCGGCATGGGTAAGCCCACCGTGATGGCAAGATTCTCGACAATGCGCCACAAACGGGGGTTATCCGCTTTGCGAATCTCCACCGCACCAGTCATACTCATAGCAAGCTTGGAAGCAATGAAGTACTGCACCAGTGCATAGATCAGCGCCCCAATAAACGTTCCCCAAAAGATCGTTAGGTTGCCCTGCATGCCGCGGCTGTTCATAATCAACTGCGCCGCCAGGCCAATCACCGCCACCATCGCGACGAAGACGATCATCAAAATAACTGTATTACGTTTGTTGTGTGCAATTGCTCTGTACATAGGTATATTGTAGCAGATAATGGTGGTTTTGCGAGGTGGAGCTAATGCTAAACAGTGGCGCTGTGAAATTCAAGTTATAAAAAACCGCCCTCCATCGAGAGCGGCTTTGTTATAGTGTGCGAGATATCTAGAACTGCACTTGCACTGGGTTCTCGACGCTGGCGCGGTCTTCGACCTCGAAGAACTCGCGAGCCTTGAAGCCCAGCATGCCAGCCACGATGTTGGCGGGGAACATGGCGATGCGGGTGTTGAGGTCGCGCACACCACCGTTGTAAAAGCGGCGCGCAGCTTGGATTTTATCCTCTGTGTCCACCAGCTCTTGCTGCAGCTGGATGAAGTTTTGGTTAGCTTTGAGGTCTGGATAAGCCTCTGCCACAGCAAACAAACTCTTCAGAGCGCCCTCGATCATATTCTCTGCCGCAGCTGTCTCTTGCACGCCTTGAGCATTCATGATAGCGCTGCGAGCTTCTGTCACCTTCTCAAAGACTTCCTTTTCGTGCGATGCATAGCCCTTTACCGTACCGACTAAGTTCGGGATGAGGTCTGTTCGGCGCTTGAGCTGGACGGTGATGTCGCTCCAGGCTTCGTCCACGCGGATCTTCAGCTTGACCAAGCTGTTGTACGTTGCCCACATGAAGATGCCAAACAGAACGAGCAGGCCAATCACGCCGAGCAAAACGATTAATGCTATTGTCATAGTGTCGTTTCTCCTTTTTGGTTATAGCCTTATTATACCAAATTGTGTGGCTTATACTAGCCGCTATGGTAATTCTACAATAAATCTTGGGTTGGCAGCTACTACGACCGCCACCATATTCTACCCTTCTGGCTGTGTATACGAAAAACCACTCTCCTCAAGTGGTTTTCTCTGTTATATCACGTCTGGTGCGCAAGGCGGGAATCGAACCCGCACGGCTTTTGGCCAAGGGATTTTAAGTCCCTCGCGTCTACCAGTTCCGCCACTCGCGCCCATATTCTGCACTAATGACCGCCCGATGTCCATGTCTACTGACGTTTGACACGGTCTGTTATTTGCGCTGGTTTGTATTATACTATGTTTATGAAGCAAATTGTACATATTCATGGCGGATCAGCTTTTGATTCCTACGAGCGCTATCTCTCCGCGCTGCGCACTAACCCACTTACTTATGAGAGTCTTTTTCGTAAAACAAAATGGCGCGACTGGCTTGCTGTGACAATGACAGATTTTGACGTACTCCTGCCTACCATGCCCAACAAGCAAAACGCGCGGTATTCCGAATGGAAAATCTACTTCGAAAAGATAGTGCCGCTGCTTGGTAATGATGTGCAGCTCATTGGCAGTAGCCTTGGGGCAATATTCTTAGCAAAATATCTGCACGAAAATCCTCTCAGCACGCCAGTCAATCGACTAATCTTAATTGCTGCTCCATATGATGATGCAACTCACGAAGACTTGGGCGATTTTATATTACCAAGCGCCACTAGGCTCGAAAAATCCGCCAAAGAAATCCACCTGCTACACAGCAAAGACGATACCATCGTACCATTTACTGAGCTCGCAAAGTTTCAGTCTGATCTACCAAGCGCAAAAAGTCATATATTCGTTGACCGAGGTCATTTTCAACAGCCAACCTTCCCTGAGCTGCGCGACCTACTTATGTCATAACCTATTTTACGAATCATGAAACCATGCTCAAAATGTGGCGAACACAAGCCAAAAAGCGACTTTTTCGTGAGGAACACTGCGACTGGCACACGCCACGCCCAATGCAAGCAGTGCTACAAAGCTCAGCGCCACACCACCCACGCCGAGCATTATCGCAAGAACCAAGCAGCCTACCAACAGCGTGCCAAGCAGCGCCGCGAGCGACTGCGCGCCGAATTTCGCCACAATATGCTTGCTTATTTGCGCGATAAATCGTGCGCGATCTGCGGCGAGAATGATATTCGTGTGCTGGAGTTTGACCATATCGACCCAGCGTCGAAGCACTTTAGCATCTCGCAAGCAGTTCGACTGGGATACTCGTGGCCAGACGTCGTGGTCGAAATGAAAAAATGCCGCATCCTCTGTGCGAATTGCCACAAGCGACACACTGCACAGCAAATGGGCTGGTATAAAGCATTCCAAAAATAATACCACATGGAGGCACCGAGCGGACTCGAACCGCTGTACGAGCTTTTGCAGAGCTCTGCCTAACCTCTCGGCCACGGCGCCACACCCCTATTATACCAAACTATATCTGTTCTTTGAACATCTCGTAGAATGCACCACGCTGCGCCATCAATGCGGTGGCAGTGCCATGCTCAACGATGCGGCCGTGGGCGATGACGTAAATGGTGTCCGCCTTCTTGACGGTACTATAGCGGTGGCTAATGGTGATGATAGTCTTACCCTGCTTGGCAAAGAGGTGGCGAAAGATGCGTGCTTCGGCGGCAGCGTCGATGGCGCTGGTGGGCTCGTCGAGGATGATGATGGGCGCATTGCGATACAAGTTGCGCGCCAAGGCCAGGCGTTGCCACTGCCCACCGGATAGATCGACCCCTGTTTCGTGGTCATCAGCCTCCATCCATTTACTAATGTAGCTATCTCCACCATGAGGGAGCTTGCGGACAAAATCGGCTGCCTCGGCCTGGCGCAGTGCAGCATCGCGGCGTGCTGCATCCACTGGCTGCGAGACATCACCATACCAGACATTCTCGTGCGCTGTGGCGAAGTCGTAGCGGATGAACTCCTGCCCCAGCACGGCCAATTGCCGATGCCAAGCCGCTGGGCTGATATGGCGGAGATCGTCCCCATCAATGGTAATGCTGCCTTTGGTAGGCTGATACAGACCAGTGAGCAGCTTAACGAGCGTGCTCTTGCCAGCGCCATTTTCTCCCACGATGGCAATGTGCTGGCCACGGCGAATCGTGAGAGAAATATCGCGCAGTACCGCCGTTTGCGTGCCTGGATAACAAAACGACACCCGCTGCACCGCGATCGCATCGCGCAGCGTCACCTCATCGATAGTAGCTGCCTGGCTCATGGTAGGCAGCGCCATAAACTGCTGGTAGTCTGTCATGGTGGCAAGGTCTTCGTCGATCATATTATATGTACTGATGATGCTATCCATTCCGCTCATCACTCGCCCTACCATTTGCTGCACCAGCACAAATTGCCCAATTGGCTGGCGGTGTGCCACGATCTCCAGCACCACCCAAGCAAGCGCTACTACCTCTGCTGCTGCCTGGATAATCTCCCCACCGAGGCGCTGCCCCATAAAGCGGCGCTCGTAGCCAAGCGCTCGGAGCCGATCTTTGTCCCGCAGCGCGGCACGCTCACCAAGCAGATGGTGGATCACTCCATAGAGGCGCAGCTCGGCAATGAAATTCGGCCGGCTGAGGATATGCTCGATCCACGCCATGCGCCGCCGCACACCCACCTGCTCGCGCCAGTGGCCAGCCTGCAAGCGCGACAGCCGTGCCTGTACGACACCGCTCGGCACAAGCGCCACAAGCACGAGCAACCCCAGCCACCAGCTCACCACCACCATCATCCACAGGCTTGTTGCCAGCGACACCAGCGCTGTCAGCATTCGCACCAGTTGGATAAAGAGGTACGAAAATGACTGGACGAAGCGCTGCGCTTTATCAAACATATCAATGGTCGCAGGGTCATCGTAGCGCCAAAAATCCAGCGCATGGAGGCGAGCATACATGTGGTCGCTCATGGCAGCCTCGATGCGATAGCGCGACACTTGATCATGATACCCCTGCACCACCGACCACACACTCGCCACAACGCCCAGTACCACAGTCATCACTACATAGATGAGGAGTTGCGGCTGACCACCCGTCGCATATGCCTCGGCCAAAGCCGTTGTCGCAAGAGCCGCGTAGTATGCCGTGGCCAGTGGCAGCACCGCCGACAGCACCGCTCCCACCGCTTGGACTGCAATCGTCAGCGGTGCCTCCCGCCAAATAATCCGCACCACCAGCCACAGCCCTGCCAGGCGTTGGCGTAGTGAGGGGGTAGGTGGATGGGTAGTTTGGTCATGATCGTTAATTATTGCGTCGGCTTATAGCCTTATTGCAGCGATTGCCGCTCTGTACTTTCTGCTTGTTTCGTAGCTGGTCTCTCAACATTTTTAGTGAGGACGCTGCGCTGGCGCAAGGGGTGAGTATGGCTATAGAAACTCAAATCTTACCCAGCTACCAAGCTCGAGTGGCGTCTCACTACTGATGCGCCACTCGAGCTGAGCATGTTATTCCTTGTAGTCCTATGCTTTGGCGAGGCTAATCTGCAGCTCGGCACCATCTACCATAGCCGTCGTTTGGTAGAGTACATCGTCTGGCTGCTTCATTGTCGCGAGCGTCTCGCTCGCGATTGTGTCTGCATACTCAGTGAGGGCTTGGCGGAGCTGCTCAGATGGCTTATCATCAGCCCCAACCGCTAGGTGTAGTACAATCCGATCATCCACCTGCAGCCCAGCCTTCTTGCGCGCACTCTGGACGTGGCGAATGACTTCACGCATCAAGCCTTCGCGCTTGAGTTCGGGCGTCACGTGCTTACTGATTTCGATCCAGCTCTCTGACTTGACCAAGCCTTCAGTCACGTCATAATCAGCCAGATGCTCGTCTAGATTCTCAACCCAGCGAATTTCCTTGACATTGAGCTCCTCGGCCATGATCTGCTCGTAGTACTCAGCCAATTTCGCACCCGCATATGCTGCACATTGTAGCGGTTGGCGAACCTTGATCGATGCTTGGTGCTCATCCTGTTTCATCCGCAAACTAAGGCCGTTGTTGATCAGCTCACGCGTGCGGGCCATATCGGTCAAAATCTGCTCATTTACCTCACCAGCTGGCAGCCAATCCTTCAAGTGAATCGACTCGTTATCACCCGTCAGGTTATGGTACAACTCCTCAGCCAAGAACGGCGTAAACGGTGCCAACAGGTAGCTCAGACGCACCAGCACATAGTGCAGCGTACGGTAGGCGTCGCTCTTGTCGCCATCATCCTCAGACTTCCAGAAGCGGCGGCGGCTGCGGCGCACGTACCAGTTGCTGGCGTCATCCAGGAATGGCAAAATTGGACTCAGTGCATCAGGGATATTGTAGGTATCCATGTGACGCTCAACTTCATCCACCAGCTGATGCAAGCGGCTGATAATCCAGATATCGAGGTGGTTAGTCAGCTCACTGAGTGGATCTCTCAACTCACCGTCAAATTCCCAGCCATCGACTTCCGCATACATCGTAAAGAAATCATACATATTCCAGATCATCGCCAGCTTCCGAGCCACATCACCCACATCCTTATCGTGCAGCGCGAAGTCCTCGCCATTGAGCAGCGGGCTACTCAGCAGCAGGAAGCGCAAGGAATCAGCACTGAACTTATCCATCAGCTCGTTCGGATCGGTAAAGTTACCAAGCGACTTACTCATCTTGCGGCCGTCATTGCCCGCTACTACACCAGTAGTAATAACGTTGCTGTAGGCGTTTTTGTGTTGCGCACCTGCCTCACCAAAGGCACCAATCTCTGCTAAGGCGACGTTGACGGCATGCACATAGTAGAACCACGCCCGCACCTGGCCGATGTACTCAACGATGAAGTCCGCTGGGTAATTCTGCTCAAACTTGGCCTGGTTTTCAAACGGATAATGCAGCTGTGCAAATGGCATGCTGCCGCTCTCGAACCAGCAATCGAGCACCTTATCAATACGCGTAAATGTCTCGCCGTCAATCGTAAAGGTGATATCGTCTACCCATGGGCGGTGGTAATCATCCAGCTCCACGCCGCTCAGCTCCTTCAGCTCCGCGTACGAGCCAACCACCTTAACCGTACCACGGTCTCCCTTCCACACTGGCATCGCCGTTGCCCAGAAGCGGTCGCGGCTCAGATTCCAGTCTGGTGCTTGCTCGATGTTCTTAGCAAAGCGACCGTGCTTGAGGTGGCGTGGAAACCAATTGATATGCTCGTTCTCATCTAGCATCAGCGGCTTTTGCCCCTGGATATCGAAGAACCAACTTGGAATAGCCCGGTACATGATGCGCTGCTTGCTTCTGGGGTTAAACGGGTATTCGTGGCGAATGTACTCAGTCTTCCACACCGCGCCCTTTTCTTTCAGGTCTTTGGCAATGAACTTGTTGTTGTCCCATACCTCCAGGCCTTTGTAATTGCTATCAGTGTAATAGCCGTTATCGTCAATCACATGGAAGGGTGCGATGTCATTAGCTTTACCAAGCTCAAAGTCATCCTCACCATAGGCTGGTGCGATGTGCACGATACCGGTACCCGATTCATTTGAAACAAAATCCGCCATGTAAATGGTGTGAATCTTGTCACTGTCTGGCCAGGTCGAGCCCGTATCGAGCGGCTGGTACTTCTTACCCACCAATTCGCTACCCGGGAAGATGCGCAGCACTTCGTAATCAAGTGGCTGGTGCTTTTCATCTTGCAGAGTGCGCTCGAGGGCTTCTTCGGCAAGGATGAGTTTTTCGCTTAATGGCAGTGTAATCTCCGGCGCTAAGCTCTTCTCTGCCGTAAAGAAATGCCCTTTACCTGGCTCATACTGCGTCGCCGCACCGAGCTCTTTGCCAAGCTGCGCGAAACCTTGGTTAAGCACATCAGCATCGTCCGAATAGATAATAGTCGGTCGCTGGGCGATCTTCCGTCGTACTTGGGAGAGATCAACCGCGAGATCGACATAGCCCGATTCTTGCTTCCATTGCTTATCACTGCTGTTTGACACACCATACGCTGGCGCAATCATCGTCAGCGATGCAACCGTCATATTAGCATCCTGCAAATATTTCAGGAATGTTGCTGCACCCAGCGAATGCGTCACCACATGCGCATGAGTAAAGTCATATTGCGCCAACTGCTCTACATTTTCTGCTAAGTCTGGGCTGTCAGGGTTGATATGGTCAATGATCGTTACTGTATACCCCTGTTGCTCAAGCTGCTGCTTCAGCTGTGGATAGTACTCACGCGATGCATAGGCATGCTTACCCGAGATCAAGAACACGTTTTTTGTACCCTTTGATACCTTCACTTCGCAGTACGTCATATCTGGGTTGACAGCCAGCATCAAGTTGGCCGGTAGCGTCCATGGCGTGGTGGTCCAGGCGAGAAGGAAAGCGTCATCACTATCCTCATTTGCCAACAATGTTTCAAGAATAAATGGTTCTTGCTCTGCCACAAAATGCCTTTTGTTTGCGACTGTTTTGTACAATGTTGCACCAATATTATCAGCAATATACCGCATGGACGGTTTGCGCGATTCTGAATCGTTATTATCTTGCAAGATTGTCTTATGCACCGCCTGGCTACTTATTTTGTCGAAATCAAAGTCATAACTAAAGTGATCAATGAACCGTTTTCTCTCGCCTGTTTCTGTGTCGATATCATCGTTTCCCTGATAAAATTGCGGCAAGATTGCTGGTGCTACCATCATGAGGTGATGAATCTTGTGTGGCAATTTCTCCAGCACACGCATTGCAACCAACCCGCCCAAGCTATGACCAATCAGAACGGTATTCTCATCAAATGCAACATTGTCAAGCACATATTGCACCTGCTCAACCTCTGTTGGGTTGTCCGTATTGGGGAGCTGCGGCGCTTGCACCCTCGCCCCTCGCTGCTCCAACTCAGCCTTTAGCCACGGGATGAAGTTTGTATCGTTCCTCCCTGTATAGCCGTGAAGGATGACGAAGTTGTACTGCGAAATATCTTTGCGTTGCGCCATAAATGCTTCAATCGCCTGCTGAGTTACACCCGTCACGGGACGGCTTAATAACTCTTCTGGCGTACCTGTGGCAAACCCTGCACCCTCGTGTAGTTTGAGTTTTTCAGCGTCCACACCAGTAACAATATAGATGGAGCATGCAACATTCGTTCCATTTTCATGTTTGACGGTCTGTAGCAAAAGATTATTCGAGCTTACTTCAAGCTCAAGCTCTTCCTGAAGCTCACGGCGTAGTGTCTCAATTGGCGACTCGCCCTCGTGGCTCGTCCCGCCAAAGAGACTCACCATGCCTGGGTTTGTGATTCCTGGCTTATCGTCTCGTTGTTGCGCAATGAGCTTGCCATTTGTATCCACCAACAAAACACCGACATAACTCCTCTCGCATTCGTCAAAGCTTGCTGGTTTTTGTGCATCATCAACTATTTCACCGTTCAAAAGTTGCTTTACACGCTGCTCAATCTCATCACGCGCCGTCCGATTTTTTTCTGCACTTTCGAGGTGCGGATCAACCACATTCCACCAAATAACATTATCGCCCCTGAGCCAGTCTGGTGTCTGAGACTTCTCTGCTAGATTAACGATCAAATCATAATCACCCAGCTTATCGGCCGTAAGCAGTTGTCGTTTATGTCCAGTAATGTCGATGCCCGCTTCTTGCATCGTCTCGCTGCTTTTAGCTGGCTTATAGTTCATGGCTTCAAAATCACTCAACGTTGGAGCTTCGTCCCATTTTTTCTCTGGGTTCAACCCAGCCGAATCGGCATTTTGAGAGCGAGAATAGTGGTTATAAAATCCCTGCGCCATCTGCGAGCGCGCGGCATTTGCATTACATACAAACAAGACTTTTGAATGCTCATTTAGTACTATTTTGCGACTCGCCTCACTATCTTTTAACTTAAACTTCACATACACACTCGGGTCGGTCACTGTCTGGTAGGCGTCGTTGTCCATGGTCACTTCGGCCTTGCTCACTGGGGTGGCAAACTTGGTGTCATACATCAGCACCTTTTCGCCTTCGTAGATTTTGCCAGCCGCGTGCAGCTGCTTAAAGGCCCACCAGACGCTCTCCATAAAGTCCTTATCCATAGTGCGGTAGGCACCCGTAAAGTCTACCCAGCGACCAATACGGTCGATCACGCCCTGCCACGTCTCGCTATTCGCCACCATGCTTTCGCGCGCCTTGGTGATGTATTTTTCCAGGCTGATAGTCGGCAAAGGATTACCGTCCTTATCCAGAGG